>JACDJC010000010.1_pt1 | contig 311486 bp, 283 predicted proteins | sample 7454191 | NCBI WGS metagenome assembly JACDJC01 (sample SAMN14253291, study PRJNA609438) | sludge metagenome | isolation source: sludge after 25d culture with pyrite and EDTA | collected 2018-12-20 | reverse complement strand
GTGGCTCGGTGTCGTGGCTCGGTGTCGTGGCTCGGTGTCGTGGCTCGGTGTCGTGGCTCGGTGTCGTGGCTCGGTGTCGTGGCTCGGTGTCGTGGCTCGGTGTCGTGACTCGGTGCCGTGACTCGGTGCCGTGACTCGGTGCCGTGACTCGGTGCCGTGACTCGGTGCCGTGGTGGCTCGGTGCCGTCTTTTGCGGCGATGCGTCGTCGATACAACACTGACGATGCGGCGCGCGCGATCCGCGCTTGTTTTTGTTGGCGACCCGTGCAAGACAGGTCATGCTTCGCTCCTGTGGAGATGACGCGTTTTCCCTATGAAAATGCGTCGTTCGAAACGAACAACGCACTCATGTATCCAGGAGAACCGAGCATGGCCACTGCCAGGAAGGCTGCGAAGAAAACTGCTGCGAAGAAGGCGACGGCCAGGAAGCCGGCCGCCAAGACCGCGGCCAAAAAGGCCGCCCCGAAAAAAGCGGCGGTGAAGAAGGCGGCGCCGAAGAAGGCCGCCGTGAAGAAGACGGCGACCCGCGCCACCGCGAAGAAGACCGCGGCGAAGAAGGCTGCGCCGGCGAAGGCGGCGAAGAAGACCGCAGCGAAAAAGCGCACGCCGAACGCGTCGTTCATGAAGGCGCTCACTCCGAGCGCCGCGCTCGCCTCGATCGTCGGCGACAAGCCGCTTCCGCGCACCGAGGTCGTCAAGCGGATGTGGGACTACATCAAGAAGGGCAACCTGCAGGACAGCGTCAACAAGCGGCTGATCAACGCCGATGCGAAGTTGCGCGAAGTGTTCGGCAAGGCGCAGGTGAACATGTTCGAGATGACCGCGCTGGTCGGCAAGCACCTGCGCGATCCGGGATCGTCGTCGCCGTCGCCGCGCTGAACGGCGTCGCTAGCCGGTTGTTCGTGAAGGGCGGCTGCGGAAGCCGCCCTTTTTTTACGCTGTTTCGCCCGGGTCGAAGCGACGCACCGGTTCTTCGCGCAGGCCCCGTCGTTGTCGTTGTCGCAGCGCGGCCCGGTCGGGAAGCATCCGCACGAGCGTGTCGTCGTGCATCCAGTAGTGGTGCAGCAGCGCCGCGGCCGCGTGCAGTCCGATCAGCCAGTAGCCGAGTTCGCCGATCGTCTCGTGAAGGTCCTCGAGCGATTTCGCCAGCCCCTTGTCGGGCGACAGCAACGCGGGCAGCTCCATCCCGAGGAAGACCACGGGCTTGCCGGCAGCGCTGACGGTGAGCCAGCCGAGCAGCGGCATTGCGATCAGAAAGGCGTACAGCGCGGCGTGCAGCAGATGCGCCGAGCGCAACTGCCAGCGCGCGACGCCGGGCTCGATGACCGGCGCCGTACCCGAGAACAGCCGCACGCCCAGGCGCGCGCCGACCAGCGCGAACAGCGACAGCCCCAGCGCGAAGTGCCAGAGTTTCAGGTCCGCGCGCAGCGCGCTGCCCTTCGCGGCGAGGTCGTGCAGTTCGATCGTGGCGTAGACGCCGACCAGCAGCGCGAGCGTCAGCCAGTGCATCGCGATGGGCAGCGATCCGTAGTGATGAGCGTCGTTTTTCCAGTGCATGGCGCAACCCGACGAAGGAAACAAGCTCGAGGTTGCGCCGTGGAGGCTGAATCGACGCTGAACGGAAACGGGCGCGACGTGCGCAGCGATCACCCGCCTGCGCGAAGTGCTGGCGGCTCCGCCCGGTCGGCAGGCCGATCTCCTCCCCAGTACGCCGGATTCCCGTACGTGTTCTTCAACTGGTCGATGAACGCACGCACGCGCAGCGGCAGGTGTCGGCGCTGCGGAAACACCGCGTGGATCGCATTCGGCGGTGCGGCGAACTCGTCGAGCACGGAGCACAACCGCCCGCTGTGCAGGTCCGCGCCCACTTCCCACAGCGAGCGCCACGCCAGGCCGCGCCCGGCGAGCGCCCAGTCGTGCAGCACGGCCCCGTCGTTGCACTCGATGCTCGCCGCCACGCGCAGCGAGACGAGCCGGCCGTCCACGGTGAACTGCCAGCCGCGCGCCTGGTTGCCGTAGCTGCCGAAGGTCAGGCACGCGTGCTGCGCCAGGTCGTCGGGCGTACGCGGCACCCCGCGCCGCGCGAGGTAGTCGGGGCTGGCCACGACCACGCGCCGGTTCTCGGCCAGGTGCACGCCGACCAGGCTCGAGTCGTCGAGCGTGCCGATGCGCACCGCGACGTCGATGTTCTCGTTGACGATGTCGGTGATGCGGTCGGTCAGTTCGAGTGAGATCGACATCTCGGGGTGCGTGTCGAGAAAGGCCGGCACGAGCGGTGCGACGTGCACGCGCCCGAAACCGGCCGGAGCGGTGACGCGCAGATGCCCGCTCGCCTTGACGCCGCCCAGCGACACCGAGGCTTCGGCGTCGTGCAGGTCGTGCAACAGGCGCTGGCAATCTTCGAGAAACGCGCTGCCCTCGAAGGTGAGCGAGATGCGCCGCGTGGTTCGCACGAGCAGGCGCACGCCCAGGCGCGCCTCGAGCGCGTCGATGCGCCGGCTGACCACGGCCGGCGCCACGCCTTCGGCGCGTGCGGCGCCGCTCAGGCTGCCGCGCGTCGCGACGGCGACGAAGGTCTCGATCTGGCGAAAGCGCGCCATTTGGCGTCGGAAAGGCTACGAGGCAAACCCCGGATTATTGCAAAAAAGTCAAAACTGAACCGACCGTCGACGCCTTTTGAGGAAGGATTGCAGCGGGTATCCTTCCCTTATGTCTGCACCGCTGCGCGCCATCGCCTTCGACGCCTACGGCACGCTGTTCGACGTGCACTCGGTTGCCGCGCTTGCCGAACAGCGCTTTCCGGGGCACGGTTCGCGCCTCTCCGCGCTGTGGCGCAGCAAGCAGCTCGAATACACGTGGTTGCGAACGATGTCCGACCGCTACGCGCCCTTCGATGCGGTCACGCGCGACGCGTTGCGTCATGCGGCGCGTGCGCTCGGCCTGGCGCTCGCGGCCGACGACGAGGCGCGGCTGATGGCGCAGTACGCGAGCCTGTCGGCGTTCCCGGAGACCGTCGCTGCGCTGCGTGCGTTGCGGGAACTGGGCGTGCCGCTGGCGATCCTGAGCAACGGAACGCCGGCGATGCTCGAAGTCTCGGCCCGCAGCGCGGGCATGCACGAGCTGTTCGATCGCATCCTGTCGGCCGATACCGTGCGCCGCTACAAGACGCATCCGGAGGTGTACGCGCTGGCCACCGCCGCCTTCGATTGCGAGCCTGGATCGATCGTCTTCGCCTCGTCCAATGGCTGGGACGCCGCCGCCGGCGCCTGGTTCGGCTTCGACGCGTTCCGCGTCGATCGCTCCGGAGCCCCGCCCGAAGAACTCGATGCCGGACCGATTCCCGCCGGTCACAGCCTTGCCGATGTCGTCGAACACGTGCGAGCGCGCCTCGAACGCGAGCGAAGCGCCGCGCACGCACGAAACGGAAGCGGCCGGCGACGCCGATCGTCCTCATCCTCCTCTGCAACCGGAGTCCCCAAATGAACGCGAAAGCTTCCCTGAACCTGCCGCAGGGCGTCACCGTCGACGCGCCCGTCGTCACCGCCGAATTTGCCGAGATCCTCTCGCACGACGCGCTCGCGCTGGTTGCGCAGCTGCACCGGCAGTACGAGCCGCGCCGCCGCCAGCTGCTCGCCGATCGCGTCGCGCGCGCCAAGCGCCTGGACGAAGGCGAGCGTCCGCACTTCCTCGCGCAGACGAAGGCGGTGCGCGAAGGCGACTGGACGATCGCGCCGATCCCGAAGGCGCTCGAGTGCCGTCGCGTCGAGATCACCGGCCCGGTCGAGGCGAAGATGATCATCAACGCGTTCAACTCGGGCGCGGACAGCTACATGACCGATTTCGAGGACTCCAACGCGCCGAGCTGGACGAACCAGATCCAGGGCCAGGTGAACCTGCGCCGCGCGATCCGCCGCGAGCTCGCGCTCGAGCAGGGCGGGAAGACCTATCGGTTGAACGACAGGATCGCCACGCTGCAGGTGCGCCCGCGCGGCTGGCACCTCGACGAGAAGCACGTCAAGGTCGACGGCGAGCGCGTCTCCGGCGGCATCTTCGATTTCGCGCTGTTCATGTTCCACAACGCGAAGGAACAGGTCGCGCGCGGAGCGGGCCCGTTCTTCTATCTGCCCAAGCTCGAGAGCCACCTCGAGGCGCGGCTGTGGAACGACATCTTCGTCGCCACGCAGAAAGCGCTCGACCTCCCGCAGGGCACGATCAAGGCCACCGTGCTGATCGAGACGATCCTCGCCGCATTCGAAATGGACGAAATCCTCTACGAACTGCGCGAGCACAGCGCCGGGCTGAACGCCGGCCGCTGGGACTACATCTTCTCGTGCATCAAGAAGTTCAAGGTCGACCGCGACTTCTGCCTGGCCGATCGCGCGAAGGTCACGATGACGTCGCCGTTCATGCGCGCCTACGCGCTGCTGCTGCTGAAGACCTGCCACCGGCGCAACGCACCGGCGATCGGCGGCATGAGCGCGCTGATTCCGATCAAGAGCGATCCCGAGAAGAACGAGATCGCGATGGCGGGCATCCGCGCCGACAAGGCGCGCGACGCCGCCGACGGCTACGACGGCGGCTGGGTCGCGCACCCGGGGCTGGTCGACGTCGCGATGCAGGAGTTCGTCAAGGTGCTCGGCGATCGTCCGAACCAGATCGAGCGCAAGCGCGACGACGTGCAGGTGAGCGCGGCCGACCTGCTGAACTTCCAGCCCGAGCAGCCGATCACCGAGCACGGCCTGCGGATGAACATCAATGTCGGCATCCACTACCTGGGCGCCTGGCTCGCCGGCAACGGCTGCGTGCCGATCCACGACCTGATGGAAGACGCCGCCACCGCCGAGATCAGCCGTTCGCAGGTCTGGCAATGGATCCGCTCGCCGAAAGGCAAGCTCGACGACGGCCGCAAGGTCACGCCCGAACTGGTGCGCGAGCTGATTCCGCAGGAACTCGCGAAGGTGAAGGCCACCGTGGGGGGCGACACCGCCACCTACGACCGCGCCGCGCAGATCTTCGAGCAGATGAGCACGCAGGAATCGTTCGCCGAGTTCCTCACGCTGCCGCTGTACGAGGAAATCGAGTGAAGTCGCGACTGCGGGCTCGCGCAGCGAGCCCGCGTATCCGTGTTTCGGAGTGGGCGGAGCGTTTGCTGGTCCTGCTCCTGCCCGGCGTCAGGCAGCCGAACGCCGGCGCCTCCACGCCGCGATCGCACCCAGGCCCGCGCCGAGGAGCGCGAGCGAACCTGGTTCGGGGACGTTGTTGGTCGGCGGCGTGATCGCGAAGCTGGTCGTGATGTTGAAGTTCGATTGCGTCGTATGGCGCTCGGCGAAGAAAATATCGAGGCTGTAAGGTGTACCGGCAGACAATCCGGCTGCCTTCAGCGTCTCCTCGGTGAAGGAGGCGGTGGCGGCGCCATGCACACCGCCGAGATCGATGAACCGCGCTCCGTTCACGAAAACCCATAGATCGTCGTCGCCCGTGAACGTGAACGAATGGTCGGCGCCCGAGGTCGGATCATCGAATGCGAGCTGACCTTTCAGGTGCAGCGTGAAGTGGTAGTTGTGGCCGCGCCCCTGGTTTCCGTAGAGCTGTCCGTCGATCGGGAAGAAGCTCGACGAGGCATAGGAATACACCCCGCTGCCCGGGGCCGTTTCGCCGAGGTTGAGCGAAAAGGGCTGGCTCTGGTTGTATCCGGGGCTGTCCACGTACCATTTCGCGAAATTCTGTGCCGAGGTCGCTCCTGTGTTGATGTTGGCCCCGGCGGTCGGCAGTCCACCGCTCAGCGTCGCGCCGGTCATGCCGGTGACGACGCCCGGGATCGCGCCTTCGAAGTCGGATAGCTGCGTGCAGACACCCGCAATGGAGGGCGCGCAGAAATCCCGGATGGTGCCGCTGAGTGTCACCGTGGCTGCGGATGCAGACGAAGCGCCAAGCGTTACCACCGCGAGGACCGCACCGAATTCCTTTGCTCGCATGTTCCCCGTTCCCCTGGTTGTTGTCCGGCGCTGACCGTCGGAGCCGGCGCTCCGGCTCTGTCAAGCAGAAACCGTGCCGCCCACCCGACCCGGAAGATAACTTGCTGATCGACAAGGCATTCGGCCGCAAACTATTGTTCCTGCGGCGGCCTGTTCTTGCCCGGGTGTAAGCTTGCCCGACATGATTTTTTTCCTCCGCGAATCGCCGCGGCCCGGAAAGAACGAGTCTTCCGCGCCGCGTTCATGCCGGGCCATCGGCGGGTTCGTGCCGTGCGAGAGCTTCGCGTGAATGCAATGGAAGGATTCGAAATGGAACCGCAGATCCCCGAGCGCGTGAGCATCGCCGACATCCGCATGCCGTTCTGGTCGATGGTCGTCTTTCTCGTCAAGTTGTCGATCGCGTCGATTCCGGCCTTCGTCATCCTGTCGGCGCTCGCCGCCGCCATGTTCGCGCTGCTCGGCTGGCTCGGTGCGCTCACGCGCACCTGGGTCTGACCGGAATCGCCATTGCGTGCGTGCCCGGTACGCGCGTACCCCGGACCGCCCCGCTTCTCAGACCGCCATGTAGCGCCCGGGCCGGTGGTTGATCGCGAGCGTGACGTTCAGTGCCGTGACGCCGATCAGCGACCAGGCGACGGTGACGGCGCCGACCGTGCCGATCGACAGCAGCAGGATCGCCGCATCGAGGCCGAGTTGCACCCAGCCGGCGCGCAGTCCGTGGCGTTCCTGCAGCCACAACACGAGGATGTTGAAGCCGCCCAGGCTGCAACGATGGCGAAAGAGGATCAGCAGCCCCACGCCGATGAGCAGTCCGCCGCTGAGCGCGGCCCACGCCGGTTGCACGGCGTCGAACGCGACCCAGCGTCGCTGCAGCGCGCTGACCGTCGACACGAGCACGACCGCGAAGCCGGTGCGCAATGCGAAAGACGCGCCGAGTTTCGCCCAGCCGAGCGCGAAGAACGGAAGGTTGATCAGCAGGAACGCCGCGCCGAAGGGCACCCCGAAGCCGTACGAAACGAGCAGCGCCAGCCCGGCCGTGCCGCCGGTGACCAGCCGCCCCTGCTCGAAGAATGCGATGCCGAGCGCGATCAGGATCGCGGCCGATGCGAAGGCGACCGCGTCGTCGACCGCGGAGTGCCGGCCGGCGGGCGGCGGCGGGGAGTCGGGGGAAAGATCGCGGGCGGCGCGCATCGACTGCGATTCTGACACCGCGAGCGCCCGCCGGCAGGACGCTGCCGGCGGGCCGCCGCCGACGGCTGGTCCGAGCGGCGCATCGTGGCTATTCGACACGAAGCGCGTTCACGCCCTACGGTACGATCTTCGACAAACACAAGGAGAACTGGAATGGCCGACGTCTGGCTGCCGTCGCTGCAGGCGAGCACCCCGCAGGAAGGCTTCGAACTGGCGATCAAGCTCTCGCGGATGGGCGTGAAGTACACGCAGCCCTCCGATGAGGTTCGCTCGCGGCTGCGGCCGGAGTACGAGCAGAACGCCGACAGCCTGATTGCCTCGTCGCAGGTCATCGCGATCCACTTCCAGACGATCGCGGCGGCCAACGGCTACTGGAAGCGCTGACGAGGGCGCCGCAGGTGGCGACGATCGCGCGCCGATCGCACCGGGTGGACCCTGCGCAGATCGAGTTCACCGCCATTCGCGCACAGGGTGCCGGCGGACAGAACGTCAACAAGGTCTCGAACGCGGTGCAGTTGCGCTTCGACGTCGCGCGCTCGTCGCTGCCTGCCGCGGTGAAGGAGCGGCTGCTTGCGCTCGACGATCGACGCATCAGCGCCGACGGCGTCGTGATCGTCAAGGCACAGCGCTTTCGCAGCCTCGGGAAGAACCGCGAAGATGCGATCGCAAGGCTGCAGGCGATCGTCGATGCGGCGGCACACGTGCCCCGGACGCGTCTGGCGACCCGGCCCACGGCAGCGTCGCGCGTGCGCCGCCTGGACGAGAAGGTGCGTCGCGGGAGGATCAAGTCGCTGCGGCGCACGCCCGATACCTCGTAGGCGGGATTCCTCGGCGCGGCCATGCATTTGTTACCCTGTGCGGTCATCCGGAGGAATGCCGTTGGCCAAGCCGAATTACGCGTTTCAGAAGAGGCAGCGCGAGCTCGCGAAGAAGCAGAAGAAGGAGGAGAAGCGTCTGCGCAAGACCGAGCAGGGGCCCGCGCAGGAAGATTCCGCTGCGCAGGCCGACACCGACGTCGGCGGCGCGCTGCCGGTGCCGACCGCGCAGCCGTCGCCCGCGCCCGGCGCCGACGATTCGAAGGCCTGAACGGCGGGCAGGCGCCTGCCGTCGGGCCTGGATGGCAGGCACCTGCCGTGGGTCCCCCACGGCGGGCCGACGACTGCCGCGGGTCCTGCACGGCAGGCCGGCGCCTGCCGGGGGCGGTCAGCGAGTTGCGGGCGCTTGCAGAAGTTCGTCCAGCGCGCGCAGCGCTTCGAGGTCTCCGCGGCGCTCGAAGCGCAGCGGCAGACCGCTGAGACCCCACGTGGCCGATCCGGTGAGCCGGTAGCTCCATTGGGCCGGCTCGGCGCTGCGCAGGCTTCGCAGCAGCGAAACCAGGCGCGACGTCGGTACGCTGAATTGCACGGGAATCGTCCGCGCGCCGAGCGCGGGCAACGTGACCGCGCGCCCGAGCACGGTGCCGTCGGCAAAGGGCTCGCCGAGCAGTTCGAGCGCGAATTCGACGTTGCGCAGCGGGATCGCGACCTCGTTCGGGTTCTCGGTGTCCACCGCGAGCAGGAAGCGGATCTCGCTCAACCCCAGCGTCTCGAGGCGGAAATCGGAGAAGGACAGGCGCGGCGGCTTCAGGTCGGCCGGCGGCAACGCGTTGCAGCCGGCCAGCAGCGCCGCGGCGCCGGCCGCGGCGATCCATGCGCGACGGCGATGCACGACGCGATGCGCGGCGCGGCTCACAGCGCCTTCAGCCGCGCCAGCGCACGCTCGAGCGTCGCGTCGGTCTTCGCGAAGCAGAAGCGTACGGCGCGGTTCTCCACGCGGCGCTCGTAGAACGCCGACAGCGGAATCGCGGCGACGCCGACTTCGGTGGTCAGCCACCTGGCGAAATCGACTTCGTTGCGATCGGAAATGGCGCTGTAGTCGACCAGCTGGAAGAAGGTTCCTTCGCAGTCGAGCAGCCGGAAGCGGCTGCCCGCGAGCCCCGCGCGAAAGAGATCGCGCTTGCGCTGGTAGAACGCGGCAACGTCGCGCCAGGTCTGCGCGTCGGCCATGTAGCGGGCGATGCCGTACTGGGTGGGCGCGTGCGCGGTGAACACGTTGAACTGGTGCACCTTGCGGAACTCGGCAGACAGCGGCGCCGGAGCCGCGCAATAACCCAGCTTCCATCCGGTGACGTGGAAGGTCTTGCCGAACGAAGACACGACGAAGCTGCGCGCAGCCAGTTGCGGATGGCGGCTCACCGATTCGTGCGGCTGTCCGTCGAACACCATGTGCTCGTAGACCTCGTCGGAGATCACGATCAGGTCGTGCTCGCAGGCGATCGACGCCAGCTCGCGCAGGTCGGCTGCGCGCAGGATCGTGCCGGTGGGATTGTGCGGCGAGTTCACCAGGATCGCGCGCGTGCGCCCGGTGCACGCGGCGCGTACCGCCGCCCAGTCGACGCGAAAACCGGCGCGCATCGGCACGGCGATGGCGGTGCCACCGGCCAGTTCGATCGACGGAACGTAGCTGTCGTAGACCGGTTCGATGACGACGACTTCGTCGCCGGGCCGCACCACGGCGAGCACTGCGGTGAAGATCGCCTGCGTGGCGCCGGCGGTGACGGTGATCTCGTCGGCTGCGTCGTAGCGATGCGCGTGCACCGCCGCGATCTTCTCGGCAATGCGCTCGCGCAGCGCGGCGACGCCGGCCATCGGCGGATACTGGTTGTGTCCGGCGCGCATCGCGTCGGCCACCGCCTCGACCAGCGCAGGATCGCAGTCGAAGTCGGGGAATCCCTGGCCGAGGTTCACCGCGCCGTGCTCGACGGCCAGCGAAGACATGACGGTGAAGATCGTCGTGCCGACTTTCGGCAGTTTCGTTGCGAGAACGGGCGTTGCGGGCGTGTGGGGTGCGTTCATGTCGGGACAAGCCGCTTCGGCGGTCGATTATAGAGATCGGCCCGGCGCCGTACACGGGGCCGATCGCCGTCGATCGCCGCCGATCGCCGCAGCGCCTGGCGGTCGCGCCCGGACGGGCGGGCTTTCGTGCCATCATCGCTTGCCATGCTGATCGTCCTGTCGCCGGCGAAGCGCCTCGATCTCGAAACGCCGCCGCACATCACCGGCCATACGCAACCGCGCTTTCTGTCGCAGGCGCGCCCGCTCGCCGCGCTGCTCAAGAAGATGGACACGCGCGAACTCGCCTCGCTGATGTCGATCAGCGACCCGCTGGCCGCACTGAACGCCGCGCGCTCCAGCCAGTGGAAGCCGCCGTTCACGCCGCGCAACGCGCGCCAGGCGGTGCTCGCCTTCGCCGGCGACGTCTACGAGGGACTGGACGCGGCGACGCTCGACGAATCCGACCTCGACTGGGCGCAGGACCACGTCCGCATCCTCTCGGGCCTGTACGGAGTGCTTCGTCCGCTGGACCTCATCCAGCCGTACCGGCTCGAGATGGGCACGCGACTGCGCAACCCGAAGGGCGCCGATCTCTACGCGTACTGGGGCGCGCAGCTCTCCGCGGCGCTCGACCGGGAACTCGCGTCGCATCGCACGCCGGTGCTGGTGAATCTCGCTTCGGCCGAGTATTTCAAGTCGCTCGCACGACTGCGCTCGCGCGTCGTGCAGCCGGTGTTCCAGCAACGACGGCCCGACGGGTGGAAGGTCGTCGCCTTCGACGCGAAGAGGGCGCGCGGGATGATGACGCGCTACGCGATCGAGCGGCGCATCGACGAGCCCGTGCAGTTGCAGGGCTTCGACGTCGACGGCTATCGCTTCGAGTCGAAAGCGTCCACCGAGTCGAGCTGGGTGTTTCGCCGCGGTTGACGAGCCTTCTTCACGGCGGGCGAGAAGCGCGCGCCGCGTGCGCGCCGGTCAGACGATCGTCGGCTCGGGCTCGAGCACGATGCCGAAACGCTTGCGCACGGTCTCGGCGATGCGCGCGGCCAGCGCGGCGATCTGCGCGCCGCTGGCCGCGCCGTGGTTGACCAGCACCAGTGCGTGTCGGTCGTGCACGCCGACGTCGCCTTCGCGAAAGCCTTTCCAGCCGCACTGCTCGATCAGCCAGCCGGCCGACAGCTTCACGCGCGAGACCGCCGGTTCGCCGCTCGCTGGCCGCCCGCCGGCGGCCGGCGCCTCGTCCGGCGGCAGCGGAAAGCGCGGCATTGCCGGCTCCCGGGCAGCGAGCGCCTCGGCGGTCGCCGCGTCGACGACCGGATTGCGAAAGAAGCTTCCGGCGTTGCCGAGCACCGTCGGATCGGGCAGCTTGCGTCGGCGGATCGCGCTCACCGCCTGGGCGACGTCGCGCGCGACGGCGCGCGTGATCCCGCGTGCGCGCAGCTCGTCGCGGATCTCGCCGTAGTCCAGGCGCAGCGGCGCCTCGCGTGCGAGCCGGAAGCGAACGGCGACGATCGCCCACTGCCTGCCTTCGGCGTGGCGGAAGACGCTGTCGCGATAGCCGAGTCGGCAGTCGGCGGCGTCGAAACGCCTGCGCCTGCCGTCGCGCAGCGACACGGCATCGAGCGAATCGAAGTGTTCGCGCATTTCCACGCCGTAGGCGCCGATGTTCTGGATCGGGCTCGCGCCGACGGTGCCGGGAATCAGCGAGAGGTTTTCGAGCCCGACCAGCCCCTGCGCGAGCGTCCACTCGACGAAGTCGTTCCACGGCTCGCCGGCGCCCGCTTCGACGAGCGTGCCGCGCTCGTCTTCGGCCAGCAGCGTGCGCGAGCGCAGCGCGATGCGCAGGATCGGCATCGGCGGATCGTGCGTGAACAGCACGTTGCTGCCGCCGCCGAGAACGAACGGCGCGGGTCCGTCGCGCAGACGCTCGACGACGGCCGGCAGTTCGCCGGCACGGCGAATCTCGATCAGGCGCGCCGCGCGCGCCTCGACGCCGAAGCTGTTCAGCGTACGCAGCGAGACGCCGGCGCGCTCGGTGGCGGCCACGTCGCGGTATCAGCTCGGCCGGTACGCGAGGCGCACGTAGATCGGCGCGAAGGCCTCGGCCTGCGTGATCTCGATCAGCGACTCGCGTGCGAGCTCGAGCAGCGCGATGAAAGTGACGACGACGAACGGAGTGCCGCGCGAGACGTCGAACAGTTCGTCGAATTCGGCGAAGCGCCGGTCCTGCAGCTTGCGCAGCACGATCGTCATGTATTCGCGCACCGACAGCTCCTCGCGCGTGATGCGGTGGTGCTGCACGAGCCGCGCGCGACGCAGGATGTCGGCCCAGGCGCTGCGCAGGTCGTTCGCGTCGACGCTGGGCAGCCGGGTGGTCGCGGCCTGCTCGATCCAGACGTTCGCGGCGAGGAAATCGCGCCCGAGCTGCGGCAGCTCGTCGATCCGCTCGGCACCGAGCTTGATCCGCTCGTACTCGATCAGGCGGCGTGCGAGCTCGGCGCGCGGATCCTCGACCTCCTCGCCGCTGTCGGCCTTCTTCACCGGCAGCAGCATGCGCGACTTGATCGAGATCAGCAGCGCCGCCATCAGCAGGTACTCGGCGGCGAGCTCCAGGTTGCGGCTGCGGATCTCCTCGACGTAGGCGAGGTACTGGCGCGTCACCTCGGCCATCGGAATGTCGAAGATGTCGAAGTTCTGCCGCCGGATCAGGTACAGCAGCACGTCGAGCGGCCCTTCGAAGGCGTCGAGGAAGACTTCGAGCGCGTCGGGCGGGATGTAGAGATCCTGCGGCAAGCGCAGCATCGGCTCGCCGTACAGGCGCGCGAAGACTTTCAGTTCGAGCTGTTCCGGAACATCGGTCGCGGTGCCGGCGCCGGCCTCGTCGGGCGCGCGAATCGGCGCCGCGGCGGGTACGGCGCTCACGTGTAGTCTTTCGGGTAATAGACGTACGAGGACCGCGCCACGCGCGATTGCCGGTTTCGCTGCATCGTTTCGAGGTCCTGCGGGCGATCCCACAGCAGCGCGCGGCCTTCGCGCTGGCGGCGCTCGAGTTGCGGGCGCTCGCGCTTGAGCTGCTCGAGGAATTGCGTAAGTTCCGATTTGTACATGGCGGCTCGACTCCGTCCGGAAGTGTAAGCGATCGAGCCGTCGCGGCCGGGGCTGCGGTTCATCTTCGGCGATACTCGCGCGTCTGCGGAGGAAGCGGATGCGACGAAGCGTGTGGATCGGCTGGCTCTGTGCATTGCTCGCCCTGGTGGGCGGCTGCGACTACTTCGCGCAGCGCGAGTTGCAGCCGGGCGTGTCCAACGTGCACGACGTACGCCGGCTGATGGGCACCCCGACGATGATCTGGGAGGAGAACGACGGCAGCCAGGTCTTCGAGTACTCGCGCGGCCCGGAGGGCAGCGAGACCTGGATGGTCGAGATCGGGCCGGACGGCCTGTACCGCGGGATGACCGACGCGCGCGCCGCTGCGCAACTCGAGCGGGTGCGCGCCGGAATGAGCCGCGACGACCTGCGCCGCCTGCTCGGCAAGCCCGACGAGGAGGAGCGGTTTGCGGCGCGCAACGAAGTCGTCTGGACCTGGCGCGTCAAGACGGTCACCGGCAGCGACACCGAAATGTTCCACGCGCACCTGTCGCCCGAGGGGCGCGTGCTGCGCACGAGCCGCACGCCCGACCCGAAGCGGATCAACGCCGGCGGCTGACCGGCGAGCCGCGAGACTGGCGCACCGGCGCGGCGCCGGCCGATCGTGCCGCCCCCGGGAATGCGCGCTCAGCTGACCTTCATGCCCGGTTGCGCGCCGTCGTGCGCATCGAGCAGGTACAGCCCGGAGGGCTGTTTCGGGTCGTCGGACGACGCCGACAGCACCATGGCCTCGGAGACGCCGAACTTCATCCTGCGGGGCGCCAGGTTCGCGACGACGACGGCGAGCCGGCCGACGAGCGCCTGCGGCTCGTAGGCGGCGCGGATGCCCGAAAACACCGTGCGCGTGCGCGCTTCGCCCAGATCGACCTCGAGGCGCAGCAGCTTCTTCGAGCCTTCCACTGCCTGCGCATCGACGATGCGCGCGATGCGCAGGTCCACGCGCGCGAACTCGTCGATCGAGATCGTCGATGCCGTCTCGGCAACGGCCGGATCCGCGGTCGAGCCGTCCGCGGCGCGGCTGTCGGGGCGGGCGGCAACGTGCGCCGCGCGGGCTGCCGTGCCGTTTGCGGCGCGGGCCGGGGCCGCGGGCTGCGCAGCATCGGCAGCCGGCTCGAACAGCGCCTCGAGCTGCTTCGCGTCGACGCGGGTCATCAGGTGCCGGTAGCGGCCGATCGAGCGCACGGGCGAAGGCGCTTCGTCGGCGACGCCGAGATCCTCCCAGCGCAGCGCCGGCGTGCCGAACAGTTCGGCGACGCGCGCGGCGGTGGCCGGCAGCATCGGCGCGAGCAGCACCGTGATCCGGTGGAACGCGACCAGGCAGCGCGAGCACACGCGGTGCAGCGCGTCGCGCTGCGCCGGGTCCCTGGCCATCTCCCACGGCTTGTGCGCGTCGAAGTACTGGTTGATCTCGTCGGCGTAGGCCATCACGAGTCGCGCGACGGCGCTGAACTCGCGCTGCTCGTAGGCGTCGGACACCTGCGCCGCCAGGCGCGCGACGCGCTCGCGCTGCTCGCCGTCCTCGATCTCGCCGGCCGGCAGCACGCGCCCGTCGAACTGGCGCGTGACGAAGCCCGAGGCGCGACTGGCGATGTTCACGTACTTGCCGATCAGGTCGGCGTTCACCCGCGCGAGGAAGTCGTCGGGATCGAAATCGACGTCCTGCACGTGCGAATTGAGCTTGGCCGCGAGGTAGTAGCGCAGCCACTCCGGGTCCATGCCGATCTCGAGGTAGCGCAGCGGCGAGATCCCGGTGCCGCGGCTCTTGCTCATTTTCGCGCCGCTCACCGTGATGAACCCGTGCACGTTCACGCGATCGGGCGTCTTGCGCCCCGCGAAGTGCAGCATCGCCGGCCAGAACAACACGTGGAAATAGATGATGTCCTTGCCGATGAAGTGCACCTGCTCGGTGGCCGGGTCGGCGAGCAGCGCGTCGAAATCGATGCCGCGCTCCCTGCACAGCGCCTTGAGCGACGCCAGGTAGCCGATCGGTGCATCGAGCCAGACATAGAAGTACTTTCCGGGCGCGTCGGGGATCTCGATGCCGAAGTAGGGCGCATCGCGCGAGATGTCCCAGTCGGCGAGGCCGCCGCCTTCGCCGCCCTCGCCGCCGAGCCACTCTCGTGCCTTCGCCAGCACCTCGGGCTGCAGGCGCGGCTCGCCCCAGCGATCGTTGCTGCGCGTCCATTCGCGCAGGAACGTTACGCATCGCGGATCAGACAGGCGAAAAAAGTAATGTTCGGAGACGCGCAGCTCGGGCGTTGCGCCGGTGAGCGCCGAGAACGGGTTCTTCAGCTCGGTGGCCGCGTAGACCGCGCCGCAGCGCTCGCAGGCGTCGCCGTACTGGTCGGCAGCGCCGCAGCTCGGGCACTCTCCCTTGATGTAGCGATCGGGCAGGAACATGCCCTTGACCGGATCGAAGAACTGCTCGACCGGGCGCACGTCGACCAGGCCGGCGTCGCGCAGGCCCCGGTAGATCGATTGCGACAGTTCGACGTTCTCCGGCGAGTCGGTGCTGTGCCAGTGGTCGAAGCCGATGTGAAAGCCGTCGAGGTATTGCCTGCGACCGGCGGCGATGCGCTCGACGAAGGCCTGCGGCGTGACGCCTTCCTTCTCGGCGGCGATCATGATCGGCGCGCCGTGCGCATCGTCGGCGCCGACGAAGTACACGGTGTGACCGCGCATGCGCTGGAATCTCACCCAGATGTCGGCCTGGATGTACTCCATGATGTGGCCGATGTGGAAAGGGCCGTTCGCGTACGGCAGCGCCGTCGTGACGAATAGAGTGCGCGCGCTCATCGACGGATCTTAGCAAACGGGTATGCGCCCTCCGACGCCGCCGTCGTCGGAAAGCGCACGCGTCGGCCGCGGCGTGCGCACGCGGCCGCAGGGCGGCGCCTGCTAGACTTGAACGATCCACTGCGCATTGCGGACCCCATAGATGAGCGTGACCCTCGAACAGGTCGAACTGGCGCTTTCGCGCGTCGTCGACCCCAACACGCAAAGCAGTCTCGTCGCCTCGGGCGCCGCACGAAACGTGCGCGTCGACGGCAGCGAGGTCTCGGTCGACGTCGTTCTCGGCTATCCGGCGCGCTCGCAGATCGAGCCGATCCGGCGCGAGACCGTCGCAGCGCTGCGAGCGCTGCCCGGTGTCTCGAACGTGTCGGCCAACGTCTACCAGAAGATCGAAGCGCACGCGGTGCAACGCGGCGTCAAGACGCTTCCGGGCGTGAAGAACATCGTCGCGATCGCCTCCGGCAAGGGCGGTGTCGGCAAGAGCACCACCGCGGTGAACATCGCGCTCGCGCTGTCGGCCGAGGGCGCGAGCGTCGGCATGCTCGACGCCGACATCTACGGCCCGTCGCAGCCGACGATGCTCGGCATCAGCGGTCGGCCCGAATCGCGCGACGGCAAGTCGCTCGAACCGATGGAAGGCCACGGCATCCAGGCAAGCTCGATCGGCTTCATGATCGATCTCGACACGCCGATGGTCTGGCGCGGCCCGATGGTCACGCAGGCGCTCGAGCAGCTGCTGCGCGAGACGAACTGGCGCGAACTCGACTACCTCGTCGTCGACATGCCGCCCGGCACCGGCGACATCCACCTCACGCTCGCGCAGAAGATCCCGGTCACCGGCGCGGTGATCGTCACCACGCCGCAGGACATCGCGCTGATCGACGCGAAAAAGGGCCTGAAGATGTTCGAGAAAGTCGGGATCCCGATCCTCGGCATCATCGAGAACATGGCGATGCACCGCTGCTCGAACTGCGGACACGTCGAGCACATCTTCGGCGAAGGCGGCGGCGAGCGCATGTCGAAGGAGTACGACGTCGAGTACCTCGGCGGGCTGCCGCTCGACATCCGCATCCGCGAGCAGGCCGACTCGGGCAAGCCCACCGTCGTGGCCGATCCGAACGGGCCGGTGGCGCAGAGCTACCGCGAGATCGCGCGCCGCATCGCGGTGAAGATCGCGGAAAAGGCGCAGGACCTCAGCGGCAAGGTGCCGCCGATCGTCTTCCAGGACACCTGATACCGCACGCCGGCGCGGCGATGGCGATCGCCTCAGCGGTACCACGGCAGCGCGGCCTGCGGCGAGACGACTTCGCCGGCCCCCGAAGCCGAATAGCCCGCCAGTGCGGCGATCCGCTCGCGCCACTGCGCCGACGACAGCAGTGCGACGAGTTCGCGCGCGGCCGGCGTCTCCAGGCTCGCGCGTTCGCACACGAGAAAGTAGTCCTCGACCACGAGCGGCACGAAGTCGATGCTCTTGCCCGCCGCCGCGGCCTGGATGCCGAAGCCGGTGTCGGCTGCGCCGGCGGCGACGGCCGCCGCCACCGCCAGATGGTTGGCCTCCTCGTGCCGGTAGCCGGCGATCGACGCCGCGTCGATGCCGGCTCGCTCGAGAAGTTCGTCGAGCAGCACGCGCGTTCCGGTGGTCGGGGCACGGTTGACGAAGCGCACTCGCGGCAGGTCGTCGAGCCCGCCGATGCGCAACGGATTGCCGCGCGCGACGAAAAGCCCCTGCGTGCGGCGCGCCACGCGCAGCATCGCGTGCCGTCGCGCGCGCAGCAGCGGAGAGAAGGTGCGATGCACGTGCGAGCCGCGTGAGGCCAGTTCCGGGCGCGACAGCGGCAGGTGAATGCCGGCGAAGGCGCAGCGTCCCGCGTTGAGCGCCTGCAGCGCGCCGAGGCTGCCCTCGAAGCGAAGGTCGAACAGCAGCTCGCGACCCTGGCACAGGCGCTTGAGCAGCGGCAGCGACAGGTCGTGGCTCGCCACGCAGCGGGTGATCCGCACGTCGTCGTTGAATGCACTCGACAATTCGCGGCCGATGTCCGAGGCGAGATTCTCGATCTGCGGCGCCAGGCGCGCGCGGATGCGCGTCTCGGCCCACAGCAGCTTCTCGGCGAATTCGGTGAGCCGCGCTGCGCGTCCCTTGTCCCAGTGAACCAGCGCCCGGCCCAGGCGCACCTCCTCGTCCTTCAGGTAGCCCCACAGATGGCGGTACGAGACACCGAGCATGCGCGCGGCAGCGGCGATCGAGCCCTCGTGGCGCAGCGCGCCGAGCACGTCGAAGAAGGTGTTGCGAAGATGCGCCGCCGGTTCGCGCGAGAACTCGTAACGGAACTCGACGCCGACGATACCGGAGGACTTATGCATGGTGCGACATATCGATCCGACAGGAGTGCGCGTCTATTCTGGCAGACACCCGCATGGAGGTTTCGACCGATGTCGATTTCGACGCTGTCCCGCGTTCCCTGGCTCGTCGTGCTGTCGTTTGCAGCATGCTCGATCGTCGCACCCGCGCCGGCGGCCGCACAGCCGGTTCTGCTGCACGCCGCCGGCAGCCTGCGCGCCGCGCTCGACGAAGTGGCCGGCGCGTTCGAAGGGCGCGAGTCACGGAAGGTCGACCGTGTCTACGGTGCATCGGGGCTGCTGCGCGAGCGCATCGCCGCAGGCGAGCCGGCGCAGGTGTTCGCGTCGGCGAACGTGGCGCACCCGCAGTCGCTGGCCCAGGCGGGCCGCGCCGTCGCTCCTCTCGTCTTCGCGCGCAACGTGCTCTGCGCGATCACCCGCAGCGAGGTCGGACTGCGCTCCGACAACCTGCTCGATCGCATGCTCGAACCGTCGGTGCGGCTGGGCACTTCCACGCCGAAGGCCGACCCGTCCGGCGACTACGCGTGGCAGTTGTTCGGCCGCGCCGAAAAGCTGCGGCCCGGTGCACAGGCCGCGCTCCAGGCCAAGGCGCTGCAACTCACGGGCGGCCCCGATTCGCCGCCGCCGCCTCGCGATCGCAACGTGTACGGCGACCTCGTCGCAACGCGCAAGGCCGACGTCTTCCTCACCTACTGCACCAATGCGCTGCTCGCGCGGCGCGACTTCCCGGCGCTCGTCTCGGTGGAGATCCCGCCCGAGTTGGCGGTCGGCGCCGATTACGGTCTTACGGTGATGAGCGACGCACCGGCGCCGGCCTGGCGTTTGGCGTGGTTTATCCTGTCCGCCGATGGCCAGGCGATTCTCGCGAAGCACGGCTTCGGTCCTCCCCGATGACACGTTCGCGCGGCGTCGCCGCCTGCTGGGCGCGCTGCCGGCGGCGGCGCTGTCCGCCGCCGGGTCGCACGCCGCGCTCGCTGCGCGCACGCTGAGCGACGACGCGCAGCGCGCCGTCGTCCTCGACTCGACGCCTGCGCGCGTTTTCCCTGCCGGTCCGCCGGCCTCGGTCTTCGTCTACTGCCTCGCGCCCGAAAAGCTGCTCGGATGGCCGCGCCGCGTGCGCGACGACGAGGCCGCGTTCCTGCTGCCGGCGGCGGCCCGATTGCCGTCGCTCGGGCGCCTCACGGGACGAGGCTCCACCGCGGGGCTCGAGACCGTGCTCGCGCTGCGCGCGCAGCTCGTCGTCGACGTCGGTTCGGCGGCGCCCACCTACGCTTCACTGGCCGAACAGGTCCAGCGCCAGACCGGTGTTCCCTGCGTCGTCTACGACGGCGCCTTTTCCCGAACCGAGCACACGATTCGCCGGCTGGGCGACGCGCTCGGCGTGACCGCGCGCGCGGAGTCGCTCGCGCGCGGCGTGCGTGCCATCCGCGACGATGCCGGCGAACTGCGCGCACGCGTCGCTGCGGGCAATCGGCCCCGCGTGTATTTCGCGCGCGGCCCCGATGGCCTGGCGACCGCGGCCGCTGGTGGGCTGAACGCCGAGGTAATCGACGAAGTCGGCGCCGTGAACGTCGCGCAGGTGCAGGCGCCGAACCTTGCGCGCGTGTCCTTCGAACAGTTGCTCTCGTGGCGCCCCGACTGGGTCCTCGCCAGCGACGAGAGCTTCTTTCGCGGTGTTCGGGCGCACCCGGTGTGGTCGCGCCTCGAGGCGGTGCGAGCGGGGCGCGTGCTGCTCGTTCCGCGCCTGCCGTTCGGCTGGTTCGACGCACCGCCCGCGTTGAACCGCTTCGTCGGTATCGTCTGGTTGTCGGCCGCTTTTCATCCGCGCCTCGTCGGCTACCGGCTCGACGAGCGCATCGTCGACGTCTTCGAGTGGCTGTATCACCGTCGCCCGTCGATGGCGCAGGTCCGACGGCTGCTCGGCGCGCAGCGATGATTGCAACCGCTTCGGCGTCGCCGCGCCGCGCACCGCGCCTCGGCTGGGTCTGGGTGCTCGTGCTGCTCGCGGGCGCACTGGCCGCGACGATGCTCTACGCGCTGGGCAGCGGCCGCTTCGAGCTTTCGCTTTTCGAAGTGCTGCGCATCCTCGCCGGTCGTTCGCCGACCGGCGACGCCGCCTCCGCGCCGCTTGCCGAGACCGTGCTGTGGCAGGTTCGCGGGCCGCGCATTCTCGCGTCGATGACGGTCGGGGCGGCGCTCGCGGCTTCGGGCGTTGCGCTGCAGTCGGTCTTTCGCAATCCGCTGGCCGCCCCCGACCTGCTCGGCGTCTCGGCGGGCGCCGCGCTCGGTGCGGTGGCCGGGATCTTCCTCGGCTGGACGGTGGTCGAGATCCAGGGTGCCGCGTTCCTGGGCGGGCTCGTCGCGGTCTCGATCGTCTGGTCGGTGGGCACGATGCTCCCGATGCACGACCGCACGCTGAGCCTGGTGCTCGCCGGCATCGCGATCGGCAGCGTGCTCGGTGCGCTGATCGCGCTGGTGAAGACGCTGGCCGACCCGTACACGCAACTGCCCGCGATCGTGTTCTGGATGCTGGGCAGTTTCGCCTCGATCACCGGCGCCGATCTGGCGCTGCTCGCCGGCTTCGCGGCGATCGGCACCGCGCCGCTCGTCCTGATGCGCTGGCGCGCCGATACGCTCGCGCTGTCCGACGACGAGGTCCACGCTCTGGGTGTGCGGTTGCCCGTGCTGCGCGCGGCGCTGGTGGCCGGCGCGACGCTGGCGACGAGCGCGACGGTGGCGGCGGCCGGCGTCATCGGCTGGATCGGCCTGGTCGTGCCGCACGCCGCGCGCCTGCTCGTCGGCGCGTCGTTCGCGCGCGTGCTCCCGGTGTCGATGCTGCTCGGCGCCTGGCTGATGCTGGTGATCGACACGATCGGCCGCAGCCTGGGGTCTTCCGAGGTTCCGCCCGGTGTGCTCACCGCGCTGGTCGGCGCGCCGGTGCTGTTCGCGCTGATGTTCGCGCGCGCCCGCGATGGCTGAATTGCTGCGCACCCGTGCGCTGACCTTCGGATACCAGCGGCGCGCGCTCACTGCGCCGATCGAGCTCGTGCTGCACAGCGGGGAGATCGTCGTCGTGCTCGGTCCGAACGGATCGGGCAAGAGCACGCTGTTTCGCACGCTGCTCGGCATCGTGCCGCCGATCGCCGGCGACGTGCGATGGTCGGGCCGGCTGCTGGCGCACTACTCGCGGCGCGAGCTGTCCGGGTGCGTCGCCTGGGTCCCGCAGACCCCGGGTGCGGCCTTCGAGTTCACCGTCGAACAGTACGTGATGCTCGGTCGGCTGGGTCGGCTGCCCGTGGGTGCGTCGCCGGGCCGCGCCGACCGCACCGCGGTGGCGCGTGCCATCGAGCGGCTCGGCCTGGAGCGCCTGCGCTCGCGTGCGCTGTCGCGGATGTCCGGCGGCGAGCGCCAGCTCGCCGCGGTGGCTCGCGCGCTGGCGCAGGAAGCGTCGACGCTGATGCTCGACGAGCCGACGACGAGCCTCGATTTCGGCAACCAGGGGCGCGTGCTCGACGTGCTCGCGTCGCTCGCCGGCGACGGGCTGGGCATCGTCTACTCGACGCACGATCCGAACCACGCGTTGCGCGCCGGAACGCGCGCGCTGGTCTACCTGCCTGCCGGGGCGGTGGCCTTCGGCGCGGTCGAAGAGCTCGTCGAACCGGCGACGCTCTCGCGCGTGTATGGCGTGCCGGTCGACGGCGCGCGTACGCGCGACGGGCGCCTCGTGCTCGCGCTGGCGCCGGTGGCGCGCGCGGCGCCGTTCGCCGCGGTGTCGCGGGCCGGCAGCTGCGAATGAATCGGGCGTGCCCGAGCGGGCATGTCGGATTCGTTCACGGCTTGTTCAGTCGCTGACGGCGCAGGCGGGGTCCGCCTGCGGCTCCTTCTTCTGCGTCGGCGCCACGCCGTTCTTCACCGAGACGATCTCGGCGAGGATCGCCACCGCGATCTCCGCCGGCGTGCGGCTTCCGATGTGCAGACCGATCGGTCCGTGCAGGCGGGCGATCTCGTCGGCGTTCAGGTCGAACATCGCCAGCCGCTCGCGCCGACGCGCGGTGTTGCTGCGCGAGCCGAGCGCGCCGATGTAGAAAGCCGGCGACTTCAACGCCTCGAGCAGCGCGAGATCGTCGAGTTTCGGGTCGTGCGTGAGCGCGACGATCGCGGTGTTCGCGTCGGGCCGGAACGCGGCCACCACGTCGTCGGGCATCCCGGGCAACAGCGTGACCTGCGGCAGCTCGAGCGTGCTGTAGTACTCCTCGCGCGGATCGCAGACGAAAACCTGGAAATCGAGCGCCTTGGCCATCTCGGCGAGCACGCGCGAGAGTTGTCCTGCCCCGATCATCAGCATCCGGTAGCGCGGACCGAACACCGCGCGTGCCGTGCTGCCGTCGAAGGCGAAAGCGTCGCCGGGCCGGGCGGCTTCGAGTTTCGCGGTGCCGCTGTGCAGATCGAGCGTGCGCGCGACGAGTTCGTGGCGCGCCGTGCGCCCCAGAACCTCGTCGATCCAGCCCGCGTCGGACAGCGGCTCCTGCAGCAGGCGCAGGGTTCCGCCGCACGGCAGCCCGAAGCGCGCCGCTTCCTCCTTGTCGACGCCGTAGAGGATCATCGACGGCTTGCCGACGCGCTCGCCGGTGCGCACGCGCTCGATCAGGTCGTCCTCGACGCAGCCGCCGGAAACCGAACCGACGACGAGCCCGTCGTCGCGCAACGCGAGCAGCGCGCCCACCGGCCGCGGCGCCGAGCCCCAGGTCTCGACGACGGTGATCAGCCACACCTGCCGGCCTTCGGCGAACCAGTCCCGCGCGTACTCGAGCACTTCGCGGTCGATGCTGTCCATCGGTTCCCTCCTGCAATGCCTCTTCAGCGTCGCCAGTACGCAACCAGTGCCGCGACGACGATGATCGCGACGATCCACGCCACCCAGCGCAGCGACGAGCCGCTGGGCGGGCCCGCCCGCGGCGCGCGCGCGGCCTCGCCGGCGGTCGGTGCATCCACGCGGCCCACGGTGGGCGGCACGCCGGCTTCGTGGACGATCGTCTCGTCGACCGCGCGGCCGGCAGCGCTCAGGCGCGACTCGAAAGCGGTGAAGAAGTCATCGGTGATTTTCGCAGCAGCGCCGTCGATCAGGCGTGATCCCACTTGTGCCAGCTTGCCGCCGATCTGCGCCTTGGCCGCGTAGGTGAGGCGGGTGCCGTCGGCATCGGGCGACAGCCGCACGTCGGCCGAACCCTTGCCGAAACCCGCGGCACCGCCCTGTCCGTCGAAGGCGATGGTGTACGACGACGGCGCGACCACGTTCTGCAGCTGCAGCCGACCCTTGAAGCGGGCGTTCACCGGCCCGATGCGCATCGCGATCGTCGCGAGATACTCGTCGTCGCCGACGCGCTCGAGCGATTCGCAGCCCGTGATGCAGGCCTGCAGCGTAGCGGGATCGTTCAATGCCGCCCACGTCGTTTCCGGCGTCGCCGGGATCACTCGTTCGCCCTGCAGGTTCATGTTGCGGACTCCGGCGGTAATGGCAGGATGGGCCGGCGGCGCGCGGCGCGCGTGCGATCGCTCGCACGCAGTGCAACGGCCAGTTCGGCCAGGCTCGACAGATTGTGCACGGCAAGCATGCGGTCGACGTGCGGCAGCAGCGCGCGCACGCCGCTGGCGCGCGGCTCGAATCCCTCGTAGCGCAGCAGCGGATTCAGCCAGATCAACTGGTGCGCATAGCGCGACAGCCGTGCCGCCTGCGCGCCGAGGCAGCCCTGTTCGTCGCGGTCGAGGCCGTCGGTGACGAGCAGCAGCGCGGCGTTGCCGGTGAGCAGCCGTCGCGCCCAGCGGCGGTTGAACAGCGCGAGGCTCGAGGCGATGCGCGTGCCGCCTTTCCAGTCCTGCACGAGCGCGTCGGCACTTTCGATCGCCACGTCGGGGTCGCGATGCCGCAGGCAGCGCGTGATGTCGGTCAGCCGCGTGCCGAATACCAGCGTGTGCACGCGGTGGTGGTGCTGCGTCAGGCCGTAGGCGTAGTGCAGGAACGCGCGCGCGTAGCGATCCATCGAACCGGAGATGTCGATGAGAACGACCAGCGGCGGAACGCGCAGGCGCGGCGACGAGCGCGGCAGGTCGATCGTGTCGGGGGCGCGTGCGAGTCGGCGCAACGCGCGGCGCAGGTCGAATCGCCCGCGCGGCGACGGGGCCAGGCGCCGCGTTCGCAACGGGCGCACCGGCAGCGGCACGCTCTGCGCGAGTCGCCGCGCGATCGCGAATTCGCTCGCCGACATGCTCTCGAAGTCGGCGTGCTGCAACCGCTCGTAGTCGGAGAAACCGAGGATCGCATCGATGCGACGCTCGTCGGCTTCGCGCGGCGCCGACGGCGCGTTTTTCGGCGCGGGCGGCGAGAGCGCTTCCTCGACCCGGCGCGGCCGCTTCGGCGCGGCCTGTGCGCCGGGGCGTCCTTCCACCCTCGGCAGCATCAGGTACATCAGCCGCTCGAGCAGCCGCGGGTCGCGCCAGAACGCGGCAAACGCGGCGTCGAACACCGGTTGCTGCTCGTGCCGGTCGATCATCACCGCTGCCAGCGCGTCGTGCACGTCGTCGCGGCGCCCGAGTCCCACCAGTTCGACCGCGGCAATGCCGGCGAGCACGCGGTCGGAGCCGACCGGAAGACCCGCGGCGCGCAGCACGCGCGCGAAATGCGCGATGTTCTCGGCGATCCGCCCGGCCATCGTTCAGGCCGGAGCCGGACGGCGCTCGAGGATTCCCTCCGCGCGCAGCTCCTCGAGGATGGCCGCACCGGCGCCCGCGTCGATGCGTTCGATGTCGTCCTGGTACTTCAGCAGCACACCGAGCGTGTCGGACACCGACTGCGGATCGAGCGACATCGCATCGAGCGCGACCAGCGCGTTGGTCCAGTCGATCGTCTCGGCCACGCCCGGGGCCTTGAACAGGTCGAGCGTTCGTGCGCGCTGCACGAACCCCACCACCTGCTGCGCCAGGCGCTCGCCGGCGGCGCCTGCCTTGCGCCGGATGATGTCCAGCTCGCGCGTTGCATCGGGGTAGTCGACCCAGGCGTAGAGGCAGCGGCGCTTGAGCGCGTCGTGGATCTCGCGCGTGCGGTTCGAGGTGATGACGACGATCGGCGGGTGCTCGGCCCGAATCGTGCCGAACTCGGGCACCGACAGCTGCGATTCGGCGAGCACTTCGAGCAGGAACGCCTCGAAGGGCTCGTCGGCGCGGTCGAGCTCGTCGATCAGCAGCACCGGCGAGACCGGCTGCGTGAGCGCCTGCAGCAGCGGGCGCTCGATCAGCATCTCGCGCGAGTACAGGTTGCGCAGCAGCCGTTCGCGGTTCGACTCGTGAGCCGACTCGGCGACGCGGATCTCGAGCATCTGGCGGGCGACGTTCCACTCGTAGGCGGCCGACGCCACGTCGAGGCCTTCGTAGCACTGAAGCCGGATCAGAGGCGCCTGCAGCGCGCGGGCGAGCACTTTCGCGAGTTCGGTCTTGCCCACGCCCGCCTCGCCCTCGAGCAGCAGCGGACGGCCCAGCCGCAATGCGAGGAAGACGGCGGTGGCCAGCGAGCGGCCGGCGAGGTAGTCCTCGCCGGCCAGCAACTGCACCGTCTCGTCGACGTCGGCCGGGCGCCTCACGCTGCCGTCTTCGCCCATCGCGCGCCGCCTATTGCTCTCGCGCCTTCTCGACGGCGCGGCGTGCGATTACGCCGATCATCGCCGCGCGGTACTCGGCCGAGCCGTGCAGGTCGCTGTTGCAGCCGGCCGGATCCACGCGCACGCCTTCGATCGACGCGGCAGAGAAATCGCGCTCGAGCGCCTGCTCCATCTCGCGCACGCGAAACACGTGCGTGCGTGCGCCGGTGACGGCCACGCGTACGCCGTGCTCGCCCTGGCTGACGAAGACGCCGACCAGCGCGAAGCGCGAAGCCGGCTGGCGCAGCTTCACGTACGCCGCGCGCTTCACCAGCGGGAATCGCACCGCGACGATCAGCTCGCCCGGCTGCAGCGCCGTGGTGAACAGGTCGACGAAGAAATCGTCGGCCGCGATCGTTCGCCGGTCGGTTTCGATCGTCGCGCCGAGCCCGAGCGCCGCGGCCGGGTAGTCGGCGGCCGGATCGGCGTTGGCCAGCGAGCCGCCGATCGTTCCCTGGTTGCGCACCATCGGATCGCCGATGCCCTCGGCCAGGTCGGCCAGCGCGGGAATCGCCGCACGCACTTCGGTCGAGCGCGCCACCTCGGAGTGCCGTGTCGTCGCGCCGATCTTCAGCGCGTTGCCCTCGCGCGAGATGCCGCGCAGGCCGGAGATCGAAGCGAGGTCGACGAGCGTGCTCGCCGAGGCCAGCCGCAGCTTCATCGACTGCACCAGGCTCTGGCCGCCCGCGAGGTAGCGCGCATCGGCGTCGCTCGCGCGCACCGCGTCGGCGACGCTGGAAGGACGCTGGTATTCGAATCCGTACATGTTCGTCTCCTCCTCAGGCGATGCCGTTGGCGATGCGCCAGACGCGTTCGGCCGTCGCCGGCATCGGCACGTCGCGCACGCCGAGGGCGTCGGTCATCGCGTTGATGAACGCCGAGGGCGCGCCGATCGCGCCCGCCTCGCCGCAGCCCTTGACGCCGAGCGGGTTGTGCGTACACGGCGTCACCGTCGTGTCGACGACGAAGCGGGGCAGGTCGTCGGCGCGCGGCAGCGTGTAGTCCATCATCGAGCCGGTGAGCAGCTGTCCCGATTCCGGATCGTAGCGACAGCCTTCGAGCATCGCCTGGCCGAGACCCTGCGCGACGCCGCCGTGCACCTGCCCCTCGACGATCATCGGGTTGACGATGTTGCCGAAGTCGTCGACCGCGACGAACTGCACGATGCGCGTCTGCCCCGTCTGCGGATCGATCTCCACCTCGCAGATGTGCGAGCCCGCCGGGTACGTGAAGTTGCTCGGATCGTAGAAGGCGTTCTCGTTCAGGCCCGGTTCGAGCTTGTCGTGCGGATAGTTGTGCGGCACGTAGGCGGCCAGCGAGACCTGCGCGAAGGGCAGCTTGCGGTCGGTGCCGGCGACCCGGAATTCCCCGTTCTCGAACTCGATGTCGGTGTCGGCCGCCTCGAGCAGGTGCGCGGCGATCTTCTTGCCCTTGGCGATGATCTTGTCGACCGCCATCACGATCGCCGTGCCGCCGACGGCCAGCGAACGGCTGCCGTAGGTGCCCATGCCGAAGGGAACGCGACCGGTGTCGCCGTGCACGATCTCGACGTTCTCCACCGGCAGCCCGAGCTTGCCGGCGACAACCTGCGCGAAGGTCGTTTCGTGCCCCTGCCCGTGGCTGTGCGCGCCGGTGAACACGGTGACGGTTCCGGTGGGATGCACGCGCACTTCGCCGGCCTCGAACAGACCGGCGCGCGCGCCCAGCGCGCCGGCGACGCTCGACGGCGCGATGCCGCAGGCCTCGATGTAGCACGAGTAGCCCAGGCCGCGGAGCATCCCGCGCCGGGCGGCTTCTTCCTTGCGTGCCGGAAACGCGGCGACGTCGGCGAGCTGCTGCGCGCGATCGAGCGAGGCTGCGTAGCCGCCGCTGTCGTAGGTCAGCCCTACCGGCGTGGCGTAGGGGAACTCGCCGATGAAGTTGCGCCGCCGGATCTCGGCCGGGTCGACGCCGAGGTCGCGCGCGCACTGCTCGGCGATCCGCTCGATGACGTAGGACGCCTCCGGGCGTCCGGCGCCGCGGTAGGCATCGACCGGCGCCGTGTTGGTGAACACGCCCCGGACGGCGACGTGGATCGCCGGCGTGCGGTACTGGCCGGCGAGCAGCGTGCCGTACAGGATCGTCGGCACCGCCGACGCGAAGGTCGACAGGTACGCGCCCAGGTTCGCGATCGTGTTCACCCGCAGCGCGAGGAAGTGTCCCTCGTCGTCCATCGCCATCTCGGCGGTGGTGACGTGGTCGCGCCCGTGCGCGTCGGCGAGGAACGACTCGCTGCGCTCGGCCGTCCACTTGATCGGGCGGCCGACGCGCTTGCTCGCCCACACGAGCGCGGTCTCCTCCGGATAGAGGAAGATCTTCGAGCCGAAGCCGCCGCCGACGTCGGGCGCGATGACGCGCACTTTCGACTCGGGCAGTCCGAGCACGAACGCGCACATCAGCAGGCGCTCGACGTGCGGGTTCTGGTTCGCGACGTACAGCGTGTAGCTGTCGTCGTGCTTCGTGTACATCGCATTGGCCGCGCGCGGCTCCATCGCGTTGGGGATCAGCCGGTTGTTCACGAGGTCGAGCCGCGTGACGTGCGCGGCCTTCGCGAACGCGGCGTCCACCGCCGCCGGGTCGCCGTGGGACCAGTCGTAGCAGACGTTACCCGGCACCTCGTCGTGCACGAGCGCCTGCGCCGAGGCGGCGCCGGCCGTGTCTACCACCGCCGGCAGCACGTCGTAGTCGACCTCGACGAGTTCGGCCGCGTCCTTGGCCTGCAGCAGCGTCTCGGCCACGACGAGCGCGACCGTGTCGCCGACGTAGCGCACCTTGCCCTGCGCGAGCACGGGGTGGGGCGGCTCCTTCATCGGCGAGCCATCCTTCGAGTGGATCAGCCACCCGCACGGCAGGCCGGCCACCTTGGCTTCGGCGAGGTCGGCGCCGGTGATCACGTCGACGACACCCGGGGCGGCCTTCGCCTGCGTCGTGTCGATCGAGACGATGCGTGCGTGCGCGTGCGGCGAGCGCACGAAGACGCCGTACGTCTGTCGGTGCAGCACGACGTCGTCGGTGTACTGGCCGGTGCCGGTGAGGAAGCGACGGTCCTCGCGCCGCTTCAGCGCCTGTCCGATGGGCGAACCGGGCGTATTGGAAAGGTCTGTCATCTCGTCCTCCGCCGATTCAGTTGCCGCCGGCGGCGACCTGCTCGATCGCGCGCACGATGTTCTGGTACCCGGTGCAGCGGCACAGGTTGCCTTCGAGCCCCTCGCGAATCTCGGCTTCGGTGGGGTTCGGGTTGTCCTGCAGCAGCTGTACGGCCGACATCACCATGCCCGGCGTGCAGAAGCCGCATTGCAGCGCGTGGCAGTCGTTGAACGCCTTCTGCATCGGGTGCAGTTCGCCGTTCGCCAGGCCCTCGATCGTGGTGATCGCCGCGCCCTCGGCCTGCACGGCGAGGATCGAGCAGGACTTGATCGCGCGTCCGTCCAGGTGAACGGTGCACGCGCCGCACTGCGCGGTGTCGCAACCGACGTGCGTTCCGGTGAGCTGCAACTGCTCGCGGATGAACTGGACGAGCAGCATTCGGCGATCGATTCGGGCGGAGACGGGCTTGCCGTTCACCGTCATCGTCACGGTCTGTTCCATGGAGCCTCCTCGAAGGGATCATCCGCCGCGCCGCGCGGCGGGATCGGGTCAGTCGGGACCTGCTTCTTCCGGCAGATTCGTCGCGCGCCGTCGCCGGCGCGTGTGCCCGGCATCATGCACCAATCGGCGCGCGTTCGGCCATTGCTAGAATTCGCATTGCGGAATTCGGTGCCCGCTCCGAAGTCCGGCGGGCGGCGCCCTCGCGCACCCCGCTCCCCGGTGTCCCCCTACGAAGCACTCCTCGAAGCGAAGCAATGAGCGTCAAGTCCGACCGTTGGATCCGCCGCATGGCGGCAGAAGGCATGATCGAGCCCTTCGAGGCCGGGCAGGTGCGCACCGTCAACGGGCAGAAGATCGTCAGCTACGGCACCTCGAGCTACGGCTACGACGTGCGCGTCGCGCGCGAGTTCAAGATCTTCACGAACATCAACTCGACGATCGTCGATCCGAAGAACTTCGACTCGAGCTCCTTCGTCGATTTCACCGGCGACGTCTGCATCATCCCGCCGAACTCGTTCGCGCTCGCGCGCACCGTGGAGTTCTTCCGGATTCCGCGCAACGTACTTGTGGTCTGCCTGGGAAAAAGCACGTATGCGCGCTGCTTCAGCGGCGACACGCGGGTCGCGCTGGTCGACGGCACCGCGCCCACGCTGGAAGAGATGGCGCGCCGCCACGACGCGGGCGAGGTGTTCTGGGGTTACAGCATCGCACAGGACGGCCGGCTGATCGTCTCGCTGCTGGATGCCCCCCGCTGGATCGGCCGGGATCCGCTGCTCGAGATCGAACTGGACAACGGAGAGCGGATCCGCGCCACTGCCGACCATGACTTCGTGACGCGCGACGGCCGCATGGTGCCTGCGGATCGGCTGCGTCCCGGCGATTCGATGATGCCGCTGTACCGCGATCGGTTTCACGGCTGCGAGAGGGTCTACCAGCCGCTGAACGGCCACCTTCTGCCGACGCACCGACTGGCCGACGAATGGAACGTGCGCAACGGCGTCTATCCCGACGTGCCTGGAACGCACCGGCACCACGTCGATTCCGATCGACGCAACAACCGGCCGACCAATCTGACGAGGACGGCTGCACTGGACCACATCCGCAGGCACGACGCAGAAACCGCCCGGTTCTCCGATGCCCGGCGCGAGCGTGCCTCGTCGTTCTGGACGGATCCGCGAGACGCGGAAATCCGGAGTCGCTCGATCGAGCCGAGGCGCAACCCATCCGAGGCTGCGCGGCAGGCGCATCGAGCGGCGACGACCCGGAATCACAAGGTCGTCTCGGTTCGGGAACTGGCCGGTGAGCACGACGTGTACTGCCTCACTGCGCCGGAAGCGGGCAACTTCGCGCTGGAGGCTGGCGTCTTCGCTCGCAATTGCGGAATCATCGTGAATGTGACGCCCTTGGAACCGGAATGGGAAGGTCACGTCACCCTGGAGTTTTCCAACACGACGCCGCTGCCAGCGAAGGTCTACGCGAACGAGGGCTGTGCGCAGGTGATCTTTCTCGAGTCCGACGAGGTCTGCGAAACTTCGTACCGGGATCGCGGCGGCAAGTACCAGGGGCAGACGGGAGTCACGCTACCGAAGACCTGATCGCGCGCGGCCGGAACGTGCGTGCACCGTGCGGCCCACCCGCGTGATGCTCCTTCCGGCGCGCTCCTTTCGGTTGCGGCTGCCCGCCGAAGCCGCTATATTTCCGCGATGATTCCCGTTCGCGGTGCACGCCGCGACTCCGGCAACCCCGGAGCCTTCCGCATCCTGCCTGTCCAGGCGTCCGGCAACCGGACGCTCGGCGGACTGCACCTTCTTTCGGTGCTGGGTCCGCTACTGCGCCCCGCGCGCTGACATACCTCCTCCCCCTCCTTTCCGTTTGCAGTTCTTCGTAGCCTCCCGCGCCGGCGGGCCGGGCGCAACAGGAGCATTCCAATGGCCGACAAGCTGATCATCTTCGACACCACGCTGCGCGACGGCGAGCAGAGCCCGGGCGCCTCGATGACGCGCGAGGAGAAACTGCGCCTGGCCAAGCAACTGGAGAAACTGCGGGTCGACGTGATCGAAGCGGGGTTCGCCGCGTCTTCGAACGGCGACTTCGAGGCGGTGCGCGCGATCGCCGACGCGATCCGGGACACCACCGTCTGCTCGCTGGCGCGCGCGAACGACCGCGACATCTCGCGCGCCGCCGAAGCGCTCGAGGGCGCCAAGTCGATGCGCATCCACACCTTCATGGCGACCTCCGCGCTGCACATGGAGAAGAAGCTGCGCATGACGCCGGAGCAGGTCCACGAACAGATCCGCCTCGCGGTGCGCTTCGCGCGCAGGTTCACCGACGACATCGAGTTCTCGCCCGAGGACGCGAGCCGCTCCGACTTCGATTTCCTGTGCCGCGTGCTCGAAGGCGCGATCGCCGAGGGCGCGACGACGATCAACGTGCCGGACACGGTCGGCTACGCGGTCCCGGAGGGGTTCGCCGAGCGTATCCGCTCGTTGCGCGAGCGCATCCCGAACTCCGACAAGGCGATCTGGTCGGTGCACTGCCACAACGACCTCGGCATGGCGGTGGCGAACTCGCTGGCTGGCGTGATGGCCGGTGCGCGCCAGGTCGAGTGCACGATCAACGGGCTGGGCGAACGCGCCGGCAACACTTCGCTCGAGGAAATCGTGATGGCGGTCAAGACGCGCCGCGACTACTTCGGGCTCGAGGTCGGAGTCGACACCACGCAGATCGTGCCGACGTCGAAGCTCGTCTCGAGCATCACCGGTTTTCCGGTGCAGCCGAACAAGGCGGTGGTCGGCGCCAACGCTTTCGCGCACGCCTCCGGCATCCACCAGGATGGCGTGCTCAAGCAGCGCGATACCTACGAGATCATGCGCGCCGAGGACGTCGGCTGGACGGCGAACAAGATCGTGCTGGGCAAGCTCTCCGGGCGCAACGCGTTCAAGCAGCGCCTGCAGGAACTCGGCATCGAACTGGAGTCCGAGCAGGAAGTGCAGGCCGCGTTCCAGCGCTTCAAGGACCTGGCCGATCGCAAGGCGGAGATCTTCGACGAGGACATCCACGCACTCGTCTCCGACCAGGCAGTGCACCACGAAGCCGACGAGCACTTCCGGCTGGTGTCGATGGCGCAGCATTCCGAGACCGACGGGCGCCCGCACGCGCGCGTGACGATCGGCCTGGACGGCGGCGAAGCGTCGACCGAGGCGACCGGCAACGGCCCGGTCGATGCGACGTTCAAGGCGATCGAGGCGCAGGTGTCGAGCGGCGCCGAACTGGTGCTGTACTCGGTCAACGCGATCACCACCGGCACCGAGGCGCAGGGCGAGGTCACGGTGCGACTCGCGCGTTCCGGGCGGATCGTCAACGGCGTAGGCGCCGATCCGGACATCGTGGTGGCGTCGGCGAAGGCTTACCTGAACGCGCTGAACAAGCTGCATTCGAGGGCCGATCGCATCGATCCGCAGCCCGGGGTCTGATTGCGCTAGAATTGGCGGTTTCCCCCGGCCGTTGCGGCCGGGGCACGACGTCGGCCGGCCAGGCCGAAACACGCACGGCACCGCTTTCCCGGCGGCGCCGCAAGTCACCAGGGGAAAGGCATGTCCATCGGCAACACCGAGAAGGCGAAGATCGTCGCCGACTTCCAGCGTGCGAACAACGACACGGGCTCGCCCGAGGTCCAGGTCGCGCTGCTCACCGCTCGCATCGTCGATCTCACCGAGCACTTCAAGACGCACGCGAAGGACCACCATTCGCGCCGCGGCCTGCTCAAGATGGTGAGTCGGCGCCGCAAGCTGCTCGACTACCTGAAAGGGAAGAATCCTGCCAGCTACCGCGCGCTGGTCGACAGACTGGGTCTGCGCGGCTGAAACGAACGAGCCGAAACCCGCAAGCGAACCTTGCGGGTTTCTTGTTTCTGCATTGCTCGAAAGGAAATCAAGTGTTTGAAATCGCAAAAAGAACGTTTCAGTGGGGCGCCAACACGGTCACCATCGAGACCGGCGAGGTTGCCCGCCAGGCGTCCGGAGCGGCCCTCGTCACCATGGACGACACCGTCATCCTCGCCACCGTCGTCGGCGCGCGCAGCGCCAAGCCCGGGCAGGAGTTCTTTCCGCTCACCGTCGACTACACCGAGAAGTTCTACGCGGCCGGCCGCATCCCGGGCGGCTTCTTCAAGCGCGAGGGACGCCCGACGGAGCGCGAGATCCTCACCGCGCGCCTGATCGACCGTCCGATCCGGCCGCTGTTCCCCGAGGGCTTCTACAACGAGGTCCAGGTCATCGTGCACGTGTTGTCGAGCAACCCCGAGGTCGACAGCGCGATTCCCGCGATGATCGGCTCGTCGGCGGCGCTCGCGCTCTCGGGAATCCCCTTCGACGGACCGATCGGCGCGGTGCGCGTCGGCTACATCGACGGGCAGTACGTGCTGAACCCGAGCACCACGCAGATGCAGTCGTCGAAGCTCGACCTGGTCGTCGCCGGCACCGACGCAGCGGTGCTGATGGTCGAATCGGAGGCGCACGAACTGGCCGAAGACGTGATGCTCGGCGCCGTCGTGTTCGGCCACGAGCAGATGCAGACGGCGATCCGCGCGATCGACGAACTGGTCGAGGAAGCGGGCAAGCCCGCGTGGGACTGGCAACCGGCGCCGAAGGACACCTCGCGCGTCGTGCGCGTCGACGAACTCGCCGGCGACGACATGCGTGCGGCCTACGGCATCCGCAACAAGCAGCAGCGTGTCGCCCGTATCCGCGAGATCGAGAAATCGACGGTCGAGCGCATCAGGGCCGAGGCCGCCGACGCCGGCGAACCGGCCCCCGATGCCAATGCGCTGTCGAACATGCTGTTCGATCTGCAGGCGCGCATCGTTCGCCAGCAGATCCTCGCCGGCGAGCCGCGCATCGACGGACGCGACACGCGCACCGTTCGTCCGATCTCGATCCGCACGAGCGTGCTTCCGCGCGCACACGGCTCGGCGCTGTTCACCCGCGGCGAGACGCAGGCGATGGTCGTCGCCACGCTGGGCACGTCGCGCGACGAGCAGATCATCGACGCGATCAACGGCGAGTATCGCGAGCGCTTCATGTTCAACTACAACATGCCGCCGTTCGCCACCGGCGAGGCAGGGCGCTTCGGTGCGCCCAAGCGTCGCGAGATCGGCCACGGCAATCTCGCCAAGCGCGCGCTGCGTCCGCTGCTGCCCGGCGCCGACGAGTTCGCGTATTCGCTGCGCGTCGTCTCCGAGATCACCGAGTCGAACGGCTCGTCTTCGATGGCGTCGGTGTGCGGCGGCTGCCTCGCGCTGATGGACGCCGGCGTGCCGATCCGTGCGCACGTGGCCGGCGTGGCGATGGGCCTGATCAAGGAAGGCAATCGTTTTGCCGTCCTCACCGACATCCTCGGCGACGAGGATCACCTCGGCGACATGGACTTCAAGGTGGCCGGCACGGCGGCCGGCGTCACGGCGCTGCAGATGGACATCAAGATCCAGGGCATCACGAAGGAGATCATGCAGGTCGCGCTCGCGCAGGCGCGCGAGGGCCGCATGCACATCCTCGGCCTGATGCAGCAGGCGATGGGCGGCGCGCGCGAAGACCTCTCCGATTTCGCGCCGCGCATGTACACGATGAAGATCAATCCCGAGCGTATCCGCGACGTGATCGGCAAGGGCGGCGCCACGATCCGCCAGATCACCGAGAGCACGGGCACCCAGATCGACATCCAGGACGACGGTTCGATCACGATCGCCGCGGTCGACGGCAACGCCGCCAAACGGGCGCAGAAGATCATCGAGGACCTCACCGCCGAAGTCGAGATCGGCCGCATCTACGACGGCACCGTGCTGAAGATCCTCGACTTCGGCGCGATCGTCCAGGTCATGCCGGGTCGCGACGGGTTGCTGCACGTCTCGCAGATCGCCAACGAGCGCGTGAACCAGGTGTCCGACTACCTCAAGGAAGGGCAGGCGGTGCGCGTGAAGGTCATCGAGGCCGACGACAAGGGCCGGCTGCGCCTGTCGATGAAGGCCGCCGCGGCCGACGATGCGGCCACGGCCGCTGCCGAGGGGCAGGCGAGCGCCTGACCGGGGCGCAGGGACGCGCCGGGGCGTGCGCCGCTCCGGTTCAGTTCACCGTCTCGGCAATCTGCAGCAGCTCCAGCGGCGGCAACAACCCGAGCTTTCGGGCGACCCGCATGTTGATGACGACCGCGAAGTTCTTGATGCGGGCGATCGGCAGCGAACCGGCCTTTGCCTCGCCGAGCAGGATCTTCTCGGCCTGGCTGCCGGCCAGCCGCCCCACTTCACGATAGCGCGCCGCGACGGAGACGAGCGCCTCGGCGTCACGGACGACCGACTCGTAGGGGCTGAGCACGGGCACGCCCGCGGCGACTGCCGCGCCGGTCAGCACGTCGCCGTTGTCGCGAAGGAAGGACGAGGAGCCGATGTAGAGGAAATCGACTCCGGCTCGCTCGAGCGCGCGCACCTGCGGCGCGATGTCCGAGGGTCGCGGGCGCCCGTCGGGCCCCAGCGGCAGTTCGCGTGCGACGAGTTCGAATCCGAGTTCTTCCGACAGTGCGGCCAGTTCGTCCCGCTTCACGATCGAGTTCCGTTCGTCGGCGTGGTACAGCAGGCCCAGGCGGTGGAAGTCCGGACGATACGCACGCAGGGTCTCGATGTTCACTTGTTCGGGTACCCGGTTGTAGGTACCGGTGAGATCCGGACGACCGGGGTCGTCCAGGCTGCGTACCAGGCCGGATCCGACCGGGTCGGCAACGATCATGAACACCTTGGGGATCTCGGGCGCGAGGTCGCGCCGGTCGCGTTCGTCCAGGCGGCCTGCCATCCCCAGCGTGACGCTGGTGCCGTACGTCACGATGAGGTCGACGCGCTGCGCTTTCGCTTCGGCGAGGAAGCCGGGCAACGCGTCCTTGCGTTGATCTGCATCGCGCAGCAGGAAGCGCGTCGCCAGGCCGCTGCGCTCCTTCAGGTACTCCTGTACGCCCTGGCACGCCGCGTTGCACCCGGTCCAGTTGACGATCATCACGGTGCGTTCAGCCGCCGCCGCCGCACCGCTGAGTGCGAATGCGAGAAAGGCGGTCATCCACCAACGTATGGTCACTGCGTCCTCCCTGGGGTGATTCGTGCGTTCGCGTTCGCTTCGACACCGAGGTAGCCGAGCAGCCCCGCACAGGCGAGGATGCCCGTTGCCTGAATCGCCGTGTCGCCGCCCGCGGAGGGCAGCAGCAGCGCGCAGGCTGCCAGGCCGGCGATCGCGCCGAATCGCTCGGTCACGCGCAGCGGCGTGATCGCCGTGCCCCGCGGATCGAGCCGCTGCGCAAGTGCATACAGCGGTGCGCGCATCAGTGCATGACCGCCGCCGAGGCCCGCCATCGCGAAGACGATCGCCCAGAACCCGCTCCACAGCGACAGCGACAGCAAGGATGCGGCGGCGAGCGCGGCTCCCCCGACGGCGAGAGCACGTGGTCCGATGCTGCCGTCGGACAGCGCCGTCACCGCGGGACCGAGCAGCACGACCGCAAGGTAATAGAGCATGACGACGCGCGCTACCTCGGACGGACCGGAGCCTGCGGTGGTCAGCATCAGCGGCGTGAGGTACCAGACGAAAACCGCGGTGGCGACGTTCATCGGGACCGCCAGTCCGAACAGCAGCGCGAGCAAGCGCACGCCAGGCGGCGTGATCCGGGCGTGCGGCGGTGGATCCCCGGCCTGACCTGCGGCGTCGCCGGCGGGGCCGCGCATCAGGGCGACGCCGATTGCGCCGGACAGCACGGCGATCGTCGCGCCACCGAGCAGCGCAGCCCGGAAACCGAAGCTGCCCGCGATGACCCCGCCGAGCGCCGCGCCGCAGAAGACTCCTGCGTAGATCACCGCGACGAACGCCCCCGTCGGGCGCGCGCTGACGCGATCGGCGCTCGCGCGCAGCGCGTATTCCTGGCAGGCGATCGTTGCAGTGGCGTAGAAGAGGGCCATGATTCCCCGCCACACGGTGATTTCGACTACGTGGCTGGCCTGGGCCAATCCGACCAGGCTCAGAACGGTGGGCGGAACCGACAGCAGGAACAGGCGCCGCGGCCCGAAGCGGTCCGCGAGTCTGCCGGCGAAGGGCGTGAGCAGCCCGACCGCCAACAGATACGCCACCAGCGGCGCGGCTGCCGCCAGCTCCGGCGTGAGCCACGCCGGGCGGTCCAGCGCGCGCGCATACAGCGGCAGGAACGCAACGGCGATCTCGGTCGACACCGAGAACAAGAACAGCGCGGGGCGAATGTCTTCCACGTCGGCCAGTCGAAGCAGGCGCGGGCGGCCTTCGGCCAACCGTGCATCGAGGCTTTCGCGCACGCGCTCGCGCGCTGCGGCCGGCAGCGTCGCGAATCGGTCGGCCAGATCCTGCGCGTAGTCGTTCAGTCGTTCGGCCACCCGCACCAGGCTGTCGGGCCCTCCGGGTGCGATGCGGTGCCTGAAGTCACCGCGGCGCTGTGCATCGAGCAAACGGAAGACGCGACGCAGCGGCTTCGACACGGAGGCTGTTCCGAGCAGCACGGTCAGTTCCAGGGCCACCAGCACGGCGACGAGGACGATCGTCATCACGTCGAGAAGCACCTCGCGCAGCTTCGTGCGCACGAAATCGGTGCTGCCGTCGATCCGTATTTCGCCGACAAGACGGTTTCCGTCGAGGATCGGAAGCACGTAGCTGTTGCGCTGCACGACGGTAAACAGGCGCGAGTCGGCCGTCCCTGTATCGGCAGCCGGCGCGCTCGGGCCGGCGCCGGTGCGAGACAGGACGGAGGCAACCGGGAAGCGCGGCTTGCGCTTGTCGATCGGCCGCCGGGCCGACGCGAGCGCCAGACCGTGCTCGTCATGCACGGCGATTCCTTCGATTTCATCGAATTTCGCGAGCGTGCTCGTCAGATAGCGGTCGATCCCTGCCATCGAATCGAGGTGCACGCCCAAGTCGAGCGCGCGCTGGAGTTCGGCTCGTACCACGGCGCCGATCAGGCGCGTGCGCTGCGCGAGTTCAGGCGCCACCGCCCGTTCGAAAGAGCCGATGGCGACGGCGCCGAGCGCAAGGACCGTCCCGCTGATCAGTGCGACCAGTAACGCGACCAGGCGCAGGCGCCAGCCGCGCGACGAGGCGAGGGTTGCGGCGCCGCTCACGCCGTCCTGCGCAAGGCAGCAGCGAGTCGACGGCCGGTGGCGCGATAACGCGCACCGGCGGCCTCCAGGCCCTTGCGCAATCCGTCGGCGTCGGCGACATCCGATTTCGCCCGTGGCCTGCCGGCCGCCCGTCGCCAGCCGCCATGTTCGAAGTCGCGCACCGTTGCCTCGATCGTCTCGTGGTGGAAGATCATCGCCGCCAGTCCCCAACGCAGCAGCAGTGTCGCGAGCGCCGCGGCGCTTGCCAGTGCCACCATCGCCCCGAGGACGAGTTCGGCGAAGATGGCGCGCACCTGGGTCGCATGGGCTGCGCCCGAATAGACGACGAGGATTCCGCCGCCGATTCCCCCGTCGCGCCTGGAGAGATCCACGCTTCCGACGAAGCTGTCGGCCGTCTGGCGGTACCAGTAGCCGCCATGAGCTGCCGCGCGCGCCTTGACTACGAGGCCGGGGATGCTGGCCGGCGGCGATGCCTCCGTGGAGTGGACGATGTGGCCGCCCTCGTCGAATACATGCAGTGCGACGATCGCGTCATCCGTTTGCCGTGCCCGCTCCAGCAGCGCAGTGGCGTTGCGCACGCTCGACAACGGAAGGCCGAGGCGCACGGCCGCGGCAAAGGGCGCCACCGTGCGGTCGGCCAGCACGACCAGCCGCTCGCCCACGAGCGCCGCGTGGATCGCGCTGAACTGAATCGTGGCAAGGGCGACGAACAAGGCCAGCACGGCGAAGATCACGAGCGTCACGGCGCCCCAGATTCGCCAGAAGAGCGGCATCTCCCATCGACCCCTTCGTCATCGCATTCTTGTCGGACAGCGCGATCGCCGCTCGCTCGAGCGACAAACGCTACAGGGCCGGGCAGGGCGTCGTTGAGCAGGGACTCATGTCGAAACGTCACGCCGAAACGTCACGCCGAAACGTCACGCCGAGACGCCACGCCGAGACGCCACGCCGAGACGCCACGCCGAGACGCCACGTCGAGACGCCACGTCGAGACGCCACGTCGAGACAGCGCCGCCGTGAGCAAGTCCACGCTGCCCGCGAGGGCTCGCGCAAGTCAAGATCGCCGTGCCGGTCCGCCCGGGACCCGGTTCCTGGCCTCTAGCGCAGTTGCCAGCGATCCGAGTCTACGGTGGCGAACCCATTGTCGCGCAGCTTGAGCAGGTGTGCAGCAAGCGAGCGTTTCGCTACCGCGTACAGGATCGGGTCGACGTCGTCGTAGGCGAGACGCACCAGCTCGTCGAGCGTCCCGCCGCCGGTACGCCGCAGCGCGTCGACGACTTTCGCCTCGCGTGCCATCCGGTGCGCGATCAACCTTGCCACCTCGGCCTTGCCGCGTGCGATCACGTGCCCGTGCGCCGGCAGGATGAACTCGAAGGGCTCCCGGGCGAGCCGCTCGAGCGACTCGACGTACGCGCGCATGTCGCCGTCGGGCGGGTCGATCACGGTCGTCGAGCCGTTCAGGATGTGATCGCCCGAGAACAGCAGTCCGTCCTCCTCGAGCAACAGGCAGACGTGGTGCTCGGCGTGCCCCGGCGTGTGCAGCACGCGCAGCGTCGAGTCGCCGACGCGGAGCTTCTCGCCATCGGCCAGTTGACGGTCGGGACGGAAGGTCCACTCGCGCGCGAAGTCGTCGCCGCTCGCGCGTCCCAGGATCGGCGCGCCGGTGCGCCGCTGCAACGGCAGCGCTCCGGGCAGATGATCGGGATGGCCGTGCGTGCAGACGATCGTCTTCAGGCCGTCGCCGACGAAATCGACGATGCGCTGCACGTGCCCCGCATCGTCGGGCCCCGGGTCGATCACCAGCCAGTCGCCCGGCTCGCCGACCAGATAGGTGTTCGTTCCGGGACCGGTCATCCGACCCGGGTTCGGCGCCGTAAGCCGGTGCACGTGTCGCAGCAGCGGCACGACGCGCTCCGACTGCCAGTCGAGGCTGTGCTCGGCGCGACCGTCCGGGGTGACGAGCTCGAGTTCGCCGTACGGCAACTCGTCCTCGCTGAAGCGCTCGAGTTGCCCGCGCAGCCAGCCTGCGCGCGGGCACGAGATCCAGACCCGCTCCTGCGTGCGTGCCCGATCGAGGATCTCGTCGGTGCTCCTGAACGCGCGCAACTGCCGCAGCGTGCGGATCGTCGGAAAGATGATGTTGAATTCCCCGCGCTCGTGGCGCTCGAGGCCGACGGCGGGATTCACCCAGGTCGGCTCGAACTGCTCGCCTTCGTCGGCGACCGGCCGCTGATGAGCCGGCATCCGCGCCACGAAGAAGCGCGCATCGAAGCGCTTCGGCAGGTCGCGGTCGGTGATCCAGTGACTGAACCAGTGCACTTCGTCCAGCGCGAGTCGAAGGCCGCGTCTCGCAAGCTGGTCGAAGAGATTCTCCTGGCGGTGCTCGCTCAGTTGCGCGGCGATCCGCGCCAGTTGGCGCTCGTCTCCGGGGCCGTGCGCGAGCAGCACGCCGAGTTCCTCGAAGGCCTCGCGCACCGCGGCCGCGGCGTACGAGAGAATTTCCGGAGCCTGATCACCGCGCGCGTCGGCCAGTCCGCGTTCGAGCACCTGCGAGTCGGACGCATCGACCACGCCGCCGGGAAAGACATAGGCGCCCGGCGCGAAGCTCGCCTGCAGCGAGCGGCGCGTCATCAGCACCTCCGGGCCGTCGTCGGCGTCGCGCAGCAGCAGGATCGTCGCTGCCGGACGCGGCGTTGCCGGCTCGTGCCAGCCGTGCAGGCGCTTTTCGGGACGCACCGTCATGTCGAACCGCTTCCTGCGCAAGACGACGAAGTGCCGATCGGCGCGCCGCTTTCGGCGTGGCGCACGAGCAGCGCAGGCGGCACGAAGCGCTCGCCGTAGTCGCGCGCGAGTTCGCGTGCGCGCTGCGCGAAATGGGCCGCGCCGACGTGATCGACGAAGCGCAGCGTGCCGCCGGTCCACGCCGGAAAGCCCCATCCCAGGATCGAACCGATGTTCGCATCGCGCGCCGTCTGCACGACGCCGTCCTCAAGGCAACGGATCGTCTCGAGCGCCTGCACGTACAGCAGGCGGTCGCGCACGTCCTCGATCGGCACCGCGCGTTTCGCGCGCTCGAAAGCCTGCAATCCAGGCCAGAGGAACTTCTCGCCACCGGACGGATACTCGTAGAACCCGCCGCCGTAGGCGCGGCCCGTGCGTCGATAGCCGTGCGCCATCTTCTCGAGCACGTAGACGGCGGCTTCGGGGATGCTGCGGCCGCTGCGGTGCGCGTGGAAGCCCGCTCGGTGCGCATCCGAGCCGTGGCCGTGCGAATCGCTGCCGTGCTCGTGCTCGTGCTCGTGCGCGTGCGCATCTTCGTGCCGGTGCTCCTGTGCGCGGAAATGCCCGGCATCGGCCTGCTCCTGGTGCAGCACGTCGTCGGCGAGTTTCAGCGACACCTCGTCGAGCACCGCGAGCGGCCCGACCGGCATGCCCAGCTGCACGGCGACGTTCTCGACGAGCGCCGCCGGCACGCCTTCGCCGAGCAGCGCCATTCCTTCGTTCACGAAGGTGCCGAAGACGCGACTCGTGTAGAAGCCGCGCCCGTCGTTGACGACGATCGGCGTCTTGCCCAACTGCACGACGAAATCCCACGCGGCGGCTGCCGTCTCGGGAGACGTGTTCTCGCCGCGGATGATCTCGACCAGCGGCATGCGCTCCACCGGCGAAAAGAAGTGGATGCCGACGAAGCGATGGGGCGCCGAAGATGCGCCCGCCAGGCCGGTGATGGGCAGCGTCGAGGTGTTCGACGCGACGATCGTCGTTTCGCCGACCACCGCCTCCACCGCCTTCGTCACCTTTTCCTTCGACTCGCGTTTCTCGAACACCGCCTCGATGACGAGATCGCAGCCGGACAGGTCGGCGACGGAATCGGTCGATCGTATCCGGGCGAGCGTTCGCTCGGCCTCGTCGGCGCCGACTCGTGCCTTGCGCACCCGCTCGGCGAGAATCCGCGCCGAGTACTCCTTGCCGGCGCGGGCTTTCGTCGCATCGACGTCGACCAGCACGCAGTCGATGCCCTTGCTCGCGCAGGCCCATGCGATGCCCGCACCCATCATCCCGGCGCCGACGATGCCGACGCGTTCGAAGTGGCGTCGGCTACCTGCGCGCGGCCGGCTGTGGCCGCCGCGAATCTCGTTTGCCTGGAAGAACAGCGTGCCGATCATGTTCTTCGCGACGGGGCCGACCACCAGCCGCGTCATGTAGCGCGACTCGATCCGCATCGCTGCGTCGAAGTCGACCTGTGCACCTTCGACGCATGCCGAAAGAATCGCCTCCGGCGCCGGATAGTTGCCGCGGGTCTTCCGATGCAGCATTGCCGGCGCGATCGTCAGCATGGCGCCGACGGCCGGACTCGACGGCGTCCCGCCGGGAATCCGGTGCTTCGGATCGTCCCATGGCTGGCGCGCGCCGGGGTGCGAGTCGATCCACGCCAGCGCCAGCGCCATCAGGCGCTCGGTGTCCGGCGCAAGCGCGTCGACGAGGCCGAGTTCGAGCGCGCGCGCCGGCGTGATTCGCCTGCCTTCGGTGAGCAGGGGCAGCGCCTGCTCCAGGCCGAGCAGCCGCACCAGCTTCACCGTGCCGCCGGCGCCCGGCATCAGTCCGAGCGTCACCTCCGGAAAGCCGAGTTCGATCGCCGGATCCTCCACGCAGATGCGCGCGTGGCAGGCAAGGGCGAGTTCGAGGCCGCCGCCGAGCGCGCTGCCGTCGATCGCAGCGACTACCGGCCGGCCCAGTTGCTCGATCCGACGCAGGCAAGCCTTCAGTGCCTGTATCTCGTCGAAGAAGGCTGCGGCGTCGCCCGGTTGCACCGCAAGCAGTGCATGCAGGTCGCCGCCGGCGAAGAACGTGCGTTTTGCCGAAGTGAGCACGACGCCCCGAATGTCTTCGCGCTCGGCTTCGAGCCGATCGGCGACCGCCGCGAGGTCCGCCCGAAACGCCGCGTTCATCGTGTTGACCGCTTGATCCGGTGCGTCGAGAACGAGCGTGACGACGCCTCGTTCGTCCTTCTGGTATCGAATGCTCGACATGCGCTCTCCGGCCCGGAACGAAGGGCTGTAGCGACGAATCATAAACGCAGCGGCGGCGCTCGATCCGGGGCCGTCGGCGCGCGGCCGCGCCCGGCGGATCAGATGGGAAGTGCTGCGCCCCAGACCGATTCGAGCGGCGCAGTCCCGCGGCCGAGCACCAGGTCGGCGGTCGCGAGGTCGCCGATCAGGGCGGCACTGTTGGATACGGCGAGCATGCGGTCGCGCTCGATCGGTCGACACAGACCGTAGCCCTGCGCGTAGTCGATGCGCAACTGGATCAGCGAGCGCACGATGTCCGCGTTCTCGGCCCATTCGGCAACGCACGCCATGCCGAGCTCGTGCGCGAGCTCGACCACGGCACGCGTGATGGCGAAATTGGCGGGATTCGAATTGATGTCGCGGATGAAGTTGCCGTCGATCTTCACGAGGTCGGCCGGCAGCTCCTTCAGGTAGCTGAACGACGTGTAGCCCGCGCCGAAGTCGTCGAGCGCGACCGTCGCGCCGAAGGACTTCACCGTGTCGACGAAGCGGCGAGTCGTGTTCAGGTCGTACAGCGCCACGCTCTCGGTGATCTCGAAGCAGATCTTGCGCGTCGAGTGGGAGTGGTCGCGAATGAGTCCGATCGCGTCCTGCAGGAACTTCTCGTCGTTCAGCGACGCGCCGCTGACGTTGATCGTGCAGAAGTCGACATCGTTGCGGTGCACCGGCTGCGCGTCGAGCCACTCGAGCGTGCTGCGCAGCACCCAGCGATCGATCTGCGTCATCAGCCCGTTGCGCTCGGCAGCGGGGATGAAGCGCGACGGTGGCATCACGCTGCCGGACGCGTCGCGCATGCGGATCAGCACCTCGTAGCACAGGCTGCCACGCGGGTTTCGCAGCGAGACGATCGGCTGCAGTTGCGTGAAGAAGTTCTCCACGGGCAGGCGTTCCTTCATTCCCGCAACGAGCTTGATCTCCTCGAGATGATCGGTGAGTTCGCTGCTGGTCGAGTCGAAGGAGATCACCGAGCCGCCGCCGAGCCGTTTCGCCTCGGCGCAGGCACGATCGCTCGCCGTGAGCGCGTCGGCAGGGCGCATGCACTCGGGCACGCGGATGAGCCCGATGCTCGCGGTGACGCTGAACGCCTTGTCCTGGTAGTGGTACGCGCGATCGCTCAGCGCCACGCGCAGCCGCTCGCACAGCGCGCGCGCCTCCTCGAGCGGAAGCGAGTCGATGACGACGACGAACTCGTCGCCGCCCACGCGCGCCGGGACGTGCGGCGGGGCAACCACCTCGCGCATCCGCGCCGACATCTGGCGAAGGATCTGGTCGCCGGCCGCGTGTCCGAACAGGTCGTTGACGAGCTTGAAGCGATCGAGGTCCACGTAGGCCAGGCAGATGATCCGCGTTCCGGCTGCATGTGTTGCCTTGAGCAACTCGATCTCCAGGCCGCGACGATTCAGCAACCCGGTCAGCGAATCGTGATGCACGAGGAACTTCAACTGATCCTCGGCCTCCTTGCGCGCCGAAATGTCGTCGATCCAGCCCTCGAAGCGGTCCAGCTTGCGCACGGCGCGAATGTGAAACCAGCGCTTCTTGTCGCCGATCCTGCGCACGGCGATTTCGGCGTCCATCATCCGCGTGCCGTCGGCCTGCTCGGAGATCGCCTGGAAAGCCTCCCGACTCAGCAGCACGCCCCAGTTCATCCCGACCTTGGACCCCCGCCGACCGTCGACGACGAACATCGAACCGAAGGTCGGGTTGTGCTCCAGCAACGTTCCGTCGAGTTTCATGGAGAACAGGCCGACCGGCGTGGCGTTGTAGTTCTGCCGGAAGCGCTGCAGCGCGGTGATCGCGCTGTTCTGCGCGGAGATTCGGGCTTGCCTTTCGGTGTTCATCTTCTGAGCAAGCGTCACTCCAAGCATCAAAGCGGAGCCGATAGCAGTCGTGTGGCTATTTGCAAGATTGAGTATCTCTCGGTCGAATCCAAACGAAAAGGCGATTTGTGCGATCGAACCTAACAGCGTAACGGTCCATGACCCAATATACCAAAGCAGTTCGCGCGAGGGTGATTTGACGGACAGGGTTATTAGTACATAGAAGACGGCGACAATCGTCAGTGCGCTAAGAATCCATAACGTTTTCAGTGAGCCAGTTGGGTCGAGTAGCAATGCAGGTACGCACGCCCCGAGCGTCGCAGCCTGAAGAAAGAAGATAAGGTAATGTAGACGATGCTTTCGCAGTTCCTTTCCGAAGAGCGCCTGGAACAAAGCTAGAGAGATAAGGCTGTGGGCGATGTAGCTTAGGCGGAGAAATGTCTGAAGCGATTCGCCTCCAAGAGGAATGGCAAACCAGCGTAGATCCCAGTCTCCGTTGTAAGCTGCGATCCGGAGTGTTGTGAGTAGCCAGGCAGAATAAAGAAAGAAAATGCGGTCACGATTGAATATCGCTACAACAAGACTAAAAAAGGCAACCATCAGCAAGGCGCCGACAAGCAACCCGCCGGTTCGTTCGAATCTGAAATTCCGGTCGAGGACTTCCTTTCGTGATCCCAGCGATAATTGGATGCGATTAACGGATTCGGGATCGATTCTCCCGATTATTTTATCTACATCAGTGTGTCCTACCGGAAGAGCGATCGCTATTCCACTTCTCGTGGCTTCCCATTCGAGAGTCTCGACAATTTGGTCTTGTCCTGACGGCGTAACGGCCCAGAAGCGCGCATTACGTGCGCGAATCGAGCTGAGCGCAAGAATCTGATTTTCAGGTATTACCTGTCCGCTCAGGTCTACCTGGATCCATATCGTACGGAAAGGTAGGCTCCCGCCCTTCTGCAAGGGGATGGAGCGGCCTTCTCCGAAGCCCCGGACAGCGTCGGCTACGGTCCATTCCGTGCCGGGGTTGGGTAGTAGCGCGCCGACGTGATCTGGAAGCTTCGCGCTCCCCTGCGCCTGCCCGACGACATAAGCAACCGCGATCGTCGAGATGGCGACGACGAGAAATGCGACGAAGACGTTCAAGTGCGCGAGTGCGCGCTCGGCTCGCCGGTAAAGCGGCGCTCGAGGGGTCTCTTTGCTAGTGCGTGTTGAGGCCATCGGCTTTACAGGCCTCAGAGGGGACCGAGAGGCTCGCGATAGAAAGTACTGAATGTACTGGAATCGCGTCCCGCCGACAGACGGTCGGCGACTTACAGGGTGTAGGCGGTGTCGCGAAATTGAGACGCCAGAGCTCCCTTAGCGCGCAGGTCCCTTACACAGCCATGATCTGTGTCGCTGCGAGGGCAGCGTCGGTCTGCCGTCGTCCGCTACGAGCGCGTCGCGGCGTCGCCCAAGCACTGCTGACCGACGAGAAAATCTCGATGTCAGGATGTGTTTTTCGGATCATGAATTCGTATAGCGGATGTCCTGCCGCTCGCCACTCGTGTTCAGCGTCCAGGACGCTGAAATACAACGGGCGTACATCAACCTCTCCGAAATCTTCGGGGCGGCGCATTTTGCGGTCAGGGCCTAGTATGTCGCGGAATCCTAGTCGGATTAAGTCCCGGTCGACGGGGTCGCGTGCGACGGCCAATATCCAGGAGATCTGCGTCGCAAAGCAATATCGATATAATGCCTTGAACATTGCGAGCTTCACGAATGTGCCGTTTGCGCCGTTTGCTACGGCCAAGCGGGTCACGTATGCGATTCCCGATGATCGCAAGAAATCAGGCAAGGCAAGAACGCGCTCGAGATATGTCGGTGTTTCGAAGTTCGTATGAATTCTTAACGTACCGACTGCATCACCGGTTACTTTTGATTCGCATAGCAATACCAGCGAACTTGCGGATTTATCATCTTCTTCGATGGCTCGCAAGGAGTCAGCGAAGGCGGGTGTGTGCCTCCCGTATGCGTCCGCTCGCACCTTAATAGCTTTCCGAAGCTGATTTTCGGTGCGCACTACTCGGACTCGGATCGGCAGTTCTTCGCCGGGCTGAACGTAGCAACGTTCACCGTCTATAACGTCCGCCGCCTCTTCAAACGCCGTCTGAGCGGCCAAGATCTTGGCTCGTTCTTCTCTTGACTCGAACATATCACTCCCGCGTCCGCTGTGGTTGAGGCTTACCTTGATGAACCGGTGCCTCTATCGCTTTTATTGCGCAAGTAGTACTTGCGGCTTAGGTAGGTTAGCCACGATCCTTCCACGGAACAAGATTTCTTTGGCAGGATCCTTTAGGGGTTTGTGAGACTTGTCTCTTCGAAGCGACGGGCTGTAGGGGTACATCGGAATGAACGAGGGAAGAAAAGCTGGCATCAACGCCTTCCGTCCTCCTAGGCGTTTTGCGGACGCTTCGCTCGAGTCCGACTTTCTTGCCGTGTACCGGGAATCCGGCTTGAGGCTTGCCAAAATTGCCTTTGCGGCAGCCGCAACGATGTCGCTCGCATTCTGGCTGCTGTTGCTGTGGTTTCCCACCGAGGCTCAGGCCTCTGCGGCTCGACAAGAGATCCGCTTGGCTCTGCTACTGGTCTTGCTGGTCGCAGCAGCGAACCTCCATTACTGGCCAGACAGAGCGATTCGCTCGTTCGAGTTGAGTGTCGGCATACCGATGGCTGTTGGTTGCCTGGTCGTGGGCGGCCTCGGCTTTGTTCCGCTCGATTCCGGTGACTTGGCTGTCAACCGGTTCGTTGTCGGAACAACGCTGGCATGCTGGCTCTGCTACGGGTTTACCCGGCTTCCGGTCAACCTGGTTGCGGCCGTGTGTCTGCCCGCGTCGGCGCTCACATTAGTGAGCCTCAAGTTTCAAGGTGACGATCATGTTTTGGCACTCGGCATCTACCTTCTCGTGGCGAACGTGATCGGCTGGGTAATGGCAGTAGAAATCGAGCGCCGCGAACGCGCTCTTTTCTGGAGCGCCAGGCAACTGGCCGACGCCCGGGCGCGGTCCGACGCGATGGCGCAGGAAGCATCCGAGGCCGCTTCTGCCAAGGCCCGCGTGCTGGCGGCGGTCAGCCACGATCTTCGTCAGCCGCTGGCCAGCCTGACTTTGTATGCCCAGCATCTGCGCGAGCACGAGGGCCATTTCAGCAGCGGTGTGCGTCGGACGCTCGACAGTGTCGACGCCTGCATCGGTGCGATCAGCAGCGACCTCGACCGGCTCGGCGAACTGGGTCTGCGGGAACGGGGCATACCGTTTCCGGTGGAGACGACGGACCTGCACAACGTGCTCGAGCGCATCGAGCGGGTGTACTCCGGACTTGCCATGCGCGCGGGGGTACGCCTCGTCGTGCGGGTCCCGGCAGCCGGCGAGTTCAGCGCGATGAGCAACGAGAGCCGGTTGTGGGACATCTTCGCCAACCTGGTCGGGAACTCCCTGAAGTTCGCGACGAGTGCGGGACCGGCGTGGGTGCTGGTGCGGGTGCGCACACTGGGCAGTGGCCTCGAAGTGGTGGTGCGCGACAACGGAATCGGCATCGACCCGGTTGATCAACGGCGTGTCTTCGACGAGTACTTCCAGGTCTCGAATCCGTCGCGCAGCGCGAAACAGGGCCATGGCCTGGGTCTTTCGATCGTCCGCGAGACGGTCTCGCGGTTGCCGGGCCATTCGATCCGCCTGTCGTCTTCGCTGGGCAAGGGAACCGCATTCGCCCTTCATCTGCCCGGGGCCCGGTGCTTCCGACGGCGGTCGACGACGGCTGTTGCGCGCAGACGCGCGCCTGCCTTCGTCGTCTATCCGCTTGCGCAGGAATCCCTGGCGACCCGCGAGCGGCGCTACGTTTCCGAGGTGGTTGCGCCGCGTTACCCGGTGTCTCCGCGGCGTGCCGAGCCGGCATTCGCAACGAGCGATGCGTCCGGCGAACGCGGCCTCGTCCTGACGATCGAGGACGACGAGGCGATGTGCGACGCGTTGCAGCGAACCTTCGAACGCTGGGGTTTCGAGGTCGAGAGTGCGCAGAGCGGCGAAGAAGCGATCGCCCTCGTGGCAGCGATGCAGCGTAGCTGCGACGTGATCGTCTCCGATTTCCGGCTTCCGGGCGGATGGGACGGGCTGCGGCTGATCGAGGAGTTGCGCCGACTCGAAGGCCGGCGCACGCCGGCCATCGTGCTGTCGGGCGAGTTTCGTGTCGAGGTCCTGCGCTGCGACGCGCCGGAGGACGTGCACATCATGGCGAAGCCGCCCGACGTCGCGCGACTGCGCGAGTTGCTGCATCGCTTCGCCCCTGCGCACGTTTCGGCCGACCGGGCCTGAACGTCCTCCGCCGAACCGGGCTTCGGGGCAGGCGAATCGACCCGCGCAGCGTCTACACGCGCTCAACGATGGTGGCGATGCCCATTCCGCCGCCGACGCACAGCGTGACGAGGCCGCGCTTGAGCTGGCGGCGCTCGAGTTCGTCGACGAGCGTGCCCAGCAGCATCGCCCCGGTGGCGCCGAGCGGGTGGCCCATCGCGATCGCGCCGCCATTCACGTTGACCTTTTCCTCGGGCACACCCATTTCCTGCATGAAGCGCAGTACCACCGCCGCGAATGCCTCGTTGACCTCGAAGAGGTCGATGTCCTCGATCGACAGGCCGGCTTTCGCCAGCGCCTTGCGGGTGGCGGGCATCGGTCCGGTGAGCATGATCGTCGGATCGGTTCCGGTGAGGGCGGCCGAGACGATGCGGGCGCGTGGGGCCAGCCCGAGCCTCTTGCCTGCGTCCTCGTTGCCGATCAGCACGAGGGCCGCGCCGTCGACGATGCCCGACGAGTTGCCGGCGTGGTGCAGGTGTGCGATTCGAGCGACCTGCGGGTACTTTTGCAGCGCCACCTCGTCGTAGCCCATTGCCCCGATCTTCTCGAACGACGGCTTCAGCAGCGCGAGCGCCTCGAGCGAGGCTTCCGGCCGAATCGTCTCGTCGCGATCGAGGATCGTCAGCCCGGTTTCGTCCTTGACCGGCACCAGCGAGCGGTCGAAGCGCTGGTCGCGCTGGGCCTGGGCGGCCTTTCGATGCGAGGCGACGCCGAAACCGTCGAGCATTTCGCGCGAGAACCCGTCCAGCGTTGCGATCAGGTCGGCGCCGATTCCTTGCGGAACGAAGTGCGTGGCCAGGTTCGTTTCCGGGTCGAGCGCCCACGCGCCGCCGTCCGACCCCATCGGCACGCGCGACATCGACTCGACGCCGCCGGCGACGACGAGGTCTTCCCAGCCCGAGCGCACCTTCTGCGCGGCGAGGTTCACCGCCTCGAGGCCCGAGGCGCAGAAGCGGTTGACCTGCACGCCGGCCACCTTCAGGTCCCACCCGGCGGCCAGCGCCGCCGTTTTCGCGATGACGGCGCCCTGGTCGCCGATCGGCGTGACGCACCCGACGACGACGTCTTCGACCTGCGCCGTGTCGAGTTCGTGTCGGCGTTGCATCTCGTGCATCAGCGTGGTGAGGAGCCGGATCGGCTTGACTTCGTACAGCGCGCCGGAAGTCTTGCCGCGTCCGCGCGGCGTGCGAATGGCGTCGTAGACGAACGCTTCGGGCATGAGTTCACTCCGATGAATCGGCCTCCATTATGCTTGCGGGGTTCCGCAGACGCGATGGAGCCGCGATGATCGAGCGCACGCTGTTTTCCGACGAGCACCGGATGTTCCGCGATTCGGTGCGCCGCTTCATGGACAACGAGGTCGTCCCGCATCATGAACAGTGGGAGGACCAGGGTTACGTCGACCGCCAGGTCTGGCGAAAGGCCGGCGAGCAGGGCCTGCTGTGCGCGACGATGCCGGAGGAGTACGGCGGTGCGGGTGCCGACAAGCTGTATTCGATCGTCGTCATGGAAGAGGTCGCGCGGGCGAACGCCACCGGACTGGGCTTCGGGCTGCACTCCGAGATCGTCGCCCCGTACATCCTGCATTACGGCTCCGAGGAGCAGAAGCGGCGTTTCCTGCCGAAGATGGCCAGCGGCGAAGCGGTCGGCGCCATCGCGATGAGCGAGCCGGCCGCCGGCTCCGACCTTCAGGGCGTGCGCACAACGGCGATCCGCAAGGGCGACGTGTACGTGCTCAACGGCTCGAAGACCTTCATCACGAACGGCTGGCACGCCGACGTCGTCATCGTCGTGGCCAAGACGCGGCCCGATGCCGGTGCGAAAGGCACGAGCCTGCTGCTCGTCGAGCGCGGCATGAAGGGCTTCGAGAAGGGCAAGCGGTTGAAGAAGGTCGGGATGAAGGCGCAGGACACGTCCGAACTCTTCTTCGACGACGTAGAGGTGCCGGCGGCGAACCTGCTGGGCGCCGAGGGGCAGGGTTTCGTCTACCTGATGCAGGAGCTCCCGTGGGAGCGGCTGCAGATCGCGATCGGCGCGGTCGAGAACGCGCAGGCCGCGATCGACTGGACGGTCGCCTACGTGCAGGAGCGCAAGGTGTTCGGCACCACCGTCTCGGCATTCCAGAACACGCGCTTCAAGCTCGCGGAAATGCAGACGGAGGTACAGATTGCGCGCGTTTTCGTCGACCGCTGCATCGACCTGCTGATGCAGGACCGGCTCGATACGGCCACCGCGTCGATGGCGAAGTACTGGTGCTCGGACCTGCAGTGCAAGGTGCTCGACGAGTGCGTGCAGCTGCACGGCGGCTACGGCTACATGTGGGAGTACCCCGTGGCCCGCGCCTGGGCCGACGCGCGCGTGCAGCGCATCTACGGCGGCACCAACGAGATCATGAAGGAGGTGATCACGCGCTCGATGGGTCTGGGTGGGCGCTGAAAGGTGGGTGGCCGGCGGGCGGCGGCACTGCATGCTGCCCGCCGACCGTCGGCATCTTCAGTCGGTGTAGTAGTCCGAGATCACCTTCCAGCGGCCGTCCTGGATCTGCGACAGGCGAGCGGCGTTGCTGCCCAGGCGTTTCTTCGGTCCGAAGGTCTGCGGCGCGCTGCCGAAGATGTCACTCGGGATCGACATCGTGTCCATCGCCTTCACGAACGAGTCCGTCGTCAGGTTCGGGCCCGCCTTGTCGGCGGCGCGGATGAAGCTGTCGAGCGCCAGGTAGCCGTACACCGAGAAGACGCTCGGGTCGTCGCCGAACTTCGTCTTGTACTTGTTCGCCCAGAAGCGCAGCGGCTGCGAGGCATCGTCGAGGTACGGCACCTGCACCGTCATCGTCGCGTACAGGCCGTCCATCGCCTTGCCGCCCAGCTTGTGGATCAGCTCGGTGTATGCCGCGCTGGTGCCGAGGAAGGTGGGGTCGAAGCCCGTCTTGCGCGATGTGCCGATCACGCCGATCGTCTCGCGGATCACGGTGCCGAGCACGACGAAGTCGCACGAGGCGGCCTTCATGCGCGCGACCTGCGACGAGAAGTCGGTGGCGCCGCGCTTGTAGGTCGTCTTCTCGGCGAAGTCCATGCCGATCGTCTTCAGCCCGTCCTGGGCGCCGCGCATCACCTCCAGGCCGAACTCGTCGTCCTGGTAGACGGTGCAGACCTTCTTCGCGCCTTTCTGCTTCACGAGCACCGGCGTGGCGTGGCGCGCCTGGTCGTAGTAGGTGGCGGCGAACGCGTACTTGAGGCGATGAAAGGGCTCGTACATCTCGCGCGCTGCGGTGATCGGAAAGAAGTTGACGACGTTCTTCTCGAACTGGATCGGCATCGCCGCCATGTTGGGCGCGGTTCCCAGGTGCGCGACCATCGCGAAGATCTTGTCCTGGTTGACGAGCTTCTGGGCGCCGAGTACGGCCTTGCGCGGGTCGTAGCCGTCGTCCTCGACGATCAGGCGTATCTTGCGCCCGTGCACGCCGCCCTGTTCGTTGAGTTCCTCCGCTCGCAGCTGCAATCCCGAGCGCAACTGCTTGCCGAAGCCGGCCAGCGGCCCGGAGAGGTCCTGCAGCGAGCCGACGACGATCTCGTCCTTCGTGACTCCCTGCGTCTGCGCGAGCGCCAGCGGAGCGCTCGCCGCCAGAGCCAGTGCAACAATCGTTCTCTTCATGTCTGATCTCCCTCTTTCCACCTGAACCGGGCTCACGGCCGGCCGGCCGTCAACCCCCCTGGTACATCGACTCGATCATCGGCGCGTACTTCTGCTCCACGAAACGGCGCTTGAGCTTCATCGTCGGCGTGAGCTCCTCGTCCTCGGCGGTGAGCTGCGTGTCGATGAGGCGGAACGCCTTGATCTGCTCGACGCGGGCGAACTTCGCGTTCACCTTGTCGATCTCGCGCTGGATCAGCGCGACCACTTCGGGCGCGCGCGTGAGGCTCGCATAGTTCGAGAAGGCGATGTCGTTGTCCTGCGCGTGCTTCTCGACGTTGTCCTGGTCGATCATGACGAGCGCGGTCAGGTACGAGCGCCGGTCGCCGATCACCACCGCGTCGGTGATGTACGGCGAGAACTTCAGCTCGTTTTCGATCTCGCTCGGCGTGATGTTCTTTCCGCCGGCCGTGATGATGATGTCCTTCATCCGGTCGGTGATCCGAAAGTAGCCGTCGGCGTCCACCGAGCCCACGTCTCCGGTGTGCAGCCAGCCGTCGGCATCGATCGCCTCGGCGGTCTTCTCGGGCTGGTTCAGGTAGCCCATGAAGACGTTCGGCCCGCGGATGAGAAGCTCGCCGGTGTCGGGGTCGATGCGCACCTCGTTGTACGGCGCGGCCGTGCCGATCGAGCCGGGCCGGATCGCACCCGGCGGCATGCCGGTGGATGCGCCGCACGACTCGGTCTGGCCCCAGACCTCGAGCATCGGCACGCCGAGCGCAAGGTACCAGCGCACGAGATCGGGTGAGATCGGGGCGGCGCCGGTGACGAGGTAGCGCGCGCGATGGATGCCGATCATCCGGCGGACGTTGTCGAGCGCGACGAAGCGCGCCGCGCGAAATGCCGCGCGCAGTGGCAACGGCACCGGTCGGCCGGCGAGCACGCGCTCGGCCACCCGGTGGCCGACGCCGATCGCCCAGTGGTAGGCGAGCCGCTGCAGGCGCGCTGCCTCCGACACGCCGATCGACACCGCCGAATAGAATTTCTCCCACACGCGCGGCACCGCGAGGAACACGGTGGGCGCGATCTCGCGGACGTTCTCCGGAACCGTGTCGGGGTTCTCGACGAAGTTCAGCCGCGCGCCCGAGTAGATCGAGAAGTATTCGCCGCCGAGGCGCTCGGCGACGTGGCACAGCGGCAGGAACGCCATGCGCTCGTCGTCGTCGCGTTGCGAGATGATCAGGTTGAAGCCGCGCACCGTGTAGACGAGACCGCGGTGGCTGTGCATCGCGCCCTTGGGCCGGCCGGTGGTACCCGACGTGTAGATCAGGATCGCGAGGTCGTCCGGCCCGCGCGCCGCGCAGCGCCGCTCGAATTCGCCCGGATGCTGCGCGTCGTACGCCCGGCCCGCCTCGCGCAGCGCCTCGAGGCTCGTGACCATCGGATCCTCGAAGCGGCGCAGCCCGTCCATGTCGAAGACGACGATCCGGCGCAGCAGCGGCAGCTCGTCGCGCACCTCGAGCAGCTTGTCGAGCTGCTCGTCGTTCTCGACGAAGACGACGACGCTGCGCGAGTCGTCGCACAGGTATCGCACCTGCGCCGGCGCATCGGTGGGGTAGATGCCGTTCGATACGCCGCCGGCGCACAACACGCCGAGGTCGGCGAGCACCCATTCGACGACGGTGTTCGACAGGATCGATGCGCACTCGCCCGGCTCGAAGCCGATCGACGCCAGGCCCATCGCGATCTCGCGCACCGCCCGCTCGGTCTCGCGCCAGCTCCAGCTGCGCCACAGGCCGAGCTCCTTCTCGCGCAGGAAGACCGCGTCGCCGCGCATTGCGACTGCGTTGCGAAACAGCTCGGGAATCGTCTCGCCCGGCACGACGATTTCGGCGTTCGGGCGGATGTGATCCAGGTTCCACAGCACGCTCATCGCGTCACCGCCACGTCTTCTTGCGCTTCCAGCGCCGCTCGCCGCGCGCGCCGGTTTCGCGGATGCCGAGATAGAACTCGCGGATGTCCTCCTTTTCGCGCAGCACCTCGCAGCGGTCTTCCATCACGATGCGTCCGTTCTCGAGCACGTAGCCGTAGTCGGCCGCGTTCAGCGCCATGTTCGCGTTCTGCTCGACGAGCAGCATCGTCGTTCCGCGCTCGCGATTGATGCGAACGACGATCTCGAAGATCTCCTTGGTGAGCTTCGGCGACAGCCCGAGGCTCGGCTCGTCGAGCAGGATCAGTTGCGGCGCAGCCATGATCGCGCGCGAGATCGCCAGCATCTGCTGCTGCCCGCCCGACAGGAGCCCGGCGTCCTGCTCGGCGCGCTCGCGCAGGATCGGGAAGTAGCCGTATACCGCCTCGAGGTCGCGCGCGATCGCATCGCGATCGCGGCGCGTGTACGCGCCCATCATCAGGTTGTCGCGCACCGACAGCAGCGGAAACACTTCGCGGCCTTCCGGCACGTGGCTCAGGCCGCGGCCGACGATGTGCGCAGGGTCCTTCGCGGTGATGTTCTCGCCGCGAAACAGGATCGAGCCCCGGCGCGGATCGATGATTCCCGAGATCGTCTTCAGGATCGTCGTCTTGCCGGCGCCGTTCGAACCGAGCACGGTGACGATGCGGCTGTGCGGCACCTGCAGGCTCACGCCGCGGATCGCCTTGATCGGTCCGTAGGCGCTTTCCACGTTCTGCAGCTTCAGCACCGGCTCGGTGCTCGGCGGAATTCCGATCATGCGACCCGTCTCAGCGACGTCGCATCGTCGGCAGTGCCCAGGTACGCCTCGACGACGGACGCGTCGTTCTGCACCTGCGCCGGGGTGCCGACGGCGAGCACCTCGCCCTGGTTCATCGCGAGCACGCGGTCGGAGACCTTCGAGACGAGCGACATGTCGTGCTCGACCATCAGCACGGTGATGCCCAGGTCGTCGCGGATGTCCTCGATCCAGAACGCCATGTCGCCGGTTTCCTCGACGTTCAGGCCCGACGAGGGCTCGTCGAGCAGCAGCAGCCGCGGCTGCATGCACAGCGCGCGCGCCAGCTCGACGACCTTGCGCACGCCGTACGGCAGACCGGCGACCATCGTGTCGCGGTAGTGCTGCAGGTCGAGGAAATCGATCACTTCTTCGACCTTGCGCCGCGTTTCGCGTTCGGCGCGCCGCACCGTCGGCAGGAACACCAGTTCGCTCCAGAAGCCGCTGCGCCGGTGCACGTGCCTGCCGATCAGCAGGTTCTGCAGCACGGTGGCGTGTTCGAACAATTCGATGTTCTGGAAGGTGCGCGCGATCCCGAGTTCGGCGATGCGATGCGCCGGGGTGCGGTCGATGCGCACGCCGTCGAACTCGATCGATCCGGCACCCGGCTCGTAGATCCGGCTGATCAGGTTGAAAACCGTCGTCTTGCCCGCGCCGTTGGGTCCGATCAGCGTGAAGACCTCGCCCTGGCGCACGTCGAAGCTCACCGCATTCACGGCGAGTACGCCGCCGAAGCGAACGGTGAGATCGCGAACCGACAGCAGCGGCTCGTTCATCGCAGTCGCTCCGACTTCTGGAAGGACTTCTGCCGGCGGAACATGCCCGCACGGTAGAACGGAAACAGCGAGAACCAGGTGCGCAATTTCAGCCACCGCCCGTACAGCCCGAGCGGCTCGAACAGCACGAACGCGATCAGCACCACGCCGTAGACGAAGGCCTGCAGGCCCGTTGCCTGGCCGATCGCCTCGGGAAGGAAGTCTTTCGCCAGCGTGATGAGCTGCGGCATCGTGATCAGGAACGCGGCGCCGAGAAAGGCGCCGTGGATCGACCCCAGGCCGCCGATGACGATCATCAGCAGCAGGTCGATCGACTGCAGGATGCCGAACTGATCGGGGGTCAGGAAGCGGATCTGGTGCGCGTAGAGCGCGCCGCCCGCCCCGGCGAGCGCCGCCGACACCATGAACGACAGCGTCTTGTAGCGGGCCAGCTGGATGCCCATGCTCTGCGCCGAGATTTCCGAATCGCGGATCGCGACGAAGGCGCGCCCGGTGGGCGCGCGCAGCAGGTTCAGCACCGCGAGCGTCGCCAGCACCGCGACGACCAGGCAGACGAAATAGAACGACGCCGGCGTGTCGGCACGCCAGCCGAAGACGTCGACCGTCTGCACGAGCATGCCGGCGTTGCCGCCGGTGACGCTCTCCCAGCGCGCGAGCGCCTCCTCGACGATGAAGCCGAAGGCGAGGGTGGCGATCGCCAGGTAGATGCCCTTGACGCGCAGCGCCGGCAGCCCGACGATCGCGCCCACTGCGGCCGACAGCGCGGTGGCGGCCGCGATCGAGATCGGAAAGGGCCAGCCCGCGGACGCGAGCACGGCCTCGGTGTACGCGCCCACGCCGAGGAAGGCGGCGTGCCCCAGCGAAAAGAGCCCCGTGTAGCCGGCCAGCAGCATCAGGCCGACGCCGACGATGCCGTAGATCAGGATGAAGGTGAGCTGCGCGAGCCAGTATTCCGGCAGCCACGCGGGGGCGACGACGAGCAGCACGAGCAGCAGCCCGTACCAGAGCCGATCGCCCGCGTGACGGGCGAGGTCGATGTCCTGGTCGTAGCGCGTCTTGAAGACGAAGCGCATGTCCGTCTACACCTTCTTTGCGAGCCGCTCGCCGAACAGCCCGTTCGGCGCGATCGCGAGCATCAGCAGCACGACGACGTACGCCGCGATGTCCTTGAAGCCCTCCGGCAGGAAGAAGCCCGACATCGACTCGACGACGCCGATCACCAGGCCGCCGACGATCGCCCCCGGCAGGCTGCCGAAGCCGCCGACGACGGCCGCCGGGAACGCCTTCAGTCCGATGAATCCCATGTTCGCGTGCACGAAGGTGATCGGCGCGAGCAGCAGGCCGGCGATCGCCGCGACCGCCGCGGCCAGTCCCCAGACGAGGCCGTTCAGGCGCTTGACCGGGATGCCCATGTAGTGGGCGGCGAGCTGGTTCTGCGAGGCCGCCTGCATCGCCACGCCGATCTTGCTGAAGCGGAACATCGCGTAGAGCAGGGCGCTGAGTGCCGCTGTCGCGCCGATGACGGCGAGCTGCTCGACGGCGACGACCAGTTCGCCCAGGCGCACGACTTCGTTGCGAAAGGGAACCGGCAGCGTGTGCGTCTCGGTGCCCAGGCCCGGGATCATCGTGATCGCGCCGCGCGCAACGTAGCCGATGCCGATCGTGAGCATCACGATCGAGAACGCCGGCTGGCCGAGGATCGGGCGGATGATCGTGAACTCGAGCGCGATGCCGAGCAGCGCCATCGCCGCCACCACCGCGAGCACCGCCAGCCAGAACGGGAAGCCCAGTCCGGCCATCAGTGCCAGGCCGAGGAAGGCGCCGAGCATCATCAGTTCGCCCTGCGCAAAGCTCACCGTCTCGGTGGCTTTGTAGATCAGGACGAAACCGAGTGCGATCAGCCCGTAGATGCAGCCCTGGGCGATCCCGCCGACGAGCAATTGCAGCACCTGCAAGAGCCGGGCCTCCTCTGCTTGTGGTCTTGTGTGCCGTCGAAGCGGCGGGACGATGGTAATACGGAAAACGCCGAGCGAACCGGGTCGGGGAATCCCGCAGCGACGGCCGACGAAATCGACATCCGTCTTCAACTCACGACGTAGGCGGCCGACGCGGTCGCGATCAGCTTGCCGTCGTCGCCTTCGAGGCGGCACTGCACCGACCCGATCCGCCCGCCCAGGCGCGTGGTGTGCGCGCTGGCGTCGAAGCGCCGGCCGATGCCCTGGCGCAGGAAGTCGACGCGAAGGTCGATCGTTCCCATGCGCGCGAAGCGCAGCAGCACCTGTTCGGTGTCGTCGCCGCGGAACTTCTCGGCGATCGCGCACATCAAGGCGAATCCGCCGGCTGCGTCGAGCACCGACGAGATCACGCCGCCGTGCAGGCGACCGTACAGGTAGTGGCCGACGAACTCGGGTCGCATCTCGAAGGAGATGCGCGCGTCGGCCGGGTCGAAGGAGTCGACGCGCACGCCGAGCAGGCGGTTGAACGAGATACGCTCCTCGAAGAGGTCGCGCAACGCCTCCTCGAGCCTTCGCTGTTCGGTCGCGCTGCGCGGCGTCGCCGAGGCACCCGAGGTCATCAGCGGCCCCGGAACTGCGGCGCTCGCCGCTCGAGGAAAGCCGCCACGCCTTCGCGGAAGTCTTCGGTGCGCCCGGCGAGCGTCTGCAGCGACGCCTCGCGCTCGAGTTGCGCTTCCAGGTCGCGTTGCATCGTGCCGCCGAAAGCCTCCTTGATCAGCGCGAGCGCGCGCGTGGGGCGTTGCGCGAGCTGCTTCGCGAGCGCCTGCGCGCGCGGCAGCAGCGCGTCGTCGTCGTGGACCTCCCAGACGAGTCCGATCCGCTGCGCGGTCTCGGCGTCGATCCGCTCGCCGAGCAGCGCGAGCGCGCGCGCGCGACCTTCACCGACCAGCCGCGGCAGCATCCAGGTGCTGCCCGCGTCGGGCACCAGGCCGATCTTCGAGAAGGCCTGCACGAAGTACGCCGAGCGCGCGGCGAGGACGATGTCGCCGGCGATCGCGATGCTCATGCCGGCGCCGGCCGCGGCGCCGTTCACTGCGCAGATTACCGGCTTGGGCATGCGGCGCAGCGCGACGATCAGCGGATGGTAGCGCTCGCGCAGCAGCCGGCCGAGGTCGAGCGCGACGTCGGGTTTCACCGAAGCGAGATCGGCGCCCGAGGAAAAGCCGCGGCCGGCGCCGGTGACGATCACCGCGCGCACCGCGCCGTCGGCTGCGGCGCGTTCGACGGCTTCGAGCAGCGCACGCGTGAGCGTGTCGTCGAGTGCGTTCAGTACCGCGGGGCGGTTCAGCGTGATCGTGGCGACCGCTTCGTCGCATTCGTAAAGTACCGGCCGGCCGGCGCCGACGACCTTCGTCTCGTTCAAGGGCAGACTCCCAGTTGGCGGGCGGCGAGCTCGACGAGTACCTCCTCGGCTCCGCCGCCGATCATCATGACCTTCACTTCGCGGTAGATGCGCTCCACGCGCGTGCCGCGCATGTAGCCGGCACCGCCGAGGATCTGCACCGCTTCGCCGGCGCAGTCTCGCATCACGCGGGCGGCGCGGTTCTTCGCCAGCGCAATCTGCGCCGCCGGCCGTTCGCCGCGGTCGATGCGTTCGGCCAGCTGCGCGAGCCACGCGAGCACCGGAGCGATCGCCTCGACCATCCGCACGAGTTTGTGGCGAATCACCTGGTGTCCGACGAGCGGTTCGCCGAAGGTGCGCCGCTCGCGCGACCAGGCCAGGGCGTCCTCGAAGCAGACGATCGCGAAGCCGATCGCCTGCGCGGCCATCGCCAGCCGTTCACCGTTGAAGTTGCGCATCACGAGCGGGAAGCCGGCGTCGAGCGGGCCGACCAGGCGATCGGATGGCACCGGGCAGTCGTCGAAGTGAAGCTGGGCGGTGTCCGAGCACCACCAGCCGGTCTTGCGCAGCGGCGTGCGCGAGAAACCCGCAGCGTCGCGATCGACGAGGAAAAGCGAGATGCCCTGCGCGCCGGCGTCCGCGGTTCGCGCGGCGACCAGGTAGTGATCGGCGCGCATGCCCGAGGTGATGAAGGTCTTCGAGCCGTGCAGTCGCCAGCCGTCGGCGTCGGCGCGCGCACGGGTGGACAGCTGCGCCACGTCGGAGCCGCCGGAAGGCTCGGTGACGGCGAGCGCGCCGATCGCCTCGCCGCGAAGAATCGCCGGAACGATCCGCTCGACCAGCGCCGGCGCACCGGCCTCGAGCAGCGGGCCGAGCATGATCGTGTGCGTCATCAGCCCGGCGACGAGCCCGCCCGATCCCGCGCGCGCCAGCTCGATCGTCGCGACGATGCGCGCGAGCGCGTCGCAGGGCGTGCCGCCCACCGCTTCGGGATAGCCGAGGCCGAGCAGGCCGATCGCCGCGGCCTTGCGGTGCAGTTCGCGTGGGAACTCGCCGGCTTCGTCCCAGGCGTCGACGTGCGGCGCGAGTTCGCGCTCGACGAAGCGCCGGATCGCGTCGCGCAACTGGCGGTGCTCGTCGGTGGCGCCCGGCTGAAGCGCCGGGTCGAGGCAGGCGGCGAGTCGATCGTCGATCACGTCGCCTCGGCTTCGATGCGAACCAGCAGCGTGGCGGGCGACACCTGCGAGCCGACCGACACCGCGAGCGCCGCCACGCGGCCGCTGGCAGGCGCGCTGACGACGTGCTCCATTTTCATCGCCTCGATCGACAGCAGTGCCTGGCCCGCTTGCACGCGGTCGCCTTCGGCGACGGCGAGCGAGACGACGCGCCCGTGCATGCGCGCGCGCAATTCCCCGCCGGTGTCGTCGTGCGCACGCCGGGCGGGTAGCGATGCGACATCGACGACGGCGCCGGCGAAGCCTGCGTGCTCGAGCCACATGCGAGAGTGGCCGAGCGAGGCGCCGTCGAAGGCGACGTGGATCGGGTACCGATGCCCGTCGACGCACACCCATTGCGCCGACTCGACGCGCAGCCGTGCGCGGTGCCGGTCGATGCAGACCGCGAGCGCGCCGTCGCGTGCGAATTCGAGCTGCGCATCCCAGCGGGATGCGGGGTGCGCCGGTGCCGCTGCTTCGGGGCCGCTGGCGCTGCCTTGCAGTGCGAGCGAAAGTCGCGCGTGGCTCGCGCCGCTCGACGACCAGTTCGCCAGCGGGCCGTGCGAGCGCCGTGTTCGATGCATCCAGAGCGCGCTCGCCACTGCCTGCCATCGAGCGTGCGCGGCGGGCGCTCGCCAGCTCCGGGCGGCTTCGGCCAGCCAGTCGACGTCGACGTCGCCGGCGACGAAACGTGGCGCGCGCAGGCATTCGAGCAGGAACGTGCGGTTGGTCGCAACGCCGAGGATCGAGCTGCGCGCGAGCGCCGAGGCCAGGCGAAGACGCGCTTCGTCGCGATTGCGGCCCCGTGCGACGAACTTGGCCAGCAGCGAATCGAACTGCGAAGACACGCGCGCCTTGCGACCGAGCGCGTGGTCGACGAGCACGCCGTCGCCGTCGGCGATCCGCCATCCGGCGATCGAGCCGCTCTGCGGAACGAAGCCGCCGTAGGCATCCTCGGCGCACACGCGCGCCTCGATCGCGTGGCCGGCCGGATGCACGTCGGCCTGCGCGAAGGGCAGCGCTTCACCGCGCGCGATGCGCAACTGCATCTCGACCAGGTCGACGCCGGTGACCATCTCGGTCACGCGGTGCTCCACTTGCAGCCGCGTGTTCACTTCGAGGAAGTGGAACGCGCCGTCGCGATCGAGCAGGAACTCGACGGTGCCGGCGCCGACGTACCCGGCCGCCTGCGCCAGCCGCACCGCCGCCTCGCCCATCGCCTCGCGCGTACGGGCCGACACGCCCGGTGCCGGCGCTTCTTCGACCAGCTTCTGGTGCCGGCGTTGCGTCGAGCAGTCGCGCTCGCCCAGGTGCACGCAGTTGCCGAATCGATCGGCGAGCACCTGGATCTCGACGTGCCGTGCGCCATCGACGCAGCGCTCGAGCAGCAGCCGCCCGTCGCCGAAGGCCGAGCGCGCCTCGGCCGCCGCCGCGGCGCGCAACCGCTCGAAATCGGCCAGCGAATCGACGCGACGCATGCCGCGCCCGCCGCCGCCGGCGGCGGCCTTGATCATCAGCGGCACGCCGATGCGTTCGGCTTCGGCCGCCATCGTCGAGGCCGACTGTTCGTCGCCCCCGTATCCGGGCAGGCACGGCACGCCGATGCGCTGCGCGATCGCCTTGGCTCGCGCCTTGTCGCCGAGTGCCTCGATCGCGTCCGCCGGCGGACCGACGAAGACGATCCCTGCCGCTTCGCAGGCGCGCGCGAACGCGGCGTTCTCGGAGAGAAAGCCGTAGCCGGGATGCACGGCGCCGGCGCCGCTGCGCCGGCACGCATCGACGATCGCGTCGATCGACAGGTAGGCGGCGAGATCGGAATCGCCCCGCAGCTCGATCGCCTCGTCGGCGTCGACGATGTGCGCTGCGTCGCGTTCGCCCGGCGCGTGCACGGCGATCGTTCGCAATCCGAGCAGGCGAGCACTGCGCAGCACACGCCGGGCGATCTCGCCGCGGTTGGCGACGAGCAGCGCATCGAAGGCGCGCGGCGGCGGCGCAGGTTGCGTCATGCGCGGGGCAGGATGCCCATCGTCTTGGCAATGATGCCGAGCATCACCTCGTCGGCACCGCCGCCGATCGAGCCGAGCCGCGAGTCGCGCCAGTAGCGGTTCACGCGCGTGTCCTCGATGTAGCCCATGCCGCCCCAGAACTGCACGCACCAGTCGGCGACCTCGCGCGAGACGCGTCCGGCCTTCAGCTTCGCCATCGACGCCAGCTGCGTGACGTCGGTGCCGCCGACGTACAGCTCGACCGCGCGATACAGCAGCGCGCGCAGGCATTCGATCTCGGTATTCAGTTCGGCGAGCTTGTAATGGACGTACTGGTTGGCGAGCAGCGGCTGGCCGAAGGCGTGCCGCTCGCGCAGGTAGTCGATCGTCTCGGCGAGGATCGCGCTCGCGGCGAGCGAGTTGGCCGCCGCCCACAGGCGTTCCTCCTGGAACTGCATCATCTGGTAGGCGAAGCCCATCCCCTCCTCGCCGATGCGGTAGCGCTGCGGCACGCGCACGTCGTCGAAGAAGATCTGCGCGGTGTCGGACGAGCGCATGCCCGCCTTGTCGAGCCTGCGCGCGACCTGCACGCCGGGCGTGTCCATCGGCACGCAGATCAGCGTCTTGTTCCGGTGCGGCGCGCCCTCCGAAGTGTTGGCCAGCAGGCACATCCAGTCGGCCTGCGTGCCGCTGGTCGTCCACATCTTGCCGCCGCGAATGCGGTAGTCGGCGCCGACCTTGTGCGCGAAGGTGCGGATCGAGGCGACGTCGGAACCCGCTCCCGTTTCCGAGACACCGAGGCAGGCGACGCGCTCGCCGGCGATCGAAGGGGCAAGGAACTCGCGCTTCAGCTCGTCGCTGCCGAAGCGGGCAAGGGCCGGTGTCGCCATGTCGGTCTGCACGCCGATCGCCATCGGCACGCCGCCGCAATGCGCATGGCCGAGCGCCTCGGCAACCGCGACCGAGTACGAGTAATCCAGGCCCGAGCCGCCGTATTCGACCGGCTTCGTCACGCCGAGAAATCCGAGCTGCCCCATCTTGCGGAAAAGTTCCCGCGCCGGGAAGACGCCGTCGCGCTCCCACTGGTCGACGTGCGGATTGATCTCGGCGTCGACGAAGCGGCGCACGGAATCCTTCAGTCGCTCATGTTCCTCGGTGTAGATCATCGCGGTGTGCAGGAGTCGGAAATCGGTTCAGGGACGTGCGACGCCGAAGCTCGACGGATGGAGCACGCGCGTCTGCGCCTGTCTGCAGGTGTCGAGCAGGAAGCCGAGCAGCTTGCGGGTGTCGCGCGGATCGACGACGCCGTCGTCGAGCAGGCGCGCACTCGTGTGCAGCACGCCGGCCTGCGCCTCGAAGTGCTCGACGATGCGAGCCGACAACGCGTCGAGCTTCTCGGCGTCGACCGGCTCGCCGCGCCGCCGGGCGGTGGTCTCGCCGACGATGCGCATCGTGAGCGCTGCCTGCTCGCCGCCCATGACCGCGGTGCGCGCGTTCGGCCACGAGAAGACGAAGCGCGCGCCGAAGGCGCGCCCGCACATCCCGTAGTTGCCGGCACCGAACGAGGCGCCGCAGTGCAGCGTGATCGACGGCACCGTGGCGTTCGAGACGGCCTGGATCATCTTCGAGCCGTGCTTGATCATTCCGGCCTGCTCGCTCGCGCGACCGACGATGTAGCCCGTGGTGTTCTGCAGGTACACGAGCGCCGTTGCGCTCTGGCAGCACGCCTGGATGAAATGCGTGGCCTTGTTGGCGCCGGCCGGATCGATCGGACCGTTGTTCGTGACGATGCCGATCCGGTGCCCGTGCAGCTCGGCGTGGCCGCAGACGGTTTCCGGACCGTACTCCGGCTGGAACTCGAGGAAACGCGAACCGTCGACGAGGCGCGCGACGACTTCGCGCATGTCGAAGGGTTCGCGGAAGTCGAGCGCAACGACGCCGGCCAGTTCGTCGGGGGCGTGCAGCGGTTCGTCGAAGAGCGTCGGCGGCGCCGGCAGCGCATCCGAGGCGAAGTCCTGCGCGTACTCGGCGAAGCCCGCCCGAAGCGACGTCTCGTCGCCGAAGCCGAGCCGCCCGACCACCTCGCGCGCGATCCGGATCGCATCGGCGTCGTCGTCGGCGAGATAGTCGGCGAGCCCGGAAACGCGCGCGTGCATCTCGGCGCCGCCGAGCTCCTCGTCGGTGGCGATCTCGCCGGTGGCTGCCTGCAGCAGCGGCGGACCGGCGAGAAAAGCCTTCGCGCGTCCGCGCACCATCACGACGTAGTCGGACAGGCCCGGCAGATAGGCGCCGCCGGCGGTGGACGAGCCGTGCACGATCGCGATCACCGGAATGCCGGCGGCCGACAGGCGCGCCAGGTTGTGGAAGAGTCGCCCGCCGTGCACGAAATCCTCGACGCGGTAGCGCAGCAGGTTCGCGCCGGCCGATTCGATCGACTGCACCAGCGGCAGGCGGTTTTCGAGTGCGATCTGTTGCGCGCGCAGGATCTTCTCGCCGCCCATGCTCTGGATCGCGCCCGCATCGATGCCGGAATCGTTCACGACGACGACGCAGCGCGTCGACGCAACGAAGCCGATGCCGCACAGAACGCCCGCACCGGGGATGCTTCGTTGCGGGTCGGGGTCGTCGAGCCGATAGCCCGCCAGCGTCGAAAGCTCGAGCCAGGGGCTGCCGGCATCGACGAGCCGGGCGAGCCGCTCGCGCGGCAGCAGCTGGCCGCGCCGCTCGAAGAGCGGCGCCGCGCGTGCGGACGCTTCGCGGGCGCGCTGTTCGAGCGTGCGCAACTCGTCGATTCGCTCGAGCATCGCGGCCCGCCGTGCGGCGAAGGCCGTGCTGCCGGTGTCGATCCGGGTCTCGAGTGCGCGCATGCTCGTCGGGGCGTGTCGCGCCGATTCAGGGCTCGTCGAGCACGCGCGGACGACTCGCAAGGGGGAACGCGTCGAACGGGCGCGTCGCTTCGCTGTCGTGCTCGGCGGGTATCGCCGGCCACGTGTGCCGCGCGTTGGGCACGCCGCCGTCGACCCGGATGCAGCTGCCGGTGATGAACGCGGCCGCCGGAGACAGCAGGAAGACGATCGCCGCCGACACTTCGGCTTCGGTTCCGAAGCGCTGCAGGGGCACGGCGCGCCGCAGGCGGCGCAGTTGGGCGACGGTTTCCGGCGGATAGCGGTCCAGGCCGCTGGAGGCGATCCATCCGGGGGCGACCGCGTTGACGCGTACGCCGCTTCGTGCCCATTCCACCGCAAGCGACTCGGTGAGGTTGAGCATTCCCGCGCGCGCTGCGCCCGAGTGCGCCATTCCGGGCATGCCGCCCCACATGTCGGCGATCAGATTGACGATCGCGCCGCCGTGCTGGTGGAAATACTGGCGGTACGCCTCGCGCGCCACGAGAAAGCCGCCGCCCAGGTTCGTACGGACCACCGCCTCCCAGCCGTTCAGCGAGATGCTCTCGGCTGCCGCCGGGAACTGGCCGCCGGCGTTGTTGACGACGCCGTCGAGCCTTCCGTGTGCCTGGAGCACCTCGCCCACGACGCGCTGCACCGCGGCCTCGTCGCGTATGTCGAGCACGTGATGGCTGATGCGCGTGCCCTTGTCCCGAAGTTCAGCGGCCACCGCCTCGAGCTTGCCCGCGGTGCGACCGGCGATGGCGATCGACGCGCCGAGCGCGGCGAGTTCGTGCGCGGTGCAGCGGCCGATCCCGGATCCGCCTCCGGTGACGAGCAGGACGCGTTCGTGGAACAGACCGGGACGAAACGCGCTTCGGTATTCGGGGCAGGACATCGCGCGGGGCAGGCCATTGCGGTTGGCGGTGTTCGGCGGCACTCGATAAGGTGCCCGGTGCCCACTGCCCCGTCAAGCCAGCGCGCCTTCGACGCCGCCTCGCTCGGCAGCGGCAGCGGTGCGCTGCACCGCGAGTCCGTCCGGCGCCGCTCGCTGCCTATAATCGCGTCGCGATGAACGGCGACGACCGAAGCGTTCCCCTGTACGTCGATCTCGACGGCTGCCTGCTGCGCACCGACACCCTGTGGGAGTCTTTCGCGGCTGCGCTTCGCGCCGATCCGTTCGCGGCGCTGCTCGCGCTGCTTGCGCTGCTCCAGGGGCGCGCCGCGCTCAAGCGCAGGCTCGCGACGATCGGCCGGGTCGATGTCGCGTCGATGCCGCGCAACGAGCGTTTCGCCGGCTGGTTGAGCGCGCAGCACGCTGCCGGGCGACGGCTCGTTCTCGCCACCGCGGCAGACGCTGCGCTCGCGGCGCAGGCGGCCGAAGCGGCGCAGGCCGGCGGCACGTTGTTCGACGCGGTGCTGGCCAGCGACGGCAGGCGGAACCTGAAGGGTCCGGACAAGCTCGCCGCGATCCGCGAGCATGCGGGCGAGACTGCCTTCGACTATTGCGGCAACGGATCGGAGGACGTCGAGATCTTCGCCCGTGCGCGGCGTGCCATCGTCGTCGGCGCGTCGGCGCGCGTGCTCGCGGCCGCGCGCCGCGAATCGACGGTGCACGAGGTGTTCGACGCGCGCGAACCGTGGCCGTCGCGCCTGCGCACCTGGCTGCGCGCGGTGCGTCCGCACCAGTGGCTGAAGAACCTGCTCGTTCTGGTGCCGCTGTTCACGTCGTTTCGCGTCGACGAGCCGGCGGCGTTCGCCGAGGCGGCGCTCGCCTTCGTCGCCTTCAGTCTCGCCGCCTCGAGCGGCTACCTGCTCAACGACCTGCTCGATCTGGACGCCGATCGGCGGCATCCGCGCAAGCGTGCGCGGCCTTTCGCTGCCGGCGAACTGTCGGTGCGCAGCGGATTCGCCGTCGCGGCGCTGCTGTTCGGCGCCTCGCTTGCGCTCGCTTTCGCCGTCAACCCGACCTTCTTCGGCTGGGTGCTCGTGTACCTCGCGATGACCGGCGTCTATTCGGGGTTCGCCAAGCGTTTCGCGCTGCTCGACGTCGCGGCGCTCGCCGGGCTGTACACGGTGCGCGTGCTGGCCGGCGGCGCGGCGATCGGCGTCGACGTGTCGTTCTGGCTGCTCGCCTTCTCGGTGTTCCTGTTCTTCTCGCTGGCGCTGGTGAAACGCTGTGCCGAGATCGTCGCGCAACTCGAGCGCGACGAGGCGACCGGTGACGGGCGCGGCTATCGCACGGGCGACCTGCCCGTGCTGCAGGCGCTCGGAATCGCGGCGTCGTTCGCCGCCCTCGTCGTGCTGGCGCTGTACGTGCAGACACCCGACGTCACCGAGCGCTACGCGTCGCCGCAACTGCTTTGGCTGATGCTCGTCGGGCTGTTGATCCTGCTCGGTCGCATGTGGCTGTCGACCGCGCGGGGCGAGATGCACGACGATCCGCTCGTGTACGCGATCCAGAACCGCGCGAGCCGATGGATCGTCGGCGCCCTGCTGGTGCTGTTCGCCGCGGCGGCGACGTTGCGCCTGCCCTTCTGAGCTTCACTCGGAGAACGCGATCGTCGTCACCAGCGCATTCTCGGCCTGGCGCGAATCGAGCCGCGTGTGCTGCACGACGATCGGTACGTCCGAGACGATCGTGCTGGCGTAGTTCGTCGCCTTCGGGATCGGCTCCGGGTCGTCCAGGTCGTTGAAGCGCTGGTGCAGCGTGCGCCGTGGTGCAACGGTGAGCTCGTACGGACCCGACGGCTCGCGATCGGTGTAGTACACCATGATCCGCACGTGCGCTTCGGTGTCGCCGGCGTTGAGCAGGCAGACCGTCTCGTGGCTGAGCATTTCCGGCTCGGGACCGGTGCTCCGCGCCGGAATCCATCCTTCGGCAATCGCCCAGGTCCTGCGTCCGATCGTCATTGTCGTCTCCAGAGAAAAGCCGCGCCCAGTGCAGCGAGCAGCGACAACGCAAGGCCGCCGCGCAGATAGGCCGGATCGACGTCGATCGATCGGGTCTTCGCCTGCGCGCTGAAGCGCCCCCGCGCACCGTGGTCGACGTTCGCCGGCTGATAGAGGATGTCGGGATCGCCCGGCAATACCGGTCGCGAAGACAGCTGCTGGTCGTACGCCTTGCGAGCGAGATACCGATCGAGCAGCCCCGGCGCCACGAAGTTGCCGAGAATCGACTGGATGGTCGAGCTGCCGATCCACAGTTCGCGCGGAGCGCGCTCGGCGGCATCGACAATGCGCTGCGCGATGACCTCGGGCTGCCAGCATCCGCCGACCGGTCGGTGATGAAAGGGCTCGTGCATGTGCGACCAGTCGAACTGCGGCGTGTTGACGCCCGGCAGTTGCACCATCGTGATGCGAACGCGGCTGCGGTCGTGCAGCAGCTCGCTGCGCAGCGAATCGGTGAAGCCGCGGATCGCCGCCTTCGCGCCGCAATACGCCGACTGCAGCGGGATCGATCGATAGGCGAGCGCCGAACCGACCTGGACGATGGTGCCGCGATCGCGCGGGCGCATGTGGCGCAGCGCGGCCAGCGTGCCGTGAATCGCACCGAGATAGGTGACTTCGGTCACCCGCCGGAACTCGGCCGGAAGCGTTGCGTCCACCGGGCCCACGACGGTCGCCATCGCGTTGTTCACCCACACGTCGATTCGACCCCAGCGATCGACGACCTGGTCGGCCGCCGCGAAGATACGGTCTGCGTCCGCCGTGTCGGCCTCGATGATCGACGCCTCGCTTCCGGCGGACTCGACTTCGCCGCGCGCACCGTCCAGGCCTGCGCGCCCGCGCGCGATCAGCGCGACGCGATAGCCGCGACGCGCGAACGCGATCGCGCTGGCGCGACCGACGCCTGCAGACGCGCCGGTGACGACAACCACCGGGGCGCCCGTCGTCGAATCGTTTCCACCACCGGGCGCCGTGTCGACTTCATCGCTTGCCATTCGCATTTCCTTGGTTCGTTGTCCGCCGGGCGACCTTCAGGCGTTGCCTGCGTCGTGCTTCGTGCGTCGAAGCAGGTGCGGGCCCAGCTCGGCAATCGAGCGCACGCCGAGCAGGCCCAGGTCGCGTCGCAATTCGTCGCGCAGGATCTCCAGCGCGCGCCGCACGCCGTCGCGTCCGCCGGCGGCCACGCCGTACAGCGCGGCGCGGCCGATCAGCACTGCGTCCGCGCCCAGTGCGAGCGCCTTGACGACGTCGGTTCCGCGGCGCACGCCGCCGTCGACCAGCAGCGGCAAGCGGGTGCCCACCGCTAGGCGGGTGGCGGGCAGCACGTCGAGCGCGGAAGCCGACCAGTCGAGTTGCCGGCCGCCGTGGTTCGACAGGATGATCGCGTCGACGCCGGCGTGCAGCGCGCGCGCGGCGTCTTCGGCACCGATCAGGCCCTTCAGAACGAGCTTGCGCGGCCACATTCCGCGGATTCGGGCGATCGTTTCCCAGGAAAGCGCCTGGTCCATCTGCGAACGGATCCAGAAGGCGCTGTCGAAGAAGGCGCGCTTGTCGCGCGGAACGTAGTCGATGACGTTCGCGAAGCGGGGCATGCCATGTTCGAGAAGCGTCGAAGCGAGCCAGCGCGGATGCAGTAGCGCATCGACCCCGCAGCGCCAGTCCAGGTTTCCGCTGGGCAGGCGATTGCGCCGGTCCCACTCTCGGTTGCCGTAGATCTGCGCTCCGGTGGTGACGATCAGCGCTTCGCACCCGGACGCGTCGGCTCGGGCGATCAGCGCTTCGCACACCTGGCGCGGCCCGAACACGTAGAGCTGCCACCAGTGTCGCAGCCCGGAAATCCGGCCGACGTCTTCCATGCGCTCGTTCGACATCGTGCTCTGCGCGCACGGAATGCCGAAGTCGGCCGCTGCCTGCGCGAGCGCGGTGTCGGCGTGCGGCCAGAACAGTGCGTTCAGTCCCGTGGGCGCGATCGCGATCGGCATCGCCATCGGCTGGCCGAACAGCGTGGTCGAGACCTCGCGCCCGGAGACGTCGACCAGCACGGGCGGCTCGAAATGCCACTGCGCGAACGCATCCAGGTTGCGTGCGAGCGAGGCTTCCTGTTCGCTGCCGCCTTCGAGATATTCGAGCGCGAATCCGGGCAGGCGCGCATGCGCCATCGCGCGCAGGTCCTCGACGGTCTGCGCGCGCGCCAGATCGCCGCCGGCTCGCAGCCGGCGACGCGGCGTCCCGTCGAGCACGGCCGGGCTGGCTGCCAGGCGCAGGCGCTCCAGACCGGTGCGAGCCCCGGCGGGGAACGCGGCTTGCCGGTAGTCGATGCGGCGCTGGCCGAACCAGGCCGCGGCAGCGGCGCCGACGGCAGCGCCGACGGCCGTCAGGGCGAAGCCGCGGCCGAACGACGCAGGGCGATTCTGCGCCGGCGACGATGCAGGTTTCGGGGCGGCGTTCATGGCGTCTTCATGGCGTCTTTCGGGTCGCGCGAGCGCCCTCGGCGCGATCGCACGAATCATCGGTGGAGCGCATGAAATGATGAGCAGGCTGATTCACGAATCCGAAGGGCAGCGCGTCTTCGTCGCCGTCCTCGAGACCGGTGACGAAGCGATGTCTTCGCTGCAGGCGCTCGCGCGCCGGGAGAAACTGTCCTCGGCGGCGATCACGGCGATCGGGGCCTTCAGCGATGCGGTGTTGCGCTACTTCGACTGGGACCGCAAGGACTACGTCGATATCCCGGTGAACGAACAGGTCGAGGTCGCGTCCCTCGTCGGCGACATCGGCGTCGACGAAGACGGCGAAGCGGCGCTGCACGTCCACCTGGTGCTCGGTCGGCGCGACGGCAGCGCACTCGCGGGCCATCTTGCGAAGGCGCACGTGCGCCCGACGCTCGAAGTCATGATCACCGAGTCGCCCGCGCACCTGCGTCGTCGGAAAGATCCCGTGACCGGTTTGCATCTGATCCGGTTCTGAACGGCGCTGGCGCGCCATGTCGCGGGTGCCGTCCGGGCGCGCGCGTTTCATCGGGACCTCCTCGTGGCGCGGCCTGCGGCCGAACGCACGCCGGTCTTCGAGTCTCGTTCGGGCGAACGCGCTGCGCCGAGCACGAAAGCCAGCCCGAATGCCGCACCGACCAGCAGCAGCGCCGACGCATCGGAACGCGCGCCTGCGAGCGCGCCGAGTTCGTCGACGCCGTGCGCGTCTTCCTGCACGCCGAGCGCCATGGCGGCCAGTTCGGCGACGTGCAGGCTCTTGCGGCCCGTTGCCTGCTCGATCTGCTCGCGGCAGCTGAAGCCGTCGGCGAGCACGAGCGTGTCGTGCGGCGCCTTGCGCACCGCTGGCAGCAGCACGCGCTCGCCGGCGCGCATGCCGACCTCCCAGGTGCGCGCATCGAATCCGAACGCGCCGGCCATTCCGCAGCAACCGGAGGGCACGACTTCGGGGTCGACGCCCATGCGCGCGAGCACGCGCTGCTCCGCCTGCGGGTCGAGCACGGCATGGTGGTGACAGTGGATCTGCACGAGCGCCTTTCGATCGAGCGAGCGCAGCTCGAAGCGATCCGGATTTGCATCGAGAAAGGTGCCGAAGTCGACGCTTTGCCGGCTCAACCTGCGGGCCAGCGGATCGTCCGGAAAGAAGTTCGGCAGTTCGTCGCGAAAGGCGGCGGTACACGCGGGTTCGAGGCCGATCAGCGGCACGCCCGCTTCGATCGGCTCGCGCAGCGTCGAGAGCGTTCGCTGCCAGAGACGCCGTGCCGTATCGAGCATTCCCCAGTCGTAGAGCGGACGCCCGCAGCACAGCGCGCGCGGCGGAATCGTCACGCGATAGCCCGCCGCTTCGAGTGCGCGCGTCGCGGCGATCGCCGTCTGCGGGCGGAAATGATCGTTGAAGGTGTCCGGCCACAGCAGGACGGGCGTCGCGCCGGCATTGACCGGGGCGCGCGCGTGAAACCACTGCGTGAACGTGCGCGCCGCGAAGGCCGGCATCCTTCGCTGCTGCGCGATGCCGCCCGCGGCCTTCACGAGTGCCGAAACGCCCGGCGTCTGCGTGGCGAAATTCGCCAGTGCCGGCATCTGCGACGCGAGACGCGACCACCAGTGGATCAGCCCCATCGACCACGCCGCACGCGGCCGCAGCCGCCCCGCGTAGTAGTGCGAACGGAACTCGGCCTTGTAGGTGGCCATGTCGACGTTGACCGGGCAGTCGTGCCGGCAGCCCTTGCAGGCCAGACACAGGCTCAGGGCGTCTTCGACCGCGTCGCTCTTCCAGCCGTCGGCGATCGGATCGCCGCGCAGCATCTCGAAGAGCAGCCGCGCGCGCCCGCGCGTCGAGTACTTCTCCTCGCGCGTCACCATGAAGCTCGGGCACATCACCTGCCCGTTCGCGCTGTCGGTGCGCCGACACTCGCCCACGCCCACGCAGCGCAGCGTCGCGTGCTCGAAGCTGCCGTGGTCGTCGGGATAGCGAAAATGCGTCTCGAGCGAGGGCGGGTGCCACGAAGGGCCGACGCGCAGGTTCGACGTGATCGGGTACGGATCGATCACCTTGCCCGGATTCATCCGGCCGCGCGGATCCCAGATCGCCTTGAACTCCCGGAAGGCCTCGACCACCTGCGCGCCGTACATCTTCTGGAGCAGCGCGCCGCGGGCCTGCCCGTCGCCGTGCTCGCCCGAGAGCGAACCGTTGTAGCGCACGACGAGGTCTGCCGCTTCGTCGAGGAAGCGGCGCCACCGTTCGATGCCGGGTTCGTCGCGCGGATCGAAGGCCACGCGGCAGTGCACGAGTCCGTCGCCGAAATGGCCGTAGACCGACGGGTCGTAGCCGTAGCGATGAAACAGCGCCTTCAAATCGCGAAGGTACGCCCCGAGGTTGTCGCGATGCACGGCGCTGTCTTCCCAGCCCGGCCAGGTGTCGGGATGGTTCGGCAGGTAGGCGGTGGCGCCGAGCGCGGCGTCGCGCACTTCCCAGATCCGCGCCTGCTGCGCCGGGTCGCGGATCAGCTTCGGATGCACGTCTGCGTCGTTGGCGAATTCGCGCACCAGTGCCTGTGCCCTGCACGCCGCTTCGTCGTCGCTGTCGGCGCCGAACTCGGCGACGAGCCAGCCCTTGCCCGGCGGCAGCGCGTCGAGATCGTCGGCGTGCAGATGCTTCTCCTTCATGAACTGGATCAGCAGGTCGTCGATGCCCTCGAGCGCGATCGGTCCGCAGCGCAGCGCGCGCGGTACGGCGTCGGCAGCATGGAAGATGTCGGGGAAACCGGTGATCGCCAGTACGCGGTGACGCGGGTCGTGGATGAGTTGCACCGTCGCCTCGAGCACCGTCACGCAGGTGCCCTCGGTTCCGACCAGCGCACGGGCAACGTCGAAGCCGTGTTCGGGAAAGAGAAAGTCCAGGTTCTCGTAGCCCGACACGCGTCGCGGGATGTCGGGAAACTTCCTGCGGATCTCGTCGCCGTAGCGCCGGCGCAATTCGTCGAGTCGGCGGTAGATCGCCGTGCGCGGCCCGCCGCTGTCCAGGATCGCGCGCAACTCCTCGTCGCTGGTGCGGCCCACCGTGAACTGCAGCCCCTCGTAGGTGAGGATGTCGAGCGAACGGACGTTGTGCACCGTGATGCCGTTCATCAGCGTGTGCATGCCGCCCGAGTCGTTGCCGATCATCCCGCCCAGCGTGTTGTGGTCGTGCGTGGCCGGGTCGGGCCCGAAGGTCAGGCCGTGGCGGCCGGCCGCACGTCGCAGGTCGTCGAGAATGCAGCCCGGTTCGACTCTCGCGGTGCGCTGGCGCGGGTCGATCTCGAGCACGCGATTGAGGTATTTCGAAAAATCGAGCACCACCGCGACGTTGCAGGTTTCCCCGGCCAGGCTGGTTCCGCCTCCGCGCGGCAGCAGCGCGACGTCGTTGCGTCGACACACCTGCATTGCACGGATGACGTCGTCGCGCGTCTTCGGAACGACGACGCCGATCGGAACCTGCCGATAGTTCGATGCGTCGGTGGCGTAGAGGGCGCGGCTGCCGTGGTCGAAGCGAACTTCACCTTCGACTGCCGCGGCCAGTTCGTCGGCGAGCCGCCCGGCATCGAGCCGGGGCGTCGCAACGGCATCGTCGACGATGCGGCCGTCGGTCGCCCGGCGAATCGCGCGCCCGGGTTGCACGTCGAAGGTGGCGGCCATCGTTCACTCCTTGTGGCCGGGCACGATCGCGGAAAGCACCTGTCGGGCCGTGCCGATCAACATGCCGGCTTCGTTCGGGTCGCCGCTGGCCAACGTCGACACGAAGTTCTTCGCCTGCTCGAGCGAGATGTGCGGCGGCAGCGGCGGCACTTCCGGATCGGTCTTCACTTCGAGGACCACCGGCCGGTCGGCCGCCAGCGCTTCGTCCCAGGCGGGCCCCATCCGTTTCGGATCGTCGACGAAGATGCCCTTCAGGCCGATCGATTCGGCGAAGCGGTGATAGGGCACGTCGGGGATGCGCTGCGTGGCGACGAACTTCGGATCGCCTTCCATCACGCGCTGCTCCCACGTGACCTGGTTCAGGTCCTCGTTGTTCAGCACGCAGCAGATCCAGGTGCGATTGCTCCAGCGCTGCCAGTACTTGGCGACCGTGATGAGTTCGGCCATGTTGTTCATCTGCATCGCGCCGTCGCCGACGAGCGTGATCACCGGGCGGTCGGGATGGGCGAACTTCGCCGCGATCGCGTAGGGCACGGCAGCGCCCATCGATGCGAGCCCGCCCGAGAGCGAGCACATCATGCCGCGGCGCATCTTCAGGTCGCGCGCGTACCAGTTCGCGCACGAGCCCGAATCGGAGGTGACGATCACCCGCTCGGGCAGCCTCGGCGACAACTCCCACGCGATGCGTTGCGGATTGACCGGGTTCGCCTCGGCCAGCGCGCGCTCTTCGAGCGTCTTCCACCAGTCGGCCACGTTGCGCTCGATCTTCCTGCGCCACGACGACGGCGCTTTCTGGTCGACGAGCGGCAGGAGTTCGCGCAGCGTCGCCGCGGCGTCGCCGTGCAGGTTGACCTCCATCGGAAAGCGCAGGCTCAGCATCGAGGCATCGACGTCGATCTGCACGCCGCGCGCATCGCCTTCCTTCGGCAGGAACTCGGCGTAGGGAAAGCCCGAGCCGATCATCAGGAAGGTGTCGCACTCCATCATCAGGTCGTAGCTCGGCCTGGTGCCGAGCAGGCCGATCGAGCCGGTGACCCACGGCAGGTCGTCGGGCAGCACGGCCTTGCCCAGCAGTGCCTTGGCGACACCCGCCTGCAGCCTGTCGGCGATCGCGATCACTTCGTCGGTGGCCTGCAGCGCACCGGCACCGACCAGGATCGCGACCCGGCTGCCGGCGTTCAACACTTCGGCGGCGCGTTGCAGATCGGCCGTCTTCGGCACGACAAGGGGGCGGGCGTACCCGATGCCGGTGGGCAGCGAACCGTGGGTCCGGGCCGGCGCTGCGTAGTCCTCGTCCTGCAGGTCCTTCGGAAGCACGAGCACGGCGATGGCGTGGTCGGCTTTCGCGATGCGCAGCGCCCGATCGACCAGCAGGCGCACCTGCGACGGCGCCTCGGCCTCCTGCACGAAGGCGGCGACATCGGAGAACATCCGGGCGAGGTTCATCTCCTGCTGGAAGTGGCCTCCACGCGCGGTGCGCGGCGCCTGGCCGGTGATCGCGAGCACGGGCACGTGGTCGAGCCTCGCGTCGTACAGCCCGGTGATCAGGTGCGAGGCACCGGGCCCGCTCGTTGCAAGGCAGACCCCCGGTTCGCCCGTAAATTTTGCGTGGGCCGACGCCATGAAGGCCGCCATCTCCTCGTGGCGTGCCTGCACGAATTCGATCTTGCCCTCGGCGCGATTCAACGCGCCGAGCACGCCGTTGATGCCGTCTCCGGGATAGCCGAAGATGCGACGCACGCCCCAGTCGTGAAGCCGCTGCACCAGGAAGTCGCTGACGTTCTCGCTCATGACGCATCCTTCGAGATTTCCCTCTCGAAGGGCAGCATCCCGTGTTCCTGCGCGAGCGAAAACGGCGCAGCCGCCAGACGGGCTACGCGCTGCGCGGGCCTTGCGTCAGCGTGTCAGCGCCACGTCCTGCGCCTTCGACGTGCGCGGCTTCTTCATCCAGACGATCGGCTTGGCCACCGGAGGCAGCGGAACGATGCCCGCCTGCTCGAGCGTCTTCTCGAGTTCGCGCCCCTCGGGCTCGGCCAGCGCCGCGCCGATCGCGCCGCGCAATTCCTGGGCGGCATCGGCGCCGGGCGGCGTGGCCGACTCGAGTGCGCGCACGACGAGCGTGTCGAAGATGCGCGTGAAGCTTGCGCGTCCGCGCCGATGCGTGTCGCCGTAACCCTTGAGCACGTGCGGCACCTCGGCGAGCGCCGCAGCGAACACCGGCGACTGCGGCAGCATCTTCGCGAGCGCAGCGAGCCAGCGCTCGATCGCTTCCTGCTCCTCGCGAAAGCGCAGCGAGCCGCGGCGCAGCCCGCGCATCTTCGCGAGCGCGCGCAGCATCAGGAAACCGCCGACGTGCGTGCTCGGCAGGTACAGGCCGCGGTTCAGCGTATCGAGCTTGTCGTTCTTCACCGCCCAGTCGCGCAGCCGCCTGCCCAGGCCGCCCGGCAGCACGCAGGCGAGTTCGTCCACGCCCGGCTTGAAGTATTCGACGATGCGCACGATCTCGCCGTCGCGCGCGCGCGCTTCGCTGCGAATGCGCTCGACGCGGCTGCGGCGCGATTTCAGGTCGGCGACGCGGATCACGTCTTCGTAGCTCATCCACAGGGCCAGGTAGCGTGCTGCCTCGGCGAGCGCCTGCGCGACCGTCGGCTGGCCCTGCGCCTCGCCTGCGGCGGCGGCGAGGCGTTGCAGGCGCTCGACGTACAGGCGAGCGTAGGCTGCGTCCTGGTAGTCGAGCACCCGCACGACGCCGTGTGCGGCGTGTTCGCGCATCGCCGCCGGCAGCGTCGCCAGCAGCGGCGCCCACATCTCGGGAGCGGCACGGCCCGCCGGTTGCGCCGCGGCGAAGGCTTCGTGCGCGGCGCCGGCCGCGACCGCATCGTAGGCGGCGCCGAAACCGGCCAGGCTCGTCGCGACGCCGACGCCGCCGTCGCGGATGACCCGCTCGCACACGTCGCGCGACCACGGCAGAACGCCAGCGCCGGCGAGGGCGCCGAACATCACCGCGCTGATCACCGTGCGGTGCTCGGCGGCCAGCGCCGCCATGTCGAGCGTCAGGTACTTCGCCGACAGGCGCCGGGCCGCGGCGTGCGCGAGCGACTCGTCGAAGCGGCCGTCGCCCATCTGCATCTTTTCCTGCGTCGTGTAGACGCGGCTCGACGATGAGATGAGCGTGGTGCGCTTCGGATGCACGAAGCCGCGCTCGATCGTGCGCGCCGCCTCGAGCAGCTCGCTGGCGACGACGACGTCGACGCCGCCGGGCATCGGGCTGAGCGCGAACACCGGCTGCGCGTCCTGTTGCGCGCCCGAATGCGCAGGCGTGCGCATCATCTCGACGTAGTAGCTGGTCGAGCCGGTGCGCTGCGCGACGCCGGGCACCGAGGTGGCCTGCACCGGCAGGTTCTGGTCGAGCGCGCAGGTCACGATCCAGTCGTTCAGCACGCCGCCGCCTTCGCCGCCGAGCGCAGCGATCAGAATCGTCAGGGGTCGGTTCTCGTTCATCGCTTCAGGCCGGTTGCAGCGGGCCGATGATCGCGCGGCGCAGTCGCGCCTTGATGCGATCCCAGCGGCTGGGATTCGAGATGATCTCGGCGCGCCAGAACGACGGGCACAGCGTGGCGGCGTGCGCGACTTCGCCGCACAGTCCGCAGCCGACGCAATCGTTGGTGACGTGTGCGACCGGGTCGACCTTGAGCGGATCGGTGGGCGTCTTCACGGTGAGCGTCGGGCAACCCGAGAGGCGGATGCACGAGTGATCGCCCGTGCACGTGTCTTCGTCGACGCCGAAGCGCGTGCGCACCACGCGCTTGCCTTCGGCGAGCCTCTTCGCGCGCAACGGCTTGATGCGGCGCTGGCGCTCGAGCTGGCACTCGCCGTCGGCAATGATCACCTTCAGCCCGTCGTACGACGAGGTGAGGGCCTCCTTCAGCGTGCGCTTGACCTTGCCCACCTTGTAGTTGTCGACGGTGCGCAGCCACTTCACGCCCATGCCCTTCAGCGTGCTCTCGATCGTCAGCTCGCTGGGCGTGGCGCTCGTGCCTTCGGCGACGCGTCGCGCTTCGGAGGTGGGGGTGGAGATGACCTCCTGCGTACCGGTGGCCGACGTGTAGCCGTTCTTCATGATGACGAGCACGCCGTCGCCCTTGTTCAGCAGCGCCGACGAGACGCCCGAGATCAACCCGTTGTGCCAGAAGCCGCCGTCGCCCATGATCGCGATCGGCCGCGTCGCGAGGAAATTCTTCACCCCCGCGCTGCTCGCCAGGCTCATTCCGTAGCCGAGGATCGAGTTGCCGAAGGAGAAGGGCGCGAAGGTGGCGAAGGAGTGGCAGCCGATGTCGGTGGACACGTGCAGCTTGCCGATCTCGCGCTCGACGAGCTTGAGCGCCGAGAACACGGGCCGTTCGGGGCATCCGGTGCAGAAATTCGGCGGCCTGCCGGGCAGCAGTCCCTTGAACTCCTCGCTCGCCTGCTCGCGCAGCAGCTCGACCTCGCGCAGCAGTTCGTCGGCGCCGCCGCGCGGCAGCTCCGGTGCGTGCTGCGCGAGGAAGCGCGACAGGCCCTTCAGGATCAGCTCGGCCGTGTATTCGCCGCCCATCGACAGCAGGTCCTTGCCGTGCAGTTTCGTCTGCAGGTCGGCGCGGCGCAGGATCGCGCTGATCTCCTGCTCGATGAAGTCGGGCTGTCCCTCCTCGACGAGCAGCACCGCACGCTTGCCGGCGAAGAACTGCGTGACCTGCTCGGGGACGAGCGGGTAGACGACGTTCAGGTTCAGGATCGGGATCTGCGTCTTGCCGTACGCATCGGCAAGGCCGAGCGTCTGCAGGGCGCGGATCAGGTTGTTGTACAGGCCGCCCTGGACGACGATGCCGAGCGTATCGTGCGGGCCGTCGAAGAGTTCGTTGAGCGCTGCGTCGACGACGTAGCGGCGCGCCGCCGGCATGCGCACCTCGTGCTTGAGCTTCTCGTGCTCGAAGGTGACGGGCGGGTGCGAAAGCCGCGAGTAGTCGAAGTTCGCCGGCTCCTTCTGCAGCTCGCGCGTCGAGATGCGCGGCTTGCGGTTGTCCTTGCAGGCGAAGCTGCCGCGTACGTGGCAGGCGCGGATGCGCAGCTGCAGCATCACCGGCGTGTTCGAGACCTCGGACAGCTCGAAGCCGTGCTCGACCATCTTCACGATCGTCGGCAGGTTGGGACGCGGGTCGAGCAGCCACATGCCCGACTTCATCGCGAAGGCGTGCGTGCGTTCCTGGATGACGCTCGCGCCTTCGCCGTAGTCTTCGCCGACGACGATCATCGCGCCGCCCATCACGCCGGGCGAAGCGAGGTTCGACAAGGCGTCGGAGGCCACGTTGGTGCCGACCACCGACTTCCAGGTGACGGCGCCGCGCACCGGATACATGATCGAGGCGCCGAGCATCGCGGCGGCCGAGGCTTCGTTCGTGCACGCCTCGACGTGCACGCCGAGCTCGTCCATGTAGTCGCGCGCCTGCACCATGACGTCGAGCAGGTGCGATACCGGCGCACCCTGGTACCCGCCGACGTAGGAGACGCCCGACTGCAGCAGCGCTTTCGTCACGGCAAGGATGCCTTCGCCGTGGAAGGTTTCGCCGTTGCCGAGGGCGAGCGAGCGGATCTCGTTTCTGAAGGAGATTTCCACGCAGGACTCCCGTGGTTCGAGGTGGTGCGAGGGGGTGCGAGGGGCCGGGCGGGAGGCGGATTCGGGTATCGCTTCTTGCGGCCGCGCGGCTGCCCTCGATCTGCGAGGACGTTAAACCGCGGGCGTATCATTCGTCAAATGGATTATCGGAATCATGCGAATTGACGGGGTGAATGGGTCATGAACGCGAAAGAGCGCCGCGCCCCGGTCGCCGAATCGCCGGGCGGCGGCGCCGGCGGGATCCGCTCGCCGAGGGGCATCGCAGGCGATCCGCGTTTTTTCGCGCGCCTGGACCTGAACCTGCTGCGCGTCCTGGTGGCGATCGCGCGTCTGCGCTCGGTGACCGAGGCGGGACGCCATCTGTCGCTGAGCCAGCCGGCGACCAGCAATGCGCTGGCGCGCCTGCGCGAGGCCTTCGACGACCCGCTGTTCGTCCGCGCCCCGGGCGCGCTGATGCCCACGCCGCTGGCGGCGCGCATCGCGCCGATCGTCGCGCGTCACCTCGAGGAACTCGAGACGGCGATCGGCGAGCCCGAGACTTTCGACCCGGCGAGCAGCGCCACCGAGTGGCGGCTGTCGCTGTCGGACCTCGGCGAGATCGTCTTCCTGTCGGCGATCGTCGAGGCGGTGCGCAGCGACGCGCCGCACACGCGCGTGACGAACGCCTCGGTGCCGGTCGAGCGCGTGGCCGACGCGCTCGCCCATCGCGAGATCGACCTCGCGGTGGGCATCATCGACACGAAGCAGCGGGGCCTGCGCTCCACCGTGCTGTTTCGCGAGCGCTACGTCGCGCTCAGCCGGCGCGACTGTCCGCGCGCCTGGCGCACGCGGCGCGGGTTCACCGAGGCGCCGCTGGCCGTCGCGTCGCCGACGGCGACCTACCACGGCGAGATCGCCGAGCGCATCGAGCGGCTCGGTCGCCACAGCGGCGTCGTCGTGCGCGCGCGGCATTTCTCGACGATGCCCGATCTCGTCGCGCGCGGAGAGCTGGTCGCGATCGTCCCCGAGATGTTCGCGCTGATGGCCTGCGAGCGGCATGGCCTGGCGATGTGGCCGATCCCGGTGTCGACTCCGCGCTACGACGTCTGCATGGTCTGGCACGGTGCGCTGGACACCGATGCCGCCCAGCAATGGCTGCGCGAGCGGGTGATGCGGGCGTTCGTGACGGCCGAGGCGCGCTGACCGGGTCGTGACGCCGAGCCGTCGACCTGGGCGGCGCGACGGGCGCGCCACCCGCGTTTCGATGCTTTACGACCGTGCCTGCGTCGGCGACAATTTTCCGCCAGTTGCGGGAGACGGGCCATGGACGTCCAGGACAAGCTGATCCTCGACTATGTGCTCGAGCACGGGGAGACGAGGGCCGATCGCGTCTACCTGACGCAGCCGGTCGGCGGTGGCCGGGTCGTCGACTACACCTGGGCGCAGGTGATCGACCAGTCACGGCGCATGGCGGCGCACCTGCGCAGCCGGGGTTTCGAGCCGGGTGCACGCATCGCCGTCCTGTCGAAGAACTGCGCGCACTTCGTCATCGCCGAGCTGGCGATCTGGATGGCCGGCTACACGACGGTCGCGATCTTTCCCACCGAGACCGCCGATACCGTCGGCTACGTGCTCGGGCACAGCGAGGCGAGCCTGCTGTTCGTCGGCAAGCTCGACAATTGGCCGCAGCAGCGGCGCGCGGTGCCCGCGGAACTGCCGTGCATCGCGCTGCCCCTGGCGCCGAAGACCGACTTCGACACCTGGGATTCGATCGTCGCGACGGTGCCGCCGATCGACGGCCGGCCGCGGCGATCCGGCACCGATATCGCGATGATCCTCTACACCTCGGGATCGACCGGAACGCCGAAGGGCGCGATGACCAGCTTTGCCGGCATCACCTGCGCCGCCGAGCGGATCGCCGAGCATGTCCGCGCAAGCACCGGCCGCGACGTCGAGAACCGCAGCCTGTCGTACCTGCCGCTTGCACACTGCTTCGAGCGATCGTGGGTCGAAGCCTCATCGCTCGTCGACGGACACAATCGGCTGTATTTCGCCGAGTCGATCGACACGTTCCTCGACGATCTTCGGCGCGCCCGTCCGACGACTTTCCTCTCGGTGCCGCGGCTGTGGCTGAAGTTCCAGCAGGGCGTCTTCGAGAAGATCCCGCCGGCCAGGCTGGAGCGGTTGCTGCAGATTCCCTTCGTCGGTCGGCTCGTCGCGCGCAAGATACTCGAAGGGCTGGGCCTCGATCGGGTGCTCGTCGCGGGCAGTGGAGCGGCGCCGATCCCCGCCGACCTGATCGCGTGGTATCGCCGCCTCGGCCTGCGGTTGTACGAAGGCTATGCGATGACCGAGGACGCGGCGTATTCGCACAGCTCGAATGCCGATCTCAACGAACCGGGCTACGTGGGCGTCGCGATGCCCGGCGTGCAGGTCCGGATCAGCGACGAGGGCGAAATCCTCGTCAAGTCGCCGGCAAGGATGGTCGGGTACTACAAGCAGCCGGAACTCGACGCTCGATGCTTCACCGAGGACGGCTTCTTCCGCACCGGCGACCTCGGCACTTTGCGAGCGGACGGCCTCCTGAAGATCACCGGCCGCGTGAAGGAGCTCTTCAAGACCGCCAAGGGCAAGTACGTTGCTCCGGCGCCGATCGAGAATCTTCTGAACGCGCATCCGATGGTCGAGTTGTCGCTCGTCGCGGGCGTCGGTCGGCCTGCCGCCTTTGCGCTCGTGCAACTCGGCGAGGAGGTGCGCGCGCGCATGACCGCAGCGGCGCAGCGCGCGCAGGTGCAGGGCGAACTCGAACGGTTGCTCGACGAGGTGAACGCCCGCCTGCCCGATTACGAGCGGCTGCACACCATCGTCGTCGCGACCGAACCATGGTCGATCGAAAACGGCTTTCTCACGCCGACGATGAAGCTGCGTCGCGCCCGCATCGAAGCGGCCATCCAGCCGAGCCTGGACCGGTGGTACGCGAGTGCGCGCAAGGTGCAGTGGGCAGACGGCGACCTCGACACGGCGGCAATGCCCGTTCCGGGCGCGCAGCTTTCCTGAAGGCGGGCGGCGGCAGGCCGCGATCAGGCCGCGATCGGCTCGAGCCGCTCGTCGCGATTCGGGCGCCTCGCGGCGCCGGTCGTTTCGGTGCGCGGGCCGGGTCGCTCGAACGCGCGATCGTGCGGCCGGCGCCCCGTCGCGAGCTCGTTGCTGCCGCGCTCGCCCGCCGCGAGCCGGAAGACGGCCACCGCCCGCACGAGCTCCTCGGCCTGTTCCTGCAGGGTCGCGGCCGCGGCTGCGCTCTCCTCGACGAGCGCGGCATTGAGCTGCGTCGCCTTGTCCATCTCGTTCACCGCTGCGCCGACCTGCGCGAAGCCGGCGCTCTGCTCGGCGCTGGCGCTGCTGATCTCGCCCATGATGTCGGTCACTCGCCGGATCGATTCGACGATTCCCGCCATCGTCGTTCCGGCTCGATCGACCTGCCGCGTGCCGGCCTCGACCCGCTCGACGCTGGCATCGATCATCTGCCGGATCTCGCACGCCGCGTCGGCCGAGCGCTGCGCGAGGTTGCGCACTTCGCCGGCGACCACGGCGAAGCCCCGGCCCTGATCGCCGGCGCGCGCGGCCTCGACCGCGGCGTTCAACGCAAGGATGTTGGTCTGGAAGGCGATCGCGTCGATGACGCCGACGATCTCGGCGATCTTCTTCGAGCTGTCGTTGATGTCGCGCATGGTCGCGACGACCTCGCCGACCACGGTTCCGCCGGCGGTGGCGATCGCACTGGCGCTTCGTGCGAGCTCGTCGGCCTGGTGTGCGTTTTCGGCGTTCTGCTGGACGGTGGCGCTCAGCTCCTCCATCGACGCGGCGGTTTCCTCCAGCGTGCCGGCGGCCTGCTCGGTGCGCGACGACAGGTCGCCGCTGCCCTGCGCGACTTTCGCGCTGGCCGTCGCCACGCCCTGCGCATGCCGTCGCACCTCCGAGACGACGCCGGCCAGGTTTCCTCTCATCGCGCCGAGCGCCTGCACCAGCTGGCCGATCTCGTTGTTTCCGCGCGGCTCGATTTCCCGGGCCAGGTCGCCGTCGGCGATCGCGCTGGCGAAGTCGACCGCTTCGCGCACGGGGACGGTGACGCTTCGCACGAAAGCGGCGGACAGCGCGAGCGACAACGCGACGATCACCGCAAGCATCGAGGCGACCAGGTACTCGGCTCGCTTCGACTGGGCGACGCGCGCGAGCAGAAGGTCGACGAGGCCATCCGCCGCGGCCTCGTCGAGTGCGTAGACGCTTTCGATCGTCTTGCTGAGCTCGTCGTAGTAGTCCGCCGCGGCGAGATCGAACTGCAACGCGTCGATCAGCTTCTCATCGACGAGCGCCAGCGAGCGCGCGACTTCGTCCCGCGCCGCCGCCATGCGCGGCTGCAGCGCGGCGCGCAGCCGCTCGTCGGCGGCGAAGGCCTTCGCGAGGCTGCGCTGAACTTCCTCCAGGCGTTCGGCTGCACGCGGCTTCAGGTTGACCAGCGCGCTGCGCCTTGCATCGGAAACGTACTGCTGCGCCAGCGCGGCGGCGCCCGTCGCGCGCATGCGCCCGAGCATCTCGGCGAGCGCCGGCGCGTGCACGAAGGAGGCGTAGGCCAGGGCGTTCCCGGCCCGCTCCGGGATCAGCGTCACGCCGAACTCGTCCAGCACCTCGTCACCCAGGGCCGTGAGCGCACCGACGAGTTCGGTATGTCGCTGCCAGCTCTGGTCGACGTCGGTGAGCTTTCCGTTCGCGATGTCCGCCTGCAGTGCTGCCCATTGCTGCCTGCGCTCGTTCCACGCAGCGAGGATCTGCTCGGAGGCGAGCACCTTCGTGAGCTGCGCATCGAGCCTGGCGATCGCGCTTGCGATCGCTTCGCGCTCGGCGTCCATGCGAAGGACGAGCCGGTCGGCGCTGCCGTTCGTCGACGCCGCCGCACCCTTGCCGAGCACGCCGGCCGCGAGTCCCCGGTGTTTCTGCACCGACTGGATCACCTGCTGCAGCGCGACGATCGCGTTCACCCCGTCGACGGGCCGCTGTGCGACGCGTACGTCTGCCGCCGTGCGCTGCAGGTACAGCGTCGTCGGCAGCGCCAGCGTGACCAGTGCAATCACCCCGAGGACCAGGAACTTGGTCGACAGGCTCATCCGGTGAAGTAGCGGCATGGTGCGTTCGAAACGGGCGAGGAATCCGCGATGAACCACTGTCCATCGTTTCGATCTTCGGCCGATCGACGACGTTCTTGAGTCGGCGCTGAGACGCGGCTGGCGCCCCCGGCACGAATCGAACGTGCGGCCCTCCCCTTAGGAGGGGGATGCTCTATCCACTGAGCTACGGGGGCGTGGGCGCGATTCTACCGAAGCGCACGCCGCCGTCCTGCGCGTGAGCGTTCGCGCCCCAACGGCGCGATCCTTGATTCAACGCACGAATCGGGCGTTTCGTCGGGCGTTCCTGCCGAACGACGAAGCTGCGAGGCTAGAATGGGTCGACGCCCTCAGCCGCTGCACGCTCGACCGCTGCACATCCTGCGCATGGCTTCGGCACATCGAGCGAAAGGACGAGACATGACGCGCATTCCCGTTCTGCTCCTGTCGGTGATGATCGCCGCCACGACGAGAGCCGCGACCGCGCAGGATCTCGACCGCGCCGAGCAACTGTTTTCCCGGCATTGCGCCGTGTGCCACGGCGCCGACCGCGGCGGCTACATCGGCCCTGCGCTGAACCGCGACGAAACGAAGCTCTCGCGCGGCCAGGTCGCCGAACTGATTCTCAGCGGCTCTCCGGCCACGCTGATGCCGCAACATCCGAACTGGCGCGGAACGCTGTCGGCGAAAGACCGCGACCTGCTGGCGAGGCTCATCACGACGCAGCCCCGGCGCGAGCTGTCGTGGTCGCTGGACGACGCGCGCGAATCGCTCGAAGTGCTCGTCTCCGACGAATCGAAACTGCCTTCGGCACCCCGTTATTCGATCGATCGGATCGACGACCTGATGGCGGTGATGTCGCGCGGGCTCCAGGCGGCAGGAGCGCAGGCCAAGGTGCTGTTCTTCGACGGTCGCACGCATCGGAAGGTGGGCGAGGTTCGCACCGGCCATGCACCGCACCTGATGGACTTCCATCCGACGCAGCCGCGCTGGGCCTACGTGCGCGACGACCTCGGCTGGGTGCACAAGATCGACCTGTATTCGATGCGCACGGTGCGCAAGGTGCGTGCCGGGCTGAACGGCACTTCGCTTGCGGTCTCGCGCGACGGCCGCTACGTCGCGGCGGGTTCGTTCGTGCCGCATACCGTCGTCCTTCTCGACGCCGACACGCTCGAGCCCGTGCGCCTGCTCGAACTTCGCGGCGTCGATCCCGACGGCAGGACGGTTTCGGCCGATTCCGGGATGATCACCGCGACACCCTTCGCGAACGTCTTCGTCGTCGCGCTCGAGCAGGCCGGGCAGGTGTGGATCATCGATCTCGACCAGCGCGGCTTTCCGTTCACCGCGATCACGAACGTCGGGCGGCATCTGCACGACGCGTTCCTGTCGCCCGATGGACGCTACGTCGTGGTGGCGTCGTACGACGATCACGAGAACGCGGTGATCGACCTGCAGGAAAAGCGTGTCGTGCGCCGGATTCCCGCCGGCTGCAAGCCGCACGTCGGGTCGGGCGCGGTCGTCCGCTCGAAAGGCCGCCTGCTGGGTTTCGGCACCAACATCGGCGAGGACGACTGCGAGTCGTTCGAGGTCACGGTGTTCGACATGGACAGCTTCGACGTCGTCGAGCGGATCCCGGTGATCGGCCCGACCGAGTCGCCGGCCGCGCATCCGAACGCGCCCTACGTGGTGGTCGATATCGTCGGCAAGGGCCCGAATGCGAGCAAGCTCCAGTTCATCGACAAGGAGACGCTGCAGGTGGTTCGTACGCTCGACGTCGCGGGAACGCTCACCCATTCGAATTTTCCCGAATACACCGCGCGCGGCGATTTCTTCTACGTGAGCGCGCGCTACTCGGGCGATCGCAGCATGGGAGCGCCGGCAGGAAGGCTCGTGGTGTTCGACTCGCGTACGCTGGCCGAGGTGAAGTCGATTCCCGTCGACGTACCGGCCGGCGTGTTCTCGGCGACGCGCGCGCGCACCGTCGTCGTCGGACTGCAGCCGCCGCAGTGAGCCTTTCGGCCGGCATTCTTCCCCTGGAGCTTCGATGACCGCCGACTTCCTCCGGCTCGTCGACGAGCGCGCACGCAGCGCACTCGACTCGGGCGACCTGGAACCGATCGTCACCGAGCAGAGCGAACTCGCCGAAGACGGTCTTCGTTTCGTCGTGCGCTCGGTCTCGACACTCGCCGGCAAGAACACCGCAATTCCCGGCGGACCGCGCGATCCGGACTTCGATCCGTTCCTCGCGCCCGATCCGGCGCTGACGCTCGGCGCGCTCGGCGAGCATCACACGGCGATCCTGAACAAGTTCCCCGTGTCGGCTCGCCATATCGTCATCGCGACCAATGCGTTTCGCGAACAGCTCGAGCCGCTCGACCGAACCGATTTCGCCGCGCTCGCGCGCGTGCTCGCCGAGGCGGGCGGACTGGGCTTCTACAACGGTGGCGCGGCGGCCGGTGCGAGCCAGCGGCACAAGCACCTGCAGTGGATCCCGAGCGACGCGGGCAACGCGAGCCTGGGCGAATGGCTGCCGGGGTTGCCGGCCGGGCAGCCGCCGCTCGCCACCGCAGTGCACCCGAAGCTGGCCGTGAAGCACTGCTTCGTGCGCATCGAGTGTGCGATCGGAATGCCCGTCGAGCGCGTGGCCGACAGCATGCACGAGGGATTCGTCCACGCGCTGCGGGCGCTGGCACTCGTTCCGGATGCGCGCGGCCTGCTACCGGCGTCGAACCTGCTCGTTGCCGATGGCTGGCTGCTGCTCGTGCCCCGCAGCCACGAGCATTTCGAGGGGATCTCGATCAACGCGCTGGCCTACGGCGGCACCTTCTTCGTACGCGAGCCGCAACGACTCGAGGCGCTGCGATCCGCCGGACCGCTGCAGGCGCTTGCGTGCGTCGGAATCCGACGTTGAGCGAAAAGCGCAAGGACTTGCCGAAGCCGTCGAACGACGGCCAGGCTCATCCGCGGGCTGCGGCAGCGGCGCGTCGCACTCGCCGGTCGAGCAGCACCGCGGCAGCGCCGCTCGCTCCGATCACTGCCATGCCGGCGAAACTCCACGCGCCCGGCAATTGGCCGAAGAACGCCCAGCCGGCCAGCGTCGCCCAGAAGATCTGCAGGAACACGAGCGGCGCGATGAACGACGCACTCGACCAGTAGTAGGCGCGGATCCAGAACCACTGGCTCACCACGCCGGTCAGGCCGAGCGAGGCGAGCAGCGCGAGTTGCGTTGCATCGAGCGAATCGGGCCAGCCGCCCCAGCGGTCCTGCAGCGGCAGCACCGCAGCGGACATCGCGATGCCCACGAGCGAACTGAGGAAGATCGTCGCGAGAGAGTTCTCGCGGATCGCCAGCGCGCGCGTGAGCAACTGGAATGCGACGTTGCACAGCACCGTCAGCAGCACGAAGACGATGCCGATCGGATCGAGGTTCGCGCCGGGGCGCACGACGAGCAGCATGCCCGCGAAACCGAGTGCGGCGCCCGCCCAGCGCGGCCATCCGACACGCTCGCCGAGCAGCGGCCCGGCCAGCAGCATCACGGCGAAAGGCGCGATGAAGTTGATCGCGGTGGCATCGGCCTGCGGCAGTCGGCCCAGCGCGGTGAAGAAGAACAGCGTGAATCCGGCGAGCGCAATCCCGCGCAGCAGTTGCGTGCCCGGGCGCGCCGTTCGCCACAGCGCCGCGCCGAGCGTGGGCGCGAGAACGACGAACATCAGCAGCGCGTGTCCGGCGTGTCGGACCAGCGAGACGAGCGGAATGCCGATCTCGCCGGCCAGCCGCTTGCCGGTGGCGTCGAGCAGCACGAAGCAGATCTGCGCGGCGGTCAGGTAGGCGAGCGCGCGCAGCGGCCGCTCGCGGTGCGAGGCCGTCAAGCGTCGGTCGTCCGCGGCGAAACCGAGGCCTGCGGCAGGCGGCGATAGTCGACGATCGAGAACGGGGTTCCGTCGGCCGCGCAATGCTCGCGACGCTCGACGACGCTCCAGGCTTGCGGATCGAGTGCATCGAAGAGCGTGTCGCCTTCGTAGTCGCGATCGATTTCGGTGGCGACCGCGCGCTCGGCGATCGGCAGCGCGGCGGCGAAAAGCTGCGCGCCGCCGATGACGAAGACCTCGTCGGTGGCGATCGATGGGTCGCTGCCGGCCTGCCCGGCGATTTCGATCGCCTCGTCGAGCGACGAAGCGTGTTCGGCGCCGGCGAAATGACGCTGCGCGTCGCGGCTGACGACGATCGATCGCCGGCCCGGCAGCGCGCGGCCGATCGACTCCCAGGTGCGTCGTCCCATGACGATCGAGTGACCCGTCGTCAGCGCGCGGAAGTGCTTCAGGTCTTCGGGAAGATGCCAGGGCAAGCCGCCGTCGGCACCGATGACGCCATTGCGCGCGCGCGCGACGACGAGCGTGACGCGCGGGCGCGCTGCGCGCCCGCGACCGGACGGAAGGCAGGCGTCAGACGATTCGGAAGAGGGCGACGGCATCGGCGGATTGTAGCCGCCGACGCGTCGCGTTCAGCGCGGCACGACCGCCGTGGCTTCGAGCTCGATCTTGCCCGGGTTGTCGAGCAGGTCGGACACGAAGATCATGCTCATCGCCGGGTAGTGCGTGCCCATGTGCTCGCGCCAGATCCTGCCGAGCTCGCGGCGCGCGGCCATGTACGCGGGCTTGTCGCAGCAGTACGCCGTCATCCGGCAGACGTGGTGCGGTTCGGCGCCCGCTTCGGCGAGCACGGCGACGATGTTGCGCAGGGCCTGGTCGAACTGCGGAGCGATGTCTTCCGACTCGAAGACCTGCTGCGCATTCCAGCCGACCTGTCCGGCGACGAACACGATGCGTCCGGCGTCGACTTCGATGCCGTTGGCGTAACCGATCGGCGCGGCCCATCCTTCCGGCAGCAGCGTTCTCATTGGCGAGGTCTCCTCGTTCTCGAAGTGGCTCAATCGGTGTAGCGCGGCGGGTCGGGGTCGTCGGCCCAGTTGCGGTCGGGCTTCGGCGTCTTCGCGAGCCAGGCGCGGATCAGCTCGACGTGCTCGCGCTCTTCCTCCTGCAGCCCGAGCGCGGCCTTGCGCACCGGCTCGGCGGTGGCCACCTCGGCGATCTGGGCGAAGAAGCGCTCGGCGCGCTCCTCGTTCTCGAGCGCGAGCGTGAGCGCGTGAAACGGCTGCATGAGGTAGTGCACTTCGTCGATCGGCGCCGTCTCCGGCGCCTCGAAGCCTTCCCAGGCGGGACGCGCGGTGATCGGGCCCGGCATTTCGCTCCAGCCCATCTCCGACATGATCTGTTCCGCGTGCTTGCCTTCGATCTCGGCCATCTTGCGAAACAGCGACGCGACCTCGCGGTTGTTGTGCGTCTCCATCGCGTCGGCGAACTCGGCATAGCGCGATGCCGCGTCGAGCTCCATCTGCAGCGCCTGGCGCATGAAGTCGTGCAGCGTCGCCGGGACTCGCTCGGGATTCATAGCGCGAACTCCGCGGTGAGCTCTTCGACCGTCTTCGTCGCGGGCTTCGGGCCGATCGGGTGCGGCTTGCGGTTGCCGGCGTACAGCACGCCGATGTTGAAGCCGTCGTCGGTCATCAGCCGGCGCGCGGCGCGTGCCGCGTCGTCGGTGGGGCCGACCGGCGACGGGCGCGCGATCTGCTTCCATTCCCGCTGCTCGGGGCGGAAGGTGACGCAGGGACTGAGGATCTCGATGAACGAGAAACCGGGGTGGCGGATCGCCTGCGCGATGATCTCGGCCGTTCCGTTCGGATCGCCCGAGAAGGCGCGCGCCACGAAGTTCGCGCCCGAGGCCAGCGCGATGACCAGCGGGTGGAAGGTGCGCATGCCGGTGCCGCCGGGCTGCAGCTTCGAATCCCAGTCGGGTTCGGTGGTCGGCGACGGCTGGCCCTTGGTCATCCCGTAGACCTGGTTCTCCATGACGATGTACGTCAGATCGACGTTGCGGCGGCAGGCGTGCATGAAGTGGTTGCCGCCGATCGAGAAGCCGTCGCCGTCGCCACCGGCCGCGAGCACGGTGAGTTCGGGGCGCGCCATCTTCAGTCCGGTGGCTGCCGCCAGCGCACGGCCGTGCACGCCGTGAAAGCCGTAGCACGAGGTGTAGGCCGGAATTCGCGACGAGCAGCCGATGCCGGAGACGACCGCGACCATTTCGGGCGGAGCGCCGATCGTCGCCAGCGCCTTCGTCACCGAGCCGAGCACCGAATAATCGCCGCAGCCCGGACACCACACCGGCTTGTAGGCGGACTTGTAGTTGGCCGCGGTGAGCGGCTTCCTGCCCGCGTCCGCGGGGGCCACGACGTCGTTCATCGGTTTCTCCATTCGACGATGGCATCGGCGAGTTCGCCGGGGCGCAGCGGCAGCGGCCCGGGGCGATGGAAGCTCTGCGGCTTGCCTGGCAGGTCGTAGACCGAGCGCAGGTAGCGCAGCAGCTGCGCCGAGTGGTTCTGTTCGACGACGAGCACGCGCTCGACGCCATCGAGTGCGCGCTCGAGCCGCTCGGGCAGCGCCGGTGCGAGCAGGCGCAGCGCGATCAGCCGTGCCTTCACGCCGCGATCGGCGGCACGCGCGAGTGCTTCGCGCACCACGCCGGTGACCGAGCCGAAAGTGATGACCGCCAGTTCTCCGTCGCCCTCGACGTCGGCCCACGCCGAGCCGTAGTCGTGCTGAAGCAGCTTGCGTTCGCGCTTGTCGAGCTGCAGCTGGTGGTCGGCGCTCTGGCTGCTCGGGATGCCCGCTTCGGTGTGTTCCAGGCCGTCGGCCGTGTAGACGACGCCGGGCGTGCCCGGAATCGACATCGGCGAGACGCCCGACTCGGTGTTGCGGTAGCGCTTGAAGTCGGGCGCATTCGCTTCGGCGACGAGCCGCTCGGCAACGACGCCGGTGTTCGCCGGTTCGTCGATGATCGCGCGCGATTGCCCCATGAACTGGTCGGAGAGCACGATCGCCGCGGTCTGCAGCTTCTCGGCCAGGTGCACGGCCCATTGCGTGGCGGCCAGGCAATCGGAGATCGACGTGGGCGCGACGACCAGGCGCGGCGCGTCGCCGTGCAGGCCGTTGACCGCGTACGAAAGATCGCTTTGCTCGCTCTTGGCGGGAATGCCGGTGGACGGACCTCCGCGCATGACGTCGACGACGACGACGGGCACCTCGGCGGTGACCGCCAGTCCGATCGCTTCGGTCATCAGCGACAGGCCGGGGCCGGCGGTGGCGGTGAGCGAAGGAACGCCGCCGTACGATGCGCCGATGATCATGTTGATCGACGCGAGCTCGTCTTCGGCCTGCAGCAGCGTGCCGCCTACCTTCGTGAGCGCCGGCGCCATCCACTCGAGCATCTCGGTGGCCGGCGTGATCGGGTAGGCGGCAACGAAGCGCACGCCGCCGCGCAGCGCACCGAACCCGGCGGCTTCGTTGCCGCTGACGAGCCAGCGCTTGCCGCTGGCTGCCGGCACCTCGAGCGCGGCCAGCGCGCCGATTGCACTGCCTTTCTCGAAGCCCGCGTGCAGGGCCTGCACGTTGGCGGCGAGCGCGGCTTCTCCGCGCTTCCACGAGCCGCGCAGCGCCGCCTCGAGCGCCTCGAGCGGCAGCGACGCGATGGCGCCGGCGACGCCCAGCGCAACCATGTTCGTCCAGCTGCCCGGAATGCCCTTGGACAGCTTCTTCAGCGGCACCGCCTCGGCGCGCGTGCCGTTGCGCAGGAACACCTCCGGCGCCTCGCCCTCGTCGGCGTCGCCGACGACGATCGCGCCCGGACGCATCGGGATCTCGTCGGCGAAGCGATGGATGTTCTGCCAGTCGATCGCCAGCAGCAGGTCGAAGCCGTCGTCGAGCGAGTCGGTGGGCGTCGAAGCGAGGCGGATGAGGGCGGCCGCTTCCCCGCCACGGATCTGCGGTCCGCTCGTTCGCACCATCAGCCCGTACAGACCGGCCTTGCCCGCGGCGTCGAGCAGCAGCGTTCCGGCGGTCATCACGCCGCTGCCCCCGCTGCCGGCCAGCGCGATCGAGATGCTGCGGCGCGCGCCGCGTGATGTGGTTTCCATGCCTGTGATGCCCGTTGCGTTTCGTCGAATCTTTCGCCTCGACATCGCCGTGCGACGTCGGGCACGGACCGAACTTTGCGACTGCCGCCCCGGATGGCCGTTGATTTGTATCAAGGCTTGCCGAAGCGCTTTGTCTCACGATGATCGGCACATAATCGCAATTCGGTACCGCAATACCGAATTATCAGCATACACAACGGCGAAAGCCTCCGTCAATGCAACCGGCGAAGTGCCCGCCGGTAAAACGGGCGGACGACTTTGCCGCGCAGCGAAGGACCCGATTCCGATGAGCATCGAAGCGCGCCGCTGGATCATGACCGCTCCGAACACGCCGCTCGAGCGCGAGACATTCGTCGCTCACGCCGGTGACGGAGAAGTCGTCGTCGCGATCGCCGGCTGTGGCGTGTGCCACACCGACCTCGGCTACTTCTACGACGGCGTGCGCACGAACCACGCGCTGCCGCTCGCGCTCGGCCACGAGATCAGCGGCCGCGTCGTCGAGGCCGGGCCAGGCGCAGAGAGCTGGCTCGGCAAGGCGGTGATCATTCCCGCCGTACTGCCGTGCGGCGAGTGCGATCTGTGCAAGCGCGGCCTGGGCACGATCTGCCGCAGGCAGAAGATGCCGGGCAACGACATCCAGGGCGGCTTCGGCACGCACATCGTCGTGCCGGCGCGCGGCCTGTGCGCGGTCGACGAAGTCCGCCTCGAGCGCGCGGGGCTCACGCTGGCCGAGGTCTCGATCGTCGCCGATGCGCTCACCACGCCGTACCAGGCGGTGCGCCGCGCGGGCGTGAAGCCGGGCAGTCTCGCCGTCGTCGTCGGTGCCGGCGGCGTGGGCGGCTACTGCGTGCAGATCGCCGCCGCCTTCGGCGCGAAGGTCGTCGCCATCGACGTCGACGACGCCAAGCTCGAAGCGATCGCCGCCGGTGGCGCCGCGCTCACGCTGAACAGCCGCCGTCTCGACGGCAAGGCGATCAAGGCGGCGATCGTCGAATTCGCGAAGAACAACGGGCTGCCCGCCACCGAGTGGTTCATCTTCGAGTGCTCGGGCACCGCGCCCGGGCAGCTGACCGCGTGGGGCCTGCTGGTGCACGGCGCGACGCTGTCGGTGGTCGGCTTCACGATGGACAAGGTCGAGGTGCGGCTGTCGAACCTGATGGCCTTCGATGCGCGGGCCATCGGCAACTGGGGTTGCCCGCCCGATCTCTACGCCGGCGCGCTCGACCTGGTGCTCGACGGCAAGGTTGCGATCAAGCCCTTCGTCGAGACGCATCCGCTCGACGACATCAACCGCGTGTTCGACGCGGTTCATCACCGCGAGATCCGCAAGCGTGCGGTGCTCGTGCCCGCCGCCTGAACACAGGAGTATCCCGACGATGAACGCTTTCGCCGAGACCGAGATGCGCGATTTCAAGAACCACGACCTTGTCGACGACGTCACCAAGCCGGGTGTGCGCTACGAGAAGCGCCCGGCGAAGACGCCCGACGGCAAGACCGTTCCGGGCCTGTACAACGCCTGGATCACGCTGGACAACCCCTCGCAGTACAACTCGTACACGACCGACATGGTCAAGGGCGTGATCCTCGCGTTTCGCGCCGCCTCGAACGCACGCGACGTCAACTGCGTCGTGTTCACCGGTGCCGGCGACAAGGCCTTCTGCACCGGCGGCAACACCAAGGAATACGCCGAGTACTACGCGGGCCACCCGCAGGAGTACCGGCAGTACATGCGCCTGTTCAACGACATGGTCTCGGCGATCCTCGCCTGCGACAAGCCGGTGATCTGCCGCGTCAACGGCATGCGCATCGGCGGCGGCCAGGAAATCGGCATGGCGTGCGACTTCTCGGTCTCGCAGGACCTCGCCCGCTACGGCCAGGCCGGGCCGAAGCACGGCTCGGCGCCGATCGGCGGCGCGACCGACTTCCTGCCGGTGATGGTCGGCGCCGAGCGCGCGATGGCCGCGTGCGTCCTGTGCGAGCCGTTCTCGGCGCACAAGGCGTACCAGATGGGCATTCTCACCGACATCGTGCCGGCGCTGAAGGTCGACGGCCGGTTCGTCGCCAACCCGCTCGTCGAGACGCAGAAGCTGTTCGACGAGTACGGGCGCAACGCCTACGGCGAGGCGAAGACCGGCGACGCGGCGAAGGAAGCCAAGGCGCTCATGGCACGCGGCACGGTCGACCTGTCTCTGCTCGACGCGAAGGTGGAGGAGCTGTGCGCGAAGATGCTGCTCACCTTCCCCGATTGCACGACCAAGACGATCGAGGAACTTCGCAAGCCCAAGCTCGAGATCTGGAACAAGAACAAGGAGAACTCGCGCGCCTGGCTCGCGCTGAACATGATGACCGAGGCACGTGCCGGGTTCACCGCGTTCAACGAGGGCACGAAGGACGATCGCGAAGTCGACTTCATCCTGCTGCGCCAGAAGCTCGCCGCCGGCGAGAGCTGGGTCGGTCCGCTGCACGACTCGATCCAGCCGAAAGCGAAGAACAAGGCCTGAAGCCCATGGCCCGATCGCCGGCCGATTCGCCCCTTCGCTGCGCGCCCGAGCGCGACGGCGCGCTGCTGCGCCTGACGCTGGCGCGCCCCAAGGCGAACATCGTCGACGCGCAGATGCTCGCTGCACTGTCCGCTGCGCTGTCGGAGAACCGCAGCCGTCGCGGCCTGCGCGCCGTGCTGCTGGAGGCGGACGGTCCGCACTTCAGTTTCGGCGCCAGCGTCGAGGAGCACGTCCGCGAGCGTTGCGCGCAGATGCTCGGCGCGCTGCACGCGCTCGTCATCGCGATGGTCGAGTACCCGGTGCCGATTCTCGTGGCGGTGCGCGGCCAGTGCCTGGGCGGCGGCCTCGAGGTGGCGATGGCCGGCGGACCGATCTTCGCCGCGCACGACGCGCAGTTCGGCCAGCCCGAGATGAAGCTCGGCGTCTTTGCGCCGGCCGCCTCGGTGCTGTTGCCGTATCGCGTGAACCGGCCGGCCGCCGAAGACCTGCTGCTGAGCGGTCGCTCGATCGGCGCCGACGAGGCGAAGGCGATCGGCCTGGTATCGCAGGTGGCCGACGATCCCGTCGTCGCCGCGCTTGCGTATTTCGACGCACACCTGGCCGACAAGAGCGCGTCGAGCCTGGCGCTCGCGCTGGCCGCCGCACGCGGCCCGATGATCCGCCAGGTGCGCATGCGCCTGGCCGAGGTCGAGGCGCTCTACCTCGAAAAGCTGATGCACACGCGCGACGCCAACGAGGGGTTGGCCGCTTTTCTCGGCAAACGAAAGCCCGCATGGGAGCACCACTGATGACAACCGCAAATCCGGTACAGGCGATCGTCGAGCGTTGCCAGACGCTGTTCGACGACCTCGACTTCACCGCCGTCAAGCAATGGAAGGCAGCCGTGCCGGGCCGCAAGGCGATCGGCTACATGCCGATCTACGTTCCGCGCGAGCTGATCCACGCCGCCGGAATGCTGCCGGTGGGCATCCTCGGCGGCGGCGACCAGCTCGAAGTGATCCAGGGCGACGCCTACTACCAGAGCTACATCTGCCGCATCCCGCGCTCGACGATCGAACTGGGCCTCACCGGCCGGCTCGACTGCCTCGACGGCATGCTGTTTCCGTCGATCTGCGACGTGATCCGCAACCTGTCGGGCATGTGGCAGCTGATGTTCAAGGACAAGTACGTCCGCTACTTCGACGTTCCGCAGAACTACGAGGACGAGGTCGGCGGGCGCTTCTACGTGCAGGAACTCGAGGTCCTGCGCGGGGATCTCGGCAAGCTGCGCGGCAAGCCGATCACCGACGCCGAACTCGACGCGTCGATCGCCGTCTACAACGAGAACCGGCGCGCGATCGCCGATCTCTACGCGTATCGGGCGGCCACGCCGTGGCAGGCGCCCACCTCCGAGGTGTACCTGATCCTGCGCGCCGGCATGGTGCTGCCGCCCGAGGAGCATACGCAGCTCGTGCGCGACTACCTCGCCGCTGCCGCCGCCGTGCAGCGCCCGAAGCGCGACAACGCGCGCATCGTCATCAACGGCTCGTTCTGCGAGCAGCCGCCGCTGAACCTGATCAAGTCGATCGAGATGGCCGGCTGCTACATCGTCGACGACGACTTCATGCTCGTCACCCGCTGGCTGCTCGACGACGTGCCCACCGTCGGCAAGCCGCTCGAGGAGCTGTCGAAGGCGTTCCTGCATCGCTCGGCGTCCACCGCGGCGAAGTACGACGCGAAGCGCGAGGACAAGGGCCAGTACCTGCTCGGGCAGGTGAAGAAGGGCGGCGCCGAGGGAGTGATCTTCGCCGCGCCGTCGTTCTGCGACCCGGCGCTGCTCGAGCGCCCGATGCTGCAGGACGTGCTCGCCAGGCACAAGGTTCCGTACACGGCGTTCAAGTACGCCGAGAACACCGGCCAGATGGCTCCGATCCGCGAGCAGGCCGGCACCTTCGCCGACTCGATCAAACTGTGGAGCGCCGCATGAATACGCCCGTCAAGCCCGCGGTTGCGGCGAAGAAGCCGCAGAACGTCCAGAAAGACGACGCGATGTCGCTCCAGAAGGAGCTGATCAACGCGAACTACATGGACCTCGCCACGGCGCACCAGCAGGGGCGCAAGGTGGCGGCGACCTTCGTTCCGGGCAACCTGAACGAGCTGCTGATGTGCTTTGACTTCGCGCGCAGCCTGCCCGAGACCAACGCGCTGCAGAACGGCATGCGCAAGAAGTCGGGCAAGTTCATCATGGACGCCGAGCGCGAAGGGCACTCGGAGGACGTCTGCACCTACGTCAAGTCCGACCTCGGCATGATGGCAGGCGGCGAGATCGGCCCGACGGGCGATCCGCTGCCGACGCCCGACGTGCTGCTGCTGTCCTACACGGGCTGCTTCACGTTCATGAAGTGGTTCGAGCTGATCCGCCACAAGTACGGCTGCGAGACCACGATGCTTCACGTGCCGTACCAGGGCGAAGGCCGTATCGAGCCGAACATGCGCGATTACGTCGTTCGCCAGCTCAAGGAGTCGGTGATCCCGACCCTCGAGCGCGTGTCGGGTGTGAAGTTCGACATCGACCGGCTGCGCGAGTACATGAAGGAGTCGGCCAAGGCCGAGGAAGACCTGGTCGCCGTGCTGCAGTCGGCGAAGAACCGGCCTTCGCCGATCGACGGCTATTTCGGCGCCGTGTATTACATCGGTCCGATCTTCACGGCGTTCCGCGGCTCGAAGGACGGCACGAAGTTCTACCGCATGCTGCGCGAGGAGATCGAGCAGCGCGTGCGCGAAGGCAAGGGTCCGATCACGCCCGACGGCGAGATGACCGACGAGAAGTACCGGCTCATCGTCGAGGGGCCGCCGAACTGGACCAGCTTCCGCGACTTCTGGAAGATGTTCTACGAAGAGGGCGCGGTGGTGGTCGCCTCCACCTATGCGAAGGTGGGCGGACTGTACGACTTCGGCTTTCGCCACAACCCCGACAAGCCGCTCGAGTCGCTCGCCGAGTACTGCCTGGGCTGCTACACGAACCTGAACCTGCCGTCGCGCGTCGACATGATCTGCCGGTACATGGAGCAGTACGAGGCCGACGGGCTGCTGATCAACTCGATCAAGAGCTGCAACAGTTTCTCCGCCGGGCAGCTGCTGATCCTGCGCGAGGTGGAAAAGCGCACCGGCAAGCCGGCGGCGTTCATCGAAACCGATCTGGTCGACCCGCGCTACTTCTCGGCGGCCAACGTGAAGAACCGGCTCGAGAGCTACTTCCAGATGGTCAAGCAGAAGCGCACCGCGCTGGCCGCCTGAACCCGGGGGAACCGACATCATGCGTTGCTTCATCGGCATCGACCTCGGCTCGACGACCACCAAGGCGGTGGTCATCGACGAGAACGAGAACATCCTCGGGCGCGGCATCACGAACTCGCGCTCGAACTACGACACCGCGGCCGAGGTCGCCAAGCAGGAGGCGCTGGTCAACAGCCGCTTCCACCTGTTTCGCAACGAGCTCGGCAGGACCGGAGCGCTGAACGGCTCGCTGGACGGATTCCTCGGGCAGCTCGAGCGCGACTTCCGCGCAGAGCAGTATCTCGAGCAACTCGACGACCTCGAGGAAACCTGCAGCCGCAGCCTCGAGACCGCCAAGTTCGGCGACGACACGAAAGCGGTGGGTGAAGCGCTGCGCGAGACCTTCGAGCGCATCAAGATCGAGGCGCCTGCGATGTTCGCCGAGGGCGCCAAGCGCAAGTCCGACTTCTTCCGCGACATCGCCGGCAGCCAGTACCTGGCGATCGGCGAGACGGTCGCGAAGGAGGCGAACACGCGCTACGACTACCTGCTCAACGTCTTCGACCGCTCGATCATCGAGGTCGAGAACCGCGTCTACAGCGACTCGATCCGCCGCCACCTGCTGGCGGCGCTCGAGCGCACCTTCGCGGCGCTGCCCGAGACGGCGAGCCGGCGCGCGCAGGTCGAGGCGCCGATCAAGGGCATCCTCGACACCGAACTGGAGGAGACCTACGTCGTCGGTACCGGCTACGGTCGCGCGCGCCTGCCGTTCTCGAAGGAGCACGTGCGTTCGGAGATCCTCTGCCACGGGCTGGGCGCGCACGTGATGTATCCGGAGACCGCCACGGTGCTCGACATCGGCGGCCAGGACACGAAGGCGATCCAGGTGGACCCGGCCGGCATCGTCGAGAGCTTCCAGATGAACGACCGCTGCGCGGCGGGTTGCGGGCGCTATCTGGGCTACATCGCCGACGAGATGAACATGGGCCTGCACGAGCTGGGCCCGCTGGCGATGAAGTCGACCAAGCAGATCCGCATCAACTCGACCTGCACGGTGTTCGCCGGCGCCGAGCTGCGCGACCGTCTGTCGCTCGGCGACAAGCGCGAGGACATCATGGCGGGCCTGCACCGCGCGATCATCCTGCGAGCGATGTCGATCCTGGCCCGCTCGGGCGGCATCCGCGACCAGTTCACCTTCACCGGCGGCGTCGCGAAGAACGAAGCGGCGGTGAAGGCGCTCAAGGAACTGGTCGAGGAGAACTACGGAAAGCTCACGCTGAACATCGACCCCGATTCGATCTACACCGGAGCGCTCGGCGGCGCCACCTTCGCGTACCGCGCCGTGGTGCAAGAGGGCAAGACCGCCGAGAAGCGCGCCTGAACCCGTCGCAACGAGAGGCAACCAGATGACCTACACGATCGGAATCGACATCGGCTCGGGCGCGGTCAAGACCGTGCTGTTCCGCGTCGACGGCGACAACGCCCAGTGGCTCGCCAAGCGCAGCGAGCGCATCCGCCGGCGCGACCCGATGACGCTGGCCGAGGAAGGCCGCGACGGCGTGCTTGCCGATGCCGGCCTTTCGCCGGAAGACGTCGACTACATCGCGACCACCGGCGAGGGCGAGAACGTCAAGTTCGCCACCGGCCATTTCTACTCGATGACCACGCATGCACGCGGTGGCGTCTTCCTGCATCCGGGCGCCACCGCCATCGTCGACATCGGCGCGCTGAACGGGCGCGCGATCAACGTCGACGTACGCGGCAAGGTGCTGGCGTACAAGATGACCAGCCAGTGCGCATCGGGCTCGGGGCAGTTCCTCGAGAACATCGCGCGCTACCTCGGCGTGGCGGTCGAGGAGATCGGCGGACTCTCGCAGGCGTCGCAGGACCCGGAGAAGGTGAGCTCGATCTGCGCCGTCCTGGCCGAAACCGACGTCATCAACATGGTGTCGCGGGGCATCGCCACGTCGGACATCCTCAAGGGCATCCATCTGTCGATGGCCTCGCGCATCGTCAAGCTGCTCAAGGTCACCGGCGTGAAGTACGGCACGGCGCTGCTCACCGGAGGGCTGGCGCTCGACACCGGATTGCTGGCCGCGATCCAGGAAGAGATGGCCAACGAGAAGGTCAACGTCGAGGTGGTGAACCACCCCGACTCGATCCATGCCGGCGCGATCGGCGCCGCACTGTGGGGGGCGTTCCGCCACGAGAAGCTGCGCGAGCTCGAGGCCGCCTGAGCGGCGAGTGCTTCTTCGCAAATCCCCCTTTCTGCAAACGGAGCATCAGGAGAACTCGAATGGCATTGATGATCGACGACAACTGCACCTCGTGCGACGCCTGCCGCCCGGTATGCCCGAACGAAGCAATCTCGGCGGGCGAGAGCATCTACGTGATCGACGCGGCGCGCTGCACCGAGTGCGTCGGCGCCGAGGACGAGCCGCAGTGCATGCTCGTCTGTCCGGCCGACTGCATCATTCCGCACCCCGACTTTCGCGAGACGCCCGAGGAGCTGCAGAGCAAGTACGAGGCGCTGCACGGATAAGTTCGGGCGAGGGGGCGAGGCTTTCAGCCCAGTCCGGGAAACAGCCCCCTCAATCCCTCGGCCATCGTCTGCACCGCCATCGCGGCGAGCAGCAGGCCGAGAATGCGCGTGGCGACGTTCATCGCGGTGAGGCTCATGTGCGTGGCGATCCGCTGCGCGCGCGAGAGCACGAACCACGCAAGCGCCGCCACGATGGCGACGCAGCCGGCGATCGCCACCCGGTGACCGACGCCGCCGCTCTGGGCGGCGATGATCGTCGTGCTGATCGCACCCGGGCCGGCGAGCAGGGGCACCGCCAGCGGAACGACGCCGCTGACGTCGCCCGCTTCCAGTTCTTCCGTTTCGGCCGGCGTGTGCCGGACGGCGCCGACCTCGGCGTTGAGCATCGCCAGCGCCATCAGCAGCAACACCAGGCCGCCGCCGACGCGAAACGACGGCAGGCTCGCGCCGATCAGCACCAGCAGCGCCTCGCCGACGAACGCCGCAATCACCAGCACGAGAAACACGGTCAGCGCCACGGCGCGCGCGAGCCGCGTGCGCGCCTGCGGGCGCATCGAGGCGGTGAACGCGACGAAGAACGGAACGGCGAGAAACGGGTCGACGACGGCGACCAGCGTGACGACGAAACGCAGGTAATCGGTGGCGGGCGCCATCGCGGGCCGGTGCGCGCTCAGGCGCGCGCCGGGCCGGCCGATGCCCGTGCGCGTGCGCGGCGCCCGCGCACGACCGCGGAGAGCATCGTCGCGATGAAGACGGCGAGAGCGACCGCGTTGACGAGGCCGCCCACCCGCGTGATGCCATAGCCGGCATCGAAGCCGTAACCGGTGCCGGCGTCTCCGAGCAGGCGCATCGCCACCGAAGCGTGCAACAGCACGAGCGGCAGGTAGAACGACGGGTGATAGGGCAGCGTGACGCGCAGCACCGCAGGCAGGATGATCGCCGCGTGGCCGAACACCATCGAGAACACGAAGCCGAGCGTGATCGCGTGCAGCGCCGCGTCGTAGCTGCGCGTGCCGGGCACGAAGCCGCCGGCGAACAGCGCGACCAGCGAGCCGACGGCGAGCCAGGCGTATCCGGCCAGCAGGCATACGGCGATGAAGCGCGTCAGCGCCCGGCCACGCACCGTGCGGCGCGCGATGTCCTGGCGCAGCAGCCACGCCGACAGCGCGAGCAGCGCGGCGGCGAAGAGCATCGCGCCCCAGCGTTGGCCGCCGGCAAGAAGGCCGACGACGGTTGCGGCGAGAATCGCGCCGAAGGCGGTGCGCGCGCCGCGCGATGGCGGCAGGAAGCGTGACAATTCGAGCCGTTCGCCGGCGATGGTCAGCACGAGAAACGCGAGCCACCACGGCACCGCCGAAGCGAGCGGCTGGCCGGCGAGCCACAGCGTGGTTCCGATCGGCCAGCATGCGGCGCCCAGCGCGAGCGTGGCGGTGAAGAGCGCGCGCTGGCGACGCAGCACGTCGAGCGATGCGGCGAGGAACACCAGTCCGCCGGCGAGGAAGAGCAGCGCGGCCCACGGCAACGGCGCCGCGACGCCGCTGCCGAGCGCGATGAGCAGCGCACCCGCGCCGGCCAGCAGCGGTCCGGCGTAGGCCCAGTAGCGGCCGATGGCGACCGCGCGTTCGAGCGCGATGACGACGCCGAAGAAGCCGCCGATCATCAGCGGGCCGTGCAATGCGGCAACCCCGGCAACCGCGTCGGGCATCGGCCAGCCCAGGCGCACGAGGCCGGCGCCGGTGCCGAACAGCAACCCGACGAAGCCGAGCATCAGCAGCGGTACGCGCCCGGCGGGCGGCAGGCCCGCGCGTGACGCCGCGGCGTCGGCGGGTCGGCTCACTTCAACGCGGCGACCAGCCGAAGTGCTCGCGGGCCAAGCCGGTCATCTTGTCGGGCGTCCACGGAGGATCCCAGACCAGCTCGACCTCGATCGCGGTGTCTTCGGGAACGATGTCGCGCACGACCCGGCGCACGTCGTCCATGATCATGTCGGCCATCGGGCAGGCGGCGGTGGTCATCGTGACGTCGATGAAGACGGCCTTCTCGCCGACCGCGACGTTGTAGACGAGACCGAGGTCGACGATGTTCATCCCCGCTTCGGGGTCGTCGACCTGGCGCAGCGCCTCGCGAACGGCGTCGTCGTCGGGCATCGCGCAGGGCATCGGTTCGTTCTCCGAAAGACTTCGTTCACGGCACCTCAGTCGAAGCGTCGCACGAATGCGATGCGCTGCGACGGAACGAACCCAGTGTCGTAGAGGAAACCGAGCAGGCCGAGATCTTCCGGTGCCACGCTCGTCTCGACGCGCTCGACGCGCAGCGCGCCGAGATTGACGAACAACTGCGACAGCAGCGCGCGTCCGACGCCGCGTCCGGAGTAGGCCGGGTCGACGCCGATGGTGTCGATCACCGCCACCGCTTCGGTCCGTCCGTAGTCGCCGAGGTCGACGCGTGCCATCAGGAATCCGATGATCAGGTCGTCGTCGATGCGCGCGGTGAGCGAGACGCGAATCGCCGAGTCGGTGGTCGTCTCGGCGAACTTGTGCACCATGTACTCCTCGCGATTGCGCCCGGTAATCGCGCGATCGATGCGAACGATCTCGCGCAGCTCGCCGGCATTCATCGCGCGCACGTCGGCCGTGTCTCGCGCCAGTCGCTCGAAGTCGTTCGACGCCTGGCCGCCGAAGTTCACTTCCGACGGCAGCTCGGCGGCGACGTCGGCCAGCACCGGGTCGTCGCGCTCGGGCGCATAGGCGCCGCCGGCAACGCCGCAGTCGACCACCTGCTCGGGAGCGCGCGCGAAGCCCATCGCGCTCATCCAGCGCAGCATCGGCAGATCGTTCCAGCGCGCCTGCGTTCGCAGGCTGGCGATCTCGTGGCGCTTCGCCCATTCCGACAGTGCGGCGAACAGGTCGCGCCCGATGCCCTGGCCCTGCACGTCGGAGCGCACGCCGATCGCCTCGAGCCGCAGGTCGGGTTCGCTGCGGCCGAACTCGCCTTCGAGCACGCGCGCGAGCACGATGCCGGCAAGGCCCTTGGCGTCGATCGCGGCGAACTGCGCGTGCAGCCTGGGCTCGCGGCGGGCCGCCTGCAGCCGGCGCTCGAAGTAGGGGCGGCGCGAATGACCCTCGATCGCGGTGTCGATCTCGACGACCTCTTCGAGGTCGCCGGCGGACAGCGGACGGATGTCGGCGCGAAGCGTGTAGGAAGCGTGCATCGGAGGTTGCCTGCCTGGGGACGGTGAAAGCCGGAGTGCGCCTGCGCGAAGCGGGCGAGGCGCGGATTCAGGCGGTGGCGTACGCGAAGGCCAGCTCTCGGTCGGTGTCCTCGTCGAGCAGGTCTTCGAGCGCGGGCAGCAGCGCCATCGTTTCCTTCTGGATGTGCGCGACCTGGCGCTCGACCATTTCGGCGACGCCCACCTTCAGTTGCGTCCACCCGGCGTCGTCGAGCGTGCCGGCGGCCGCGGCGCGTGCCAGCGGCATCAGCGTCTCGGCCGCTTCGCGAATCGCCTGGTGCTCCTCGGCAAGCAGTTCGGCGATGTCGCCTTCGCCGGCGTCGGCCAGTCGCCCGAAGAGCTCGTTCTCCTCGAAGTCGAAGTGACGTCCGACGTCCTGCTCGAGGTGACGGGCGAACTGGCCGGCGAGCCGCACCAGGTCGGGGTTGTTGCCTGCGCCGGTGCGCGGGGCGCGGCCGAAGGCCTGTTCCACCTTGCCGAGGACGTCCAGGCTCGTGCGGTGTTCCTCGTCGAGCGCGTGCGCGACCTGACTCTGGAAATTCATGAGGGCTCCGAAATCTGCACTGCGCTGCCAGAATAGGTGCGCGTGCCGGCAGGTCCATTGATACGCGTCAAGCAACGGGCGCGGTCGAACGGGCACCGGTGCGCGCCGCGGGCGGGGTGCGCATGCGCCGCACGAGAATGACGAAGAACGCGACAAACGCCACCGCGCCGACCGTGCCGACGACGGAAGCGGCGAGCGCGAGCGCGGCGGAGTCGAGGATCGCGGCCGCCGCCAGCAGCGCGAGCGCGCCGAGGTGGCACGCGTAGTGGATCGCGAGCGGTCGATCGGCGGTGAGCGACGACGGCGTGCGCGGCAGCTTCGTACCCGGCGGCTTGTGCATCGAGGCGAGGAACGGAACGATGCGCTGCATCATGCCGAGCACCAGCGTGAGCAGCCATCCGGGAACGAGCGCGATGCCGAACAGCGTGGACAGCATCGACGTATCGGGGACGAGAAGCATCGCGAGCGCGAGCACGAGACTGGCGACGAGCAGCATCCACGCGATGCGCACGAGGCGAAACGAGCGGCCGAGCTCGCGCCGCATTCCGCCGCGCAATGCCTGCAGCACGAGCTTCAGGTGCAGCGCGACCGCTGCGCCGGCCGCCGCCAGCGCTGCCAGGCGCAGCGGCAGGCCGAACGTGCCGAACGTCGCCGCGCCGGACAGCGCAAGCGCGAGCGCCGCGAGGCCGGCCGAAAGTCGCACCTGTGCCTCGGCCGGCGCCGGCGAGAGCGCGAACATCGGCACGAGGATGTAGGCCAGGCCCAGCGCGAGCATTCCCATGAATCCGTAGGCGGCGAAGGGCACGTGCAGCGCGACGGCGGTGCCGCGATCGATCGACGGCCAGCCCAGGTACAGGAAGGCGAGCGACAGTGCACTGACGACGACGACGAGCAGCGCCGCGAGCGCGATCCAGCCGTGCGCGACGATCCCCGCCATGCCGCGCGCGCCGAGGAAGTTGCGCGCGCTCAGCCCGGCGTAGCCGAGCAGGCCGGCGACGACGGCAAGCGCGCCGGCACCCAGGGCGGCGACCTGGCCGGTGCCCATGCCGAGCGTCGTTGCGACGACGCCGCCGGTGTAGACCCACCAGATCGCCGCCGGCAACCGGGTCGAGCGCACGGGTTGGCGCGTGGCCACCGGCATCAGCTGCAGGCTCGCACCGATGGCGGTCATCGCCAGCACACCGAGCGTGACCAGATGCAGCGCCGCCAGCGGCCAGCCCAGCCCGCCGGCAAAGCGCGGCGCCGCCGAGGCTCCGGCGCCGAGCGCGATCCAGGCAGCCAGATGAAAGACCGTCGCCGCGCCGAAGTAGCGCAGCGGAATCGACGCCGGAAGCAGCCGGCTGGTCGCGCCGGCGAGAAAACCGGCGGCCAGCTTCGGACGCGCGGTGCCCGGCTTCATCGGTTGCGTGCGAGCCGCAACCGGACCTCGCCCGGCTCTGCGTCGACGATCTCGGCGGACCAGCCGATCTCGGCCAGCTCGGGATAGAGCAGCTGCGGATCGCGGTCGTGATGCACGATGACGACGCGATCGTCGTCGATCGATCGAACGAGCGTGAGGATCTCGACCATCGGCTGCGGCGCGGGCAGGCCGCGAACGTCGACGTGGATGCCGTCGGCTTCGGTCCAGCGCTTCATGTCACTGCGCCTTGTGCAGATCCTGCAGCCTGCGCCGGATCAGCTTCCCGGTGGCCGTGCGCGGCAGCGCATCGATCGGGTGGAACCAGCGCGGACGCCGGTGCGGCGGCATCGACAGCGTGTGCTCGCGAAGCGCCACTTCGGCGCGCTGCACGCTCGTGTCGTCCTTCGGCACGTAGAACACGGCGACGGCATCGAGCCCGTCGTTGTCGGGTACCAGCACGGCGGCCGCCTCGAGGATGTCGGGGCTGACCATGCCGAGCGTCTCTTCGATCGCCAGCAGGTCGACCCAGCGCCCGTGCACCTTGACCAGCGATCCTTCGCGGCCGGCGAAGCGCCAGGAGCCGTCGGGCTGCGCTTCGAAGAGGTCGCTCGGACAGAAGCGGCCGTCGCGAAAATGCTCGGCCTGCTCGGCGGGCAGGTTCCAGTAGCCGAGCGCGATCATCGACGCATCGAACGACAGGCGCGTGGGCGATGCGTTGCCTGTCTCGAGCGGGCGCGCGTCGATGCCGGGCGACGGACGCAGTCCGCGGCCGTCGTCGCGGTCGGTCATCACCAGCACGAGCGTCTCGGATGCACCGTAGCCGTTGATGATCGAGGCGCCGGTCTGGCGGCGCCACTCGTCGCGCAGGTCGACCGAGAGCGCCTCTCCGGCCGAAACGAAGCGGCGCACGCCGTCGCGAACGAGTTGCGCAGCGAGACCTTCCTTGAGCAGGTTGCGGTACAGCGACGGAACGCTGCACAGTACCGTGGGCTGCGTGCGCGCGACCGTTTCGGCGACGCCGGCGGCGGTGGGCCAGGCCGCGTCGAGCACGATGCTGGCGCCCAGTTTCAGTCCGGCGTACAGCGCGTTCGTCTGCGGGTACGAGAAGAACATCTTCGAGCTGGCGAAGATCCGGTCGTCCGCCTGCACGCCGACGACCTCGGCGGTGACGCGCTCGATCTCGTCGGCGAATCGATGACCGTGCACGACCGCTTTCGGCTTGCCGCTCGTGCCGGACGAGTGCACCCAGACCGCAGGCTGCGTCGGTTCGCAGGGCACCGGCGCGATCGCGCTGGCGGCCTCCTGTTCGCCGAGCCATTCATCGAGGACGACGACGCGCTCGCTCCACGGCGGCGGCGTATCCGCGCGGGTCTGCGCGAGGATGAAGCGGAAGTCGGCCGCTTCGAGCATCGCCTTCCACTCCGCCTCCGACAGCCGCGGGTTGACGCCGACGCCGACGCCGCCGGCCCAGATGCAGCCGAGGAAGGCGTCGACCCAGGCGAATCCGTCGGGCAATTGCACGGCGACGCGTTCGCCGGGCTGCAGCCCACGGCGCACCCAGGCACCGGCCGCGCGCGCGACCGAGTCGCGCAGTTGTGCGTAGCTTCGCGTATGTCCGTCGCAGACGAGAGCGGGGTCGTCCGCCCGTCCGCGCTCGAGGAGTACCGAGGCGGCGTTGCGCTTCATGGCCGGTTTCCTGTTCAGGACCTGGGCGGGGGAGCTCCCGCCCGCGGGTCTTCGCCGTGCTAGTTCTTCGGCCGCAGGTCGCGCACGCGCACCGCCTTGCCCTGCGAGCGCGGGATCTCGCCCGGCTTCCGGACGGTCACCGAGGTGGAGACGCCGATCATCGACTTGATGTGGTGCGCGATCTGCTTGCCGATGCGCGGGTATTCGCTCTCGGGAACGCCCGGCTGCGCCTCGGCTTCGACCGACACGTTGTCGAGCGACCCCGTGCGTTCGATGACCAGCTGGTAGTGCGGCGCGACGTCGGGCAGGCCGACGAGCACCGCCTCGACCTGCGACGGATAGACGTTCACGCCGCGGATGATCAGCATGTCGTCGTTTCGGCCGGTGACGCGCAGGATGCGTACGTGCGTTCGACCGCAATCGCAGGGCGCCGTGCTGAGCCGGGTGATGTCGCGCGTGCGATAGCGGATCATCGGCAGCGCCTGCTTGGTGAGCGTCGTGATCACGAGTTCGCCGGCTTCGCCCTCGGGCAGCGGCTGGCCGCTGTCGGGGTCGATCACCTCGAACAGGAAGTGGTCCTCCCAGCCGTGCAGGCCGTTGCGGTGCTCGCATTCGCAGGCCACGCCCGGACCCATGATCTCCGACAGGCCGTAGATGTCGATCGCTTTCACCCCCAGGCGCGCCTCGACCTCGCGGCGCATCGCGTCGCTCCACGGCTCGGCACCGAAGATGCCGATCTGCAGCGGCCCGCGCGAAAGGTCGACGCCCATCTTCTCGGCGACCTCGGCGATGGCCAGTGCATACGACGGCGTCGAGCACAGCACGCGCGCCTTCAGGTCGACGATCAGCTGGACCTGCCGCTCGGTGGAGCCGCCCGATACCGGCACGACGGCACAACCCAGGCGCTCGGCGCCGTAATGCGCGCCCAGCCCGCCGGTGAACAGTCCGTAGCCGTAGGCGTTGTGCACGACGTCGCCCGCGCGCGCGCCGGCCGCGGCGAACGAGCGTGCGACGAGATCCGACCAGTTGGACAGGTCGCTCGTCGTGTAGGCGACCACGGTGGGCTTGCCGGTGGTGCCCGACGACGCGTGCACGCGCGTGATTTCGCTGAGCGGGCGCGCGAGCATGCCGAAGGGATACTGGTCGCGCAGGTCGGTCTTCACGGTGAACGGCAGGTGGCGCACGTCGGCGAGTGAAGTCAGCCCGGCCGGGTCCACGCCCGCGGCGTCGAGCCGGGCGCGGTGCAGCGGAACGTGGTCGTAGGCGTTGCGCAGCGTCTCGCGCAGGCGCGCGAACTGCAGCTCGAGCAGACGCTCGCGCGGCATCGTTTCGCTTTCGCCGTGCAGGTGGCTGCCGGTCTGCTTCGTGCTGCGCGTGGCGGGGCTTGCGATCGTCGTGCTGGACATCAGGAGTCTCCGGGTCTGCGGAATCGGTATGGGGTCAATCGGCGTCGGGCACGCGTCCCGCCGGTCACATTCCGTTCTCCGTCTTGCGGCAACGGCCCGTTCCTCGTGCGTCAGAGCCCGAGGTACGCCTGTTGCACGCGCGGGTTGCCGAGCAACTCGGCGCCGCTGCCGTCAAGCGAGATGCGCCCGACTTCGAGCACGTAAGCGCGATCGGCGATGGACAGTGCGGCGCGCGCGTTCTGGTCGACGAGCAGGATGGTGGTGGATGCGTCCTTCAGCGCGCGCACCGTGGCGAAGATCTCCTCGACCAGGCGCGGCGCCAGGCCCATGCTGGGCTCGTCGAGCAGCAGCAGCTTCGGGCGTGTCATCAGCGCGCGGCCCATCGCGAGCATCTGCTGCTGTCCGCCGGAAAGCGTGCCGGCTGCCTCGCGGCGCTTCTGCGCGAGCACCGGGAACAGCGCGTAGACGCGATCGAGCCCGTCGGCGACTTCGCTGGACGGACGCACGAAGGCGCCGAGCCGCAGGTTGTCGTCGACCGAAAGCGGGCCGAACACCTGGCGCCCCTCGGGCACCTGGACGATGCCCATGCTCACGCGTTTTCGCGGCGCGCTGCGGGTGACGTCGCCGCCTTCGAAGTGCACGCTGCCGCCGGCGATGGGTTGCACGCCCGACAGGGCGCGCAGCAGCGTGGTCTTGCCTGCGCCGTTGGCGCCGACCAGGGCGACCAGCTCGCCGCGACCGATCTGCAGGCTCACGTCGTGCAGCGCCGTGATCCGGCCGTAGCGGCTCGACAGGTTGCGCACCTCAAGCATGCGCGACCTCGTCGGTGGCGGCGCCGAGGTAGGCCTCGACGACGCGCGGATCGGCGCGCACCTCCTCGGCGGTGCCTTCGCACAGCTTGCGGCCGTAGTCGAGCACGACGATGCGATCGGAGACGCCCATCACGAGCTTCATGTTGTGCTCGACGAGCACGACCGTGGTGCCGTCGCGCGAGAGCTGGCGGATGAGTTCGCCGATCTCCATCGATTCGGTGGGGTTCAGGCCGGCAGCCGGTTCGTCGAGCAGCAGGAAGCGCGGGCCGCCGGCGATCGCTCGCGCGATCTCCAGGCGCTTGAGCGCACCGTAGGGCATGGAGTCGGCGCCGGCATCGGCATAGTCGGCCAGTCCGACGAAGCGCAGCAGCTGTCGCGCGTGCGCGCGCGATTCGCGCTCGGCTCGCGCCAGCGCCGGCGTGCGCAGCATCGTCGACCACAGCGAGCAGCGCTCGCGCAGATGGCGGCCGGTCATGACGTTCTCGAGCGCCGTCATGTTCGCGAAGATCTGCAGGTTCTGGAAGGTACGCCCGATGCCCGCGGCGGCGAAGCCGTGCGCGGGTGCGCCGGTGAGGTCGCGGCCGTCGAAGAAGATGCGCCCGGCGCTCGGCCGATAGACGCCGGTGAGCAGGTTCAGCAGGGTGGTCTTGCCGGCGCCGTTCGGTCCGATGATCGAGTGGACCCGTCCGGCGTCCAGCTCGAAGGAAAGACTGTGGACGGCGTGCACGCCGCCGAATTCCTTCGACAGGTTCTCGACGCGCAGCGTGGTCATCGCGTGCGGCGCCCGAAGAACGCGGCGAGCGTGGGAACGGCGCCGCGCGGGAAGAAGATCATCGTGCCCATCATCACGGCACCGAGCACGACCATCTCGTATTCCTTCACGATGGTGAGCGCCTGCGGCAGCACGGTGAGCACGGCGGCGCCGACGACGGCGCCGAAGGTGGACGCCATGCCGCCGAAGACCACCATGGTGACGAGCTCCACCGAGTGCATGAACGAGGCCTTCGATGGCGTCACGAAGCCGCTGTAGAAGGCGGTGAGGCCGCCGGCGGCCGCGGCGAAGGCCGCGGAGAGCACGAAGACCATGACCTTCTGGCTCGCGCTGTCGATGCCGACGACTTCGGCGGCGACCTCCGATCCGTGCAGCGCGCGCAGCGCCCGCCCGCGCGGCGAGTCGATGAGGTTCAACGCCAGCCAGACGCCGGCGAGAAGGCAGCCGCCGACGACCCAGTACCACATGCGCTCGCCCTGGACCGCGAATCCGAGAATCGAGAACGCCGGCACCGGCATGCCGTCGGGGCCGCCGGTGATGCGATCTTCGTTGGCCAGCACGATGGCGATGATGATGCCGAGCCCGAGCGTGGCCATCGCCAGGTAATTGCCTTTCAAACGCAGGATCGGGCGGCCGACGAGGTACGCGAGCAGCGACACTGCGGCGGTGGCGAGCACCAGCGCGGCGAACGGCGGCACGCCCCAGTTCGCGGCGAGCAATGCCGAACCGTAGGCGCCGAGCCCGAAGAAGCCGGCGTGCCCGAGGCTGATCTGGCCGGCGTAGCCGATCAGCAGGTTCAGCCCGACGCAGACCAGGGCATTCAGCCCGACGAGGATCGCGACGTCGTAGAAGTAGGCGTTGGCGAGCGCGAACGGCAGCAGCGCGATCACCAGCGCGAGCACGACGAGCCCGCGCAGACGCGACGCGCCGCGGTCGCTTGCCGTTCGCACGACGGGCTCAGACCCGCTCGCTCTTGATTGCGCCAAGGATTCCATCGGGACGGAAGAATAGAACGACGAGGATCAGCACGAACGCGAGAACGTCCTTGTAGGCCGACGAGACGTAGCCTGCGCCGAGGCTCTCGAGCAGTCCGAGGAGCAGGCCACCGACGACTGCGCCGGGAAAGCTGCCCAAGCCGCCGAGGATCGCCGCGGCGAAGCCCTTCAGGCCGAGCATGATGCCGACCTCGTACGAGGTGAAGGTGATCGGCGCGATCAGCACGCCGGCGAGTGCTCCGAGCCCGGCGGCCAGTCCGAAGCTGGCGAACAGGACTTTCTTGATGTCGATGCCGACCAGTTGCGCCGCCAGCGGGTTGTACGACGTGGCGAGCATCGCCTTGCCGAGAACCGTGCGACGAAAGAACCACGACAGCGCGGTGACGACGGCGATCGTCGCGCCGAGCACCCAGAGACTCTGCGGGACGATCGTCGCGCCGAGGAAGGCGATCGGCGTGTCGCCGGAAAGCGGCGCGAGCGCGTGGATGTTCTTGTCCCAGACGAGTTGCGCGACGCCGCGCAGGAAGATCGACGCGCCGATCGTGATGATGATCAGCGTGACGATGTCGGCGGTCTTGGCGCGACCGACGGCCAGGCGCTCGAGCGCCAGGCCGACGATCGCGGCGATGCCGACGGCGCCGAGGATCGCCACCGGCATCGGCATGCCGGCGGCGACCAGGGAGACGGCGCTCATGCCGCCGATCATCACGAATTCGCCCTGCGCGAAATTGATGACCCGGCTGGCGTTGAAGATGATCGAGAAGCCGAGCGCGACGAGCGCGTAGATGGAACCGGCGGTCAGGCCGCTGGCGAGAAACTGGACTGCCTGGCCGCCCATGTGCGCATTCCGCCCGGTGGTTCGATCAGCGGCTGTTGTCGACCAGGGTCCAGTTGCCGTTGCGCACTTCCAGCATGCGGAAGGCGCTCAGGTCCAGGCCCATGTGGTCGGTGGCCGACATGTTGAACAGTCCGCCCGTGCCCATCAGGCCGTGCGTCTTCTCGATCTCGTTGCGCACCTTCTCCTTGTCGGTGCTGCCGGCGCGCTTGATCGCCTCGACGACGATCATCAGGCCGTCGTAGGCGTGTCCGCCGAAAGTGGAGACGTCCGACTTGTACTTCGCTTCGTAGTCGTGCTTGTACGCGGTGACGACCGGCCTCTGCGGATCGTTGTCGGGCAGGATGTCGGCGACCAGCAGCGCGGCTGCGGGCAGGCGCACGCCCTCGGCGGCGTCGCCGGAGAGCTTCACGTACTCCTTCGAGGCCACGCCGTGCGACTGGTAGAAGGGCAGCGAAAGCCCGACCTGCTTGTAGTTCTTCGTGACGATCGCCGGACCCTGGCCGAAGCCGCAGTTCATGACCGCCTGCACGCCGGGCGTGCCCTTGATCTTCGTGAGCTGCGCCGTCATGTCGGTGTCGGAAGCGCCGTAGCTTTCGTCGGCGACGATCTCGATGCCGTATTTCGGGGCGACTTTCAGGCACTCGGCGCGCAGCGACCGGTCGAAGCCGCCGGCGCCGGAGATCAGCGCGAGCTTGCTCAGCTTGCGCTCGTTCATGTCGGTGAAGATCTTCTCGCACGCCATGCGATCGGTGTGCGGCGTCTTGAACACCCACTTCTTCACCGGCTCGATGATGACGACCGCGCCGGCCAGCGACACGAACGGGATCTTCGCTTCCTCGATCAGCGGCACCGCGGCCATCGTCTCGCCGGTGCTGGTGCCGCCGATGATGACGTCGACCTTGTCCTGTTCGACGAGGCGCTTGGTGAACGTGCGCGCCTTCTCCGCGCTTCCTCCCGAGTCGTAGGAGATCAGTTCGAGCTTGCGCCCGAGAACGCCGCCTGCCGCGTTGATGCGCTCGACGTACATGTCGAGCGTCTTCTGCTCGGGGTCGCCGAGGAACGAAGCGGGGCCGGTGACGGCCAGGAACGACCCGATCTTGATCGGTTCCTGCTGCGCGTATGCGCTACCGGCGGCCGCGACCGATGCCGCGAACACCGTTGCCGCCAGCCGTGCTGCTGCGCGGGTCATGCCGATCGACTTCATGCGTGTCTCCCTGTTGTTGACGCGTTCTAGAGCCGGGAATGTGCGGCGCGTCGAACCTTCGACCGTACCGCGGAGTGGCGTCCGGCGGGAAGATCCCGCCGTGTCGCCGATTCGTGAAAACGTTCCGGATTCGCTCGTGCGGGGGTATTGCAAGGTTCGGCCCTTCCCCCTTTCGGGTTATTCTGGTACTGCGATGCAGGTATTTAATTGATCTGCGTCACCTTTTGGGGAGCGCATGGCACGGGGTCCGGCGAGCGCGAACGCGCGCAGGAAGGCGGCGAAGACGACGAGCGCACGATCGGCAGCCGCCAAGGCCGGCGCCGGCAGCGTGCGTGCGAAGCCGCCGACGGCGACGCGGGCGCGCACCGCGAAGTCGCCGGTGCCGGCGAAGACGTCGCGCTCCCGGGCCGGCGTCGCATCCGCGTCGCACGATGCGCGAGCGGCGCAGCGCCCGCAGGCGGCGGGCGGCGCGACGCCCGCGGTGTCGATCCGCCCGGTGCGTCCGGCCGATCTCGCGCAGGTCATCGCGATCGACTCGATCGTCACCGGACTGGAGAAAGCCGAGTACTGGCGAACGATCCATCGACGCTATGGCGACGCCGAGCGTGCCGGCCGGCGTTTCCTGGTGGCCGACGCCGACGGAAGCGTGGCCGGGTTCGTCATCGGTGAAGTGCGCGATTGGGAGTTCGGTTCTCCGCCATGCGGTTGGGTGTTCGCCATCAACGTGCACCCGCAGTTTCGCCTCGGTCGACTCGGCACGCAACTGGTGGGCGCGATGGCCGACTGGTTCCGCAGCGAAGGCGTCGGCACGATGCGCACGATCCTCGCGCGCGACAACACGCTGATCCTGTCGTTCTTCCGCAGCCTGGGCATGACGGCGGGGCCGTTCATTCCGCTCGAGATCGATCTGCAGCGTTCCGGGTTTTTCCCGATGAGCCGGGACGACGGGCGATGAGGCTGCAGAAGAACACGCTGCTTGCGCTCTACAGCGTGCTGGAGTTCGCCTTCGATCCGACCCGGCACATCTCGGCGTCGGAAATCGCGCACAAATACGACGTCTCGCCGCATCACCTGGCGAAGGTGCTGTCGGAGCTCGCCCGCTCGGGCTACGTCGAGTCGGTGCGCGGCGTCGGCGGCGGCTACCGTTTCGCCGCGAATGCACGCCGCGTCACGCTGATGGACATCATCCAGCTGTTCGAGGATTTCGCGCCGGGCGCGAACGGCCCGCGCGAGCCCGGCGAGAGCACGCCGGTGGGTCAGGCGCTCGCCTCGGTGATGCTCGAGATCGACGAGATCGCCAAGGCCACGCTCAGCTCGATCACGCTGGCGACGATGCTGCAGTGGATCGAGCGCCATCGACAGGCGCGATCGACGCGTCGGCCGGGCACGCGAGCGGCGCCGCCGGGCAAGGCGGGCGAGGTGCCGGACGACGCGCGCTGAGCGGGCCGCTCAGACGGCTACTTCGGCGCGGATCGGCGGATGCGGATCGTAGCCGTCGACGGCGAAGTCGTCGATCGAGTATTCGTCGATCGACGACGGGTGCCGCAACAGGCGCAGGCGCGGCAGCGCGCGCGGCGTGCGCGCGAGCTGCTCGCGCGCCTGCTCGAGGTGGTTCAGGTACAGGTGCACGTCGCCGGCCATCCAGACGAACTCGCCCGGGCGCAGCCCCGCCTGCTGTGCGAGCATCGCCTGCAGCGCAACCGTCCCCACCCAGTTGAACGGCGCGCCGAGCAGCAGGTCGCAGCTGCGCTGGAACATCAGCGCGTTCAGGCGACCGTCGCTCGTGCAGTGGAACTGGTAGACCATGTGGCAGGGCGGCAGCGCCATCTGGTCGAGTTCGGCGACGTTCCAGGCGTGAAACAGCATCCGCCGGCTCGACGGGTTCGTCTTCAGCGTGGCCAGCAGCGCGGCGATCTGGTCGTGCTCGCGGCCGTCGGCGCCCCGCCAGCGACGCCACTGCCTGCCGTAGACCGGTCCGAGCTCGCCCCAGTCGCGCGCGAAGGATTCATCGGCGACGATGCGTCGCTCGAACTCGCGCTGGTCGATGCGATCGCCGGTGGCGCGGCGGTAACGTTCCAGCGGCCAGTCGGTCCAGATGCGCACGTTCTGCTCGAGCAGCGGCCTGATGTTGGTGCCGCCGGTGAGGAACCAGAGCATCTCCTTGATCGCCGTCTTCCAGTAGACGCGCTTCGTGGTGAGGATCGGCACCTCGCCGCCGGAGAGATCGAAACGGGCCATCGCGCCGAACACCGACAGCGTGCCGACGCCGGTGCGATCGACGCGCCGGTCACCGTCGGCGAGCACGCGCGCCAGCAGATCGAGGTATTGCCGTTCCGGATGCGGCATCGACGCGGGTCGGCGTGCTAGTCGTTCGCCGGCGCGCGGGCCGGGATTTCGAGCGTGCGCGCGCTGCCCGGACGGATACCCGAGAGGGGCACGACGCCGGCGGCGGCTGCGCTGCGCGGCGACGGCGACGGCGACGGCGCCGTCGCGGCGATCTCGCGGTCGGCCCGCGGCGCCGTCTCCGGCGCGACCTGCCCGCTCGACAACAGTCGGATCGACGGACGCTGTGGAGCCGGCAACTCGATGCGTGCGCCGTTGCGCTCGAGCACGGCTGCATCGGAGCGCACCTCGACCAGCCGCAGGCCCGGGCCGACTTCGTCGCCGACGAGAAAGGCGCCGGGCGCACCGGCGTCGACGACGAGCACCGCGCTGCCGCGCATGGCGCTTGCGGCGACGCCGAGCACGCGGATCTCGCTGGAGATCGCGCCGGCGGTCACGGGCGCGGACGCGCTGCTGCCGAACAGCGACTGCGCAGCGGCCAGGTCGGGAACGCTCTGCGTGTCGACCAGCGAGCCGGTCGGCGCGATCGCCACCGGCGGCGCGAGCAGCTGCAGCGCCCAGTATGCGCAGGTGGCGCCGAGCGTGCCGAAGGCCGCGACCGCCGCGATCGACGGCGCCCAACGGCGCAACCGGAGCGTGCGTTTCATCTGTAGCAGGGAGCGGCGAGCGGAAAGTGCGCTGCTATCATAGCCCGAGTCTTCCATGAATTACCCCGGGGGAGGGGATGCTCGGTTCATCGGACGATCGCAGGCGCATCGCCCGCGAGCGCGGTTTCACGCTCATCGAGATCATGGTCGTCATCGTCATCCTCGGCGTGCTCGCCGCCATCGCGGTGCCGCGCATCATGAGCAAGCCCGACGAGGCTCGGATGAAGGCGGCGCAGACCGAGGTCGCGCAGATCCTGCAGGCGCTCGACCTGTACCGGCTCGACAACTACCGCTACCCCACCACCGAGCAGGGACTGGCGGCGCTGGCCGAGCGACCGAATCTCGATCCGCTTCCTTCGAACTGGAAGCCGTACCTGAAGCAGGCTCCGATCGATCCATGGGGCAAGCCGTACCAGTACCTGAACCCGGGCGTGCGCGGCGAGATCGACGTGTTCAGCCTGGGCGCCGACGGCAAGGCCGGCGGCGAAGGCGTTGCCGCCGACATCGGCAACTGGTCGCTGAATCGCTGAAGCGCCGACGCATGGAGTGCGCGCGGTGAAGCAGGGCGCGCGCGGATTCACACTGCTCGAGCTGCTGGTGGCGATCGTCGTCGCCGGCGTGATGGTCGGCATCGTGTCGCTGTCGATCGGTGGCTTCGATCGCAGCCTGCGCTTCGAGGCCGAGCGGCTCGCGCAGCTGCTGGCGCTCGCACGCGAGGAAGCGCAACTGCGAGGTGCGCCGATCCGCTTCGAGGTCGCCGACGGGAGTTACCGCTTCTCGATCTGGCGCGAGCGCCGCTGGCGCCCGCTCGACGACGATCGCGACCTGCGCGAGCGCCGCTGGGAGCGGCCCACCGAATTGGGCATCGAGCGCGCAGACGGGCGACGCGTCGTCGAGTTCGGCGTCGACCAGGTCGAGGCGCCGTTCGTGCTGCGGCTGCGGCGAAACGGTCAGGAAGTGGCGATCGCGGCCGACGGACTGGGGTCGTTCGAGGTGCTGCGATGATCCGTCGGCCGCGCGCGCGCGGCTTCACGCTGATCGAGGTACTGGTCGCGATGACGATCGCCGCAGTGGCGTTGATGTCCGCGATCCGCGCGACGACCTCGCTCGCGGTGAACGGCGCGGAGTTGCGCGTGCGCACCCTCGCGCAGTGGAGCGCCGAGAATCGACTGGCGCAGATCCGCGTGGCGCGCGAGTGGCCGAACCTGGGTCGTCGGCAGTTCGATTGCAGCCAGGGCGGCGTCGCGCTGCTGTGCCGCGAGGACGTGTTCCAGACGCCGAACCCGCTGTTTCGCCGCGTCGAGATCAGCGTCTTCGACGAGCAGGCGTCGTTCCGCTTCGCGCGGCTGGTGGGTTTTTCGACGAGGTTGCCTTGACGCGCATCGGTCCCTTGCCGCCGCGCGCGCAAGTGCGCGGCTTCACGTTGCTGGAGTTGCTGGTGGCCGTCGCGCTGCTGTCGGTGCTGGCGGTGCTCAGCTGGCGCGCGATGGATTCGGTGCTGCGCTCGCGCGACCGCATCGTGCAGTCGTCGGACGAGCTGCGCGCATTGAGCGTCGCTTTTGCCCAGCTCGAGCAGGACGTTCGCGGCAGCTCGGCGGTCGGGCTGCTCGGGCTGCGCGAACCGGCGATCGCCTTCGCCGTGCACGGCGATCAGGTGCAGCCGGAACTGGCGCTGGTGCGCGAAGCGGGCGGCGACCGTCCGCTGCAGTTGCAGCGCGTGCGCTATCGGCTGCGCGAGCATCGCCTCGAGCGCGGCTTCGCGCCGTGGACGGCAGCGGCGTCGGACGCCGAGCGCGCGACCTTCGGAGCGCCGGTCGTCTGGCAGCCGCTGCTCGACGACGTCGAGCAGATCCAGTTCCGTGCGTGGATCGCGGCGCGCGGCTGGACGCCGGCGGCGACGCTGGCACGCGATGGCGGCCCGGCGCGCGTGGGCGGTGTCGAACTGACGATCGTGCGTGGCGGCGAGCGCATCGTCCGCGTGCTCGCGGCGCGCAACTGACGGCGCGCACGGTGTGCACGTCACTGCGCCAGCGCGGCGTCGCCCTCATCAGCGTGATGCTCATCGTCGCGCTGGCGACGCTCGTGGTGAGCGGCCTGTTCTGGCGCGAGCACGTCACGGTGCGCTCGGTGGAGAACCGTCTCGCCCTGGCGCAGCTGCGCTGGATCGAAGCAGCGGTGCTCGACTGGGCGGGCGTCGTCCTGCAGGTCGATCGCAACAGCACCGGCGGCGTCGATCACCTGGGCGAGGTCTGGGCGACGCCGATCGCCGAAACCGTCCTCGACGAGACGGCGACCGGCGGAGCGCGGCTGGAGGACCCGGGCAGCGAACCGCGGCTGGTCGGACAGATCTTCGATGCGCAGGCGCGGCTGAACCTGAACGACCTGGTGATCGGCGGCGCGCCGTCGGACGAGATGCGGATGGCTTTCGAGCGGCTGCTCGCGCTGCTCTCTCGCCCGCAAAGCCTCGCGAGCGCCTTGCAGGCGCGCCTGATGCAGGCGTATCCGCCGGACGTCGAAGGCCGACGCGCACCGGCGAGCGCGCTGCCGCTGCTGCGCCTGGCCGACCTGCGCACGGTGCCCGGCTTCGATCCGGCGACGGTCGACTTGCTCGAGCCTTTCGTCGTGTTCCTGCCGAAATACGTGCCGACGAGCGCGGGCGAGGCACGCATCGAGAACACGCGGGTCAATCTGAACACGGCGCCGGCGGAGGTGCTCGCCGCCTGCATTCCGGCGATCGATCTGCAGGCCGCACGCCGATTCGTCGACGGCGTGCGCTCGCGCACCTACTTCGCCAGCCTCGGGGTGGCGCGCTCGCGCATCGACGGTTCGCCGGCGCTTTCGTCGCGGCTGCTGTCGACCGGCTCGAGCTTCTTCCTCGTGAAGGGGATGGTACGCTTTGGCCGCATCGAATCGAACACCGAGGCGCTGCTGTATCGCGGCGGCCGGCATGTGGAACTCGTATGGCAGCACAGGTTCTGAAGCGGGGTCAGGCGATCGTCTGGGTGCCGCCGCGTTCGATCGGCGAGCGCCAGTTCGCCGGCGCACCCGTGCTGCTGGCGATGCTGCCGGCGGGCGCCTCCGGGTCGGCGGGCGCGGCGCGACCGACGGCGGCCGTGCTCGACGGCGCAAGCGCGGCTCGCTGCGTGCGCCTGAGCCTGGACGCGCTGCCGGCCCTGAAGCAGGTCACGCTCGTTTTCGATGCGCGCGACGTGAACCTGCTGCGCGTGACGGTGCCGCCGCTTTCGGCCGCACGCCTGCAACGGGCCTTGCCCAATCTCGTCGAAGACCTGCTGCTGCAGGACGCGCAGGCCTGCGCCTACGCCGTCGGCGCGCGCGAGACCGACACGCCGCAGCGGCTGGTCGCCGCGATCGATCGGGCGTGGCTCGAATTCGTTGTCGGCGCGTTCGAGCGGCGCGGCATCCGCGTGCAGGCGGCCTGGCCCGCGCAACTGGCGTTGCCGATCGTCGCCGGGCAGCTCGCGCTCGCCTGCCTGAACGACGGCCTTGCGCTGCGCAGTGCGGTGAACGACGGAATCGGCTGGAGTGCCGGCGCGGACGACGACGCGCGTCGCGAGGCGATCCTCTGCGCGCTCGACGGCGTCGAAGCTGCGACGCCCGCGGCCGGGTCGCCCGATGCGGCGCCGCGCAGACCGCGCATCGCCGTGTTCGTCGAGGACGGTTCCTGGCACGCGCCGGTGCTGGCTGCGGCGGCGCGCGCCGGCGTCGACGTCGACGTGCGGGCGTTGACGTTTCCGGTCGCCGCCCCGATCGATCTGCTGTCGGCGCGCGCCGGCACGGCTGCCCGGCGCTGGCTGGCCGACGTCGACTGGCGGGCCTGGCGCCTGCCGGCCGTGGCGGCCGCAGCGAGCGTCGTCGTCGCGCTCGTGGGACTGAATCTGCACCGGACGCTGCTGTCCAAGGAGGGCGAACGCCTGCGCGCGAGCATCGAGCAGCGCTATCGTGACGCGTTTCCCGGCGCGCAGGTGATCGTCGATCCGGTGTTGCAGATGCAAAGCCGGATCGCGAGCTTGCGGGCCGGTGCCGGCCAGGCCGGACCCGACGACTTCGTTCCGCTGCTCGCACGCTTTTCGCAGGCGCTCGGCGGACAGGCGATCGACGCGATGGCATCGGTCGAATTTCGCGAAGGCCGGCTGCGCGTTCGATTCCGTCCGGGCTTCTTCGAGGGACGCCCGGCGCGCGATGCGCTGGTGCGCGCCGGGCAGCAGCTCGGACTGGCCGTTCGCTTCGACGCCGAACGCGAGCCGACGGCCGCGGTGGCGCTGCTGCGGTGACGACGTCGATGATCGAAACGCTGATGCAACGCTGGCGGCTGCTGGCCGCACGCGAGCGCCGACTGGTGGCCGGCGGCGCCGCGCTCCTGCTCGTCGTCGCGGCGTGGCTTTTGCTGTTCGAGCCGGCCTGGCAGGCGCGCGCCGCGTTGCAGGGCGAGTTGCCGACGCTGCGTGCGCAGCTCGCGCGCATCGACGAACTCGCCGACGAGGCGCGCAGGCTGTCCGCGGTTCCGGCCGCAAGCGACTCGCCGCAGGCGCAAAAGAGCCAGCTCGAGCGCTCGATCGACAGCGCCGGGCTTTCGCCGTCGCTCGCGCAACTGTCGCTGAACGGCTCGCTGTTCGATCTGCGCTTCGAGCACGTGCCGCACGCCGCGTGGCTCGCGTGGCTCGACCTGGCGACCCGCGAGACGAGGCTGCGGGTGGCCGACGTCTCGGTCGTGCGCGAGGCCGAACCGGGCCTCGTCTCGGTACGGCTCGCACTCGAGGCGCCCAGGGTGGGAGGCCGCTGAAGTGCGGCGCATCGGTCCGGGCCGCGCGCTCCCCTTGGCGCTGGCCGCGTTGCTGGGCGCCGTGCTCGTCGGTGCGGCTGTGGTCCCGGCGAGCTTCGCCGACGCCGCGCTCGCGCGCGCCACGCAGGGCCGGGTACGTCTGGCGCAGACGCAAGGAACGATCTGGAACGGCTCGGCGCGACTCGTGCTCGCTGCGGGCCGCTCGGTGCCGGCGAACGGGGAACGCGCCTTCGACGACGCGCTCGTGGCCGGCGTGGCGATTCCCGGACGTCTCGACTGGCGCATTCGCGCGCTGCCGCTGCTGGTCGGGCAACTCGACGCGGAATTGCGTTTCGATCGCGTCGCACGCCCCGTGCACGTGCACGGGCCCTGGGACGCGATGCGCGTCGATGCCGGTTCGCTCGAACTTCCCTCGGTCGAGCTCGCGCGGCTCGGCTCGCCGTGGAACACCGTGCGGCCCTCGGGCGCGCTGCACCTGAGCTGGGAAAATCTCGTGCTTGGTCCTTCCGGGCTCGACGGTCGCGCGCGCATCGAACTGCGCGGCGCCTCGTCGGCGATGAGTCCGGTTCGACCGCTCGGCAGCTACCGGGTCGATGTCGTCGGCAGCGGCAGCCAGGCCCAGTTGAGCATCGCGACAATCGACGGACCGCTGCAATTGAAGGGCAATGGCAGCTTCGACGCGAAGCGCGGACTGCGCTTCGTCGCCGAGGCGAGTGCCGAGGCGCCCGAGCGGGATCGCCTGCAGTCCTTTCTCGGACTCATCGGACCGCGCGAAGGCGAGCGAACCATCATCAGGATCGGCGCATGAACGCGACGGACAGAACGGGGCGGCCACGACGCCGGAGGGCGGTGCGTGCGTTCGCGCTCGTCGCGGCCGTCGCGCTTTCGTGCGCGGCGCAAGGCGCCGCCGGGCGCGGCGACGGTGCACCGGCAAGCGGCGCGGCCAGCACCGCAGGCGAGCTCGTCACGCTGAACTTCCGTGACGCCGAGATCGATTCGGTGATCGGCGCGTTCGGACATCTCCTCGGGCGCACCTTCGTCATCGACCCGCGCGTGCGCGGCAAGATGACGCTCGAGACGCCGGGCCCGGTCAGTCGCGAGCAGGCGTACCGCCTGCTGCAATCGGCGCTGCGTTCGCAGGGCTTCGCCGTCGTCGACACGGGAACGCTGACGAAGGTGGTGCCCGAGGCCGACGCCAAGCTGCAGTCCACGCCGGTGTCGGTCGGCCGCTCGACGACCGCCTCGGGCGACCAGATCGTCACGCAGATCTTCCGCTTGAACTACGAATCGGCGTCGAACCTGGTTCCGGTGCTCCGACCGCTGATCTCGCCCAACAACACCGTCGTCGCCTATCCGAACAACAATTCGCTCGTCGTCACCGACTACGCAGCGAACGTCGAGCGCATCGCGCGCATCATCGCGACGCTCGACAGTCCGTCGACGCGCGAGGTGGAGGTGATCCCGGTGCAGTACGCGATCGCCACCGACATCGCCGTCGCCGTGCAGCGTCTGCTCGAGCAGCCGGGCGGCGCCGGCGCGGCCGTCGACGCCGGCCAGCGGATCGTCGTGATGGCCGATCCGCGCACGAATGCGATCCTGCTTCGTGCGGCCAGTCCGGCGAAGGTCGGGCTGGCCAAGAGCCTCGTTGCGCGGCTCGACCAGCCGAGCGCGCGGCCGGGCAACATCAACGTCGTCTACCTGCGCAACGCCGAGGCGGTGAAGCTCGCGCAGACGCTGCGCGGGGTGCTCGGCGGCGAGGGCGGCATGCCGGGTTCGGAGGGCGCGTCGCTGCTGCAGCGCCCGCCCGCGGCACGGCTGCAGGAGGGCGTTGCCGGCCCGCTCGGCGCGATGCAGCCGGGCGACGCAGCCGTCGCGCCGCTGCAGGCTTCGCCGGTGCAGCCGGTCACCGTCCAGGCGGGCGGCGCGATCATCGCGGCCGATCCGGCCACCAATTCGCTGGTCATCACGGCGCCCGAGCCGGTCTACCGGAACCTGCGAGCGGTCATCGACAAGCTCGACGCGCGCCGCGCGCAGGTGTTCATCGAGTCGCTGATCGTCGAGATCAGCGCCGAGAAGGCGGCCGAGCTCGGCGTGCAGTGGCAGTTTCTCGGCTCGCCCCAGGGTTCGACGCGGGTGATCGGCGGCACCAACCTGCCGGCGCGCGGCACCGGAGCGAACATCCTCGACGCGGCGGCGAACCTCGGCAGCGTCGGCACCGGACTGAACCTGGGCGTCGTGCGCGGCACGATCAACGTGCCCGGGGTGGGCGAGATCCTGAACCTGGGCTTTCTCGCGCGCGCGCTCGAGAGCGGCGCCGACGCGAACATCCTCGCCACGCCGAACCTGCTGACGCTCGACAACGAGGAAGCGCGCATCATCATCGGCCAGAACGTACCGTTCATCACCGGCCAGTTCACGGCGACCGGCACCGGCGGCGCCTCGGTCAATCCGTTCCAGACGATCGAGCGGCGCGACGTCGGCACGACGCTGCGCGTGCGTCCGCAGGTTTCGGAGTCCGGGACGGTGCGGCTGCAGATCTTCCAGGAGGTCTCCAGCGTGCAGGACACGCGCCTGGCCGCGGGCATCATTACCAACCGGCGCGCGATCGAGTCGAACGTGCTGGTCGACGACGGGCAGATCATCGTGCTCGGCGGCTTGATCGAGGAACGCATCGACGGTGCCGCCGAAAAGGTGCCGGGACTCGGCGACGTGCCGCTCGTCGGGCAGCTGTTCCGCTACGACTCGCGCAAGCGCGTCAAGACGAACCTGCTCGTCTTCCTTCGCCCGATCGTGATCCGCCAGGCCGACGAAGCCTACAACGTCACCGCCGACCGTTATGACTACATCCGCGCCACGCGCGCGGGCGCGAGCCTGCCGCCGCACTGGGCGCTGCCGGAGTTCGCCCCGACGCCGCTGCAGCCGATGCCGCCGCCGCCGGGCGCAGCCGCAGCGCGCGCGGCGCAACCGACCGGAAGCGACGTGCAGGGCGGCGCCCGCTTCGCGCCGCGTTCGCCGGCCGCGACGCACGGCGCGGCGCTGTCGCCCGGCGCCGTCGTGGCCACGCAGCCGCCGGCGCCGGTGGTTGCCTCGCGTCCGAGCACCGTCATCCAGACCGCGCCGAACGAGGTCGTCGTTCCGCTGACGCGTTCCGGCGCGCCGGCGCGGGCGAGCGACCCGGTCGTTCCGCAGACGAACTACTGAGCGCGATGGCATCCGTATCACCGTCGCGCTACGTCCCTTACGGATTCGCGCGTGCGAACCAGTTGCTCGTGGCCGCGGTGTCGAACGACGCGGTCGAAGTGTGGATCGGCGAGCGAACGCCGCGGCAGGCGCTCGCCGAGCTTTCGCGCACGCTGGCGTTGCGCGTGATCACGGTGCGCAAGCCCGAGATCGAATTGTCGGCGGCGATCTCGCGCGCCTATGCGCAGCAGGAAGGATCGGCCGCGGCGGTGGTCGACGAGGTCGCGAGCGACCTCGACCTGTCACGACTGCTGCAGGACATCCCGAAGATCGAGGACCTGCTCGAGGCCGAGGACGACGCGCCGATCATCCGCATGATCAACGCGCTGCTCACGCAGGCGAGCCGCGACAACGCGTCGGACATCCATTTCGAGCCCTTCGAGACGACGTCGCTCGTGCGTTTTCGCGTCGACGGGACGCTGCGCGACGTGGTGCGGCCGCGTCGCGAGTTGCACGCGGCGCTGATCTCGCGCATCAAGATCATGGCGCAGCTCGACATCGCCGAGAAGCGCCTGCCGCAGGACGGGCGCATCACGCTGCGCATCGGCGGGCGTGCGATGGACGTGCGGGTCTCGACGCTGCCGACCGGGCACGGCGAACGCGCCGTGCTGCGGCTGCTCGACAAGGAGGCAGGCCGCCTCGACCTCGGCAAGCTCGGCATGGCTGCCGACACGCTGCGCGCCTTCGACACGCTCGTGCACCAGCCGCACGGCATCGTGCTCGTCACCGGACCCACCGGCTCGGGCAAGACCACGACTCTCTACGCGGCGCTCGGTCGGCTCGATTCGACGACGACGAACATCCTCACCGTCGAGGACCCGATCGAGTACGACCTGGAAGGCATCGGCCAGACGCAGGTCAACGCGCGCATCGACATGAGCTTCGCGAAGGCGCTGCGCTCGATCCTCCGGCAGGACCCCGACGTCGTGATGATCGGCGAGATCCGCGACCTGGAAACCGCGCAGATCGCGGTGCAGGCTTCGCTCACCGGACACCTGGTGCTCGCGACGCTGCACACGAACGATTCCGTGTCGGCCGTCACGCGGCTGATCGACATGGGCATCGAGCCGTTCCTGCTGTCTTCGTCGCTGCTGGGCGTCGCCGCGCAGCGCCTGGTGCGCAAGCTGTGTCCGCAGTGTCGCCAGGCCGATCCGCTGACCGGCGGATGGCGCGCCGCGGGCTGCCTCGCCTGCAACCGCACCGGCTTTCAGGGCCGCACCGGCGTCTACGAACTCTTCACGGTCGACGACGGCGTGCGGGCGCAGATCCATCGCAACGCGCCGGAGAACGAGATCCGCGCGCAGGCGCGCCGGGCGGGCATGCGCTCGATGCGCGAGGACGGCAACCGCTGGGTCGAGGCGGGCATCACGTCGGCCGAAGAAGTGCTGCGCGTGACGCGCGACTAGTCCTCCGACCCGCAGACGGCCGTGCCCGCGTATCGCTACGAAGCCGCCGACGCCGCCGGAGAACTCGCGCGCGGGGTCATCGACGCCGATTCGCCGCGCCACGCGCGCGGGCTGCTGCGAGATCGTGGCCTGGCGCCGCTCGAGGTCAGCGCCGTGCAGGACGCCGCCGCCGGTGCGCGTCCGCTCGGCGGGCGGATGGGTGTCGCCGAGCTTTCGCTCGCCACGCGGCAACTCGCCAGTCTGCTGTCGGCGCGCCTGCCGATCGAGCAGGCGCTCGACGCGGTGGTCGAGCAGGCGGAGCGCCAATCGGTGCGCGAGCGTTTCGCGGCGGTGCGCAGCGAGGTCGTCGGCGGGCAGACGCTGGCGCAGGCGCTCGCGAAGTACCCGCGCGACTTCCCGGAGGTGTATCGCGCACTGGTCTCGGCCGGCGAGCAGTCGGGCGACCTCGCGCTGGTGATGAGCAGGCTCGCCGACTACATCGAATCGCGCAGCGCGCTCGCGCAGCGCGTCGTGCTGGCGTTCACCTACCCGGCGATCGTCACCGTGGTCGCGATGCTCGTCATCGTCGCGATGCTCGCGTATGTGGTACCGCAGGTCGTCAGCGTCTTCGCGCAGACCCGACAGGACCTGCCCGCGCTCACCGTCGGGCTGATCGCGACCTCCGATTTCGTCCGCGACTGGGGCCTGGCCGTGCTCGTGCTGGGCGCCGGTGCATTGGCCGCGTTTCGTGCCGCGCTGCGCTCGCCGAGCTTCCGGCTGTCGTGGCATCGGCGCACGCTCGGCATGCCCGTGGCGGGGCGGCTGATCCGCGGGCTGAATACCGCGCGCTTCGCCTCGACGCTGGGCATCCTGACGAGCAGCGGCGTGCCGCTGATCCGCGCACTCGAGGCGGGCGCGCGCACGCTGTCGAACGAGGCGATGCGCCTGAACGTGGAAGACGCCATCTCGCGGGTGCGCGAGGGCGCTTCGCTTGCGCGCGCGCTGAAGGCGGGCGGGCAGTTCCCGCCGCTGATGATCCACATGATCGCCAGCGGCGAGGCCACGGGCGAGCTGCCGCAGATGCTCGAGCGCACCGCCGCGACCTTGTCGCAGGAGACCGAACGCCGCACGCTCACGCTCACCAGCCTGCTCGAGCCGCTGCTGATCCTCGGCATGGGTGCGGTCGTGCTCGTGATCGTGCTGGCGGTGCTGCTGCCGATCATCGAGATCAACGACCTGGTGAAGTGATTCCCGTTGCGCAGCGTCGCTGCGATGCGCGCGAGCGTGCGCTACATCCGTACGCGGGCTGCATAGCCGGTCAGCTCCAGGTAGCCGCGTCCGACCGTCGTGGCCGATTCGACGACGCGAACGGCCCCTTCCCAGTAGAGGACGCCGGTGGTCTCGCGCGTGTCGAGCTCCTGATCGTCGAACAGCGGTTCCAGGTCGAAACGGCGGGCGCCGATGGTCAGTCGCATCGCGACCGGGTAGCGAACGCCGCTGCGCGGCGACGTCCATTCGCGCAGCGGCTCGAAGCGCACGGCCGGCGGTTCGAGGTGCAGTCCGGCGCTCGACGCGCCGCCCGTCACGCGGCTCGCCTGCGCCGGATCGATCTGCCGCGCATCGCTCCAGAGCGTTTCGCCGTCGTGTCGACGGATGCGAAACGCCATCCACGCCGATCCGTCGTCGAAATTCAACCCGACCCAGTCCCAGCCGACGGCTTGCGCATCGAGGATCTCGCTCGACCATTCGTGATCGAGCCACGCCAGGCCGTCGACGCGCGTCGACGCGCCGGCGACCTCGATCGTGCCCTCGACCCCGAGCTGCGGGCGGCTGTAGTAATAGCTCGCCTGCGTCTCGATCGGCCCCTTGCGCGAGAAGCCCTGGTCGCCCTGCAGAACGGGGGGGCGGGCTGTGCGAAACGAAAGGTCGATCGCGAACGCTGCATCGGCGATCCGCGCGCGGTACGCGTCGCCTCGGCCGGCGTCGGCGTCGTCGCGGGCGCTTCGCACCTGGCGCACGAGCGACCAGTCGCCGATCGCGACGTCGGTGTCCGCGGCCCGCGCCCAGGCGAGTCCGAGGCCCTCGCGCGCTGCGCGCTGTGCGCTCAGCAGCGAACCGCGTTCGGGCAGTGCGAGTGCCGCGTGCGCGAACAGCAGCTGCACCGGCGTAAAGCTGCTCGGGTCGGCCGGGTCGTGGCGCGTGCGCGTGCGAAAGAACGTGATCTGCACGCCGGCGGGCGCGCCTTGCCGCGCGCCGTCGAGGCGGCGCAGCCACCCGGTGAGATACCACCATTCGGTGCGATACGCCGGGTGTGCGCCGTGGTCGCGCGGGAAGCGCAGCGGTACGCCGCGCACGACGTCGGGGTAGAAGCCGTTCGCCCACGCCCGGCGCGGCGCGTGCACGCCGGCGAACGCGCCGAGCGCGGCCAGCCCCGCGCGCAACGCCGATCGGCGCGCGTCGAAGCGCTTCACGTGTCCTCCGCGAGCGTGCGAACCGGATCGCCGATCGAGTCGAATGCCGCGAGCACCGCGGCGATCGTGCCCGTCACGAGCAGGCCGAGCGCCGAGGCCGCGAGCAGCGTCCCCGGCCACGAAAAATCCATCGTCCAGTGAAACGATTGCGGGTTGACGCGGTGGATCAGTACGAGCGCGATCGCCGATCCGGCGATCGTGCCCCAGGCGATCGCGACGGCGATCTGCATCGCGGCTTCGAGCGCGAACATCTGCGCGATCCGCCTTCGCGTCAGTCCGAGGTGCTGCAGCGTGGCAAATTCCGCGCGTCGGGCCAGTCCTTCCGCTGCCCAGGCCGAGGCGACGCCGAACAGCGCGACGACGATGGCGATCGCCTCGAGTGCATAGGTGACGGTGAAGCTGCGATCGAAGATGCGCAGTGACGCCGCGCGCAGCTCGCCGGTGGCGCGCAGCTCGACGCCGGCCAGGCCCGCGAGCGCCGCGCGCAGTTCGCGCCATGCAAGTTCGCGCGGCGTCGTGCCGTCGAACCAGATTGCCGCGTCGTTGGCCGAGTCGTCGCCGCCGAGCGCGCGCCAGGCATCGGAATCGATCGCGACGCTGCCGTGCTGGCGCGCGTAGTCGCGCCAGACTGCCGAGACGAACAGCCGCGTCGGCGTTCGGGCCGGCGTTGCGTCGACCGGTAGCGGCGCGTCGATCGTCGATCCGATCGTGAAGCCGTACAGATCGACCATCGCTTCGCTGACGTAGACGGCAACGGTGCCGGGCGGGGCGCGTTCGATGCGGCCGGTGATCGCCAGCCGTGACGACGGATCGCTCGCGTCGAGCGGGCGCACCAGCAGCGCGACCGCGGGCCGACGCGCATCGAGGTTCCATTCGACGACGCGCAGGAACTCGACGTGCGAGACGCCCGGCGTCGACGCGATCCGGCGCTGCTGCGCGGCGTCGAGCGAGCCCGTCGCGGTGCCGCCGGCGACGCGCAGGTAAGCGTCGGCCGGCAGCATCGTGCCGAGCCAGTCGCGCACCGAGTCGCGAAAACTCGTGACCATGATCGCCATCGCGCACGCGAGCGCGAACGCGGCGACGATTCCCGCCATCGCGGCCGATGCGCTGCTCGGCGCGCCGCGCAGTCGCTGCACGGCGAGCCAGCCGAGCGCGTGGCCCGGGTCGTGGCGCGCCGCCACCGAAGCGACCAGCGAGACGACCGGCGCAAGCGCGGCAATCGCGGCGAGCAGCCAGAGCGCGATCGCCGCGTACGCCTGCCACGCGATTGCGCCGTGCGCGGGCAGCGCGAGCAGCACGGCGCCGAGCGCGAAGGCCGCGAGCGCGACGACCCGATTCGCCGGCGACACGCCGGCCGGCTCGAATCCGCCCGCCCGCAGTGCGCGTGCTGCCGGCATGCCGCGAAGCGCGCGCGCCGGGGCGACGCTGCCGGCGAGTCCGGTGGCGATGCCCGCGAGCCCGAAGCCCAGGACCCAGACCGGGTCGACGACGAGCGAAGTACGCGTGGCGCTGAAATAACCGCCGCCGAGATCGCCTCCGACGCGCGCCAGCAGGAGATGCGCGCCGGCGATGCCGAGCGCGACGCCCAGGATCGATCCGAGCGCGCCCAGCGCGAGACCCTGCGCGAGCACGTGGCGCGTCAGCCAACGCTGCGGCGCGCCGAGCACGGCGAGCAGCGCCAGTTCGCGATGCTGGCGCGCGATGGCCAGCGCGAGGGTCGAGTGGACGATGAACGCCCCGGTGGCGAGTGCGACGAGCGCGAGCACGTTCAGGTTCACGCGATAGGCGCGCGACAGCGTTGCTGCGCGCTCCTCTCCCGCTTCGGGCGTCGTCCAGTACGCATCCGGCGCCAGGCGCGCGCTCCATTGCCGGCGCAGCGTGGCTGCATCGACGCCGGGTGCGAAGCGCAGGTCGATGCGCGTCAGGCGACCGAGCCAGCCGAGTCGCCACTGCATCGTCCCGAGGTCCATCACCGCCAACGCCTGCCCGGCAGCCGCGCCGGGAACGACGCCGGCGACGCGCAGTGCAACGCTACGCCCGCCGGCGGAGATCTCGATCCGATCGCCCGGCGTGACCGAGAGCGCGGCGAGCGCCGCGTTCGACAGGAAGATCGAGTCGTCGTCGAAAAGCGGCGAATCGGAGCCGCCGCCGCTTCCCTCGGCGACGCGCGGCACGAGCCCCGGGGTGACATGCGCCGCGCGAAAGACGTCGATGCCGACGATGCGCAGCGAAGCGCGCCCTTCACCCGACAGCGCGAAGGTCGCATCGACGACCGGACTCGCCACCACCTGCGGCGACTCGCGCACGAGGCGCGCGTAGAGCGCCTCGTCGAAGCTGCGCCCGCGCGCGCGGATCTGCGCCTGCGCGCGACCCTCCACCTGCGCGATCGCGTCGGCGAATTCGTCGAGCGCCGAACGGTTGACGAGTGCGATCGACAGGGCGAGCGCCACGCCCACGGCGATGGCCGCGACGGCAACCGCTGCGCGTCCCCGTTGCGCGCGCGCCTGCGCCAGCAGCAGCCATGCCGACAGCGTCGGCAGGCCGCGCTTCAGTCGCGCACGGTCCATGCGACGTCGATCGCACGGGTACCGGCGCCATCGGCGACGAGCGTGTGTTCGTGCATGCGCAGGCGTCGATCGGCGATCGCCGCGGCCTGCGGCGAGTGCGTGACGAGGACGAGTGCGGCGCCGGCGGCTTCGATCGCGTGCACTATCTCTTCGAGCGCTCGGCCCGCGCTCGCAGGATCGAGATTGCCGGTGGGTTCGTCGGCCAGCACGAGCATCGGCGCGTGCACGAGCGCCCGCGCGAGCGCCACCCGCTGCTGCTCGCCGCCGGAGAGCTCGCGTGGACGCGCGTCGCGCCGAACGGCGAGCCCCAGCCGCGCGAGCCAGTCGTTCGCGCGCGCCTGCGCCGTTCGCGCGTCGTCTCCGGCGAGCAGCAGCGGCACCGCGACGTTCTGCCAGGCGCTCAGGTGCGGCAGCAGGTGGAACGCCTGGAAGACGAAGCCGATTTTCTCGCGTCGCAATCCTGCGCGCGCATCGGCGCCGAGCGTCGAGATTTCGGTGCCGTCGACGCGCACGCTGCCGGAGTCGACCGGCTCGAGTCCGGCGATCAGGTTCAGCAGCGTCGACTTGCCGCTGCCCGATTCGCCGAGCAGCGCGACCCGCTCGCCGCGTTCGACACGCAGCGAGACGTCGCGCAACACGACGCGGTCGCCGAATGCCTTGCGCACGCCGGCCAGCTCGGCTGCGGGGTTCACGCCTACAGGACGTCGACGCCCGGTTCGCCCGTGCGCATCTCGCCGATCTCGCACGCCGCCTCGAAGCCGTCCCGACGCAGGATCGCGAGCACTTCGTCCACGCACGACGCGTCGCAGGCGACCAGGAGGCCGCCCGAAGTCTGCGGATCGGTGAGCAGCCCGCGCAGGCGCTCGTCGGCCGGCGCGGGCATTCGCACTTCGTGCCCGTACGCGTCCCAGTTTCGCTGCGAGGCGCCGGTGACGAAACCTTCTGCAAGCAGGCGGTCGGTGCCCGGCAGCGTCGGCACCGAGGGTGCGCGCAGCACGGCGCGAAGTCGTGCACCGCGGCACATCTCGAGCACGTGCCCGAGCAGCCCGAAACCGGTGACGTCGGTCATCGCATGCACGCCCGGCAGGCAGGCGAGCGCCTGGCCCGACACGTTGAGTCGCGTGGTCGCGTCGATCATCGCCCGATAGCCGTCGGCCGAAAGGCTTCCCTTCTTCAGCGCCGCCGAAGCGATGCCGACGCCGATCGGCTTGCCCAGGACGAGTCGGTCGCCCGGATGCGCACTGTCGTTGCGCCGGATCCGGTCGGGGTGCGCGATGCCGATGGCAACGAGCCCGTAGATGGGCTCGACCGAGTCGATCGTGTGACCCCCGGCGATGGGAACCCCGGCGCAAGCGCAGACCGATTCACCTCCCTCGAGAATCCGACGGATCGCCTCGACCCCGAGGCGATCGATCGGCATCGCGACGATCGCCAGCGCGAGAATCGGCGTAGCGCCCATCGCGTACACGTCGGAGAGCGCATTCGTGGCGGCGATCCGGCCGAAATCGTAAGGATCGTCGACGATCGGCAGGAAGAAGTCGGTCGTCGCGACGAGCGCCTGCTCGTCGTTGATCTGGTAGACGGCGGCGTCGTCGGCGGTGTCGATTCCGACCAGCAGCTGCGGCGGCACCGGCAGGCGCGTGGCGCCGAGCAACTGCGACAGCACGCCCGGGGCGATCTTGCAGCCGCAGCCGCCGCCGTGCGCGAAAGAGGTCAGCCGCAGCGAACCGGAGCCCATAGCCGGATCGGGCGCGGGCGTCTCGGCGTTCTTCGGGGAAATCGCTTCGTCTTTCATGCGTGCTTCGTTGCAGCTTCCGTGTTGCGCGGCTCGGTTGCGTCGCCTCGGTTGCCGTTCCTCAGTCGCCACCTACCTCGTGGATGCCGCCGGCGACCTGGCTGAAGCCGGCATCGACGTACGTGATCTCGGCGGTGATCCCGCCCGCCAGGTCGGAGAGCAGGAACGCCGCAGCGTTACCGACGTCGTCGATCGTCACGTTGCGGCGAAGCGGCGCGTTCTGGCTGACGTGGTCGAGGATCTTCGAGAAGTCCTTGATGCCGCTCGCAGCCAGCGTGCGGATCGGACCCGCCGAGATCGCGTTCACCCGGATGCCGACCGGCCCGAGATCGGCGGCGAGGTATCGTACCGCGGCCTCCAGGCTGGCCTTGGCCAGCCCCATCGTGTTGTAGTGCGGAACCACCCGCATCGCGCCGAGATAGCTCAACGTGAGCAAGGCGGCGCGCCGACCCTGCATCATCGGCTGCGCCGCCTTGGCGAGCGCGACGAAACTGTATGCGGAGACGTCGTGCGCAACGCGAAACGACTCGCGGCTCGCGCCTTCGAGGAAGCGGCCCGCGATCGCCTCGCGCGGCGCGAAGGCGATCGCGTGCACGAGTCCGTCGAGCGTGTCCCAGCGTTGGCGAAGCGCATCGAACAGCGCGGTGATCTGCTCGTCTTCCGACACGTCGCAGGCAACGACGAGCGACGATCCGAAGCCTGCCGCCATGTCGACGACGCGATCGCGAAAGCGTTCGTTCTGGTAGGTGAAGGCGAGTTCCGCCCCCTGCTCGTGGCATTTGCGCGCGATCCCGTAGGCGATCGAACGATTCGACAGCAGGCCGGTGATCAGGATGCGCTTGCCGCTCAGGAATCCCATTCGTGACGTCTCCGAAAGAGTTCTCGTCGACAGCTATTGTGCCTGTCCTTCATTGCCAGCCGAAACGCCGCAGGTAATGGCGTTTCGTCAGCGACGCCAGCAGCGTGTAGCCGACCAGGATCGCGGCAAGCCACTTTGCTGCGGGGGCAGATCGAAGCATCTACACTGGTTCGGACGGATCGACGGCGCTGCGCGGACGATCGCGTCAGTGCGGGAGCGACAGGGCGTTCGGGTCTGAAAGAAGCGAGGATGGCTTACCGTGGAACATCAGGATGCGGTGCGCGGCGGCGGAATAACGGTAATCACCACCGAAAAGATCCCGATCAAGCTGTGGCTCGACGTCGAGCAGATCGACGAGGGGGCGCTCGAGCAGGCGCGTGATCTTGCGAACCTGCCTTTTGCGTTCCGGCACATCGCGATCATGCCCGATGCGCATCAGGGTTACGGGATGCCCATCGGAGCCGTGCTGGCAACCAGGGGCGCGGTTCTGCCCAATGCCGTCGGCGTCGACATCGGGTGCGGCATGTGTTCGTTGCGAACCGATCTGCGGCATGTCGACGCGAAGGACCTGAAGGAGATCATGCAGATCATCCGCGCGACCGTTCCGGTCGGATTCGAGCATCACAAGACCCCGCAGGACGAGGCGTGGATGCCCGAGAGAACGGGCGATCTGCCGATCGTCGAGCAGGAATATGCCAGCGCATTGCGTCAGATCGGCACGCTCGGCGGCGGCAATCATTTCATCGAAATACAGAAAGGTTCCGACGGGTATGTGTGGATCATGATCCATTCCGGTTCGCGCAATATCGGTTTCACGGTCGCCAATCACTACAACGACATCGCCGTCCGGAAAAACGAGGAGGCCGGGTGCGCGGTGCCTCGCGATCTCGCGCACATCCCGGCGTCGTCCGAATATTTCGACCTGTACTGGAACGAAATGAATTACTGCGTCGATTTCGCGCTGGCCAACCGGGTGCTGATGATGGAACGCACGAAGTCGGCTTTCACCGAAGTCCTGTGCGAAGTCGAGTTCGCCGATTTCATCAACACGCCGCACAACTTCGCCGCGGAGGAGGAGCATTTCGGCGAGACGGTCATCGTGCATCGCAAGGGCGCCACGCGCGCGCGCAAAGGCGAATGGGGAATGATTCCGGGTTCGCAGGGCACGCGTTCCTTTCTCGTCACCGGGAAAGGAGAGCCGCGATCCTTCGAATCGTGCTCGCACGGTGCCGGGCGAATCATGAGCCGCGCAAGGGCGCGCAGGACGCTCGACCTGCAGGAGGAGATCGAGACGCTGGACAGTCGCGGAATCCTGCATGCCATCCGCCACCGAAGCGATCTCGACGAAGCGCCCGGGTCCTACAAGGACATCGACGAAGTGATGCGCAACCAGGTCGACCTGGTCGAGGTGCAGATCGAACTTCAGCCGCTGGCGGTCATCAAGGGGTAGCGCACACGCACGGTTCGGTGGACGCGCCGCCTCACGGCAAGGCGCCGGCCGGCAACGGAAAGACGAGCATGAACATCAAACCCGCAGTGCCGAGCACCTCGACTTCGCCATAGACCCTTTCGCTGAACCGGTGTCCGATACTGAAGACGACCCCCGGTGAAAAGCCGTTGTGGTTGAACGGCACCTTGCGCTTGTGTTCATCGACATAGCCGTAGAGCAGGCCGCCGGTCCACTGCAGGTAGCACCTGGCGCAGCCCGGCAGGCCGACGAAGCGCTGGCCGACAAAGGCGTACGTGCTCGGTTGCCCGAACGAATTGGAGAATGCGAAGCCGCCGGCAAGCCAGTTTTCGTCCAGGTGGCGGACCACGCCCAGCGCGAAGACGTACTCGTGGTCTGCACTCGAACGGAAATGATGCGTATAGGGGCTGACAAAGAATTCCCGATCTGCCTTGCGCACGGCACCGTCGCCGGCTGCCGCGGGCGAGGTGCCGCCGAGCGCGCATAGCGCAAGCGACCAGGCAAAGGCTCGCAGTCGTTGCGGCATGCCGCCTCCTTGTCCGTCCATGTCCGGGCAGACCGACCGGGATCGGCCCTGCGAGGGGAACGCTTCACCGGACGCTCGATCGCCGCAGGGCGACTTCCAGCCCCGGGCGACCGGTACGGTCAAGCAGGCACAGACGTTATCATCGTGCCGCTTCCTCCCGGGGTGGCGCAAAACGCTGCGCTCGCGCGGCGCGCCCGTTCCCGGCGCGCGCTGCTGTCGCCTGCGTCGGCTCGGCGGCTGGCGGACTGAACGACTGCGCCCTTGTCTTTCCGGATTGTCCTGGTCACCGTGCCACCTCTCGACCCGTTCCGTGTTTCGCCGCGTCGGCTGCGAAGCGGCGCCGCGCGCGTCGTCGTCGCGTGCCTGCTCGCGGTGGCCGCGGCGTGGCTCGCCCCGCACGCGCATGCCGCGTACGCGCTGGCCTGGGGCGACACGCCGAAGTATCCGCCGGGTTTCGCGCATTTCGACTACGTGAATCCCGACGCTCCGAAGGGCGGCACGCTGAATCTCGCCGGCTTCGGATCGTTCGACAAACTCAATCCGTTCACGCTGCGCGGCATCGCCGCCGACGGCCTGGGCGTGCTGGTGTTCGAGACGCTCGCCGAGGGCAGCGACGATGAGCCGTTCACGATGTACGGGCTGCTGGCCGACGACATGGTCTTCGCCGCCGACGGCCTGTCGATCACTTTTCACCTGAACCCGAAGGCGCGTTTTTCCAACGGCGACCCGGTCACCGCGGCCGACGTGCGCCATTCGTTCGAGACGCTCGTCGGGCCGACGGCGCATCCGCGGTTTCGCCAGTACTACGGCGATGTCGCGCGCGCGGTCGAAGTCGATGCGCGCACCGTGCGCTTCGAGTTCAAGCGGCGCAACCACGAGTTGCACATGATCCTCGGCATGCAGATGCCGGTGTTCTCGCGCAAGTGGGGCGAGGGCAGGGCGTTCGATGCGATCGCGCGCGAAGAGCCGATCGCCAGCGGCCCGTACCGCGTCGAGCGCACCGACTGGGGGCGCTCGATCTCGTATCGGCGTGACCCGGACTACTGGGGGCGCGACCTGAACGTGCGCCGCGGCATGTTCAACTTCGACCGCATCGTCTACAAGTACTACAAGGACGAGACGGCGCGCCTCGAGGCGTTCAAGGCCGGCGAGTTCGACTGGATCGCCGAGAACTCGGCGCGCAACTGGGCGCGGGGCCACGTAGGGCGCCAGTACGACGCGGGCGAGATCGTCAAGCGCGAGTTCGCGAATTCGAACTCGGCCGGGATGCAGGGCTTCGTGATGAACACGCGTCGCGCCGAGTTCGCCGACGTGCGCGTGCGTCACGCGCTCGCGCTCGCCTTCGATTTCGAGTGGATGAACCGGATGGTGTTCTACGGCCAGTACGTGCGCAGCCGCAGCTACTTCACCAGCAGCGAGATGGAGGCGAAGGGTGCGCCCGGTCCGCGCGAGCTTGCCGTGCTGGAACCCTTTCGCGCGCAGCTCGACCCGGCCGTCTTCGGCCCGGCGGTGCTTCCGCCCGACACCGACCCGCCGCACAGCCTGCGCGGCAACCTGCGCGAAGCGCTCGCGCTGCTCGACGCGGCGGGCTGGAAGGTCGACGACGAAGGCGTGCTGCGCGACGCGAGCGGTCGGCGTTTCGAGTTCGAGATCCTCAGCTACTCTCGAGCGCTCGAGCGGGTCGCGGTCACCTGGGTGCGCAATCTCGAAAAGCTCGGCATCGCGGCGCGGATGCGCGTCACCGACCCGGCGCTGTACCAGAAGCGGATGGACGAGTTCGACTTCGACGTCGCGGTCGCGCTCTATTCGGCGAGCCAGACACCGGGCAACGAGTTGATCGAGCGCTTCACGACGGCTTCGGCGAACGAGCCCGGGTCGGACAACCTCGCGGGCATCCACGACCCGGTCGTCGATGCGCTCGTGCAGCAGGTGTTGCAGGCGAAAGCGCGCGACGAGCTGGTCGTGCTCGCGCGCGCGCTCGATCGCGTGCTGCGCGCCGGCTGGTACCTGGTGCCGCATTTCTACGCGTCGGCGCACCGCGTCGCGTACCGTGCCAGGCTCGCGCATCCGCAGACGCTGCCGCTCTATTACGCGGCCGAGCCGTGGGCGCTGAAGACCTGGTGGGAGCGACGCTGATGCTCGTCTACGTCGCCAAGCGGCTGCTGTTGATGATCCCGACGCTCGTCGGCATCCTCGTCGTCTCGTTCGCGATCATCCAGTTCGTGCCCGGCGGACCCGTCGAGCAACTGGTGCGCGAGCTGCGCGGCGGCGTCGGCGGCGGCGAAGTCGCCGCCACCGGCGGCTATCGCGGCGCACAGGGCGTCGATCCGCAGCAGGTCGAGGCGATCCGCAAGATGTACGGCTTCGACAAGCCGGCGCACCAGCGCTTCGTCGAGATGCTGCGCCGCTACGCGGTGTTCGATCTGGGCACCAGCTATATGTACCACGAGAGCGTCTGGCGGCTGATCGTGCAGAAGATGCCGGTGTCGGTGAGTCTCGGCCTGTGGAGCTTCCTGATCGTCTACGCGGTGTCGATTCCACTGGGCATCGCCAAGGCGGTGCGCCACGGGTCGAGTTTCGATCTGTGGACGTCGGTGGCGATCCTCGTCGGCTACGCGATTCCCGGTTTCGTGCTCGGCGTGCTGCTGCTCGTGCTGTTCGGCGGCGGCACGTTCCTGCAGATCTTTCCGCTGCGCGGACTCACGTCGGACGACTTCGAGCAGTTGAGCCTCGCCGGCAAGGTGCTCGACTATTTCTGGCACCTGGCGATGCCGCTGACGTGCCTGATCATCGGCAGCTTCGCCGTGACGACGATGCTGACGAAGAACACGTTCCTCGAGGAGGTTCGCAAGCAGTACGTGCTGACCGCGCGCGCCAAGGGGCTCTCCGAGCGGCGCGTGTTCTACAAGCACGTGTTCCGCAATGCGTTGATCCCGCTCGTGACGGCGTTCCCGGCGGCTTTCATCGGCGCGTTCTTCACCGGATCGCTTCTGATCGAGACACTGTTCTCGCTCGACGGACTCGGCCTGCTGTCGTACGAGGCGGTGATCCGGCGCGACTACCCGGTCGTGCTCGGCACGCTCTACGTGTTTTCGCTGCTCGGGCTCGTCGCCAAGCTGCTGACCGATCTCGCGTACACCTGGGTCGACCCGCGCGTGAAATTCGGCGCGAGCGCGTCATGAGCGCGCCGCCCGCGCTCGCCTCGAATCCGGCACTCGCCGGCGACGCGATCGTCGCGCTGCGTGCGCCTCGCGTGTCGCTGTCGCCGCGACGCCGCGCGTGGCTGCGCTTTCGCGCGAACCGGCGTGGCTACTGGAGCCTGTGGATCTTCGCCGCGATCTTCGCGACGAGTCTGGTCGCCGAAGTGCTGTCGAACGACCGGCCGATCGTCGTGCGCTACGAGGGCAGGCTGTATTACCCGCTCGTGCACGACTACCCGGAGACGACGTTCGGCGGCGACTTTCGCACGGCGACCGATTATCTCGATCCGTTCATCCGCGAGCGGCTGTCGGCCGAAGGCAACTGGGCGCTGTTTCCGCCCAACCACTACCGCTTCGACACGATCAATTATTTCGCCGCCAGCCCGAACCCGGCGCCGCCGTCGCGCGTGAACTGGTTCGGCACCGACGACCGCGGCCGCGACGTGCTCGCGCGGCTGCTCTACGGATTCCGCATCTCGGTGCTGTTCGGCCTGGCGCTCACCGCGATCGGCGTCGCACTGGGCATCGTCGCCGGCGCGGTCCAGGGCTATTTCGGCGGCCGCCTCGACCTGGCGATGCAACGCATCGTCGAGGTCTGGGGATCGATCCCCGAGTTGTACCTGCTGTTGATCCTCGCGTCGATGTTCGAGCCGAGCATCTGGATCCTGCTCGCGATCCTGTCGCTGTTCGGCTGGATCGGGCTGTCCGACTACGTGCGTGCCGAGTTCCTGCGCAACCGCCAGCTCGAATACGTGACGGCCGCGCGCGCGCTCGGCCTGTCCAACGGCCAGATCATCTGGCGCCACGTGCTGCCGAACTCGCTCACGCCGGTGATCGCGTTCCTGCCGTTTCGCATGAGCGCGGCGATCGTCGCGCTCACCAGCCTCGATTTTCTCGGGCTGGGCGTCCCCCCGTCGACGCCGAGCCTGGGCGAACTGCTCGCGCAGGGCAAGGCGAACCTGGATGCCTGGTGGATTTCGCTGGGCACCTTCGCGGTGCTCGTCGGCACGCTGGTACTGCTGATCTTCATCGGAGAGGCGCTGCGAGATGCGCTCGACACGCGCAGGGGTTGAAGCCGCCGGCCAGGCGCTGCTCTCGGTGCGCGAGCTCGCGGTCGATTTCGTCGGAGCGGGCGGATCGACGCGGGTCGTCGACGGCGTCTCCTTCGCGCTGCAAACCGGCGAGAAGCTGGCGCTGGTCGGCGAGTCGGGCTCGGGCAAGACGGTGACCGCACTCTCGGTGCTGCGGCTGAACGCCGATGCCCGCTATTCGGGTTCGGTGCGCTTCGCCGGGCGCGAGCTGCTCGATGCGAGCGAGCGCGAAATGCGCGGCGTGCGCGGGCGCGAGATCGCGATGATCTTCCAGGAGCCGATGAGCGCGTTGAACCCGCTCTACACGATCGGCGACCAGATCTGCGAGGCGATCGAGCGCCATGAGGGCGTCTCGCGCGCGCGGGCGACGCGCCGTGCGATCGAGCTGCTCGAGCGCACGCGCGTTCCGGAGCCGCAGCGCCGGTTCTCGAGCTATCCCCACCAGCTGTCCGGCGGGCAGCGCCAGCGGGCGATGATCGCGATGGCGCTGGCATGCTCGCCGAAGCTGCTCGTCGCCGACGAGCCGACGACCGCGCTCGACGTCACCGTGCAGCGGCGCATCGTCGAGCTGCTCGACGAGCTGCAGCGCGACCTGGGCATGTCGGTGCTGCTGATCACGCACGACCTGCCGCTGGTGCGCTCCTTCGCCGATCGTGTCGCCGTGATGAAGGACGGCCGCCTCGTCGAGGAAGGCACGACGCGTGCCTTGTTCGACGCGCCGCGCGAGCCGTACACGCGGATGCTCATCGAGAGCCATCCGAAGCGGTCGATCGCACCGGCCGATCCGTCGGCGCCGGTGCTGCTCGAGGCGCGCGGCGTCGGCTGTCGCTTCGCGATCGGCGACGCGTGGTTTCGCAAACGCCGTTTCGAGGCCGTCAGCGACGTCGAGTTGCGCGTGGCGCGCGGCCAGACGCTGGGCATCGTCGGCGAATCGGGTTCGGGCAAGAGCACGCTCGGGCTGACGCTGCTGCGCCTGGCGCAGGGCGAGACGCGCGGGGAGATCCGTTTCGACGGCACGCGAATCGACCGGATCGGCGCGCGCGCGCTGCGCGCGCGGCGGCGCCACCTGCAGATCGTCTTCCAGGATCCCTTCCACTCGTTGTCACCACGGCGCACCGTGCTGCAGATCGTCGAGGAAGGGCTCGCGCTGCACGAGCCCAGGCGCCCGGATTCGCAGCGTCGCGACGCGGTGGCGAAGATGCTCGAAGAGGTCGGCCTCGATGCCGGCGCACTCGACCGCTATCCGCACGAGTTCTCGGGCGGCCAGCGCCAGCGGATCTCGATCGCCCGCGCGGCGATCCTGCGTCCCGACCTGCTGGTCCTCGACGAACCGACTTCGGCGCTCGACGTCTCCGTGCAGCAGCAGGTGCTGGAGCTGCTCGCGTCGCTGCAGCGACGCTACCGGATGGCGTACCTGTTCATCACGCACGACCTGGCCGTGATCCGCGCGATGGCGCACCACGTGATCGTGATGAAGGACGGCCGCATCGTCGAAGCGGGCGAGACGCAGGCGCTGTTCGCCGCGCCGCGCGAGGCGTACACGATGGAGCTGCTGGGTGCGGCGCAGCGCAATGCCGTGCAGCGCAATGCCGCGCCGCAGGCCTGAAGAAGCGGCGAGCGGATCCGCCGCGCACGCCCGTTGCGCACCGGGCGTGCGCGTTCGCGTCAGGTCCGCTTGTTCACGCGCTTGCGCGCCGCCGGAGCGGTCCTGGCGCCTTCGCGCGCCTGCGGGGTGACGGCGGTCTTCGCCGACGACTTCGACCGCTTCGCGGCAACCGGTCGGAGCGCTCGCGCCGCGGCGGGTTTCGCGCTGGCGGACTTTGCCGTGGAACCTGCCGTGGCGGAACCGCTCGCCAGGCTGCGGGTCTTCGACGCCGGTGCGGATGCCGGGCGCTTCGCGGCGACGTCGGCCGATGCGGCGTTGCCGGGTTCCTCGCGGCGCAGCACTGCGTGCACGATCTTCGGTTCGTCGTCGTTGCGCCGTACGACGCGGCGGTCGCCGTTTTCGGTGGTGAGCACGGTCTGCGTCGATGCGGGCCGCACCTTCAGCAGCGTTCCGACGCGCGGCTTCGCGCCGACCCGGTTCCACGAGCGCAGCGCCGCGACCGTCGTGCCGTATCGGCGCGCGACCGACGTCAGCGTTTCGCCGCGCCGCAGGCGGTGCCAGGCGGCGGGCTGCTCCACGAGTTCGTAGACGCGCGGGCCCTCGAAGCCCTCGAGGTGCGACTCGTCCCCGGCGCTTCGTTGCGGCGCGAGGATGCGCGTGCCGGCGAGGATCCGCTGCCCGCGACGCAGGTCGTTGGCGTCGAGCAGCTCGGCCGTCGTGATGCCGGCGCGCCGAGCGATCGATTCGATCGTCTCGCCCGATTGCAGCGTGTGCGGCTGCCAGGTCGCGAATGCGCGGCGCTCCTTGCCGTGGCGCTCGACGGCCTCGAGGAAGGCATCGAGCCGGTCGGCCGGCAGCTTGATCTGGTTGTTGCGGCTGGCCGCGATCACCGGTCGGTTGTGCGCCGGATTCAGTGCCACGAACTCGGAGACGCTCATGCCGGCGAACTTCGCGGCGAGCGCGAGATCGATCGGCCGCGTCTTCTCGATCGTCACGAAGTACGGCTCGTTGCGCAGCGCCGGCAGCTGCACGCCCAGCTGCGAAGCGTGCAGCACGATGTTCTTCAGTGCGATCAGCTTCGGCACGTAGTTGCGTGTCTCGGCCGGCATCGTCAACGACAGGTAGTCGGTGGGCAGGCCGCGCGATTCGTTGCGGCGCATCGCGCGCGCCACGGCGTTCTCGCCCCAGTTGTACGACGCGAGCGCGAGGAACCAGTCGTTGCCCGCGAGCGCGTAGATCTTCTGCAGGTAGTCGAGCGCCGCTTCGGTCGACTTCACGACGTCGCGGCGGTTGTCGACCCACCAGTCCTGCCGCAGGTTGTACGCGCGCCCGGTCGACGGGATGAACTGCCAGAGCCCGGCGGCCTGCGCGCTGGACAGCGCGCTCGGATTCATCGCGCTTTCGACGAACGGCAGCAGCGCCAGCTCGGTGGGCATGCCGCGACGCTCGATCTCCTCGACGATGTGGAACAGGTAGCGGCTGCCGCGCGCGAACATGCGCTGCAGGTACTCGGGTCGCTGCAGGTAGAAGCGCTCTTTTTCCGCGACCAGTGGCGTGGCGAGTTCCGGCATCGCGAAGCCGGCGCGGATGCGCTCCCACAGGTCGGCGTGTTCGCGGGTTGTCGCGGCCGCCGGCTGCGCTTCGTCGCTCCCCGCCCGGTCGACGAGCGCCGGCTCGAGCGCCAGCTCGGCGATCGGCAGGGGCGGCGACGACGAAGGAGCGGAAACGACGGCTGCCGGCTGCGAGGCTTCGACCGAGGCCGGATCGTGGCTGGTGCGGACGGTCGAGCAACCGGCGGCGAAGAGCAGCGCCAGGCCGCCGGCGAGCAGTCGCGACCCGAGCGGCCCGCGGCGCGGCGCGGAGGCGGGCAGCGTTTCCAGAATCGACAACAACGATGCCCCCTAACTGTCTGATTTGCCGTGCCCGAACCGCTGGCGATCGTACGGGAAGCGTCGCTCTGCGGTCAAGTCGCGAGCGCTGCGCGGCCGTTACAATGGCCGCAACGGGAGCCGGCACGCATGAGCGACGAAGCAACGCAATTCGAGCCCGTCGACGCCAGCGCCGGGCGCGCGAGCGCCTGGCGCAACTGGCTCGCATCGCCGCCGGGCCGCTATGTGCTGGCCTGGCAGCAGGCGCACTTCGATGCGGCGGTCGCCGACCTGTTCGGGTTCCACGCGCTGCAACTGGGCGAAGCGGGCTTCGACGCGCTGCGCGACAACCGGATGCCGCACCGGATGCACGCGTGTCGCCGCGAGGATCTCGCCGAAGGCGTCGTCCCCGATCTGCTGATCGAGCACTTCGAGGAGTTGCCGATCGCCACCGAGTCGCTCGACCTGGTCGTGCTGCCGCACGTGCTCGAATTCGCCGACGATCCGCACCAGGTGCTGCGCGAGGTCGATCGCGTGCTTCGTCCCGAAGGGCGCGTCATCGTCTCGGGCTTCAATCCGGTGAGCCTGTGGGGCATGCGCCAGTGGTGGACGCGCTCGGTAGCCGCGGACGCCTTCGTGCCGCGCGACGGTGAGTTCATCGCGCTGCCGCGGCTGCGCGACTGGTTCAAGCTGCTCAGCTTCGAGTTCGATCGCGGCCGCTACGGTTGCTATCGTCCGCCGTGCCGCACGCAGAAGTGGCTCGACCGCACGCGGTTCATGGAAGACGCCGGCGACCGCTGGTGGCCGATCTGCGGTGCGCTGTACGTCGTGTCGGCGATCAAGCGCGTGCGGGCGATGCGGCTGGTCGGGCCGGTGCGGCGTGCCGCGTTGCCCAAGCGCGCGCCGGTGGCGATCGCCGCTTCGCGTCGCGTGACTCGCCTGCCCGCGCGGCGCGATTCGGCGGTCGATCAGCGGTACATGTAGGCGCGCGACATCGGCAGCGGACTCTCGGCGCCCGCCTCGCCGTGCTTCGGCTTGATGGCGAGGAGCTGGTAGAGGTTCACCCAGCCTTGCGCGAAGCCGTGCGCGCAGCCGGCGAGGTAGACGCGCCAGATGCGGGTGCGCTTGTCGCCGGCCAGCTCGGTGAGCCGATCGAGGCTGCGCTCGAAAGCGGACGACCAGAACGAGAGCGTGCGCGCGTAGTGCCGCCGCAGCGATTCGGCGTCGACGAGTTCCAGGCCCGCGGCCGACAGTTCGCGGATCGCCACCGACACGTGCGGCAACTCCCCGTCGGGAAACACGTAGCGGTCGATGAATTCACCGGCGCCCAGGCCCACCGAACGGTTGTCGACGTCGGACGAAGTGATGCCGTGGTTCATCACGACGCCGCCCGGTTCGAGCAGCGCGTGAACGCAGTCGAAGTAGGTGCGCAGGTTCTTCAGCCCCACGTGCTCGAACATGCCGATCGACGAGATGCGGTCGAAGCGCTCGTTGGCCGGCACGTCGCGGTAATCCTGCAGGCGGATCTCGACGCGGTCCTCGAGCCCGGCCTCGCGCACCCGCTCGCGGGCGAGTTCGTACTGGTTGGTCGACAGCGTGATGCCGACGGCCCGTGCGCCGTATTCGCGCGCCGCATGGATCACCATCGCGCCCCAGCCGCATCCGATGTCCAGAAGCCTGTGCCCGGGTGCGAGCATCAGCTTGCGGCAGATGTGGTCGAGCTTCAGGCGCTGCGCGGTCTCGAGGTCTTCGTCGCCCTGCGGGAAGTATGCGCAGGAATAGACCATTCGCGAATCGAGCCAGCTCGCGTAGAACTCGTTCGAGACGTCGTAGTGATACTCGATCGCCTTGCGGTCGGACTTTCGCGTGTGACGGGCGATCCACGACGGCAGCCGCCCGGCCGCCTTCTCCTCGTCGCCGGCCAGCGACAGGTGTTCGGCGATGGTGATGATCTCGCCGATGTTGCCGTCGACGTCCACGTGGCCTTCGACGAAGGCTTCGCCGAGCGCCGACAGCGAGGGCTTGAGCAGGATGCGCGCCGCGCCGACGTCCTTCACGCGCAGTTCCACCTGCGGAGAGTCGTCGAGCTCGACGGTCGAGCCGTCCCAAAGGCGCACGCGCAGCGGAATCGGATGGCGTGCGCGCAGCGTTTCGAGGTACTTCGTGACCTGTTTTTCGAGCATGGGTCTTCCTCCGCAAGCGGCCATTACAATCCGTACGCGATTCACCTGCAACCGCCCGGAGAATTCGGTGCGACAAATCCCCGGAAAGCGATGACCGACACGGTCGAGATCTACACCGATGGCGCCTGCAAGGGCAATCCCGGCCCCGGAGGCTGGGGGGCGCTGCTGCGCTGGGGGACGCACGAGAAGGAGCTTTTCGGCGGCGAGATGCTGACGACGAACAACCGGATGGAGCTCACCGCGGTGATCCGCGCGCTGCAGGCGCTCGACCGGCAGGTGCCGGTCGAAGTGCATACCGACTCGCAGTACGTGCAGAAGGGAATCACCGAGTGGCTGCCCGGCTGGAAGCGGCGCGGCTGGAAGACCGCCGACCGCAAGCCGGTCAAGAACGACGACCTGTGGCGCGAGCTCGACTTGCTGGTTGCGCGCCACCGGGTGCGCTGGCACTGGGTGCGCGGACACGCCGGACACCCCGGCAACGAGCGCGCCGATGCGCTCGCCAACCGCGGTGTTCCCGCGCGCTGAGAATCGAATCGGCCGGCGCGCACGCAGCGACATGAGACAGATCGTTCTCGATACCGAGACCACCGGGCTTTCCGCCGACGACGGCCACCGCATCATCGAGATCGGCTGCATCGAGATCGTCGACCGCCGACTCAGCGGCCGCTCGCTGCACCTGTACCTGAATCCGGAGCGCGACATCGACGAAGGCGCGCTCGCCGTGCACGGCCTGACGCGCGAACGGCTCGAGAACGAACCGCGCTTCGCCGACGTCGTCGAGCGCTTCCTCGAATTCGTGCGCGATGCGGAGATCCTGATCCACAACGCGCCCTTCGATCTCGGTTTCCTCGATGCCGAATTCGGCCGCCTGCGGCGCGGGCGATTCCTCGACTGCGGCGCGAAGGTGGTCGACACGCTGGCGATGGCGCGAGAGCTGCATCCCGGGCGGCGCAATTCGCTCGACGCACTGTGCGAGCGCTACGGCGTGTCGAATGCGCATCGCAGGCTGCACGGCGCGCTGCTCGACGCCGAGTTGCTTGCCGACGTCTATCTCGCGATGACGCGCGGCCAGGACAGCCTCGAGATCGCCCTCGGCTCGGCGCTCGACGTCCTCGACGCGATGGGCGAACCCGAGCGGTGGCCTCCGGCGGGCCTGCTGGTGCTGCCGGCCAGCGACGACGAAATTCGTGCGCACCGCGAGCTGCTCGATGCGATCTCGACGCAACTGCGCAAGCCTGCACTGTGGAGCGTTCTCGACTCGCTGGTCGACGTCCCGACGCCGGAGCCGTCGGCGAATTCGACTACACTTCGGGCAGGATGACCAAGGCCAGCATGAAAGAACATCGCCCCGGGCGATCGCGCGACCGCAAGAGCCACCTGTCGCCGGATGCCGAGCGCCTGGTGTCGGCCGCGCTCGGATTGGCGAACTCGGGCAGCCGCCTCGAAGATCGCTACTGGGAGGCGCAACTTGCCACCCGCATCGAGCGCATGCTCGACGGCGGGCACGTGCAAGGCGCGCACGACGCGCTCGACCGGCTGAACCAGACCGACGGCGAAGCCTATGGCGCACTCGTCGAAGCGGTCGAGGAAGCCGCCGAAACCGTCACGATCGAAGCCGATGGCCAGCGCTGGGAGGCGCTGCTCGTGCTCGCGCCGCTCGTCGTGTGGACCCGTTTCCGCATTCCGTCCGGACCCATCCCCGCGCAGGCGGGCGAAACGCTCGCCACGCACTGGCGTGCGCATACGCTCGCGCGCACGGCGCGCTTCCAGATGTTGCCGTATCTCTTCAGCGTCGACCAGCTTCCCGACGACTACGCCGAACTGCGCCGCCTCGTGCGGCGCATCGGCCAGGCGGCGATCGCCGGCAGCACGCCGCGCGTCGACCTGAAGTCGTTGCCCGAAACCGCCGACATGCTCGCCGACACGCGCTTCCTGCTCGGCGTCGTCGCTGCGCCCGAAGGGGCACCCGTATTTCGCTGGCAGGAATCCGACGCGGGCGATCACGCCGGCCGCGTTCCGTGCCTCGAGGCATGGATCGCGCAGGCGCGCCCGACGATCGAGCCGCTGCTGCCGGGCTGCGGCTTCGAGTGCCTGCTGCCCGACGCGTACCACATCAACCTGCGCGAATCCGACCGGCGGGTGCGACCGTATTCGATCCGTGCGGCGGTGCATTACCTCACGCATGCGCTCGATCTCGAAGCTTCCGACATCAAGGCGACGGTTGCCGGCTTCGGTCACGAGCGCCTCGACGAATACCGGATCGGGCTGAGCATCCGCGACGAAGACGAGGTCGCGCACGGCGTCGTCTGGCCGCTGCTCGGCGCCGAATCCGACCAGGACGAGCCCGCCCCGATCGAGGAGATCCGCGAAGTGCTGCGCGAAGTCGGCGTCTCCGAAGTGCGGCTGTGGCGCGATCTGAGCGAGCCCGAGTTCTGCGACGACTGCGGCGTGCCGCTGTACCCGAACGGCAAGGGCGAGATCGTCCACGCCGAAATGCCGGACGACGTCGAGCCGGAGTCCACGCACTTTCACTGATGCGCCGGGCGTCGATCCTCGTGCGCCGTGCGCGACAACGCGCTGCCGATCCGCGCGTCCAGGTATCCGCCGTAGAAATCGGCTGAGTTGTAGCCGACGAGGCGTTCAGCCAGTTCGCGGTTGTCGCGGTCCAGGAAGGTGACGGTGGGGGCGACGCGGATCCCGAGCGATTTTGCCAGTGCCGCGGCGTTCTGCGGTGCACCGCTGCCGACTGCGGGCTGGAAGTCGCGTTCGTCGCCGATCACATATTCCGCAACGCGCACGCCGGGCACTGCGGCTTCCAGATGGCGCAGGTAGTTGCGCCGGACCACTTCGCACCAGGGGCAGCCGGGCAGCGAGAACAACGCCACGACGACGCGGGCCTCGCCGTCGGCGAGCAGCGCCTGCGGCGAGCGCGTGCCGTCGAGCGGCGAAGCCGGGGCGGCGCATGCGTTCGGGGCGACCGCGCCCGCCATCGACGCGAGCACGACGAGCGCGCAGGCGCGGGCCACGAGGCGACGAGGCAACGAAACGGAGATACGTCGGAAGATGCGTCGGAACATGCGTCGGTTCCTGCTTGACTGCATGACTATGCGCTCATATAGTCGACCTATCAAGCCGATGGCCCGATAGAAGAGAACAGGTGCCCGGCCTTCGAGGAGACGTCCCGATGGACTCGCTGAGCCAGGTGTTCGAGGCGGTGTCGAATTATTTCGCGCTGCTGTCGGAGCCCGTGCGGCTGCGCATCCTGCACTCGATCTGTCGCGACGAGAAGAGCGTTTCGCAGATCGTCGCCGAGACCGGGGCCACGCAGACCAATGTTTCGCGTCACCTCAACACGATGTACCGCGCCGGTGCGTTGAGCCGTCGCAAGGACGGCAACTTCACCTATTACGGCGTGCGCGACAGCGCGCTGATGGAGATCTGCCGGACGGTCTGCACGCACATCGCCACGCGTAGCGACGAGCGGTTCGAGGAACGCTCGGAGATGCGCAGGCTTGCCGAAGAATGGGAGGCGCGCCGCGAGTCGCGCGAGGAGCTTCGATGAACGATTTCCTGGACCCGCACGCAACGCCGGCCGACGGCGACGCGGTGCGTCTTTCGGGCCGCATCCGGCCCGCGCCGGAGAACACGCTTTCGGCCGACGAACTCGAGCGCGCGCGGCGCGCGCGGCGCAGCTTCATGGGCAAGGCACTGGCGATGGGTGCCGGCGCGGGCGCAGCGGCGAAGGCCGTTGCCGGCCCGACGGCGCAGGCCGCCCCGCGCGAAGCGCCCGGTGTGGACGGCGCCGGCGACCGGGCCATTCTCGAGTTGCCCCCGCACACGACCGGGCTCGGCCAGCCGGTGGCGGCGCGCGGCTACGGCGTTCCGTCGCAGTGGGAGCGTAATCTGCAGCGCCGCGAAAGCCCGGGGCTCACGCGCGTGTCGGCCTCCTCGGTGAGCTTCGCGCCGCTGCAGGGGATGTTCGGCATCATCACGCCGAACGGCCTGCATTTCGAACGCCATCACCAGGGCTGGTGGGACATCGATCCCAGCGGCCATCGACTGATGATCAACGGGCTCGTGCGCGAGGCGCGCGTGTTCACGATGGACGACCTGATGCGCCTGCCGTCGGTCTCGCGCATCCACTTCATCGAATGCGGCGCGAACAGCGGCATGGAATGGAGCAACAACGCCGTGCCCACGGTGCAGTACACGCACGGCATGCTCTCGGGCGCCGAGTTCACCGGCGTGCCGCTTGCCACGCTGCTCGACCTGTGCGGCATCGACCGCAGCAACGGCAAGTACGTGCTGGCCGAGGGGGCCGACGGTTCGTCGATGACGCGCACGATCCCGATCGAACGCGCGCTCGACGACGTGATCGTCGCGTGGGGCATGAACGGCGAGATGCTGCGCCCCGAGAACGGCTATCCGCTGCGGCTGGTCGTGCCCGGCGTGCAGGGCGTCTCGTGGGTCAAGTACCTGCGGCGCATCGAGGTCGGCGACAAGCCCTGGTACACGAAGGACGAAACGGTCCACTACGTCGACCTGATGCCCGACGGCCAGCACCGGCAGTTCACGTCGATCCAGGAAGTGAAGTCGGTCATCACGACTCCGTCGGGCGGGCAGATGCTGCTCGACAAGGGCTACTACAACGTCAACGGCCTGGCCTGGTCGGGTCGCGGCAAGATCAAGCGCGTCGACGTCTCCTTCGACGGCGGGCGCAACTGGCGCACTGCGCGCCTGGGCAGCCTGGTGCTGTCGAAGGCGCTCACGCGCTTCTCGATCGACTGGAACTGGGACGGCTCGCCGGCGGTGCTGCAGAGTCGCGCCATCGACGAAACCGGAGCGGTGCAACCGAAGATCAACCAGTTGCGTGCGGTCCGCGGCACCCGCTCGATCTATCACAACAATGCGATCCAGTCGTGGCGGGTCGCCGAATCGGGCGAGGTGTTCAATGTCCAGGTCTGGTAAGCGGCGCGTGCGATCGTCCGGGTACGCGCGGCCTGCGGCCGCGCTGGCCGTGATCGTCGCCTGCGCTTTCGGTTCGGCCGCGACCTTCTCCGATGCTGCGCGGGCGGCCGGAGGCGAGGCGGCGACGCCGGCCGGCGCGCCGGCGCCGGGCGCGAAAGCGGCACAGGCGAAGACGGCGGATCGGACGACGCCGATCGCCGGGGCCGCGAACGCGGTGCCGTGGGCCGACATCGGCCGCGCGGCGACGCGGTCGGAAATCCATGCGTGGGACATCGACGTGCGCGCCGACTTCAAGGGCTTGCCGCCCGGATCGGGCTCGGTCGAAGCGGGCGAGCGGGTGTGGGAAGAGAAGTGCACGGTGTGCCACGGCACGTTCGGCGAGTCGAACGAGGTGTTCACGCCGATCGTCGGCGGCACGACGAAGGAGGACATCGAAAGCGGGCACGTCGCGAACCTGAAGCGTGCCGACTTCCCGCAGCGAAGCACGATGATGAAGCTCTCGCAGATTTCCACGCTGTGGGACTACATCCGGCGCGCGATGCCGTGGAATGCACCGAAGTCGCTGTCGACCGACGAGGTCTACGCCGTCACCGCGTACATCCTCCATCTTGCCGACGTCGTTCCGGCCGACTACGTCCTGTCGGAGCGCAACATCGCCGACGTCCAGCAGCGCTTGCCCAACCGCAACGGGATGACGTTCTACGAGCCGATGTGGCGCGCCGACGGCAAGCCCGACGTGCAGGGCGACGCCTGCATGAGCGGTTGCCGGATCGACCCGGCACGACTGGCCGCCGCCGGCCTGCCCGAGCATGCGCGCGATGCGCACGGCAACCTGATGGCGCAGAACCGCGTCATCGGTCCGGTGCGCGGGGCCGATACCACACGTGCGCCGCGCAGCGAACTCGACGGCGCCGAGGTCGCTGCGACGGCGCAGGCAACGATGCTCGCGTCGCTTCCTCACCAGCGCCAGCCCGAAGACCTGGCGCGCGAGGCGAACTGCATGGCTTGCCATGCGGCCGACGTGAAGATGGTCGGTCCGTCGTTCCGTGAGGTCGGCGACCGGTATCGCGGGCGGCCCGGCGTGGCGGAGATGCTGGTCGGACGCGTGAAGAACGGCACGAGCGGCGCCTGGGGCGACGTGCCGATGCCGGCGAACGCCGCGATCGCCGACGACGACATCCGGGTAATCGTGAACTGGATCCTCGCGGAACGGCGATGAAGAATCGCCCAATCCTTAACGCAACTCCGATATGCTCCGGCAATCGGCCAATAGGGAGACTGCATCCATGAACGTTTCGAGACGCACGACCTTGCAGGTCGCGGGAAGTGCCGGCCTGTACGGCGCACTGCTGTCGCTCGGGCTGCTGCGGCCCGGCAGTGCGGCTGCCCAGGCATTCGACGAGAAGATCTTTCACGTGCCCGGCGTTGCCGACACGATGAAAGCGCTCGGTGCCGCGGGCGCCACCGAATCCAAGGACGTCGTGATCGTCTCGCCCGACATCGCGGAGAACGGTGCGGTGGTGCCGGTGGCGGTCAGGAGCAACCTGCCGAACACCGAATCGATCGCGCTGCTGGTCGACAAGAACCCCAACGCGCTGGCAGGGGCCTACGACATCCTCGAGGGTTCGCAACCCGAGGTGAGCATGCGCATCAAGATGGGGCAGAGCTCCGACGTCGTGGCGCTGGTGAAGGCCGACGGCAAGTACTACATGGCCAGGAAGGAAATCAAGGTCACGCTCGGCGGCTGCGGCGGCTGAGGCGACACGGTTTCCGGTTTCTTCCCTTTCCCCCCAGGAGACGCTGCGAGATGGCAGACCCGATGAAGATCCGCGCGACCGCCAAGGATGGCGGCGCCGACGTGCGCGTGTTGATGGCGCACGAGATGGAAACCGGACAGCGCAAGGACGCTTCCGGCAAGCTGATTCCCGCGTGGCACATTACCGAGGTCACCGCGTCGCTGAACGGCAAGCCGGTGCTGCGCGCGCACTGGGGTCCGGCGATCTCGAAGAACCCGTACCTGCAGTTCAAGGTCAAGGACGCCAAGCCGGGCGACAAGATCACCGTGAGCTGGGTCGACAACCGGGGCGACAAGCGCACCGACGAAGCAACGGTGAGCTGACCCGTTCGCGGACCGCTTCGAGCGCAGTACGGCGTTTTCGTCGCCGCCCGCTGCTGCCGTGGAGGACGGCGGCGGTCGGAGCGCTGCGCCCCGGCATCATTTCAACGAGAGGAGACAATCCATGCGAAAGGCATCGCTTTGCATCGCGGCGTCGGCGCTCGCCGCGGCGGCGGTGGGCGCATACGCGCAATCCGACACGCAGGCCGAGATCGAGCGCTATCGCGAGATGCTGCAGGACGGCAACCCGGCCGAACTGACCGTGATGCGCGGCGAGGAAATGTGGAAGACGCCGCGCGGACCGAAGAAGGCCACGCTGGAGCGCTGCGACCTCGGCAAGGGCCCCGGCGTCGTCAAGGGCGCCTACGCCGAACTGCCGCGGTACTTCGCCGATACCGACCAGGTGATGGACGCCGAGGCGCGGCTCGTGCATTGCCAGGTGACGCTGCAGGGCTTCGAGCGCGCCGAGCTGGTGAAGAAGCCTTTCTCCGGCTCCGGACAGCGGGCCACCGACAACGAGTCGCTCGTCGCCTACCTCGTCGAGCAGTCGCGCGGCATGCCGGTGGCGGTTCCGCAGAGCCACCCGAAGGAGATCGCGTCGTACGAGCGCGGCAAGCAGATCTTCTTCTATCGCGGCGGCCCGTACGACTTCTCCTGCGCCTCGTGTCACGGCGAGGACGACAAGCGCATCCGGCTGCAGGGCCTTCCGAACCTGTTGAAGCCCGAGGCGGCGCAAAGAGCGTTCACGACCTGGCCTGCGTACCGCGTTTCGCAGGGTGCCTTGCGCACGATGCAATGGCGCCTGAACGACTGCTTCCGACAGCAGCGATTCCCCGAGCTCGTCTTCACGTCGCCCGCGTCGATCGACCTGATCACGTTCCTCGGCGTCACGGCCAAGGGCGGCGAGATGGATTCGCCGGCAATCAAACGATAAGCAACGAGGAGACGACAGATGCCAGGAAAAATCCGGTTCGCGCGACGCGGTGCCGTCGCGCTCGCGGCGATCGTCGGGATCGCCGGCTGCGCGTCGATGGCGGGGTCGCGCACGGTTTCCCATGACGAGGTGAAGCAGGAGCTGATCGCCTCGTTCCGCGACAAGGGGATTGCCAAGGTCGATCGCCTCGAGCAGACCGAATTGCAGCGCGTGTGCAGCCAGTACGCCGACGAGCCGCTGCCGGCCGACCTGCGCGCGCGCCTCGAGGCCGACGCGAAGAAGAGCGTGCGCTTCCCGGCCGACGGCAGGTTCCTCGGCGACTGGAAAGCGGGCGAGAAGATCGCGCAGAGCGGCCGCGGGCTGCAGTACAGCGATACCGAGAAGACGGTGGCCGGCGGAAACTGTTACGCGTGCCACCAGCTGTCGAAGGAGGAAATCGCCTACGGCAACATCGGTCCGTCGCTCTACCACTATGGCAGGCTGCGCGGAAACACGAAGGACACGCTCGAGTACACGTGGACGCGCCTGTGGAACGGCCACGCCTACAACGCGTGCAACAACATGCCGCGCTTCGGTGACGCCGGCATCCTCACCGAGGCGCAGTTGAAGGACGTGATGGCGCTGCTGCTCGATCCGGCCTCTCCGGTCAACAAGTGAGATCCGGGGACATGCAATTCGGCGTGCTCGCTGCCGCTCACCCGAACGGCGCGCGGCGATGATCGATCGCCGCGAATTCCTGCGCCTGCTCGCGGCCGCCTCGGCCGCGGGCCTGTCGCTGCCCGCAGGCGCAGCGTCGCCCGGATCGGCGCGCGCCGAGTCCTTCTACGACGTTGCCCCGTTCGGCAACGTGAGCCTGCTGCACTTCACCGATTGCCACGCGCAGTTGCTGCCGGTGCATTTCCGCGAGCCGAGCGTGAACCTGGGGCTCGGTGAAGCCTTCGGCCGCCCGCCGCACCTGGTCGGCGAGGCGCTGCTGAAGCATTTCGGAATCGCCCCCGGGAGCCGGGAAGCGCACGCGTTCACGTACCTGAACTTCGAGGACGCGGCACGCACCTACGGGAAGGTCGGCGGCTTCGCGCACCTGGCCACGCTCGTGAAGCGGCTGCGCGGCTCGCGCCCGGGCGCGCTGCTGCTCGACGGTGGCGACACCTGGCAGGGATCGGCCACCGCGTTGTGGTCGAAGGGCCAGGACATGGTCGACGCGTGCAAGCAACTCGGCGTCGACGTGATGACCGCGCACTGGGAGTTCACCTACGGCGCCGAACGCGTCGAGGAGATCATCGCGCGCGACCTGAAAGGCCACGTCGACTTCGTCGCGCAGAACGTCAAGACCACCGATTTCGAGGACCCGGTGTTTCCGTCGCACGCGCTGCGCACGATCAACGGCGTGCCGGTCGCGATCATCGGGCAGGCGTTTCCCTACACGCCGATCGCGAATCCGCGCTATTTCGTCGAGCAGTGGACCTTCGGCATCCAGGACGAGCGCCTGCAGCAGATCGTCGACGAGGTGCGTGGCAAGGGTGCGCAGGTGGTCGTGCTGCTGTCGCACAACGGGATGGACGTCGACCTGAAACTCGCCTCGAGGGTGAGCGGGCTGGACGCGATCCTCGGCGGCCACACGCACGACGGCGTGCCGCAGCCGGTGAAGGTGCGCAATGCGAAGGGCACGACGATCGTCACCAACGCCGGTTCGAACGGCAAGTTCCTCGCCGTGCTCGACTTCGACGTGAAGGGCGGAAAGGTTGCCGACTTCCGCTACCGCCTGCTGCCGGTCTTCTCGAACCTGCTGCCGGCCGACGCCGGGATGCAGGCGCTGATCGACCGCGTCCGCGCGCCGCACCTCGCGAAGCTCGAGGAGAAGCTCGCCGTCACCGAGGGGCTGCTGTACCGGCGCGGCAACTTCAACGGCACCTTCGACCAGCTGATCCTCGACGCGCTGATCGAGGAGAAGGACGCGCAGATCGCGTTCTCGCCGGGTTTTCGCTGGGGTACTTCGCTGCTGCCGGGCGACGCGATCACCCGCGAGCACCTGATGGACCAGACGGCGATCACCTATCCGTACACGACGGTCTCCGACCTGTCGGGCGAAATGATCAAGACGATCCTCGAGGACGTCGCCGACAACCTGTTCAATCCCGACCCGTATTACCAGCAGGGCGGCGACATGGTGCGCGTGGGCGGAATGACCTACGCGTGCAATCCGTCGGCCGACGCCGGCGCGCGCATCTCCGACATGCGCGTCGGCGGCAAGCCGATCGAGGCGTCGCGCACCTACCGCGTGGCCGGCTGGGCGCCGGTCGCGCAGGGCGCCACCGGCGAGCCGGTGTGGGAGGTCGTCGAGCGCTGGCTGAAGGCGCGCGGCACGATCGCGACGCTGCAGCCCAACCGGCCGCGGCTGATCGGCGTGCGCGACAACCCCGGGATCGCCTGACGCGATGAATCCGCGTCGACGCCTTATCGCTGCGGCAGGAGCCGCCGTCGCGACACTTGGCGTGCCGCGGATCGGAACGGCGTCGTCGGCGCAGCCGTCGGCTGCGCAGCAGGGCGCCTCGACGGCGGCGGCCACGCCACAGGTCGCACCGGCGTCGACGGTCGTGCCGCCGATCGGCGCGCGCATCGAATTGCCGCCGGTGCGCCTGCTCGACGGGCGCGAGATCGATCCGGCCTACTGGCGCGGCAAGGTCCTCGTCGTCGAGTTGTGGGCGACCTGGTGCCCGTTCTGCGGGCGCCAGAACCCGGAGATCGACCGGCTGCACCGCGCGCAGGCGGCGTCCGGGCTCGAAGTGCTCGGCCTGTCGATCGACCGCAAGGCCGACGACGCGAGGCGCTACATGCGCGAGCACGGCTACGCCTTTCACGCGGCGATGCTCGATTCGAAATGGCAGGCGGCGCTCGGCCGGCCGAAGGGTCTGCCGATCGTCTGGGTCATCGGCCGCAGCGGTCGGCTCGAGCAACTGGAGATCGGCGAGATGTTCCCCGAGGACGTCGCCGAACTCGCGCGCTGGTTGAAGGACGGGACATCGCAATGAACACATCGTTTTCGCTTCGCGTCGCCGGCGCCGTGTCGTGCACGGCGCTGGTCGTAGCCGCTTCGCTGCCGGGCCCTGCCCGGGCCGAAGCGACTTTCGCCACGCGCTCGCTGGTCGCCGAGGTGGCGAACAAGGCAGCGATGGCCGCGCTGCAGGCCTGCCGCGAAGAAGGCTTCCAGGTCGGCGTCGCCGTCACCGACCGCAGCGGCGTGCTGCAGGCGTTCGTGCGCGACCGCTACGCCGGGGCGCACACGGTCGAGGTGGCGACGAACAAGGCCTGGACCGCCGCGTCGTTTCGCATGTCGACGGCGATGCTGGGCGAGGAGACGCAGGCGGGCAAACCGATGAGCGGCATCCGCGGCGCCTCGCGCGTGATGCCGATCGGCGGCGGCCTGCCGATCGAGGCGGGCGGATCGACGGTCGCGGCGATCGGCGTGTCCGGCGCGCCGGGCGGCGACGCCGACGAGCGCTGTGCACGCAAGGGCATCGAAGCGATCCAGATGGACGTCGAGATGCAATGAAAGCGCCTGCGCGCCTCCTGTCGCTGGTCGCGGCGGCCTGCCTTTGTGCGGCCTTCGCGGCGGACGTCGTTGCGCGCGCGCCGGCGCCGGTGAGCGTCGAGGTGGCACCGCAGCGCGTCTCCGATCGCGTCTGGTACGTGCAGGGCGACAGCGGCATGGTGTCGCTGCAGAACGAGGGATTCAACTCCAACGCGGGTTTCGTCGTCACCGACGACGGCGTCGTCGTGTTCGACGCGCTGGGCACGCCCGCGCTCGGCGCGGTCCTGCTCGAGCGCATCCGCGCGATCACGAAGCAGCCGGTTCGCCGCGTCATCGTCAGCCATTACCATTCGGATCATTTCTACGGCCTGCAGGCGTTCAAGGACGCGGGGGCCGAAGTGTGGGCGCATCGTGCCGTGCGCGACTACCTGGCCACCGGCGCCGACGAGCAGCGGCTGGCCGAGCGACGCGAATCGCTCGCGCCCTGGGTCACCGACGAGGCGCGCATCGTGCCGCCCGACCATTTCGTCGACGGCGAAACGGTCTTTCGCCTGGGCGGCGTCACGTTTCGCCTGCTGCCGGCGGGTCCCGCGCACACGCCCGAGGACATGATGATGCTCGTCGAGGAGGAGGGCGTGCTCTTTGCCGGCGACCTGATCTTCGCCGGCCGCGTGCCCTTCGTCGGCGACGCCGATCCGAGTGCCTGGCTCGCCGCGCTCGACAAACTCTCCGCGCATCGCCCGCGCGTCGTCGTGACCGGGCACGGTCGCGCGTCCACCGACGCGCTGGCCGACCTGCGGCTCACGCGCGACTACCTGCGGTTCCTGCGCACGGAAATGGGCAAGGCGATGGACGAACTGCTCGACTTCGACGAGGCCTACGAGCGCACCGACTGGTCGCGCTTCTCGTCGCTGCCGGCCTTCGACGACGCGAACCGGCGCAACGCCTACAACGTGTACCTGCGCATGCAGCGAGAGGCGCTCGGCGTGCGCTGACGCGCCTGCGGCGCGGCGCTCGTCGCCCGTGGCGGGGGCACCGTTTCGATTTTCCGTTTCCGCGGCATCGCGGGCGCTTGCTTCACAATCGCGCGATGTCGTCGCATCGCCGCCTTCCGATCGTCGTCGCCGCGGCGCTGATCGCCGCTCCGAGCCCCGATGCACGCGCACGGACCGCCACCGAAACCTGCCTGCTGTCGGCGCTGCAGCGAGCCGCCGACGATGCCACCGTCGAATCGGTTCGCCGCCAGTGCGCCGGGCTCGGGCCCGCGCAGCCGTTCGCGCCGTCCGCCGACGCGGTTGCCGAACGCGCGAACGACGCGCGCGACGAAACGCCGCCGCAGCGCGCCGCGTCTCCGGTGGCCCGTCGCATCGCGCTCGAGCGCGAGGTCTGGGCAAAGCGCTTCGCGCTTCTGCCGCACCGGCCGAACTACATCGACCCGTTCTCGCATGCCTTCGCGACGCCGGCCAGCGTCTCCGACACGCCCGTACAGCGAAACGAGGTCAAGTTCCAGATCAGCTTCAAGCTCGCGTTGGCGCCGCCGCTGCTCGACGATCGCCTGTCGATCTTCTTCGCCTACACCGGGCGATCGTGGTGGCAGGCGTACAACCACGATCGCTCGAGTCCGTTTCGCGAGTACAGCCACGAACCCGAGGTGTACGCGTCGTGGAAGCCCGAGCGGCGGATTTTCGGCTGGGACTGGCGCCTGGCCAGCGCGGGAGTCGTGCATCAGTCGAACGGCCGTTCCGGCGACAGCTCGCGCAGCTGGAACCGGCTCTTCGCCGACCTGCGCTTCGATCGGCCGACCGGCTGGTGGGTGGGCATTCGCCCGTGGTGGCGCATTCCCGAAGACCGCAAGGCGTTTCCCGGCGCGGTCGAAGGCGACGACAATCCCGGCATCGAGCGTTACGTCGGTGACGGCGAACTGAAGCTCGGCTACGTCGGCGACGTGCATCAGTTCACGCTGACGATGCGGCGCAGCTTCGCGCACGTCGGAAAGGGCGCCGTGCAGCTCGACTGGAGCCGGCCGACCGGATTCAGTCCCGACCTGCGCTGGCACGTGCAGTACTTCGACGGCTACGGCGAATCGATGCTCGACTACCGGATGCGAACGCGCCGCATCGGCTTCGGTGTGATGTTGAACGACTGGTATTGAGAACGCGCGTCGCACGCCGGACACCACGTGCGGCGTGCGACGCGCCGAAGCCGTCGCCTCGCCGACCCAGGCGATGCGGCGGCCCGGCGGCGCCGCTCGCCCGCGGCTCGCCCGTCTCGTGCACTTTCCGGTGCGTGGTAGTGTTCGCACTTTTCGTCGAGCCGATTCGGCAAGAGGGTCGAGGCGTGGGCAATTCCATCACGATGCAGGCAGCCGGACTGTTCCGCGAGGCGGCCGCGCAGGGGCGCGACAGCCTCGACGGCGCCGGCCTGGACACGCTGCTCGGCGCGCTCGGCCTTGCGCGCGACGCAGGCGCGGCTGCGGGCGACGCCGGGTTCCGGATCACGCTCGGTGGCACCCGCGAATTCGGCATGGTCATCGGCGCCGGCTTCGGCGGACTGGAGGCGCAGTTCGACGAGGGGAATTTCCGGCGCGATCGCGCCTCGGTGCATGCGGTCGCGGAACTGACCGATGCGCAGGATTTCCTGCGCCTGTTCCAGCGCACGCTCGCCTGGCAGAAGATCGCCGCGGTGGCGCAGCGCGAAGGCCGGTCGTCGCCCGCGGCCGCCCTGGGCGCTTGCTTCGACCGGTTGCTCGGGTTCGCGCAGGCCTTCGCGCCCGGGCGCCCCGATGCGCCCTTCGTGCTGCAGGCGTTCGAGATCGATTGCGTCGCCGCCGAGTCCGGACCCGTCGTGCGCGATGCCCGGTGCAGTTTCGTCATGCCGCAGCCGGTGCGGCTGCCGCGGCCGGTGGCCAAGATCGACAAGCTGATCCACCCCGAGCGCATCGGCATCATCGGCGTTTCGGGCAGCGGCATGAATTTCGGCCGCATCATCCTGCGCAACCTGATCGGTTCGGGCTTTCCGAAGGAGCAGTTGCTGGTGCTCAAGCCGGGAGAAACCGAGATCGACGGCGTGCGCTGCGTCGAGGGGCTCGCCGCGCTGGACGGCAAGCTCGACCTGCTCATCGTCGCGGTCGCGGCAAGCGCGGTCTACGCCCTCGTCGACGAGATCATCGAAACCGGCTCGGTCGAGGCGGTGATGCTGATTCCCGGCAGCATGGGAGAGACGAAGAAGAGTCGCGAGCCGGCGGCTGCGCTGGCGCAACGAATCAACGCCGCCCACGGCAATCCCGACGGCGGACCGATCTTCCTCGGCGCCAACTGCCTGGGCGTGGTTTCGCATCCGGGCCGCTACGACTCCTGGTTCATCCCGCTCGAGCGGCTGCCCAAGCCGAAGAAGAAGCCGGTGCGCAATTCGGTGATGCTCTCGCAGAGCGGCGCCTTCATGATCACGCGGCTGTCGCAGAACCCCTGGCTCGACCCGGCGTACATGATCGCGCTCGGCAACCAGACCGATCTCACCCACGGCGACCTGCTCAGCTACTTCGCCGAGTTGCCCGAAATCGACACGCTCGGCATCTACATCGAGGGCTTCAAGGATCTCGACGGGCTGCACTTCGCCAGGGCCGTGCGCAAGGCCGTGCTCAACGGCAAGCAGATCGTCGTCTACAAGTCGGGCCGCACCGCGCCCGGGCAGGGCGGCGTGATGGGTCACACCGCGTCGATCGCCGGCGGCCTGGCGCTCTTCGAATCGGTCGTCCGGCACGCAGGGGCCATCGTCACCGAAGACCTGGATTCCTTCGACGACCTCTTCTACGTCGCCGGTGCGCTGCACGACAAGAAGGCAGGCGGCAACCGGCTCGGTGCGATCAGCGGTGCGGGTTTCGAGGCGGTCGCGATCGCCGACAACATCGAGTCCGACGGATTCGCGATGCAGATGGGCGCGCTCGACGACGAGACGGTGAAGCGCATCGAGCAGATCCTCGTGGCCAAGAAGCTCGACCAGCTGGTGGAGGTGCGCAACCCGCTCGACATCAACCCCGGCGCCGACGACGAAGCGCATCTGGAAATTTCGGACGCCTTCCTGCAGGACCCGAACATCGACGCGGTCATCGTCGGCCTCGATCCGACCGCGCCGTCGGTCCGCTCGCTGGAGCAGAGCAAGCTGCGCCCGGGCTACGACCTGAGCGACCCCAGGAGCACGGTCCACCTGATGCCGCCGCTTGCCGAGCGGCACGACAAGCCGCTGATCGGCATCGTCGACGGCGGCACCCTCTACGACGCGATGGCGGCCGGCCTGATGGACCGCGGCGTGTGCTGCTTTCGCAACTGCACCCGCGGCACGAAGGCGCTGGTGCGCTATTTCCAGGCGCGACACGACGCCGAATACCTGAAGACCCGCCGACCAGGCGGAAACAACAGCTGAGGAAGCAGAATTGAGCGATGAACTGAAACCCGGATTGAGCGCCACCGGCCGCATCGTCGTCGACGAAGCGCGCACGATCGGCTTCATGGGCGACGACCTGCGCGTGTACTCCACGCCCAGCCTGCTCTACGACGTCGAAGTTGCCTGTCGCGAACTGGTCCTTCCGCACATCGGCGAAGGCAAGGATTCCGTGGGCACGCGCGTGGAGTTCGACCACGTCGGCGCGACGCTGCTCGGCATGTGGGTCGAGATCACGGTGCGCGTGGCCGAAGTCAACGGGCCTGCCGTCACCTTCGAATTCTCGGCACGCGACGCGGTCGAGGAAGTCGCGCGCGGCAAGCACAGCCGCTTCGTCGTCGGCCTGGAAAAGACGGCGCAGCGGCTGCAGGCCAAGCGCGCGAAGGCCGCTGCCGCCTGAGCGGGGGCGGCCCGTCGAGCGGCGCGTTCGCGTCGTCCGGGACGCGCACAAGCGGCATTTGCCTTCAGGCGTACAGGGCCTCGATCTCGGTGGCGTACGCCGACTGGATGCTCGCGCGGCGCACCTTCATCGTGGCCGTCACCTCGCCGTCGTCGTGGTCGAGTTCCTTGCTGAGCAGGTGGAAGCGCCGGATGCGCGAGACCTGCGCAAGGCCCGCGTTCGCACGCTCCACTTCGCGCTCGATCAGTTCGCGCACGCGCGGGTGCTCGGCGAGCGAGCGGAAATGCGTGAACGCGATGCGTTGCGACTCGGCCCATTTCGACACGGTGTCGAAGTCGATCTGGATCAACGCCGAGACGAAGCGGCGACGATCGCCGATGACGATGCACTCGCGCACGTAGGGGCTCGACTTGACCGCGTTCTCGATCTCCGACGGCGTGATGTTCTTGCCGCCGGCCGTGATCATCACGTCCTTCAGGCGATCGACGATGCGCAACTGCCCGCGCTCTTCCTCGACGACGTCGCCGGTGTGCAGCCACCCGTCGCGGATCGCCTCGGCGGTCGCTTCGTCGTTGCGGTAGTAGCCGGCGAAGACGACGTCGCCGCGCACGAGCAGCTCGCCGTGTGCGCCGATGCGATGCTCGACGCCGAGCGTCGTTTCGCCGACCGTTCCGATGCGAACCGCGTCGAGCCGCTGGCCGGTGATCATGCCGGTGGATTCGGTCAGGCCATAGACTTCGACGAGCGGCACGCCGAGCGTGCGGAAAAAGCGGATCACGGCCGCCGGGATCGGCGCAGCGCCGGTGAGCGCCACGCGCGTGCGGCGCAGGCCGATGAAGTTCTGCAGCGCACGGAACACGAGCCCGTACGCGACGGCGAAGCGCACGCGCTCGCGCAGGCTGCGCTGTCGCGCGGATTTCTCCGCGAACGGTTCGCAGAGGCGCAGCGCGCGTTCGAACAGTGCCCGGCGCAACCGCCCGGTCTCCTGCATGCGGATCAGGATCGAGGCGTGCAGCTTCTCCCAGATGCGCGGCACGCCGAGGAACATCGTCGGCGCGATCTCGCGCAGGTCTTCCTGCACCGTGCGGATCGATTCGCCGAAGGCCACCTGCGAGCCGACGTAGAGCGGCACGAAGGTCGTGAGCATCTGTTCGGCGACGTGGCACAGCGGCAGGTACGACAGATGCGTCGTCCGCGACGACAGCCCGAGCCGATCGACGATGCCCGGTACGACGCCGCGGATGTTGCGATAGCTGATCATCGCGCCCTTCGGCTTGCCGGTGGAGCCCGAGGTGTAGATCATCAATGCGACGTCGTCGAGCGACTGCGCGGCGAGCACGTCGTCGACCAGTCGCGGGTGTGCCGCCTCGTGCGCGGCGCCGATCGCCTCGAGTTCGTCGAAGGCCACGAGCAGCTCTCGGTGCTCGTGCGCCGCGTTGCGCAGTCCCTTGCGCTCGACGACGACGATCTTCTTCAGCCGGGGCAGCTGCGCTCGCGCGGCGAGCACCTTGTCGGTCTGCTCCTGGTCCTCGCAGACGACGATCTCGACGTCGGCGTGCGCGAGCACGTAGGCGACTTCGAGCGTCGGACTGGTCGGGTAGACGCCGACCGTGATCGCGCCCACGAGGCTTGCGCCCAGTTGCGCCAGCACCCACTCGATGCGGTTCTCCGACAGCACGCCGACGTGGCCGCGCTCGCTCAGCCCGAGCGCGCGCAAGCCGTGGCCGACGCGTCGCGACCGCTCGAACCAGGTCGCCCAGTCGATCGGTTTCCAGACGCCGTAGTCCTTCTGCCGGATCGCCACCTGCTTCGGCCGCGCGCGCGCCTGCACGCGAAGCATCTGCGCCAGCGTGTGTTCGGGCAGCGGATTCACGAAAGCCATCGCTTGCGCCGCTTGTAGTGCTTCACGTCGCGGTAGCTGCGCGACTCGCCCGCACCGCCCATGCCGAGGTAGAACTCGCGCACGTCCGGATCGGCCGCGAGCCGCACGGCAGTGCCGTCGATGACGATCTTGCCGTTCTCCATGATGTAGCCGTAGCTCGCCACGGCGAGCGCGACCGAAGCGTTCTGCTCGACCAGCAGCATCGAGACCTGCTGCTCGGCGTTGATGCGCGCGATGATCGTGAAGATCTCCTCGACGAGCAGCGGCGAGAGCCCGAGCGAGGGTTCGTCGAGCAGCATCAGCGTCGGGCGCGCGATCAGCGCTCGGCCGATCGCCAGCATCTGCTGCTCGCCGCCCGACAGGTAGCCGGCCAACCCCCGGCGTCGCTCGTGCAGGCGCGGGAAGTATTCGTAGACGAGATCGAAGCCCTTGCGCGCGGCGCCTGCGCGGCGGCCGCCGGCACCGGTGTCGCGTCCGGCAAGCGCGTAGGTCGCCGCGAGCAGGTTCTCCTCGACCGTCAGGTCCTCGAAGACGCGACGGCCCTCCATCACGTGGAAGAGTCCGGCGCGCACGAGTTCGTGCGGGCGCCGCCGGGCGGTGTCGGCGCCGTCGAAGCGCACGGCGCCGCGCGTCATCTCGCCGTCCTCGAGCGCGAGCAGGTTCGACACCGCCTTGAGCGTCGTCGACTTGCCCGCGCCGTTGGAGCCCAGCAGCGCGACGATCGCGCCGCGCGGCACGGCGAGCGACAGCCCGTGCAGCACCTGCACCGCGCGGTTGTAGAGGACCTCGATGTTGTCGACTTCGAGGACGGCGTCGCCGTTCACGTCCGCTCGAGCACGATCCATTCGGACGCCGGCAGCATCTTCTGCTGCTTGACGTCGGCGCGATAGATGCGGCCCACCGGAATCGAGTTGCCGGGAATCGAGATCGGCACCCCGATGATGCCGCCGGTGTCGAAGTCGCGGATCGAGTTCAGCGCCGCCTTCAGGTTGTCGCCGTTCAGCGGCTTGCCCGCCGCCAGCGTGCGCTTCGCCGCTTCGGCGAACAGCATCGTCGTCAGGAACCCCTGCATGTAGGCGTTGCTCTGGTACTCGGGACGCATCTGCCGGATCTTCTCGAGCATCGGCGCCTTGCCTTCGGTGTCGTAGTAGTAGCGAAACGGCATCACGCCCATGAAGCCTTCGGCCGCTTCGCCCATCTTCATGACCATCGAGTTGTCCATCGTCCAGAAGGTCCCCATGAAGTGGCTCTTCATGCCCATCTGGCGGGCCTGGCCGATGAACTCCGGAATGGGCGCCAGCACGTAGCCGTGGAAGATCGTGTAGTCGGGCGCGGCGCGGCGCAGCTTGATCACCTCGGCCGAAACGTCGACGCTGCCGGGCGGCGTCATGATCTCGCCGCTCACGCCCAGCCCCAGCTTCTTCGCCGCCTCGCGGCTCTTCTCGATCGGGTCGCGGCCGAACTCGCTGTCGGAGTAGACGAACGCGACCTTCGCGCCCGGCTTCTCCTTCGCGATGTAGCGCAGCAGGATGCCGAACATCTCGGTGTAGTCGGGCCCGACGAGGAACTGGTGAGGATATTTCTTCGGGTCGTTGATCTCGCTGGCGAACGAGGCGCCGGCCATCAGGATCGAGCCCATCCGGTCGAGCTCGGGGTTGATCGTCTTCGCGAACGCGGTCGAGTCGCCGTAATAGAGGTTGACCTTTTCCTGGCTGGTGATCTTCTTGAACGCGGCCACCGAGGCGTCGACCTTGTACGCGGTGTCTTCGGGCACGTAGCGCAGCTTGCGGCCCTGGATGCCGCCGGCGTCGTTGACGATCTTCACGTAGTCCTGGATGCCGGCGTGGATGCCGATGCCGGCGAATGCGAAAACGCCGGTCATCGGGATCGATCCGCCGATGACGATGTCCTCGCCGCCCGACTGCGCGAAGGGGACCCGGGGCGCGAGCGCCAGTCCGGTGGCAGCGGCGATCGCGCCGACGGCGCTGCGACGGTTCTTGGAGACGGTCATCGTGTTCCTCCTTGTGGAATCGTTGTCTACGGATCGAAGCTTCGCCGACGAAGCCCGGTTGCGAAAGCTCGGTTGTGAAGGCTCAGTTGCGAAATTCCGGCTGCGAAAGCTGATTGCCGTTCTCAGGTGCGAAACGGATACAGGTGAAAGAAGCGCCGCACGCGGCGCCAGATCTCGGCGAGCCCGTGCGGCTCGAAGACGAGGAAACCGACGATCAGCGCGCCGAAGACCATCGTTCGCACCGGCGAGAGCACCAACGTCGCGTTCGACCCCAGCGGCAGCCAGCCGACGACGAGCTTGAGCAGCTCGGGCACCATCGCCATGAACGCCGCGCCCAGGATGCTGCCGAGGATCGTTCCCATGCCGCCGACGATGATGGCCGCCAGGTAGAAGATCGACAGGATGAGCGGAAAGCTCTCCGGTGTCACGACGCGAAAGAAGTACGCCCAGAGTCCGCCCGCCAGGCCCGCGTAGAAAGACGACACCGCGAAGGACAGCAGCTTGTAGCGAAGCAGCGGTATGCCCAGCACTTCGGCAGAGATGTCGCGATCGCGGATCGCGATGAACGCGCGGCCGATTCGCGTGCGAAACAGGTTCGCCGCACCGGCGAGCATCGCGATCGTGAGCGGCACGATCAGCCAGTAGATGCGGAACGACGTGTCGAGGGCGATCCCGAAGAAGCGTGCCGGCTCGACGGTGAGGCCCGCGGTGCCGCCGGTGACCGAATCCCAGTTGGCGAAGACGAAGTGGGCGATGAACGAAGCGGCGATCGTCGCGATCGCGAGGTACAGCCCCTTGACGCGCAGCGACGGGATGCCGACGACGAGACCGCCCGCCATCGCGACCACGCCGCCGGCGACGAGGTTCAGCGGCGCCGGCGTTGCCCAGCGCATCTGCAGCACCGCCACCGTGTATGCGCCCATGCCCATGAACGCCGCCTGGCCCAGGCTCACGAGCCCGGTGTATCCGGTGAGGATGTTCAGCCCGGTGGCGCTGGCGACGTGGATGCCCACCAGGCATGCGAGGTACAGCCAGTATTCGTCGGCGACGAAGGGGAAGGCCACGAGTGCGACGAACAGCACCGAAAACCACGCCCACTGCGTCGGAGAGTCGATCAGCGCCTCGTCGGCGGCATAGTCGGGCCGCGCCAGGCCTATGCGCATGCGGATCTCCGGGGGGACCTTTCGCGCATCGTGATGCTTTCGCTCACAGCCGTTCGATCTCGCGCGTGCCGAACAGTCCGTACGGCCGGACCATCAGGATCAGCACGAGCAGCGTGAAGACGGCGAGCACCTTGAACTCGCCGCCGAGGTACGCGCCAGCCCACGCCTCGACGAGACCGATGAACAGGCCGCCGACGAGCGCACCGGCGACGCTGTCGAGCCCGCCGAAGATCACGACGACGAGCACGGTGAGGCCGAAGATTCCCATCGTCGAGGAAATGCCGCCGATCGCGCCGACGACGATGCCGGCGACCGCTGCGATCATTCCGCCGACGATCCACGACAGCGAGAACACGCGCGGAACGTCGATGCCCATCGAGTACGCCGCCGCCTGGTCGGAGGCGGTTGCGCGCAACGCGACGCCGCCGCGCCAGAAGCGGAACACGAGCAGCACGGCGGCGATCAGCAGCGCGGCGGCACAAAAACCGTAGAACACTTTCGGCGAGACGTACGCCTGGCCGAGGAAGATCGCCTCGTTCGGCAGGAACTCGGGCAGCCGGCGCGGGTCGGCGGTCCAGACCAGCTCGACCAGGCCGACGAGGATCGAGCCCAGTCCCACCGTGACCATGAACACCGAGATCGGCGACTCGCCGAGCATCGGGCGGATCATCGTGCGCTCGACGATCGCGCCGAGCAGTCCGCCGCCGACGATCGCCGCGACGATCGAGATCCAGACCGGCAAGGCGAGGCCGGCGGCGAAGGCGAAGAAGAGGTACGCGCCGATCATCAGCATCTCGCCGATGGCCAGGTTCACCACGCGCGTGGCCTTGTAGATGATGACGAAGGCCAGTCCGGTGAGGGCGTACAGCGCGCCGGTTCCCAGGCCGGCGAGCGAGATCTCGGCCAGGAACAGCCAGTCGAAGTTCACGCGGTGCACTCCGCGCGCCCGCCGGCGAGCCGCCGACGAAGCTCGTCGATGCGGCCGGCGCCGAGGTAGGCCCGAATCACCTCCGGGTCGTTCTGCACCTCGGCCGGCGCTCCCTGAGCGATCACCTGGCCGAAATTGAGCACGACGACGTGGTCGGAGAGATCCATCACCATGCCCATGTCGTGCTCGACCATCAGCACGGTGACGCCCCACTCGGCGCGCAGGTCGAGGATGAAGCGCGCCATGTCCTCGGTTTCCTCGCGGTTCATCCCGGCGACCGGTTCGTCGAGCAGCACGATCTTCGGGCGCATCGCCAACGCACGCGCCATCTCGACGCGCTTCTGCAGCCCGTAGGGTAGCGACGCGACCGGTGCGTGGCGGATGTGGTCGATCTCGAGGAAGTCGATCACGCGCTCCTCGATCTCGGCGCGCAACTGCATCTCCTCGCGGCGCGCTCGTCCGAAATAGACCAGCGCGTCGAAGATGTTCGTGCGCAGGTGACAGTGCCGGCCGAGCTTGATGTTGTCGAGCACGGTCATGCCGCGAAACAGCGCGATGTTCTGGAAGCTGCGTGCCAGCCCGAGCGCCGCGCGCTTCGGCGCGGGCAGGCGCGTGATGTCGTGCCCCTCGAAGCGGATCGTCCCGCGCGCCGGCCGATAGAAGCCCGAGATCGTGTTGAACAGCGAGGTCTTGCCCGCACCGTTCGGTCCGATCACCGACGTGATGCTGCCGGGCGCGACCGAGAAACCGACGCCGGCCAGCGCCTGCACCCCGCCGAAAGCCAGTGTGAGGTCCTCGACCTGCAGGAGATCGCGCTCGGGGGAAACGGACTCGAGGATCGACACGCGCGAGAATCGACCGACGTTGTTGCGTAGGCGCGAAGTCTCGACGATCGCCGCACCGGATGCAATAGGGAAAAGAAAAAAGGAAAGGGAAGGGAAGGGACGGGCGAGGAAAGGGCGAGGAAAGGGCCGCGGGATGCCCGCGGCCGGGGACGTCAGGAACGAAGCGAAGCCCGGGAGATCGCGACAGCTGGCCCCGCGGCCGTGCGCGGGGCGTTGCCTTTTCGCTGCGTCAGGCCTTGCACTCGTTCGCCAGCTGGCGCCCGTGCTTCGTGTCGAGAAGCATCGACTTGCTGGCGATGACCAACCATACGAGCCCCGAACTGGGGTCCTCGTAGCGCAGCGCGCCGCTTCGTGCGTGCACCGCCTTCATCCGGTATTCCTTCTTGTCGAAGCGCAGCACGGCGCTTTGCATGTCGGGTGACACCTGTGCGACGTCGACGCTGCGATTCAGCTCGCAGCGGTATACGCCGGCGGGGAACTTGAAGTGATGCGGATTGAAGCTCTGCGCCTCGGCGGTCTCGGCGGCCGTCGCCGGCAGTTGCAGGCACGCCAACGAGGCCACGACGGCGAGAGACGCGAAACGGGCGAAGTGGGAACGGGTCGAGCGCATCGTACGGACTCCATGGGGCTCGGCTCGGCACTCTGCTCGGGGGAGGAGGGCGCCCGAAAGGTGTCGAGCAGTATACGCCCGGCGGGTGCCGGAACGGGAAGGAAATGCTGCCGCCAGCGTGGGCAGTCCGCAACGGGAAATCGCCCCGGAGTCGACGAACGGCAGCGGGATCGGTTTCCGCGGCGGGCGGGGCAGATCGGCTCTCAGACGGCGTCGGCGACCCGCTCGGGCACCAGCAGCTTCGAGTCGCGCACCCCTTCCGGATACAGACGGGCGAGCACGTCGAGCGCTGCGCCCGACAGTGCCGGGCGCAGCGCCGAGGCGAGCAGGGCCTCGCCGCCTTCCTCGCCGCGCAACGACCACGCGTGCTCGAAGATTTCGTGATGTGCCTCGAGCACCGATTGCACCAGTTCGAGCCAGTGCGGCGGGTGCTCGGAGGCGCTCCACTCGCCCCGGCCGCGGCCGTAGTGCGCGACCGCCAGGTACGAGAGCAGCGCCGCTGCGCACGATTCGTCGAGCACCGCGTCGCTCCAGGTGACCGCGGGTGCGGGGCCGCCTCGAACGAGGTTGTAGCCGCGCGCCAGGCCGAACGCACCCATCGCGCCGAGCAGACTGCCGCCGAGGATGCCCGCGCCGAAGCTGAAGCCGCCGGTGGCGAGATCGGCCTTGAGTCCGGCGAGCGCGCCGGTGAGGACGCCGCCGAGCACGGCGGCCCTGCCTTCGGGCAGTCGGCTGCTGACCCTGTAGTGCTCGGCGAGTCGCTCGATGATCTCGCCCGAGGCGTGGCCGCCGAGCCCGTGCAGCGCGATCAGACGGTCGGTGGCCGCGCGCAGCGCGTCGTCGAGGCGTTGCGCGAGTGCGCGCATCGCCTGGCGGCGCGCGGCGGGAACCGCCTGCGCGTCGGGCGACGAGGAGCGCGAAAGCGCCTGCGCTGCGCCGCGCAGGCGGCCGAGCATTCCGGCGCCGTTGATCGTCTCGCGATCGCCGGCGATCTGCGCCAGCGCCTGCGCGAGAACGTCGATCGATTCGTCGAACACGCGCCGGCGCATCCGCAGCCACTCGTCGATCAGCCGCAACGCTGCCGGGCGCTGTTCCGCCTCGAGTACGTCGACGATCGCGCGCAGCAGCGTCGCCTCCTGCACCCAGCAGCGGGCGAAGGCGTCGAGCGGCAGCACTGCGCGCACCGGGCGCGCAGCGGCGAGATGGCGGCGCCATTCGTCGAGCTCGGCGGCTTCGTCCGCCGCAGGACGCGGCGCGCCGAGCTGGTTCAGCAGCACGATCACCGGCTTGCCGATCCAGTCGAGTACGCGCATCTCGTCGTCGATGTACCGGGCCTGCGCGAGCGGCTCGGAGGCATTGACCAGGTAGAGCACGACGTCGGCCCGTTCGCGCACGTTGCGCACCGCCTGCTGGTTCGACCACAGCGCACGGTCGCGAAAGCGGTCCCAGACCTGCCCGACGAACCACCCGATCGGATCGCCCGCCGACTCGAGCCGGCGCGCCAGCCGCGCGCTGTCGCCGAAGCCGGGCGTGTCCCACAGCGTGAGCCGGTCGCCTTGCGGCGTCTGCACGAGCGTGTGCTCCTCGGCCGATTCGGTGACGTGCGCCTCGTCGCGCACGATTCCGATGTCGCGCCCGAGCAGCGTTCGTGCCAGCGTCGTCTTGCCGACGTTCGTGTGCGAGACCAGGCTCAGTGAGATCGTGCGGGTTTCGGTCATGCGGGAACCGGTTGCGCGGCCCGGCGGTCGAGCGATTCGCGCACGCGTCGCCCGGCCACGGCGGGGTCGTCACGCTCGAGATCGACGAACACCGGACGGCATTCGTGTGCGGCGAGCAGCCGCTTCCATGCGTGGCGGCGGTCGTCGCGCCGACGCTGCGATACCTCGTCGCTGCCGCCGAAGCGAGCGGCGAAGGCCGACTCGTCGACGAGCGACACGACTTCGCTCGCGCCGGGCCGCGCTGCGAGCAGGCGCGCGATGAACAGCCCGTGCGTTTCGGGTTCCGGGGTCGCACTCGACGAGAAGAGCGCGACGACGACGGCCGCACCCGGGGTCTGGGCGAGCGATGCCTCGACATGCTCCTCGCTGCCGTAGTCGATCGCATCGCCGACGACCAGTCGCAGCGTCGGGCCGAACACGACGCCGAGCAACGCGCGAAGCGCGAGGGTGGCCTGCGGCTGCGGCGTGAAGTGGCAAGGCACCACGCGCACCAGCGCAGCTTCGCCCGAGTGCTCGCGCAGGAGCGAGGCGAAGTAGCGGTCGGCCGCGGGCAGCGGAAACGCATTGGCGAGCCGATGCTCGAGCGCGCGGCCATACAGCGCGAGCAGCGCACGCGGGACGAAGACGACGAGCGCCACCGTCACCGCGTACAGATGGATCCACGGTGCCGCGCGTGCGCCGGAGGTTTCGGGAAAGCGCATCGCTTCGATCTGCGCGACGTCGGGCAGCGCGATGCCGGTGAGCAGCGTGGCCGGCTCGAGCACGAAGCCGAGCAGCGCACGCACGCTGGCGGCGTCGAGGAAAGTGCTCTCCCAGCCGGCCCGATACTCGAAGACGAGCCCGCGCAGGTACAGGCCGGCGAGCGCACCGAGTGCGAAGGCGATGGCCGAGACGTGCAGCACGCGGGCCACGCGGATGGACGTGAGCCTCGCGCTCGCCGCCGCCCAGTCGGCGGCGAAGCGCGCGAGCACCGCCCGACGCGCCCGGGCGCGACCGCCCGCGGCGTCGCCCGGACGCAGCGCGGCGACCTCGCGCCTCGGCACGATCGCTCGCTGCGCGAGGCGTCCGATCGTGCGAGCGACGAGACCGCGTTCGCTGCGCCCCCGTGCCCGCAGCAATGCGCGCAGCGCGATCGAGACGTAGGCGAGAAGGTTCCAGGCCATCACCGCGAGCAGCGGCGGCGCGAGGATGTTCACGTGCCGTGCCGGTCCGATCGCATCGGTGGCCAGTCCGCCGAGCAACGCGAAGGCCGGCAGCGCCCAGCCCAGCCACGGCCGCCAGTCGGTGCTGCGCCGTGCGCGCCGTGCTGCGGGCTCCCGCGCGGAGAGTCGCTCGAGCGCAAGCTCCGCGCGACGGGCGACGAAACGCTCGCCCGACGCGCTTGCGCCCTCGACCTCGGCGGCGGCGCGGCTTGCCCACGTCCGGTCGTCGTCGCCCCAGTTCACGACGCCGCCGGGAGCAAGTTCGAAGGCACGGACCAGCAGCGCGTTTCGGGCTTCGTTCTCGGTCATCCGCTTCGCCGGATCGATGTGCGACCCGGCCCAGGGCTCCATCGTATCCGGCAATCCTGTCCGGCCGGCCCGACCCTGGCATCGCACCCTGCGTCCCGCGGGCGACGAAGCGCTTCGGCGGTGGTGCGATCCTGCGGCCCGGCGCCTGCTGCCGGGCGATGCCCGCTATCGCGCCCCGGCGCGAAGTCGGTGGGCGGCGGCTGGCGCAGGCCTGAACGGCGCCGACGGCCGCTCCGCCTGCCCCGCCAACAACGCACGCGCCTGCGACAGGACCGCCTGCGACGGGACCGCCTGCGCCGCCGAGTCGTTCGTCGCCGTCACGGTGCGGTGCAGGTCGGCGTCCAGCGGCGCCCAGCGTGCCGGGTCGGAGCCGGTGAAGACGATCACCGACGGCACGCGAAGCGCCGACGCGAGATGCGAGACGTCGGTGTCGTTGGCCACCAGCAGGCGCGCATCGGCGAGCAGCGCCGCCTGCGCGCCGATCGTGAGCGGCGCCATCGCGTCGATCGCCGGCGCACGCATCTTCGCGCGCACTTCCGCGCCGAGTGCACGCTCGTGCTGCGCGCCGGTGACGACGATGGTCAGGCCGTATTCCCGGTGCAGCGCGTCGGCGACCGCGGCAAAGTGCTCGGCGCCCCAGCGGCGCTCGGCCGATCGCGCGCCGGGATGCACGCAGACGTAGCGCCCGGGCACGAGTCCGCGGGCCACGCCGCTTGCGTGCAGCTCGGCCTCGTCGGCCGCCAGCAGCGCAAACTCGAGCGACTCGTCGCGCGCCTTGCACCCGAGGTAGCGCGTGAGCGCCAGCAGCCTGCGCACCTCGTGTCCGTGATCGGGGTAGCGCAGCCATGCGTTGCGGCGGCGCGGATCGTCTCCGGCCTGCGCATCGGCGTCGTCGGCAGGGCGGAACCCGGCGATGCGTCGGGCGCCGAGCAGGCGCGCCACGCGGTTCGAGACGTGTCCGTCGCCGTGCATCTGCAGCGCGAGGTCGAAGGCGCGTGCGCGTGCGTCGAGCACGAAACGTGCGAAGGCGGCGGGGCTGGGAGGCTGCTCGGGAAACCCGGGATAACCCGGGAAAGTCATGAAATCGTCGACGTAGTGCGACAGCCGGTCGGGCAACGACTCGGCCCACGGCAGCCCGACCAGCGTGATCGACGCATGAGGACACTCGTTGCGCAGCGCGCGCAGCGCGGGAACGGCGCACAGCACGTCACCGGGCGGCAGTGCGCGCAGAACGACGATGCTGCGAGGGCGGAAACTCCGAAGCAATGGCATGGCGGATCCGGCGTGCTGGAACTCGCCGCAGTCCCTGCAATCGTGGGACCACCCCGGCGGCTCGCCGTGCGTTCACCGCGGCCCGCAGCGGCGCTGCTCGTGTGCGGCGGCTCTCAGTGCGCCGGCGACGGCGAGTCGACGACGGCGCCGAGCGTGACGCGGAAACACGCGCCGCAGCCGGTTTCGGGCATCAGCGCGAGCGTGCCGCCGAGACGGCGCATGATCTGCCAGCTGATCGCCAGGCCCAGGCCGGCGCCGACGACCGACGTCTGCGTATGCGCCCAGCCGCGCGCGAACTTCGAGAAGATCAGCTCGCGCTCCTCGGGCCGGATGCCCGGCCCGTTGTCCTCGACGTACACCTCGTACTGGCCGTCGACGACGCGGCTGCTGATGCGCACGAAAGGCGCGTCGCTGGTGTTGTACTTGATCGCGTTCGAGACCAGGTTGATGAAGACCTGGCTGAGCCGGTCGGCGTCGGCGTACACCAGCACCTTGCCGGCGCGCTCGCCGTCGACGAGTTGCACGCGCGTGTTCGCCGCCAGTCCGTGACAGGTGCGCACCGAGCGATCGAGCGCCGACTCCGGATCGATGCGCTCGAGCGCCCAGGGCGCTTCGCCGCGCTCGAGCAGGCTCAGGTCGAGGGTGCTGTCGAGCAGGCGGGTCAGCCGCACGCTCTCCTCGTGGATGATCGCGAGGAAGTGCCGCGCTCGTGCCGCATCCAGGTCGGGGGTGTCGAGGAGGATCTCGGCGAACGACCGGATCGAGGTCATCGGCGTGCGCACTTCGTGGCTCACCTGGCTGAGGAAGTCGTCCTTCTGCGCATCGAGCTGCGTGAGCCGCTCGTTCGCCTCGCCGAGTTGTGCGGCGGCGATCTCGAGTTCGCGCGACTTGCGCTCGAGTCGCTCGCTGTACTCGCGGATGCGCTGGGTCTCGTCGGCGATCTGCATCAGTTCGTCCAGGCTGATCGTCTCGCCGGTGACGACCTGCGAGATCATCGCGCGCGCCGAAGCCGCGCCGACACTGCCGGCGAGCTTGCGCTCGAGTTGCGAGATGAACGCGTCGTCGGCCTTCGTCGCTGCGGCGAGCGAGCGGCGGCCTCCGCTGGCGTCCTGGAAAAGTCGGCCCGCCTCGTCGGCGCCGAGGATGCGATGCGCCAGCAGGTTCAGGTCGAAGGTGGTCGCCGAGCGGCGGATCAGCGCGCCGGCGGCGTCGGCGGGGGTGCGGAACACGTCGACGAACAGCGTGGCCTGGAGTCGCTCGAGTGGCCTGGGCTCGCGCCACAACGACCCGAGCACGAACAGCAGCGAGTTGATCGACAGGCTCCAGAACAGCGAATGCACGAGCGGGTCGGCGCCGTCGAACCCGAGCAGCGCGTAGGGACGCAGCAGCGAGATGCCGAACGGACCGTCGGCGATGGCCTGCGGCGAGAGCAAGCCGCCGAAGCTCGGCAGGTACAGCGTGTACGCCCACAACAGCGCGCCGGCGAGCAGGCCCGAGAACGCGCCGGTGGCGTTGGCGTGGCGCCAGAAGAGTCCGCCGAGCAGCGCGGGCAGGAACTGCGCGACGCCGGCGAAGGAGATCAGGCCGATCGACGCGAGTGCGTCGGAGTTGCCGCTGACGCGGAAATAGAGGAACCCCAGCAGCAACATCGCGCAGATGCTCAGACGCCGGCTGACCAGCAGGAAGCCTCGCAGGTCGGCGTCCTCGGGCACCCAGCCGAAGCGCAGCGCCATCGGCATGATCAGGTGGTTCGAAACCATCGTCGACAGCGCAATGCAGGCGACGATGACCATCGACGTCGCCGACGAGAAGCCGCCGAGGAATGCGAGCAGCGCGACCGTCTCCTGGTTCGCCCACATCGGCAGCGTGAGCACGAACATGTCGGGATTCGAGCCCGCCGGCAGCAGGCTCAGCCCGCCGATGGCGATCGGCAGCACGAACAGCGTCATCAGGAACAGGTAGAGCGGGAACAGCCACGACGCCGTGCGCAGGTGCCGCTCGCTGGAGATCTCGACCACCGACACCTGGAACTGGCGCGGCAGGCAGACGATCGCGGTGGCCGACAGGAAGGTGAGCGTGATCCAGCGCGGGCCGAACACGTCCTCGGAGTGCAGGATCGCCGGCGACGCGAGCTCGAACAGCTCGCCGGGGCTGCCGGCGACGAAGAACACGAGCAGGATGCCGACGGCGAGCAGCGCCGCGAGCTTGACGACGGCCTCGAGCGCGATGGCGGCGACCACGCCGTGATGCCGCTCGTTGGCGTCGATGTTGCGCGTGCCGAACAGGATCGTGAACACCGCCATGCCGGCGGCGATCCAGAAGCCCGTGTCGTAGTCGGGGCCGACCGTGGGAACGCCGATCAGCGCGTCGGGTCCGGCCGCGCTGATCACGTGATAGCTGGTGGTGACCGCCTTGAGCTGCAGCGCGATGTACGGCGTGGCGCCGATCATCGCAATCACCGTGACGAGGGCCGCCAGGCTTGCGCTCTTGCCGTACCGCGACGAGATCATGTCGGCGATCGACGTGATGCGCTGCGCGCGGCCGATGCGCACCAGCTTGCGCAGCAGCACCCACCAGCCGACGAAGACCAGCGTCGGCCCGATGTAGATCGTGGCGAACTCCAGGCCGTCGCGTGCGGCCGAGCCGACGGCGCCGTAGAAGGTCCACGACGTGCAGTACACCGATATCGACAGCGTGTAGACGACCGGCGACTGCAGCCAGCCGAGCTTGCCCGCACGCGCGCGGCGATCGCCGTAGAAGGCGACGGCAAAGAGCAGCGCCACGTACAGCAGCGCGATCAGCAGCACGAAGTTCGGCGAGAGCATTCAGCGCGTTTGCGTCGGTGCGCCGCGGGCCGGCGTGGCGGGCGCGTCGCCGTCCGGCTCGGCCATGTCGTCGGCCGCGAGCCTGCGCGAGAGCCAGAACGCCAGCACGATCAGCGCGAGCCACACGCCGAACAGCCAGACGACGATCAGCGGCACGCCGAACACGTGAAGGGGCACGGTGAACAGCCCGATCAACGGCGGCATCCAGGCGAACAGGCCGAGCAGCGGCAACACGACGGCGGCGTCGCGCAGCCGCGCCGGGCGGGTCGACGCCGGGCTGGCCGGGGCGGGGCGCGCGAGCCTGGCGCGTTTCATCGTGCAACGACGCGATCGGCGCCGCAATCAGCCGGGCGCGAGCCGGCGCACCTCGTCGACGATCTCGCGATTGGAGAAGGGCTTCGTCATGAAGCCGTCGACGCCGATCTCCTCGGCCATGCGCCGATCCTGCGACTGGCCCTTGGCCGTGAGGATGATCACCGGGATCGCGCGCAGTGCCGGGTCGGACTTCACCAGCTTGAGCACCTCGAAGCCGTTGAGCCGCGGCAGCATGACGTCGAGGATCATCATGTCGGGCGGGTCGGTGCGCAGGCGCGCCATCGCGGCTTCGCCGTCGAAGACGGAGGCGACCTCGTAGCCGTGGCGCTGCAGCACGAAGCTGAGCGATTCGACGATGTGCGGTTCGTCTTCGGCGATCAGCACCCGAGTCGTCATCGAGGGTCGTCCTGGCCGGGTTGCAGGCCGTGAATGGGGAAGATCGCCACGAGTGTAGCGGGTCGCTGACGCGCACAGAAGAATGCGTCGCGTCGGTCAGGCATCGATGATCGGATCTTCCTGCCGATACCAGCAGTCTTGGCGCACGCACAACCGGCAGGTCGGTCCGACCGGAATCGCAGGAGCGCTCGACGACAGGTCGATCCCGTCGGCATAGACGGTCCGGTCGGCGTGCAACGCGTCGCAGGCGAGCATCACCGAGGCGAGCCGGCGCGGCATGCCGAAGGCCGGGCGCGCCTTCTCGTCGGTGCGCGCAAGCAGCAGGAAGCGCGCGCCGTTCGGAAATTCGGCGAGCTGGCGCACGAGCGCACCCGGCGACTGGAACGCCTGGTACACCGGCCACAACGGACAGCCGCTGCCGTTGCGCGGCATCAGCAGGTGCGGCAGCGGATAACGCTTGGTGACGAACCCGGCCGTATCGACCCGCAGGAACGCGAAGGGGATCGCCGGCGCATCGGGCCGCTGCAGCGTGACGAGCCGATGGCACACCTGCTCGAAGCTCGCGTCGAAACGGCGCATGAGCCGGTCGAGATCGTAGCGCGCGGTGATCGCTGCCTCGAGCATCGCGTCGTAGGGCATCACGATCGCCGCGGCCAGGTACGAAACCAGCATGCGCGCCGCGCGTCGCTTCGCCGCGTCGCTGGTGAGCAGCGGCGAGCCGACGATCTCCCCGCTCACCGGCGCGCCCTGGCGGAACACCTGGGCGGCGAATTTCGCGAGTTCGAAGCGGCGCGTCGACCGGGCGACGCCTTCGGGCAGCGTGAGCGTGCGCGCGGCTTCGTCCCACGCGGCATACGGATGCCCGGCCGCCGCCTGCGGCGCCTGGCCGGGCCCGGTGCACACGCGCACGTCGTGGACGCGGGTGAGGTAGGCCGCGAGCCGATCCTCGTCGCAGTCGCGCTCGATGCCGGCGGAGGTGCGAAAGTCGCTCGCCGCCTGCTCCAGCGCGGGGAAATGGTTGCCGCGCTCGAGGAGGAAATCGTCGACCTCCTCGGACGGCGTCACCGATCGCGTTTCCGTGTGCGCCTTGTCGAAGAACGACGCCAGCGCCTGCGCCACGTCCGACAGGCGCCGGCTCTCCGAGGCGATGATCGACAGGAAGCGCGAGCGCTGTTGCGGCTCGAGATCGTCGATCGACTCGAGAATCTCCGACGACGATCGGATCGCCGCGACGCGGCTGAGCATCGAGTGCACGGCCTGGCCGAGGAACGGATCGTGGTTGAGCCGATCGGACAGCGCGCGCACCGCCTCGAGGCGGTCGAGCGACGCGCGGTGCAGGCGCACCAGCGCCTGCGCCCAGTTTTCGTGCTGGCCGGCGAAGTGCTCGGCACTCACCGGGTCGAGTTTCAGCTCGGCGAGCAGCGGCTGCGCCGCCAGCGAAGCGAGGTCGTCGGCCAGCCGGCGCTGCGCGGCACCGTCGAGATCGTCGATGTCCACGTCGAGCGCGCCGGCGATGCGCTTGAGCACCGCGCCGCCGATGTTGCGCCGGGCACTCTCGATCAGGTTCAGGTACGACGCCGAGATGCCGACGCGCGCGGCCAGCGCCGACTGCGTGATGCCCAGCGCGCGGCGCCGCTCGCGGATGCGCGGACCGATCGTCGAGCGATAGGGCATTCGAGCGGGGGCGTCAGCCTGCAATGCTGCGTCGCAAGGTGAAAAATCGACTCGCTTGACCGTGTTCCTTCTAATTGTTTACAGAAAGCTTGTTCTCTGTCAAAGACTTGTTGTTCGCTTGACATCGGTCGCGCATGATCCTTTCCGCAGTCGACAGCGACGGGCTCCCGCCGCGTTCAACGAAGAAAAGTGGAGAAGGTCAATGCGAGAGAAAAAATCGGGCAGCAACGGCACCGCCGGCGTTTCGCGTCGGCGCGTGCTGCAGGTGGGCGCCGGCGTGGGTTCGATGATGATCCCGGGCTTCGGCGTCATCAACTGGGCCTACGCGCAGGACAAGGCGCCGTTGGGCACCTGGCCGGCGGGCTCGCAGGGCGACACCGTCTACATCGGCGCGGCGGTGCCGCTCACCGGAACCTACGCGGTGCAGGGTGCCGACGAGCTCAAGGGCTGGGAGCTCGCCGTCGAGCACATGAACACCAACCACGAACTGATGAAGAAGATCGCGCCGAAGGTGAACAACGGCGTGCTCGGCAAGAAGGTGGCGCTTCTGTCGGCCGACTCCGCGGCGAAGCCGAACCAGGCGGTGCAGGCCCAGCAGACGTTCATCGCGCAGAACAAGCCGATCCTGATGACCGGCTCGACCTCGTCGGCCGTGGCCGTCGCGCTGAACAAGTTCGCGCAGCGCGAAAAGATCCTCTACATGCCCGGCATCTCGGGCTCGAACGACACCACCGGCAAGGACTGCGTTCGCTACAGCTTCCGCCAGGGCTTCTACGGCGAGATGGCGGCCAACGCGATCGGCCCGGTGCTGGTGAAGAACTTCGGCAAGAACCGCAAGGCGGCGTTCATGACGCCCGACTACACCTACGGTCACACGACGACCGAATCGGTCAAGGACTATCTCGTCAACCAGGCCGGCTGGACGATGGTGACCAACCAGGTCTCGCCGCTCGGCACGCAGGACTTCAGCCAGTACCTGACCAACATCGCGAACTCGGGCGCCGAGTTCCTGGTCAACGTCAACTGGGGCCGGGACGCGGTGCTCTCGACGCAGCAGGCCAAGCAGTTCGGGCTGCTGCCGAAGATGACGCTGGTCATTCCGTACCAGATTCCGTTCCTGGCCAAGGAAGTCGGGCCCGACCTGACCGAGGGCGTCTTCGCGGCAACCGACTTCTGGTGGACGCTCGAAGACAAGTATCCGCTGGCCAAGCTGTTCGTCGAGTCGTTCCAGAAGAAGTACGGCTACCGCCCGGAGTGGGGCGCCGAGAACGCCTACGTGAGCTTCGCGCACTGGGCGCGGATGGTCACCGAAGCGGGCAGCTTCTACCCGCCCGACGTGATCAAGCAGTGGGAGAAGGGCGAGACGATCCCGTCGCTGCTCGGCGACGTCCACTACCGGCCGGAAGACCATCAATGCGTACGGCCGGTCGTCATCGTGCGCGGCAAGGCCAAGAAGGACATGAAGAACGACGAGGACTACTGGGACGTGCTCGAGCTGGTGCCCGGCGAGACGGTCATCCAGAAGCCCGACGCGTTCGGCTGCAAGCTCGGCGACTACACCTGATCCGCATCGACGCCCTCTCCGGCGCAAGCCGGCGAGGGCGCCTTGCGCTTTCCCGCGGCGACAGCACGAAGGCAGTGCTCGACGATCGACGCAACCACCTGATCGGGCCTTGATCGCGTGATTAACTGGGCGAATTTCATATCGCAGTGCTTCAACGGCTTGGTGCTCGGCGCGCTCCTGGCGCTGATCGCCTCCGGCCTGACGATCATCTACGGCACGCTCGGCGTGCTCAATCTGGCGCACGGCGCCATGTTCATGCTGGGCGGCTACGCCGGCTGGGTGGCGTACGACTACTCCGGCTCGTTCGTCGCTGCGCTCGCCGCCGGATCGTTGTTCGTCATGCTGGTGGGCGTGGTGATGGAGCGCACGATCATCCGCTACTTCTACGCCCGGCCGCCCGAAGACCAGCTGCTCGTCACCTTCGGCCTGGCGATCGTCTTCGTCGAGGGCGTGCGCTTCTTCTTCGGCAGCCTGTCGAAGACGACGCCGCCGCCGCGGATCTTCCAGGGCATCACCGATCTCGGCTTCATGGTGTATCCGACCTACCGGCTGGCCGCGCTCGGGATCGTCGCCATTGCGCTGCTGCTGCTGTATTTCGTGCTCTACAAGACGCGCATCGGCATGATCGTGCGCGCCGGCATCGAGGATGCGGTGATGGTCGATACGCTCGGCATCAACGTCCACAAGGTCTTCATGCTGGTGTTCGGCATCGGCGCAATGGCGGCCGGCTTCGCCGGCATCGTCAATGCGCCGGTGGTGTCGATCGCGCCCGACGTCGGCGAGGCGATCCTCGTGCAGGCCTTCGTCGTGGTCGTCATCGGAGGCGTGGGATCGTTTCCCGGCGCCATCCTGGGCGGCCTGATCGCGGGCGAGATCATCTCGATCACGTCGATGTTCAACCCCGGGTACTCCTACATCATGCTCTTCGCTGCGATGACGCTCGTGCTCGTGGTTCGTCCTCGCGGGCTGCTCGGCACGATGGGCCGCGAGTAAGCGCTCTTCGCCATGTCCAGACCACGTCCCTTCCTGTTCGAGACCATCGCGGCGCTTGCACTGATCGCAGTGCCGTTCGTGCTGCCGTACCTGGGTTTCACGCCGACGACGATCAACCGGATCCTGATCTGGGGCTTCGTCGGGATCGGCTTCGACCTGTTGTTCGGCTACGCCGGGCTGCTGTCCTTCGGGCAGGCGGCCTTCTTCGGCACCGGCGGCATGTTCGCCGCCTATCTGTTGACGCAGACCTCGTTCGAGAACACGGTCGTCGCCGTTTTCGCCGGTGCGTTCGTCGCCGGCGTCGTCGGTTACCTGGTCGGTCTCGTCGCGCTGCGGCGCACCGGCATCTACTTCGCGATGATCACCGTCGCGATCGCCGAGATGTTCTTCTTCCTCGAGTTCAATCCGCTGTCGGCCTATACCGGCGGCGAGAACGGGCTGCCGGGCGTGCCCACGCCCAATCTCGACCTCGGCTTCGTGACCTTCGAGTTCGACAGCAACTGGTCGATGTACGCGTTCTTCGCGTTCTGGTATTTCGTCGGACTCGTCGTCGCGCTTCGCATCGTGCGCTCGCCGGTGGGCCTGCTGCTGCGCGCGATCCGCGACAACCCGATGCGCGTCGAGGCGCTCGGCCACAATACGCACGGCTACAAGCTCGCCGTCTTCGTGATCGCCGCCGTCTATGCCGGCTTCGGCGGCGGACTGCTCGGCATGATGCAGGGCTTCATGCCGCCGGACGCGTTCATGTTCGCCACGTCGGGCGAGATCATCATGCAGACGGCGATCGGCGGCGCGGGCACGTTGATCGGCCCGCTGCTCGGCGCCGCCACGTGGCTGTACCTGAGCGACTTCTTCCAGACGACGCTCGATCTCGGTGCCACCTGGAAACTCGTGCTGGGCATCGTCTTCGTGCTGCTCGTGGTTTTCCTGCGCCGCGGGCTGGTCGGTGCGATCGTCGACCTGTATCGGCTTGCCACGGGGCGCAAGTCGGCGCAGGGCGCGGATGCGCCGCCCGCGGCTTCGGGCGCTGCGCGCGCCGCGACGCCGCATCATCGACCGGGCCCCGGCAACGGCGGTCTCGTGTTGCAGGCGGCCGGCGTCGGCGGGCTCGCGCTCGATGCCGACGACGACGGCGCAACGCGCGACGCCGGGCGCAGCGTCGCCGGCCCGAGCGTCGCCGGCAGGAGCGCACATCCGGCGACGGGCGCCGTTGCGGCGACGAGCACTGCGGGCGTGGCAGGACGATCGGATGGCACCGGGCAGCGCTTCGCGGCCGACGGTTCGGCAGCGCCGGCGGGCCTGGTGAAGCGCGCGCGGGCGCAGGCGAAGTCCGGCCCGATCCTCGAGGCAACCGGCATCACGAAGCGCTACGGGGGCCTCATCGCCAACCGCGACATCGACTTCACCGTCGAATACGGCGAGATGCGCGGCATCATCGGACCGAACGGCGCGGGCAAGAGCACCTTCTTCAAGATGCTCACCTGCGAGGTCCCGCCCACGGCCGGCAAGATCGTGTTCGAGGGACGCGACATCACCGGCATGGGGGTCGCCGAAGTCTGCCAGCTCGGCCTCACCAAGAGCTACCAGATCAACCAGCTCTTCGGGCGACTGACGGTGCGAGACAACCTGACGATCGCGGCGATGGGCGCCATTCGCGGCCGGTTCAGGCTCGACCTCTTCAAGAGCCTGCACAAGGTCGCGGGGCTCGATGCGCAGGTCGAAAGCACGGCCGCGCTGGTGCACCTGACGGGGCGGCTCGACACTCCGGTGTCCGAACTCGCCTACGGCGAGAAGCGCCGGCTGGAGGTGGGACTGGCGCTCGCGACTTCGCCCAGCCTGCTGCTGCTCGACGAGCCGCTGGCCGGGATGAGCGCCGAGGAGCGCGTCGAGACCGTCGCGCTGCTCAAGTCGATCGGCCAGGGCCGCACGATGATCATCATCGACCACGACATGGATTCGCTTTTCGAACTGGTGGAGAAGGTCACCGTGATGCAGGAAGGGCAACTGCTCGTCGAGGGCACGCCCGAGGAGATCAAGTCCAACGCGCAGGTGCAGGAGGCCTATCTCGGCGGCGTGTACGGAGAGCTGGCATGAACCTGCTCGAGGTCGAGGGGCTGAACAGCTACTACGGCGACAGCCACGTCCTGTTCGATGTCTCGCTGCGGGTCGCGAAGCACGAGGTCGTGGCGCTGCTCGGGCGCAACGGCGCCGGCAAGTCGACGACGCTGAAGAGCCTGATGGGCGTCGTGCGGCCGAAGACCGGCAGCGTGAAGCTCGACGGCGCCGAGATTGCGGGCCAGAAGGCGTACAGCATCGCCCGCGTCGGAATGCAGCTCGTGCACGAGGATCGCCGTGTCTTCGGCAGCCTGAACGTCGAGGAGAACATCATCCTCGCCGGGCTCACCGCCGAGAACAAGTGGCCGCTCGAGCGCATCTACGGGATGTTCCCGCGCCTGAAGGAGCGCCGGACGAGTCGTGGCACCGAGCTCTCCGGCGGCGAGCAGCAGATGCTCGCGATCGCGCGCGCGCTCGTGCGCGATCCGAAGATCGTGCTGCTCGACGAGCCGTTCGAGGGGCTCGCGCCGGTGATCGTGCACGATCTCGTTCGCGCCTGCCACGAACTCGCGAAGGCCGGACAGACCATCGTGCTGGTCGAGCAGAACCTCGCCGCCACGCTTGCGCTGGCCGACCGCGTCTACATCATCAACAACGGCTACATCGCCCACGAAGGAACTGCGGCCGAGTTGAAGGCGCAACCCGAGATCCTGCAGCGCTACCTGGGCGTGTAGGCACGCTTGCAGGCGTGCCTCCGGCGCGCGCTCCGGCCCCGGCTCCGGCCCCGGCGCACGCTCCCGGCCCCGGCGCGCGCTCCGGCCCCGGCGCGCGCTCGAAATCGAAGCGTCCGCGCGCGTGGAATCCATTCCACGCGCGAGGACGCTCGTTTTGCGAGTGCTACGCGGCCGCCGACGGGCGGCAGGACGACGACGGCAGCAGCACGGCGGCGCCGGTGATGCGACCGTCGCGCAAGGCGGCGAGCGCCTCGTCGGCCCGCTCCAGCGGCCAGGTCCGCACGTCGACGCGGATCGGATTCGCCCGTACCCAGTCGAGGAACTCGCGGCCGTCTTCGCGCGTCAGGTTCGCCACCGAGCGGATCGTGCGCTCGTTCCACAGGATCTCGTACGGGAACGACGGGATGTCGCTCATGTGGATGCCGCCGCAGACGACGGTGCCGCCCTTGCGCAGTGCGCGCAGCGCCTGCGGCACGAGCGCGCCGACCGGCGCGAACAGAATGGCGGCATCGAGCGCTTCGGGCGGCATCTCGTCGGAGCCGCCGGCCCACGTCGCGCCGAGCGAGCGCGCATGCGCCGCTGCTGCCGTGTCGCCGGGGCGCACGAACGCGTGGACGCGCCGGCCCTGCTGCACGGCGACCTGCGCAATGAGGTGCGCGGCCGCGCCGAAGCCGTACAGGCCGAGCGCCTGCGCGTCCCCGGCGGCCTTCAGTGAGCGCCAGCCGATGAGCCCGGCGCACAACAGCGGCGCCGCCTGCGCGTCGGACAGCGCGATGCCGTCGAGCGAGTGGCAGAAGCGGGCATCGGCGACGACGTGCGTCGCGAAGCCGCCGTCGCGATGCAGGCCGGTGAAGCTCGGTGCGTCGCACAGGTTCTCGCGCTCGTCGAGGCAGTACGCACAGTGCCCGCAGGTGCGTCCCAGCCACGGTACGCCGACGCGTTCGCCGATCGTCCACCGCGTCGCGCGCTCGCCGAGCGCCTCGACGACGCCGACGATCTCGTGCCCCGGAACGACGGGCAGCATCGGCAGCGCAAGCTCGCCGTCGACGATGTGCAGGTCGGTGCGGCACACGCCGCAGGCCGTCACCCGCAGCAGTACCTCCCCGCCTTCGGGGCGCAGCCTGCTTCGTTGCTCCGGCACGAGCGGCGTGCCGGGTGCGTGGAGCGCCATCGCGAGCATGATCGATTCCCTCCGGGCACGTCGAAGTCGACTCGCACCCTGCGCGGGGTGCGATCGAGGGCCTCGCTTCGGCGGCAGCCGGAAGGACGGCGCTGTCGGCTCGCGCCGGAAAGTCAGACCGCCATCGCCTTGACTTCCCCGAGCAGCGCCGCCGCCTCGTCGCCCATCGCCGAGTCGAGCATCGGATACATCATCTGCTCTTCCTTCTGGTTGTGCTGGACGAGGATCTCCATCACCTGCGCCGAGGCCGCGCGATACGCGGCGGCGTTCTTCGCGACGACCGCCTCGCGCATCTGCTCGAAGAGGCCCTCCATCGTGCGGTGTTCCTCGATCATCGTCGCCGTCGGGCCGCCGGCGCCCATGCCGGTGCGCTCCTCGAAGGCCGGGAAGAGCAGGCGCTCTTCCATCTCGATGTGCGCGGCGATGCGCCGCAGGAAGTCGGCCGACTCGCGCTCGAGTGCGGCGAAGTCACCGCTTTCGGCGGCACGCTCGGCACGTTCGAAGATCGAATCGCACAGCCGATGGTCGCCCATCATGTAGTCGTTGATCGATTCCATTTCATTGCTCCGTTTGCATCGCCGTCATGCCGCTTCCTTCAGTTCCGCGCGCTTGTCGGCAACGGTCGCCCAGTGATCGGCGTCGGGAAGCGCATCTTCCTTGATCGTGATCTCCGGCCAGACCCGCGACAGTTCGGCGTTGAGCGAGACGTACGCGTGCATGGCCCCCGGCACGTCGCCGTCGATGTAGATCGCTTCGACCGGGCATGCCGGCACGCAGGCGGCGCAGTCGATGCAGACCTCGGGATCGATGACGAGGAAGTTCGGTCCTGCGTGAAACGCATCGACCGGGCAGGTTTCGACGCAGTCGGTGTGCCGGCAGTTGATGCAGGCCTCGGTGACGACGTGTGTCATCGCTGTGTACCTCCGTGGATTCAGTTGGCCGTGGAGACGGCCTTCTCGGCCTCGGCCTTGACTTCGTCGGCGCTGATCCGGTGCACCGGCGCCTTGCCGCGGCTTGCCTCGGTGACGACGACCGGGCATTCGCCGACGTCGCCCGCTTCGTCGGACAGCTCGAAGCGCCGCTGCGTCAGTGCCATCGCCGACCAGCGTCGCGCCGGCTTCTTCTCCTCGCCGCCCAGTTCGGCGGCGGTGGGCGGAATCGGCTTGCCCTCGGCGCGCAGCTTCTCGACGCGGCGCAGCCCCAGGTAGGCCGCACCGTACGCGCCGTTCAACTGGCCGAGTCCGTCGGGCGCGACGTGGAAGCGCGAGCCGAGCGCGCTCTGCAGCGCGTCGATCATCGCGACGTTGCGCGTCATGCCGCCGGTGAGCATGAAGCCCGGCTCGAGGCCGACGCGGCGCATCAGCTGGATCGCGCGTCCGCCCAGCGAGACCATCGCGCCCATCATGATGTCCTCGGCGGGGATGCCGTTGGCCAGGTGGTTGATGACCTCCGATTCGGCGAACACCGCGCAGACGCTGCTGATCGCCTTCGGCGAAGTGGAGCGCTTGGCGTACGGACCGATGTCCTCGGTGGTCAGGCCCAGGTAGCGTGCCGTCTTCTCGAGGAACGCGCCGGTGCCGGCCGCGCACTTGTCGTTCAGCCGGAAGGCCTTCACGCGACCTTCGGCGTCGACCTTGATCGCCTTGATGTCCTGCCCGCCGATGTCGAGGATCGTGCGCGTGTCGGGGAACAGTTGCGTGGCGGCCTGCGCGTGCGCGGTGAGCTCGGTGACCTGTGCGTGACGGAAGTCGACGACGTAGCGACCGTACCCGGTGGAGCTGACGTAGGTCACGGCGGAGCGGTCGAGCTTGCAGTTCTTCAGCAGATCCTCGAAGACCGCTTCCGCGGCCTGCGCCAGCTTGAAGCCGGTCTTGCGCACGGCCATCCCGACGACCTCCCGGTCGCCGTTCAGGCAGATCGCCTTGGTGTAGGTAGAGCCGATGTCGATGCCGACGGCGTTGATCATGTCTTTCTCCTCAGGCGACCGCCGGCTCGGCGGCGAGTCCGAACGCGTGGTCGCGAGCGAAAAGCGCCGCGCCGAGCGCGCCGCAGAAGTGCGCATCGGGGCTCACGTTGAGCTTCGTCCCGATCGCGTCCTCGATGAGCTTGACCATCGCCTGGTTGCGGCTCACGCCGCCGGTGAAGGTCACCTCGGGGTTGATGCCGACGCGTCGCGCGAGCGAAACGCAGCGAGCGGTGATCGCCTGGTGCACGCCCATCAGCACGTCCTCGGGGAGGATGCCCTTGGCGAGGTGGCTGATGATCTCCGACTCGGCGAACACGGTGCACGTCGTCGTGATGCGGACCGGGTTCTGCGATCGCAGCGCCAGCGTGCCGAGCTCGGCCAGCGGCAGTTCGAGCGCGTACGACGCGGCACCCAGGAAGCGTCCGGTGCCCGCCGCGCACTTGTCGTTCATCGTGAAGTCGTCGACCTGCCCGTCGGGCTTCACCGAGATCGCCTTCGTGTCCTGTCCGCCGATGTCGATCACCGTGCGCGTGTTCGGGAAGAGCGAAACCGCGCCCTTCGCGTGGCAGGTGATCTCGGTGACCTGTTCGTGGCCGAACTTGACGTTGTAGCGTCCGTAGCCGGTGCCGGCGATGCGCACGACCTGCGACTCCTCGACGCCCGCGTTCTCCAGCGCCGCCTTGAACGCGTCCTCGGCGACGGTGATCATGCTGGTTTCCATGTCGACCAGCGCCCGTCCGACGACCTTGCCGGTCTCGTCGATGATCACGGCCTTCGTCTGTGTCGATCCGACGTCGACTCCGCCAACGTATTTCATGCATGACTCCCGAGAGTGTGAGCGTTGGATTTGGACGTGCCGGGCGCCGCGCCGCCGCGGTTCTGCAGCGATTCGAAGAACGCGTCGACGCGGTTCTTGATCTGCGCGTCGGACCAGTAGCGCGGGTCGATCAGGTCCGATTCGATGTACAGGCTCGGCAGCCGCAGGCGCTCGTTCAGGTAGTTGCGCGTGTCGGCCATTCCCGAAGAGACGAAGCGGCAGCTCTTGATGCCGTGGAAGACGATGCCGTCGACGTCGTAGTCCTTGATCTGCTGCGCCAGGCGCTCGTGCGAGAAGAACTGGTTCGACAGCCCGCGCTGCGCGGCCAGCGCGGTGACCTCGGCCAGGCTCTCGAGCGGGCGCGACGTGTCGTAGCGCACCTCGGCCGCGTCCATTCCGCCGGCGGCGAAGGTGAGGTAGTCCGAATACGCGAAGACGCCGCCCCAGGTCTCGAAGAGCTCGATCAGCCGGCGCATCGACACGTAGCAGGGCGTGCCGGAGAACAGCAGCCGGAAGCGTTCCTCGGCGACGCGCCCTTCGCCGCGCGCGACCTTCTCGCGCAGCGACTCCTCCAGCCGTCGCATGAACTCGGTACCTTCGGGCGTGCCGCGGTAGATGTTCATGATGCCGATGTAGGTGAGTCCGTCGAGCATCGCGTTGTACGGCGCCGGGCACGTGCGGTTCAGCGCCATCACGTTGTTCCAGTGCCCGACCGTCTTGTTGACGTTGTCCTCGATCTCGGCGAGCCGGTCCATGTCGAACTTCTTGCCGGTGATCTTCTCGCAGCGTCCGATCAGGTCGCGAAACTGCGCTTCGACCCACTGGGCGTCGGCCATGTGCTGCGCGTCGCCCGGACGGACCTGCCAGTTCGCCGAGCGCTGGCCGGGCAGGTCGAGCGTGAAGGTCGGCGTGTCGAGCATGTGCTCCCAGATCTCGCCCCACTTGATGAACGTGCTGCACATGTTCGAGGTGATGGCGATGTCGGCTTTCGGGATGATGCCGGCCGGGTGCTTGTGCTCGCGCAGGATCAGGCCGACGTCGGCCTTCACGTACGAGCAGACGTCGGGCGAGTAGCCGTAGTCCTCGGATTCGCGCAGGTAGTCCTCCGAGACCTTGCGCACCCCCATCTGCAGCGAGGTGATCTCGGGGAAGACGAGCCGGAAATCGAAGGCGCGAAGGATCTCGACGGCGTTGCCCATCACGAACACGTTGGCGACGTGCTCTCCGCGCTGGTTGGCGCCTTCCAGGCCGGCGTACCAGTCCTTGAAGAGCTTCTGTCCTTCCAGGTGCGCGTTGAACTCGCCGGCGGGGGCTGCGGTCTTTTCGACGGTTGCGGTGGTCATGGTATGCAGTCTCCGGTCAGGCGATCGAGAACAGGAGCGATTCGGCGAAGGTTTCGAGCTGCATCGACATCTGCTCGAACGAGGTCATCTTTTCCTCGAACTCGAGAACCAGGTGCTGGACGCCGACCTTGTCGAGGTGCTTCGACCAGGTGACCTGCTCGTCGAGGCCCGGTTCGCAGAACTTGGCGGCTGTGACGACGGCCGCGTCGGCACGGCTGCTCTCGATCATCTGCATCAGGTAGCCTGCCTTCGTCTTGCGCTCGTCGTGCTGCACGGGGCTGGCTGCCGAGCGTTCGATGAAGCTCTCGGCGAGTGCCCACACCGGGTCTCCCGTCTCCGGCACGTCGGAGGTGATCCAGCGCAGGCCGATCAGCAGGTCGTCGTCGACGACGTAGCAGGTGTCGTCGAGCGCTTCGAGCATCTCGAGCGGCGGCTGTTCGCAGAAACCGCCCACGAAGACGACGCGCGGCTTGTCCTGCGCGGCGCGCTTGCGTGCGCGCAGCAGGCCGAGGGCTTCTTCGAGCAGCGTGTTGTGATGCTCGGCGGGCATCCGCGTACGGGCGCGCATCAGCAGGTACAGCTCGCTGGTGCTGACCTTCCACGGCTCGTCGCAGCGCAGCGCGTAGAGTTCGCGCAGCAGCGCGCGGTTGCGGTTGTAGATCCGGATGCTGCGCCAGATGGCTTCGTCGGTGATCGAGCGGCCGATCTTCTTCTCGACGTCGCTGCGCAGCCGCTGGTACTCGGCGCTGGTGTAGCGCACCGATCCGGGCGTGTTGGGGTTCTGCGGCAGGTACAGGATCTGCCCGAGCTTGTCGGGGAAGTTGCGCGACCAGATGCCGGCCAGGTGCTTGGCGGCGTCGCAGATCGGGTGCGTGACGAACCCGCTGAGTCCGTCGAGCGAGCCGTTCAGGCCGAGCTCGGTGGTCGAGCGGCAGATCGAGCAGATGAACGAGCCCATGTGGGCGTCGGCGTGCTTGAGCTCGAGCTTGTTGCCCCCGCCCAGTACGCTCACCGGGATGAGGCCGGCCGCGTGCACGATCTCTTCCGGGAAATAGACCGGGAAGTGTCCGAACGTTCCCGTATAGCCCTCGGGCAGCGAATCGATCGACGGCATCGGTCCGAGCCGCAGATTGTTGCAGTGCTCGAAGATGTCGCCGAGACGCTGCTCGGAATCGGTCGGGGCCGGCGTGGCCTGGTCGGTCATTTGCGCCTCCTGCGGCTGAATTTGGTATTCCGGTACCGGAATGCGTAAATTGTCGCCTCGTGGGCTGCGCTGCCCTTGATTCACATCAAGAAAGCGGCGCCTGTACGAAAAACAGCGGGCTCCGACGCTTTGACAGATAGAGGACCGAAGTGGTACTGTTTAGCCCATTCGCCGCCCCCCGAAGCTGCTGCACGACAGGCACGACGTCGGGCCAGGCGCCGAGCAAACGGCCTCGCAAAACGTCCGGCAGGCGTGCCGGCAAAGCGCCTCGCAAACCACGAACCCCCGATGCTGCGGATCAACCGACTCACCGACTACGGAACGCTCGCGCTGACGTACCTGGCGTCGCAGCCCGAGCGGATGCACAGCGCCGCCGACGTCGCTTCGGCGCTCGGGCTGGGCGTACCCACCGTCAGCAAGGTGCTCAAGACGCTCGGCCGCCACGAACTGGTGCGCAGCAACCGCGGGCTTCGCGGCGGCTATTCGCTCAGCCGCGCGCCCGAGACGATCAGCGTCGCCGACATCGTCGACGCGCTCGAAGACCAGCCCTTCGGCCTGACCGAATGCAGCGCCTCGGCCGGGCTGTGCGACTTCGAGCGCAGCTGTCGCATCCGCTCGAACTGGCAACGCATCAACCGCATCGTGCGGCGCACGCTCGAGAGCGTGACGCTGGCCGACATGATGCGGGTCGTTCCGCTCGACGAGCCGCAGGCGGGCGAAGCCGACGCAGGAGCGGTGCAGACGGGCCCGGCAACGACGGGCGCGGCGAAAACGAGCGCGACAAAGACGAGCGCAGCAAAGACGACGCAGGAGCGCACGCGCAAGCGCGCGACGCGCATGCCCGTGGCGAAGCCCGCACAACCCCGAGAGGAATCCCTCGCATGAGTTCTGCGACCACCACCCAGATCGACAGCTTTCTCGATCGCGAATACGCGGCCGGTTTCGTCACGGAAATCGAGACCGACACGATCCCGAAGGGCTTGTCGGAAGAGACGATCCACCTGATTTCCGAGCGCAAGGGCGAACCGCCCTTCATGCTCGAGTGGCGGCTGCGCGCGTACCGTCGCTGGCTCACGATGCGCAACCCCGACTGGGCGAAAGTCAGCTACCCGCCGGTCGATTTCCAGGACATCGTCTACTACGCGGCGCCGAAGAAGAAGACCGACGGGCCCAAGAGCCTCGACGACGTCGATCCGGAGCTGCTGCGCACCTTCGAGAAGCTGGGCGTGCCGCTGCACGAGCGCGCGCGCCTGGCGGGCGTCGCCGTCGACGCGGTCTTCGACTCGGTGTCGGTGGCGACCACCTTCCAGAAGCAGCTCGGCGAGCAGGGAATCATCTTCTGCTCGTTCTCCGAGGCGGTGAAGAACCACCCCGACCTCGTCCGGCAGTACCTCGGATCGGTCGTGCCGCCCGGCGACAACTTCTATGCCGCGCTGAACTCGGCGGTGTTCTCCGACGGCTCCTTCGTCTTCATTCCGAAGGGGGTTCGCTGCCCGATGGAGCTGTCGACGTACTTCCGCATCAACGCGCGCGACAGCGGCCAGTTCGAGCGCACGCTGATCATCGCCGAGGAGGGCGCCACCGTCAGCTACCTCGAGGGCTGCACGGCGCCGATGCGCGACGAGAACCAGTTGCACGCGGCGGTCGTCGAACTCGTCGCGCTCGAGGGCGCGAGCATCAAGTACTCCACGGTGCAGAACTGGTATCCCGGCGACGAGAACGGCGTCGGCGGAATCTACAACTTCGTCACCAAGCGCGGAGACTGCCGCGGCGCGCGCTCGCGCATCTCGTGGACGCGGGTCGAGACCGGCTCGGCGATCACCTGGAAGTACCCGAGCGTGCTGCTGCGCGGCGACGACTCGGTGGGCGAGTTCTACTCGGTGGCGCTGTCGAACCACCGCCAGCAGGCCGACACCGGAACGAAGATGATCCACATGGGGCGCAACACGCGCAGCACGATCATCTCGAAGGGCATTTCGGCCGGCCACGGCAGCAACACCTTCCGCGGTCTGGTGCGCATGTCGCCGAAGGCCGAGGGGGCGCGCAACTACACGCAGTGCGACTCGCTGCTGATCGGCGACAAGTGCGCGGCGCACACGTTTCCCACCATCGAGACGCGCAACCCCACCGCGCACGTCGAGCACGAGGCCACGGCCTCGCGCATCGCCGAAGACCAGCTCTTCTATGCGATGCAGCGCGGCCTGTCGGCCGAGGACGCGGTCTCGATGATCGTCAACGGTTTCTGCAAGGAAGTGTTCAAGGAGCTGCCGATGGAGTTCGCCGTGGAGGCACAGAACCTGATCGGCGTCAGCCTCGAAGGCAGCGTAGGTTGAGGAGAATCGCGAGATGCTCGAAATCAGTCAGTTGAAGGCCTCGGTCGACGGCAAGCAGATCCTGCGCGGCGTCGACCTCTCGGTGAAGGCCGGCGAAGTACACGCCATCATGGGACCGAACGGATCGGGCAAGAGCACGCTTTCGCAGGTGCTCGCCGGGCGCGACAGCTACACGGTCGACGGCGGCAGCGTCACCTGGCAGGGCCAGGACCTGCTGCAGATGCCGATCGAGGACCGCGCCCGCTCCGGGATCTTCCTCGCGTTCCAGTACCCGGTGGAGATTCCCGGTGTGTCGAACGCGTACTTCCTGAAGGCAGCCGTCAACGGCGTGCGCAAGCACCGCGGCCTGCCCGAGCTCGACGCGATGGATTTCCTCGCGAAGGTCAAGGCCGAGATGAAGGCCGTCGAGATGAAGGAGGAATTCCTCTATCGTTCGGTGAACGAGGGCTTCTCGGGCGGCGAGAAGAAGCGCAACGAGGTGCTGCAGATGGCGCTGCTCGAGCCGACGCTGGCCATCCTCGACGAGACCGACTCGGGTCTGGACATCGACGCGCTGCGCATCGTCGCCGACGGCATCAACCGGCTTCGTTCGCCCGACCGGGCGATGATCGTCATCACGCACTACCAGCGCCTGCTCGAGTACATCGTGCCCGATTTCGTGCACGTACTCGCCGAGGGCCGCATCGTTCGCTCCGGCGGACGCGAGCTCGCGCTCGAGCTGGAGGAGCGTGGCTACGGCTGGATCGAGCGCGGCCCGGCGAAAGACGCGAAGGCGGCGGCGGAGAGCGCGCGATGAATGCCGCACAGACGTGGGCCGACGCGTTTCGCGAGCGCGCGCCGCGGATGGCAGGCGCACGCGTTCCGTGGCTCGCCGAGACCCGGCAGCGCGCGCTCGAGCGCTTCGTCGACGAAGGCTGGCCGAGCACGCGATCCGATGCCTGGCGCCACACGTCGCTGCTGTCGCTCGACCACGAGCGCTTCGTCTCGCCGGCGCCCGACGCGCAACGAGACGCCGATGCCCGGCTGCGCGCCGTCGTCGAAGCTTTGCGCGAGGGCGATCCCGGCCACTGGTCCGTATTCGTCGACGGCCGCCACGCGCCCGCGTTGTCGTCGCCCGGCGCGCTGCCCGACGGCGCCGAGGTCGCGCCGCTCGCGCGCATCCTCGACGAGGCGCCCGAGCGCGCCGAGCCGCATTTCGGCAGTGCCGACGACGGTTACAGTCCGGCGGCGCTGAACACCGCCCTGGCCGCCGACGGCGCGTTCGTGCACCTGCGCCGCGGGGCCGTCGTCGACGAGCCGATCCACCTCGTGTTTGTCGTCGCCACGCCGCAGGCGGGGGTGCACGTGCGCAATCTCGTCGTGGCCGAGGCCGCGGCGCAGGCGACCATCGTCGAGCACCACGTCAAGGTGCACGACGAAGCGCTGCTGTCGAACGTCGTCACGCGCGTCGACTGCGCCGCCGACGCGCGCATCACGCACCTGAAGTTCCAGCAGGATTCCGAGCGCGCCGTGCACCTGGCGCGAATCGAGGCGAGCCAGGCGCGCGGGTCCCTGTTCGCTTCGCACTCGCTGTCGTTCGGCGCTCGGCTGGCGCGCAACGACATCGTCACGCGCTTCGGCGGCACGGGTTGCGAGGCGCTGCTCAACGGCCTGTATCACGTCGACGGCAAGCGGCACGTCGACCACCACACGGTGATCGACCACGCCGAGCCCCACGGCACGAGCCGCGAGTATTTCCGCGGCATCCTCGACGGTGCCGGTCGAGGCGTGTTTTCCGGGCGCATCGTGGTTGCGCCCGGCGCGCTGCGCACCGACGCCGTGCAGCGCACCGACAATCTGCTGCTTTCGCGCCAGGCCGAAGCCGACGCGCGGCCCGAGCTCGAGATCTACGCCGACGACGTCAAGTGCGCGCACGGTGCCACCGTCGGTCGCATCGACGAATCGGCGCTGTTCTACCTGCGTTCGCGCAGCATCGACGAGGAGCGCGCGCGCAACCTGCTCACCTGGGCGTTCGCGGCGCAGGCGCTGTCGCGCATCGGCGTCGCTTCGCTGCAGCGACGCGCACGGGCGGCGCTGCTGACCCGCCTGCCCGGCGGCGCGCTGCTCGACCGGGCGCTGGAGGAACTGCAATGAGCGTGGCGCTGCAAAGTGCGCGCGTGCACGCGCAGGGCGAAGCCGCGCCGGGCGCGGAGGTCGCGGCGCGCGCGGCCGACTTCCCGATCCTGGCGCGTCCGGTGCGCGGCAGGCGCCTGGTGTATCTCGACAACGCCGCGACGACGCAAAAACCCGAGGTGGTGATCGAGGCCGAGGCCCGCTACTACCGGCAGTCCAACGCGAACATCCACCGTGGCGTGCACTGGCTGTCGCAACATTCCACCGATCTGTACGAGGAGTCGCGCGAGCGCGTGCGCGCGCTGCTGAACGCACGGCGCAGCGACGAGATCGTCTTCACCCGGGGCACCACCGAGGCGATCAACCTGGTCGCGAACAGCTGGGCCCGCTCGAACCTGAAGCCGGGCGACGAGATCGTCGTCACGACGATGGAGCACCACTCCAACATCGTTCCCTGGCAACTCGCCTGCGCGCAGACGGGCGCCGTGCTGCGGGTGGCGCCGATCGGCGACGACGGCGCGCTGGACGTCGACGCATTCGCTGCGCTGCTCGGCCCGCGCACGCGGCTCGTCGCCGTGGCGCACGTCTCGAATGCCCTGGGCACCGTCAATCCGGTGACCGAACTCGCGCGACGTGCGCGGGCCGCGGGCGCGATCGTGCTGGTCGACGGCGCGCAGGCGGTCGCCCACCTGGCGGTCGACGTGCAGGCGATCGGGTGCGATTTCTACGCATTTTCCGGGCACAAGCTGTACGGGCCCACCGGCGTCGGCGCGCTGTACGGGCGACGCGAACTGCTGCAGGCGATGCCGCCGTGGCAGGGCGGCGGCGACATGATCCGCACCGTGAGCTTCGAGGCGAGCACCTGGGCCGACGCGCCACAGCGCTTCGAGGCGGGCACGCCGAACATCGCCGGCGTCGTGGCGCTGGGCGCTGCGATCGATTATCTGCGCGAGGTCGGCCTCGAGCGCATCGCGGCGCACGAACACGCGCTGCTCGCGTACGGAACGCGCGCACTCGAATCCATTCCGGGCCTGCGGTTGATCGGAACCGCTCCGGGCAAGGCCGGCATCCTTTCGTTCACGGTCGACGGCATCCATCCGCACGACCTCGGCACGATCCTCGACACCGAAGGGGTCGCGATTCGCGCCGGCCACCACTGCACGATGCCGCTGATGCAGCGCTTCGGCATTCCCGGAACGGCGCGCGCCTCGCTCGCGCTGTACAACGACGAGTCCGACATCGATGCGCTGGCGGCTGCGATCCGCCGTGCGCAGGACATGTTCGCAGGCAAATGAGGTTCGCAGGCAAATGAGGTTCGCAGGCGGATGAGGTTCGCAGGCAGATGAGGTTCGCACGCAGATGAGCGCAGGCAGATGAGCGCAGGCAAACGACAGACGGACGACGGCGAGGGAGCACGATGAGTTCGCGCGGCGACCTTCGCGAGCTGTACCAGGAAGTGATTTTCGATCACAACCGAAAGCCGCGGAATTTCCACGAGATGCCGGAGGCGAATCGACGCGCCGACGGGCACAACCCGTTGTGCGGCGACCAGCTCACCGTGTTCCTGAAGGTGAACGACGGTCGCGTGGAGGACGTGAGCTTCGTCGGCCACGGTTGCGCGATCTCCACCGCGTCGGCATCGCTGATGACCGAAGCGGTGAAAGGCCGCTCGATCGAGGACATCGAGTCGCTCTTTCGCGACGTGCACGCGCTGCTCACCGAAGCGCCGCCGGCGCAACGCGATTTCGGCAAGCTGGTTGCGCTGTCGGGCGTGCGCGAGTTCCCGGTGCGGGTGAAGTGCGCCACGCTTGCCTGGCACACCTTGCACAATGCGCTCGTCGGTGAGGGCGAGCAGGCGAAAACCGAGTGAGGTACGACTGATGGGCAGCAGACATGGACAGGCGCAGGAGTTCACGATCGAGCAATCGTGTCCTGCCGTCGAGGTGCCGTGGGGCACGTCGGTGACGCTGATGGCCGGCAGGCCCGGGCAGGTGACGCAGCGCCTGGGCGGCACGATCACCGTCATGGTCGAGGGCAATCTGTATCGCGTCGAGGAGCAGTATGCCGAAGCGCTCGGCCTCGAGCCGCTCGTGCTGCCCGGGGTCGCGGATCTCTTCGCCGACAAGGCGCCTACGCCCGAACTGATCGAGGAGGCCGCCTGGAAGGTGCTCGGCACCTGCTACGACCCCGAGATCCCGATGGACATCGTCAATCTCGGGCTGGTCTACAGCTGCGTCTGCAGTAACATCGACCACGGCAGCTTTCGCCTGGACGTGCAGATGACGGTCACCGCACCGGGGTGCGGCATGGGTACGTTGATGTGCGACGAGGCACGCGAGAAGCTGCTGAAGATTCCGGGCGTCGACCAGGCGAAAGTCGATCTGGTCTTCGACCCGCCGTGGACGCGCTACATGATGAGCGAGGCGGCGCGCCTGGAGATGGGAATGTTCTAGCGTAGTGCCTTCACGCCGTGCGACCCGGGGCGTGAAGTCCGCACTCGCAACGGAGGGATCGATCGCATGCAGCGGCACCCTGCAGCAAGCGGCGCGGCGCGTCCGTTGCCGAAGTTCCTGAATCTTGCGCAGATCCGCTATCCGGTCGGCGCCATCGCTTCGATCCTGCATCGCATCTCGGGGGTCGTGCTCGCCGTCTCGCTGCCGCTGCTGGCCAGCGCGCTGGCCGAATCGCTGCGCGGCCCGCAGGGTTTCGACTCGGTCGTCCACGGCGCGACGCGCTCCTGGTACGCGCCGCTGCTGTTCGTCGGCGCATGGGCGCTCGTGCACCACATCTTCGCCGGCGTGCGCCACCTGTTCATGGACGCCGGCGTCGGCTACCGGCTGCCGCAGGCGCGCACGAGCGCCGGAATCTCGATCGCCGCCGGCATCGTCGCGGCCATTCTCTGGCTCCTTGCCTGGGGGCTGCGATGAGGGTCTTCTCCGGGCAGCGCGCCTGGCTGCTGCAACGCGTCTCCGCGATCGCGATCCTGGTCCTGCTGGTACTGGGCATCGTTCGCCTGCTCGTGACCGACGGTCCGGCCTGGGAGCGCTGGCACGCGCTCGCCACCAGCGCGCACGGCGCGGTGCTGATCCTCGCGTTCTTCGTCTCGATGGGGCTGCACGGCTGGATCGGCGTGCGCGACGTCGTCCTCGACTACGTTCACGCGCCGGCAGTGCGCCTGCCGCTGCTCGCGGTCGTGGCGTTCGTCCTGGTTGCGGTGCAGATCCGCGTCGCGATGATCCTGATGGGGCAGCCATGAAGTTGAGCATCTACCGCTTCGATCCCGACGTCGACGTGCGCCCGCGGATGCAGGATTACGACATCGCGCTGCGTCCGGCCGACCGGATGCTGCTCGACGTGCTGCTGCGCCTGAAGGAGGTCGACGACAGCCTGTCGTTCCGGCGTTCCTGCCGCGAAGGCGTCTGCGGTTCCGATGCGATGAACATCAACGGCCGCAACGGGCTGGCGTGCGTCCATCCGGTGGTCGACCTGAAGGAACCGGTCGTGCTGCGCCCGTTGCCCGGTTTCCCGGTCGTGCGCGATCTCATCGTCGACATGACGCAGTTCTTCGCGCACTACCACTCGATCCGCCCCTACGTCGTCGACGAAGGACGGATGCCCGAGCGCGAGCGGCTGCAGTCGCCCGAGGAGCGCGAGCGGCTCGACGGCCTGTACGAATGCATCCTGTGCGCCTGCTGCAGCGGTTTCTGTCCGTCGTACTGGTGGAACCCCGACAAGTTCATCGGTCCGGCGGGGTTGCTGCAGGCGTGGCGCTTCATCACCGACAGTCGCGACACTGCGCGTAGCGAGCGGCTGGCTTTCCTCGACGATGTCTATCGGCTGTATCGCTGCCGCACGATCATGAACTGCACCGAGGTCTGCCCCAAGGGCCTGAACCCGTCGCATGCGATCGAGGAGATCCGCACCGCGCTGGTGAAGGATTCCTCGTAGCGGCGCGGGCCCCGGCGAGAAGCCTGCAGCGGCCGGATTCGCGGCTTTCTCGCGTACATTGGAACCCGTCGATCACGGTCCACGGGAGATCTCGATGAAGCCACGCCCGCACCGCGCCGCCGTGCTGCGCGTGCGTCGCCTTGCGTCGCTGCCGGCCGCCGGCGCAGTCCTCGCCGCCGCCACAGTGAGTCTCGGCCTGCACGGCGCGCAGGCGGCACCCGCCGAGTCGCTCGGCGCCGCCCTCTACGAAAGCCGCTGCACCGGCTGCCACGAGCGCAGCGTTCACTCGCGCGCCCCGCGGCGTGCGGGCAGCTTCGAGCAGATCCGCGCGTACGTCTGGCGCTGGGACCGTTATCTCGGCGGCACCTGGAACCAGGCGGAGATCGACGCGGTGGCGCAGTACCTGAACGAGCGCTACTACCATTTCCCGTGCCCGCAGGACCTGTGCGGCGTGGCGGCGCGGTAGGTCCGAATGGCGACGACGCTGCTGGCACTTCTCGACGACATCGCGAGCATCCTCGACGACGTCTCCACGATGACGAAGGTGGCGACGAAGAAGACCGTGGGGGTGCTCGGCGACGATCTTGCCCTGAACGCGCAGCAGGTCTCCGGCGTTCATGCCGATCGCGAACTGCCCGTGGTCTGGGCGGTGGCCAAGGGTTCGCTTCGCAACAAGGTGATTCTGGTGCCGGCGGCACTCGCGATCAGCGCCCTCGCGCCGTGGGTGATCACGCCGCTGCTGATGGTCGGCGGCGCATACCTGTGCTACGAAGGCTTCGAGAAGATCGCGCACAGCCTGTTGCACCGCAAGCGGCGCGAAGCGCGCGGACCGACCGCATCGGTCGTCGGTGCGCCGGTGCCGGCGAAGGAACTCGAGGCGAAGGAAAAGGCGAAGATCGAGGGCGCGGTGCGCACCGACTTCATCCTGTCGGCCGAGATCATCACGATCTCGCTCGGTGCGGTCGCCACGGCGGGCTTCGGCGTGAAGGTCGGCGTCCTCGCTGCCGTTGCCGTGCTGATGACGGTGGGCGTGTACGGGCTCGTCGCCGGCATCGTCAAGCTCGACGACCTGGGCCTGCGCCTGCTCGCGCAGCGCGGCGCCGGCTTCCTCGATCGCCTGCAGCGTCTGTCCGGCGCTGCCGTCGTGCGCGCGTCTCCGTGGCTGATGAAGACGCTGTCGGTCGTGGGCACGGCGGCGATGTTCCTCGTCGGCGGCGGCATCCTCTCGCACGGGATTCCCGGCGTCGAGTCGTGGCTGCACCGCCTGATCGACCCGATCGACGATGCGCCGGTGGTAGGCGACGCGGTCGGGATGCTCGGTCCGCTGCTGCTCAACGCGGCGATCGGCGTCGTCGCCGGTGCGCTCGTTCTCGCTGCGGTGCTCGCCGGGCAGCGCGCGCTCTCCGTGCTGCGTCCGGTCGATCCGCGATGAGCGTCCGCAGTCTCGTTCACCTCTTCGAGCCGCGTTCCGTTGCGGTGATCGGCGCGTCCAACAAGCCGCGCCACGTCGGCAACGTCCTGATGCGCAACCTGCTGGAAGGCGGCATCGATGCTCCCGTCATGCCGGTCAACCCGAAGTACCGTTCGGTGGCCGGCGTGCTCACGTATCCCGACGTGGAGAGCCTGCCGCTGGCGCCCGAGCTCGCCGTCGTCTGCAGCCCGGCGGCGACGATCGCCGCGTCGATCGATGCGCTCGGGCGCCGCGGCACGCGCGTGGCGATCGTCGTGCACGACGACCTGCTCGGGCGGCGCGACCCTGCAGGCGCCTGGGTGCGCGACGCGATGCTGGTTGCGGCCCGGCGTCATGCGATGCGCGTGCTCGGCGCCGGCAGCCTGGGCGTACTGGTGCCCCGCGTCGGGCTGAACGCGAGCCTGAGCCACGTCGCGGCCCTGCCGGGCAAGCTCGCATTCGTCTCGCAATCGGGCGCGCTGTGCACGGCCGTGCTCGACTGGGCGCGGGCGAAGGGAATCGGCTTCTCGCATTTCGTCGCGCTGGGCGATTGCGACGACATCGATTTCGGCGACGTGCTCGACTACCTGGGCAGCGATCCGGATACCGATGCGATCCTGCTGTACATCGAGCGGATCCGCGAACGGCGCAATTTCATGGCGGCGGCACGCGCGGCGGCGCGCAACAAGCCGATCCTCGCGGTCAAGGCGGGGCGCGTCGCACCGGAGAACGACGACCTCGAAGCGGCGGTCACGCTGTCGGGCGCGCTCGCCCGGCCCGACGACGTGTTCGATGCGGCGCTGCGGCGTGCCGGCATCCTGCGCGTCTACGACATCGACGAGCTCTTCGCCGCGGTCGAGACGCTCAGCCGTGCGAAAGCGTTCCGCGGCGAAAAGCTCGCGATCATCCACAACGGCGGCGGCGCCGGGCTGATGGCGCTCGACGAGCTGCTGATCGGTGGCGGAACCTGCGCGCGCCTGGGCAACGAGACGACCCGGCGCCTGGCCGAGCTGTTGCCCGCGGCCTCGTCACCGGGCAATCCGGTCGACGTCGGCGTCAACGCGCCCGGCAGCCGCTACGCCGACTGCCTGAGGGCGGTGCTGGCCGACCCGCAGGTCAACGCCGCGCTCGTCATGCATGCGCCCACCGCAACCACGCGCGGCGAGGAAGCCGCGCAGGCGGTGATCGGCGTCGCACGCGAGCTGCGCGCGGCGCGCATCCTCACCTGCTGGGTCGGCGCCGACGCGGCGACCGCGCCGCGGCGGCTCTTCGCCGAGGCGGGCTTGCCCACCTACGAGACGCCGTCGAGCGCGGTGAAGGCATTCCTGCACGTGGTGAATTTCCACCGCAACCAGGAAATGCTGATGCAGACGCCGCCGTCGCTGCCGAGCGAATTCCGTCCCGACGTCGCTGCTGCGCGCGCGATCGTCGAGCGCGCGCTCGCCTGCGGCGGCTCGCTGCTGTCCGAGTCCGATGCCAAGGCCGTGCTCGGCGCCTACGGCATTCCCGTCGTTCCGACCCGGATCGCCGATTCGCTCGAGCAGGCGGTCCAGGTTGCCGAGAGCGTGGGTTTCCCGCTCGCGCTCACCGTGCTTTCGCCTGACATCGCGCGCAAGTGGGACGTCGGCGGCGTCGCCCTGAACCTGGAGAGCGCCGATGCCGTTCGCACTGCGGCGCTCGGCATGACGCGCCGCGTCTCCGAGCGCATGCCGAGCGCGCGCATCACCGGCTTCACGCTGCAGCCGATGGTGCCGCGGCGAAACGCGCGCCAGCTGATCGTCGGCGTGACCACCGATCGGCTGTTCGGCCCGGTGATCCTGTTCGGCGAAGGCGGGCGGGCGGTCGAAGTCATCCGCGACCACGCGATCGGGCTGCCGCCGCTGAACCTGCCGCTGGCGCGCGAGTTGATCGGACGCACGCGCATCGACAAGCTGCTCGGCGCCTACCGCGACCGGCCGGCGGCCGACGTCGACGCGATCTGCCTGACGCTGGTGCAGGTGTCGCAGCTCGTCGTCGATCTGCCCGAGATCGTCGAGATCGACATCAACCCGCTGTTCGCCGGCGACGAGGGCGTCGTCTGCGTCGACGCGCACATGCGGGTCGACGCAGCGGCGCGCCGCCCCGGACGCCTGGCGATCCGGCCGTATCCGAAGAACCTCGAGGAGCAGGCGCGGCTGCGCAGCGGACGCGCGGTCGTGCTGCGCCCGATCCGTCCGGAAGACGAGCCGGCGCACCAGACGATGCTCACGCACGTGACGCCCGAGGACCTGCGCTTTCGCTTCTTCGACTCGGTGCGCCAGCTGGGCCATTCGCAGATGGCACGACTCACGCAGATCGATTACGACCGCGAGATGGCGTTCATCGCCGCAGCGGTCGGCGAAGACGGTGAAGCCGAGACGCTCGGCGTCGTGCGCACCGTCACCGATCCGGACAACGTCGCCGCCGAGTTCGCGATCCTGGTGCGCTCCGACCTCAAGGGTCAGGGACTCGGCCGCCTGCTGCTGTCGAAGATCGTCGATTACTGCCGACGCCAGGGAACGCGCGAGATCGTCGGCGAGATCCTCGGCGAAAACGACGACATGCTGCGGCTGGCCAGCCGGCTCGGCTTCGCGCTCGAACCCGACCGCGAGACGGGGACGATCCGCGCCCGACTGGCATTGAACTGACCCACGCCCTTGCTCGGGCGTACGCGCTTGCGTGGCACCGGGGCAGCGGCGAGAATCGCGCCACCATGCCGAACGCCTTGCCCACGACGGCTCTCGAGATCAGCGCGATCGAAGTGCTCGAGAGCATCTCGGAGGGCTACTTCGCCTGCGACCTCGAATTTCGTTTCCTCTACCTGAACGCCGCAGCCGAGCGCCAGCTCGCGCGTTCCCGCGACGAATTGCTCGGTCGCGTCGTCTACGAGGTCTATCCGGAACTCGCCGCCTCGGGTGGCGTGAACGCGGCGGCGCTGCTCGACGCGGCCCGCACCGGCCGGCCCATCGAGCTCGCGTACTTCAGCATCCCCGCGGGGCGCTGGTTTCGTGCCCGCGTACACCCGCGCCACTGGGGGTGGACCTGGTGCTTCCACGACGTCACCCGACGGCAGCGGACACAAAAGGCGCTCGGCGAGAGCGAGCGCCAGTACCACACGCTGATCGATTCGATCGACCAGGGCTATTGCGTGCTCGAACTGCTGTTCGACGAGCGCGACGCGCCGGTCGACTTCCGCTGCATCGAGGCCAACGCGTCGTTCGGCGCGCAGACCGGCCTGGTCGATCCGGTCGGTCGCAAGGCCAGCGAGCTGGCGCCGCAGGTCGAGTCGTACTGGCTGGAAAACTATGCGCGGGTCGCGCGCACCGGGGAGCCTGCGACGCTCGAACATCATTCGTCCGCGCTCGGTCGCTGGTTCGAGGTGTACGCATTCCGTCCGGATCCTGCGCCGACCCGCCGCGTTGCGCTGCTGTTTCGCGACGTCACGGCGCGCCGACGCACCGACGACGCGCTGCGCGAGAGCGAGGAGCGCTTCCGCGTGCTCGTCGAGGCGGTCGCGCAGGCGGAATGGGAGGCCGATCCGGCGGGCGACATGCAGACGTACTCGACGTCGTGGGAGGCGCTCACGGGCCAGTACTGCGGTCGCTGGCGCGGGCAGGGCTGGCTCGATGCGATCCATCCCGACGACCGCGAGGCGACGCGACGCAAGTGGCTCGACGGGATCGCGCGACACACGCCCTTTGCGCTCACCTATCGCATCGTCGCCGCCGATGCGAGCGTGCGCTGGAGCAACGATCATTGCGCGCCGCTGTTCGCCAACGATGGCACCGTGCGCAAGTGGGTCGGCATGAACGTCGACATCACCGAGCGGCGCGGCGCCGAGGAGGCGCTGCGCGAGGCCGATCGGCGCAAGGACGAGTTCCTGGCGATCCTCGCGCACGAGCTGCGCAACCCGCTGGCGCCGCTGCGCACGGGAATCGAGATCATGCGCACGGGGCGCGTCGATCCCGAGCACAGCGAGCGCGTACACGCGATGATGGGCCGGCAGGTCGATCACCTGGTCGCGCTCGTCGACGACCTGATCGACGTCAGCCGCATCAGCCGCGGGCGCATCGTGCTCGATCGCCGTCCGGTCGAAGTCGCGACGGTGATTCGCAGCGCGCTGGAAGCGTGCGACACCGTCATCCGGCACAAGCGTCACGAGGTGAGCCTCGCGCTGCCCGCCGAGGCGATCTGGGTGAACGGCGACCTGCACCGGCTCACGCAGGCGATCGGCAACCTGCTGACGAATGCGGCCAGGTACATGGAGCCCGGCGGGCGCATTTTCGTCGCGCTCGAACGCCGGGAAAGCGAGGCGGTCGTGCGGGTCGGGGACACCGGGATGGGCATTCCGCCGGCGATGCTCGAGAAGGTCTTCGAGCTCTTCGTGCAGGTCGACACTGCGGTCGAACGCGGGCAGGGCGGCCTGGGCATCGGATTGACGATCGTGCGCCAGCTCGTCGAGCTGCACGGCGGGCGCGTGCAGGCGTACAGCGACGGCCCGGGTCGCGGCAGCGAATTCGTCGTGTGCCTGCCGCTGGCGTCTGCGCCGCGCGGCGATCCCGATGGACCGCCGGTGTCCGGCGCGAACGTTCGCCCGCGCCGCATCCTGGTCGTCGACGACAACGCCGATGCCGCGCACGCGATGGCGACGATGCTCGGGCTGGCCGGCCACGAGGTCGACGTTGCCTTCGACGGCGAGCAGGCGGTGCGGCTGGCGCAGCGCATCCGCCCCGAAGTGATCCTGATGGATCTGGGCATGCCGGGCATGAACGGATACGCCGCAGCGCGGCAGATCCGCCAGCGCGAATGGGGGCGCGACGTGCTGCTGATCGCCGTGACGGGCTGGGGCCAGCAGGCCGATCGCATGGCCTCCGAGCGGGCCGGCTTCGACCACCATCTGGTCAAGCCGGTCGACTTCGAGACGGTGCAGTCGCTGATCGCGCGGTGATCGGATCGGTCGGCCGAATTGTGAAAGCCGGTGCCCGTTCGCATCAGGAACGAGGCAAACTTGCGTTGTCCATGCACTCAGGAGGAGACAGCCGATGAGATCCGTTCGCTCGAATGTCGTCGCCGCGGCGATTGCCGCGGCCGCCGTACTCGCCGCAACGGCTCCCGCGCTGCACGCGCAGGAGCAGAGCTTCGACCTGAAGATCTCGCACTGGGTGCCGCCGTCGCACCCGTTGCAGAAGGCACTCGAGGACTGGGGCGCCTCGGTGGAGAAGGCGTCGAACGGGACGATCCGCTCGAAGGTCTACCCGTCGCAGCAGCTGGGCAAGGCCTTCGACCACTACGACATGGCGCGCGACGGCATCGCCGACCTCACCTACGTGAACCCGGGCTATCAGCCCGGACGTTTCCCGATCATCGGCGCCGGCGAGCTGCCGTTCCTGCTCTCGAACGCCAAGGGCGGCACCCGGGCGATCGACCAGTGGTATCGCAAGTACGCCGAGCGCGAGATGAAGGACGTGAAGTTCTGCTTCGCCTTCGTGCACGATCCGGGCAGCTTCCATTCGCGCACGAAGAAGATCATGGTGCCCGACGACGTCTCGGGGATGAAGATCCGCCCGGCGCACGCGACGATGGCCACTTTCGTGACGATGCTCGGCGGCACCAACGTGCAGGCGTCGGCCCCCGAGGTGCGCGACGTCATCGAGAAGGGCGTCGCCGATGCCGTCACCTTCCCGTGGGGCTCGGTGATCCTGTTCGGCATCGACAAGGTCACGAAATACCACATGAACGCGCCGCTGTACGCGACCACCTTCGCGATGGTGTTCAACAAGTCGAAATACAACCGGATGTCCGCTTCGCAGAAGAAGGTCATCGACGATCACTGCACGAACGAGTGGGCGGTGCGCGTCGCCTCGCCGTGGGCCGATTTCGAGCACGACGGCATCGCCAGGCTCGCCGCCGAGCCGGGGCACGAGGTCTACACGATCTCACCCGAGCAGACGGCGGCGTGGAAGAAAGCCGCGCAGCCGCTGCACAAGACGTGGGCCGACAACGTGCGCAGGGTCGGCGTCGATCCCGACGCGGCGATGAAGGAGTTCGAGGCGCTGCTCGAAGAATACGGCGCAGCGGCGCAGTGACGGGCGGCGCCGGGACGCCGCGGACGGGCGGCGCCGGGACGCCGCGGACGGGCGGCTCGGACGCGTCGCCGGCGCAGGGCGCAGCACAGTCACCGTCCGGCGACGCGGTCGCGCATCCGGCGCTCGACCGCTTCATCCACGCGATCGAGGTCGCGGCGGCGTGGTTCCTCGCCGTCGTGACCGCGCTCACCTTCGTCTCCGTGATCCTGCGCTATTTCTTCACCTGGCAGATTCCCGATACCTACGACATCGGCCGGCTGCTGCTCGCCACGCTGATCTTCTGGGGCATGGCGGGCACCGGCTACCGCGGCGAGCACATCACCGTCGACCTGGTCTGGGCAGCGCTGGGGCGCCGATGGCAGCGCGCGCTCGACGTCTTCGCCAGCGCGCTGACGCTGTTCGCGATGACCGCGTTCGCGATCATGATGGGCAGCAAGGTGCTCGATACGCGCGCCGAGAACGTGCTCACCTTCGACCTGCGCCAGCCGGTCTGGATCTACTACGCGCTCGCCTGGCTCGGCCTGGTCGCCGCGGTGCTGCTGCTGGCGATCCGGCTGTACCGCCTGCTGCTGCACCCGCGCGCCCTCGAGGTCGGCGCCCGCGCGTCCGTCCCCACCGAATGAATCGATGAACGAGCACGCGGTCGCGGTCACCGGTTTCGTCGTCCTGTTCGTCCTGATGCTGCTTCGCGTGCCGGTGGGCATCGCGATGGGGCTGGTCGGCATCGTGGGTTTCGGCTACCTGAACCAGGACTGGTCGTCGGCGATGAGCCTGCTCGCCCAGTCGCCGATCCGCACCGTCGCCGACATGCAGTTCGCGGTGATTCCGCTGTTCCTGCTGATGGGTGCATTCGCATCGGCCTCGGGCATGAGCCGCGAGTTGTTCCGCGCGTCGAACGCGTTCGTCGGGCACTTCAAGGGCGGCCTGGGCATCGCGACGATCGCCGCCTGCGGCGGCTTCGCGGCGATCTGCGGCTCGTCGGTCGCCACCGCGGCCACCTTCTCGTCGGTGGCCTACCCGGAGATGCGCCGCTACGGCTATCCGCAGAGCTTCTCCACCGGCGTCATCGCCGCAGGCGGATCGCTCGGCATCATGATTCCGCCGTCGACGGTGCTTGCCGTCTACGGGCTGATCACCGAGCAGGACATCGGCAAGCTCTTCATCGCCGGCATCCTGCCCGGGATCCTCGCCGTCTCGATGTACGTCTTCACGATCAACGTCATCGGAATCGTGCGCCCCGGCTTCCTGCCCACGGGCGAGCGGCGCTCGACGGCCGAGCGCCTCGCATCGCTGCGCGACATCTGGGCGGTGGCGCTGCTGTTCCTGTTCATCATCGGCGGGCTGTACGGGGGCCTGTTCACCGCCACCGAGGCGGGTGGAATGGGCGCGGCCGGCGCGTTCATCATCGGCGTGCTGCGGCGCAGGCTCTCGCATCGGCAGATCCTGCAGTGCCTGATCGAGTCGCTGCGGACCACCGCCGCCGTGTTCACCATCCTGATCGGCGCGCTGCTGTTCGGCTACTTCCTCACCATCACGCAGACGCCGCAGGCGCTCACCTCGTGGCTCACCGGGCTGGGCTTCGGCCGCTACGAGGTCCTCGGGCTGATCCTGCTGATGTACCTGCTGCTCGGCTGCATCATGGACGCGATGGCGATGATCATTCTCACCGTGCCGATCGTCTTCCCGCTGATCCTGCAGCTGGGCTTCGACCCGATCTGGTTCGGCGTCATCGTCGTCGTCACCGTCGAGCTGGGGCTCATCCATCCGCCGGTCGGCATGAACGTGTTCGTCATCAAGAGCGTCGTGCGCGACGTGAAGCTCTCGACGATCTTCCTCGGCGTCGCGCCTTTCGTCGCCACCGACATCGTGCGACTGGTGCTGCTGGTCGCGTTCCCGGCGATCGCGACGTTCCTGCCGGCGCACATGTGATCCGCCGCGTCGCCGCGAAAGTCCGGCGGCATCGGCCCGGGCACGTCGCTTGTTCGGTGGTGTTACTTCATTCGCACAGGAGGCAGGCCATGCCTGGACGCGAAAGACTACCCGATACGCTCGAGCGCTCGCCGGCGAAGGCGCAGCGAACCTGGGCCAAGGCGCACGACAGCGCCGTGCGCGAATACGGCGAGGGCGCGCGCGCGCACCGCGTTGCCTACGCGGCGTTGAAGCATTCGTTCGAGAAGGACGGTGATCACTGGGTCGCGAAGGATCACAAGGGCCCGTCGGACCCGCGTGCGGAGAAGCGGGGCAAGGCCGCGCGAGAGGGCAAGGGCGAGAGCTTCGGCGGGCTCGACTACAACGGCAGTTCGCGTGACGAACTGTACGAGCGCGCGAAGTCGCTGGGAATCCACGGCCGTTCGAAGATGAACAAGAAGGAACTCGCGCGCGCGATCGCGTCGCGGCAGTGACACGCGGGCCGCTGTCGCCGCGCGGCCCGCGGGCGCGACGGCGACGCCCGGCGCTTCATCGCTCGCGCTGCAGCCGGCGGTAGGCGTTGAAGTGGCGTACGGCCATCTGCTTGCGGCCGAGTTGCTCGTGCAGGCGTGCGGCGTTGAAGTGCGCATCGGCCGAACGCGGTTCGAGCGCGAGGCAGCGCTCGTAACGTTCGAGCGCGGCCTCGTGCTGGCCGAGATCCTCCAGTGCCACCGCGAGGTTGAAGTGCAACGACGCGGCGTCGGGGCAGTGCGCCAGCCCTTCCGAGTAGGCCCGCACCGCATCGGCGTTGCGTCCGAGGTCGCACAGCAGTGCGCCCAGGTTCAGGTACGCGTCCGCGTGGGCGGGGGCCAGCGCGAGCACGCCCCGGTAGGCGGACTCGGCTTCCTCGATGCGGCCTTCTGCCTCGAGGCGCTGGGCGCGCCGGAAGTGCGCGGCGGCGTTCTCGTCGTTGCGCTCGCTGCCGGCCCGGTGGCGCAGCACCGCGACGTTGCCCTTCTCCCTGAGCACGTCGAAGTCGATCAGCAATTGGCCCGATTCGGGTTCCCACTGCACATTGCCGTCGCGCACCGCCACCGTATTGCCGACGGCGGTCACGCGCAGGCCGGTCAACGGGAGCTCCTCCGGGAGCGAGCGGCGCAATTGCCGCAGTGATCGAAGGATCGTTCGCGGCGCCACCTTCGCGCCGCGCAGCGCGTGTGCGGTGCGCAGGAGCACGACGTCCTGGAACGAGAAGCGCCATTCGTTGCGGATGCCGCGCGCAGGCGCGACGAATCCGGCGCGAACGAGGCCGCGCACCACGCCCGGCGAGATGCCGAGCATCGCCTCGATGCTCTTCAGCGTGTACGGCGCTTCGAGCGGCCGCTTCGTCACTTCTTCGATCGGGCGCGCGCTCGCGTGGCCGGCTCCTCCTGTGCCGGCGCACGGCGCGCCGCCTTGCGCGCGCGGGCGACCGGCGCGGCCTGCGGCGCCTCGCTCCCGGCGGTCTTCGCCTTCGGCGTGCGCTTGCCGCCGAGGCTGGCGCGCAGCGCGTCCATCAGGTCGATCACCTGTGCGCCGGCGGCGGGCGCCGCTTCCTCGTGCACGACGATCTGCTTGCCGGCGATCTTCTCTTCGATCGCGGCCCGAATGCGTTGCTTCTCTTCGTCGGCGAATTCCTTCGGATCGTAGCCGTCGGCGGAGATCTGGTCGATCAGTTGCAGCGCCAGCTTCAATTCGCCTTCCTTCACGGGCGCCGTCTCGATGTCGAGGTCGTCGATCGAGCGGACTTCGTCGGCATAGAGCAGTTGCTGCAGCACCAGGCCGTCTTCGGCCGGCCGCACCTGCACCACGTACTGCTTGCCGCGCCAGGCCCATTTCGCCAGCGCGCAACGCCCGCTCGTTCGCATCGCTTCGAGGAGCAGGCTGTAGGGCTTTGCGCCGCGCTTGTCGGGTGCGAGGTAGTAAGCCTTGTCGTAGTAGATCGGGTCGACCGCCTTCTCGGGAATGAAGGCGACGATGTCGATCGTCTGGCTCGGGCTTTCCTGCAGCGCCTTCAGTTCGTCGGGCGAGAAGGTGACGAAGCGGTCTTTCTCGAACTCGTAGCCCTTGATCAGTTCGGAGCGTTCGACCACGTGCTCGTCGCGCGCGGAAACGTATTGCTGCCGAACGCGCTCGCCGTCCTTCGTCAACAGGTTGAAGTGCAGCGCGGAGGAGGACTCGGTGGCCGAATACAGCTTGACCGGAATCGATACGAGCCCGAAGGAAAGCGACAAGGAAGCGATCGAGCGCGCAGCCATGCGGATCTCCCTGCCCGAAGCGACAGGCGCAGCGGCGAGTTTGCAGTCGACCGGCTGCGCAAGCGAGGTGCCTGCAACGGCGGGAATCCGATCGGCGGAAGATTCGCCGGCGTCGAAGTTCGACGCCGGCTCCATTTCACGATCGTCAGATCACTGCGACGCGGTCTGGCTCCACCAGCCGCCGAGTTCGCGGTCGGTGCCGAGTTCCCACAGCGCGAGAATGAAGACGATCGCGCCGAGGATCCAGGCGCTCCAGGCCGCCGCGAGCAGCGTGCCGGAGAAGCCGAGCGCCCACGGCGAGATGAAGAGCCATGCGCCGAGGATGACGTTGACCCATTCCTTCCACGCTCGCAGGTTCACCATCGCTGCGATCGCGAAGATCCCGATCAGGATGCCGAGCAGCACGGCATTGTCGGTCGCCCTGCCGGCGCTCGAGTAACCGAGCACCCAGGGAGAGATCAACGACAGGATGCCGAGAATCAGGTTTACCGGGTCTTGCCAATGTCTGGAAGTGTTGGACATGAATCGACCTCCATCGAAAATCCGGTCGTCTTGCGACCAGAGGCCGGATAGATGGGGACGAAAACAACGGCGGTCAAGGGGCGCGAGCGGGAACGTGAGATCCGTCATTTCCCGCCCGCAGATTGTCGCGCACGCTGGATCCATCACCGATTGCGCATGCCCGATATGGAACGACCGGAATTCAGCGACGCCGAGATCGACGAATTGATGCGGCGCGAGAAAGGGGGCGACGAGGCGGCTGCGCGCGCGCTCGATCACCTGATGGAACTGATGCTCGAGGAGATCATCGGGGAGCACGCGAGTCTGGTGGGCGGTACTGGGATCGAACCAGTGACTTCCACCGTGTGAAGGTGGCACTCTACCGCTGAGTTAACCGCCCGGAAGAGGAGCGGAATTGTAAGCAGATTCGCCCGGTTGCATCAAACCGGGGCGTTTCGCTCCCAGGCGATGCAGCGATTGTTCGCGGGCATCGCGCGGTCCTCCACCAGCGAGAAACCCGCCGCTCGCGCGAGCGCGTCGACCTTCTCGAAATCGCGCAGCCCGCGCAGCGGATCTTCGCTGCGCAACCAGCGGTCGAACTGTGCGTTGCTGTCGCTGGTGGCCCCGCCGTCGTAGTTGAACGGTCCGTAGATCACTAGCCGGGCGTCGTCGGTGGTGATCCGGGGCAGCATCGCGAAGAAGCGCTCCACCTCTGCCCAGCCCATGATGTGCAGCGTGTTCGCGGTGAACACGCCGTCGAAACCGGTCGCGGGCGGGGTGTCTCTTACATTCCAGGCGAGCGGCGCGGGCGTGTTGGGCAGCGCCGCCTCGTCGAGCCAGGCCCGGATTCCGGCCAGGTTCTCTTCGACGTCGCTCGCCTGCCAGTCGAGGTGCGGCAGCGCGTCGGCGAAGTGCACGGCGTGCTGTCCGGTGCCGCTGCCGACCTCCAGAACGCGGCTGCGGTCTCCGAAGTACTGTCGGAGCATGCCCAGGATCGGCTCGCGGTTGCGCTCGCAGGCGAGCGAGAATGGCTTGTCCATCCGTGCACGATACGCAAATCGGGCGCGGGGGCTCGGTGCCGACTCGATGCGTCAGGCGACGCCGCCGGCCACCGGGGCCGTCCGCGCTCGGGCGTACCGGCGGCCGCAGGCGCCCGAAGCGGGCGCTTGGACGGGGGTCCTTCGCGTAGAATCGATCCGCCCTTCACCGGTCCTTCGCCCTCCCTTCATCCGGTTCCACGAGAAGTCCGTTTCCGCGCGATGGTTCGCACGCGTTTCGCTCCCAGTCCTACCGGCTTCCTGCACATCGGCGGCGCGCGCACGGCGCTGTTCGCCTGGGCTTATGCACGGCATCACGGCGGCGTCTTCGTGCTGCGCATCGAGGATACCGATCTCGAGCGCTCGACACCGGCCGCCACGCGGGCGATCCTCGACGGCATGCGCTGGCTCGGCCTGGACGCGGACGAGGGGCCGTACTACCAGACGCAGCGGATGGATCGCTATCGCGAGGTGATCGCGCAGATGCTCGAAGACGGCACCGCCTATCGGTGCTGGTGCACGAAGGAAGAGCTCGATGCGATGCGCGCCGCGCAGGAGGCGAGGGGAATGAAGCCTCGCTACGACGGGCGGTGGCGCCCCGAACCCGGGCGCACGCTGCCCGAGCCGCCGGCCGGCGTCGATCCGGTCGTGCGCTTTCGCAATCCGCTCGACGGCGCGACGGGCTGGAACGACGTCGTCAAGGGGCCGATCTCTTTCGACAACGCCGAACTCGACGACCTGATCATCGCGCGCTCCGACGGCACGCCGACGTACAACTTCTGCGTCGTCGTCGACGACCGCGACATGCGGATCACGCATGTGCTGCGCGGGGACGATCACGTGAACAACACGCCGCGGCAGATCAACATCCTGCGCGCGCTCGGCGCGCCGGTTCCCGCGTACGGTCACCTGCCGATGATCCACGGCCCCGACGGACAGAAGCTGTCCAAGCGCCACGGCGCGGTGTCGGTGATGCAATACGACGACGAAGGCTACCTTCCCGAGGCGGTGGTCAACTATCTCGCGCGGCTGGGCTGGAGTCACGGTGACGAGGAGATCTTCTCGCGCGTGCAGCTGGTGCAGTGGTTCGACGGCTCGCACATCAGCCGCTCGCCGTCGCGCTTCGACTTCGACAAGCTGCGCTGGCTGAACGCGCACTACCTGAAGGCGAAGTCCGATGCGGAGCTGGCGTTGCTCGTTCGCCCGCGCCTGGAAGCGGCCGGCGTGTCGGAGACGGCCGATGCGGCGGACCTGGCTGCCGTCTGCGGCCTGCTCAAGGAGCGCGCGCAGACGCTGAACGAGCTCGCGGCGCAGGCGCGGATGTTCTATGCGGAACCGGTGATCGACGACGCCGATCGCGCGCGCCACCTCGACCCGGCGCCGGCGGCGCTGCCGGCCGCCCTCGGCAGTCTCGCCTCGAGGCTGGAATCGATCGACTGGACCGCCGCGGCGATCGCGGCCGCCCTGAAGGCAACGCTCGGCGAGCACGGCTTGAAGATGCCGCAGCTCGCCGTGCCGGTGCGACTGCTCGTCTTCGGCGTGGCGCAGACGCCGTCGCTCGACGCGATGCTCGCGGTGATGCCCCGGCCTACGGTGGTGGCGCGGCTGCGCGGCGCCTGAACGGAGATCCGACCTTGTCCGGCAGCACCTTCGGCCACGTCTTTCGCCTCACCACCTTCGGCGAGTCGCACGGGCCGGCGATCGGCTGCATCGTCGACGGGTGCCCGCCGGGGCTCGCGCTTTCCGAGGGCGACATACAACCCGAGCTCGACCGTCGCCGGCCCGGCACCTCGCGACACGTGACGCAGCGCCGCGAGCCCGACCGCGTCGAGATCCTCTCGGGCCTCTACCAAGGGCGCACCACCGGCACTCCGATCGCGCTGGCGATCCGAAACGAGGACGCGCGCAGCGCCGACTACGCCGAAATCGCGCGCACGTTCCGTCCCGGTCACGCCGACTACGCTTACTGGCAGAAATACGGCATCCGCGATCCGCGCGGCGGGGGCCGGTCGTCGGCGCGGCTCACCGCGCCGGCGGTGGCCGCCGCGGCGATCGCGAAGAAGTGGCTGCGCGAGCGCTACGGGACACGCATCCGCGGCTGCATGACGCAACTGGGCGAGATCGCCATCCCGGTCAGCAACTGGGACGAGGTACCGAACAACGCGTTCTTCGCCGCCGATGCCGGCGCCGTTGCCGGGCTCGAGCGCTACATGGACGCGCTGCGCAAGGCGGGCGACTCGTGCGGCGCGCGCGTGCGCGTCGAGGCCGACGGCGTGCCGGTCGGCCTGGGCGAGCCGCTGTACGACAAGCTCGACGCCGACATCGCCTACGCGATGATGGGCATCAATGCGGTCAAGGGCGTCGAAATCGGCGCCGGCTTCGGCTGCGTCGCGCAGAAGGGCAGCGAGCACGGTGACGAGCTCACCGCGCAGGGGTTCGCGACGAACAACGCCGGCGGCGTTCTCGGCGGCATCTCCACCGGGCAGCCGATCGTCGTCGAGATCGCGATCAAGCCGACGTCGAGCATCCGGCTGCCGCGCCGTTCGATCGACGTCGACGGCGCGCCGGTGGTGGTCGAGACGCACGGGCGGCACGACCCGTGCGTGGGCATCCGGGCAACCCCGATCGCGGAAGCGATGCTTGCCCTCGTGCTCATCGACCATGCGCTGCGGGATCGCGGGCAGGACGCCGACGTCACCGTGGCCACGCCACGCATCGGCGGCGCGCCGCGCAGCACCGAGCGACGCCCGGGCAGCTGAGTTGCTTGCCGTGGCGTTCTGCTGACACTCCCGCAATCGAGACGAAGCTCGAGCGTTCGACGATGAAAGCCAAACGCCTTGTTGCCGCGATCACCGCCGCCGCGGCGCTCCTGCTGGCGGCCTGCACCAGCGTGCAGACGACCCGACCGGGTGCGGTGGGCGTCGAGCGCACGCAGCGCATGTCCTCGCTCGTTTCCGAGGCGCAGATGCGCCAGGAAGCCACCCAGGCCTACGCGCAGATCGTCCAGCAGCAACGCCGGAAGGGCACGTTGAACGACGATCCCGCGCTCACCAGCCGCGTGCGCGCGATCACCTCGCGGCTGATCCCGGCCAGCGCAGCGTTCCGGCCCGACGCGCGCAGCTGGAACTGGGAAGTGAACGTGTTCGATTCGCCCGAGATCAATGCGTGGGTGATGCCGGGCGGCAAGATCGGCGTCTACAGCGGCCTGGTGAAGAAGCTGAACCTGAGCGACGACGAAATTGCCGCCATGCTCGGGCACGAAATCGCGCACGCGCTGCGCGAGCACGCGCGCGAACGCGCCTCGGAGCAGGTCGGCGCGCAGGTGCTGATCACCGGCGCCTCGGTGCTGCTCGGCGCGGGCGATGCCGGAACCGACCTCGGCAACATCTTCTACAAGACCTTCTTCGGCCTGCCGCACAGCCGGCTGCAGGAAACCGAGGCCGACCGCATCGGCGTGGAGATCGCGGCGCGCGCCGGCTACGATCCGCGCGCGGCGGTCACGCTGTGGGAAAAGATGGCGAGGAAAGCCGGCGGCAACGGCGGCCCCGAGTTTCTCAGCACGCACCCTTCGGCCGAGAATCGCATCAAGGACCTGCAGGTCTACGCGCAGCGCGTGATGCCGCTGTACCAGCAGGCGCGCCGCTGACGCGCGTAGCGGCCGGTTGCGGCGCCCGTTACGCCGGCGACGGCGACTGCGCCGTCGCGGCACCGCGCCGATATTGCACTGCGGCATGGCGCCTTCGCATGGCATAATCGATTCTCGCTTCAACCTCGCGCTGCGGCCCGGAGTCCCCGGGTCGCCGGCTCCGATTCCGCCATGTCGCTCGCCGCTCGCACGCTGTACGACAAGCTGTGGGACGCCCACGTCGTCCACCAGGAAGACGACGGGACGGCCCTCATCTACATCGATCGTCACCTCGTCCACGAGGTCACGAGCCCGCAGGCCTTCGAGGGGCTGCGCCTGGCCGGTCGCAAGCCGTGGCGCATCGACGCCAACCTGGCGGTGGTCGACCACAACGTTCCCACCACCGATCGCTCGCGCGGCATCGAAGACCCGATTTCGCGGCTGCAGGTCGAGACGCTCGACGCGAATGCGCGCGAGCACGGCATCACCTATTTCGACCTGTACGACCGGCGCCAGGGCATCGTCCACATCATCGGTCCCGAGCAGGGCGCGACGCTGCCCGGCATGACGGTCGTCTGCGGCGATTCGCACACGAGCACCCACGGCGCCTTCGCGTGCCTGGCCTTCGGCATCGGCACCTCCGAGGTCGAGCACGTTCTGGCCACGCAGACGCTCGTCGCGCGCAAGATGAAGAACATGCTGGTGCGCGTCGAGGGCGCGTTGCCCGCGGGCGTCACGGCGAAAGACCTGATCCTCGCCATCATCGGCCGCATCGGAACGGCCGGCGGCACCGGCTATTCGATCGAGTTCGCCGGCTCGACGATCCGTGCCTTGTCGATGGAAGGCCGGATGACGATCTGCAACATGGCGATCGAAGCCGGCGCTCGTTCCGGCATGGTCGCCGCCGACGAAACGACGCTGCGCTACCTGAAGGGCCGGCCGATGGCGCCGACCGGAGCCGACTGGGATCGTGCAGTCGAGCACTGGCGCACGCTGCACTCCGACCCGCAGGCGAGCTTCGATCGCATCGTCGAGATCGACGCCGCGCAGCTCTCACCCTACGTGAGCTGGGGCACGTCGCCGGAAATGGTCGCAACCATCGACGGGCGCGTTCCCGACCCCGCACGGGAAACCGACCCGGTTCGCCGCGAGGGCTACGCGCGCGCGCTGGTCTACATGGATCTGCAGCCCAACACGCCGATCTCGGACATCCATGTCGACAAGGTCTTCATCGGCTCGTGCACGAATTCGCGCATCGAAGACCTGCGCGAGGCAGCGGCGATCGTGCGTGGGCGCCGCAAGGCGCCGAACGTCCGGCTCGCGATGGTCGTTCCGGGTTCGGGCCTGGTGAAGGCGCAGGCCGAGGAGGAAGGGCTCGATCGCGTCTTCGTCGATGCCGGCTTCGAATGGCGCGAACCGGGCTGCTCGATGTGCCTGGCAATGAACGCCGACCGGCTCGAGCCGGGCGAGCGCTGCGCGTCGACCTCGAACCGCAATTTCGAAGGCCGGCAGGGCGCCGGCGGGCGTACCCACCTGGTCAGTCCGGCGATGGCGGCTGCTGCCGCGCTGGCCGGTCATTTCGTCGACGTGCGCTCGTTCGGCGCGAGCGGAACGATCCGATGATGAGCCGGACCGTCGTCGCTGCGCTGCTGTGCGGGTTCGTGCTTGCCGCGTGCAACACGGTTGCCGGCGTGGGCAAGGACCTCCAGCGCGCCGGCGAATCCATCCAGGGCGCCGCCAGGCGATAGCCATGCGAAACCTCACCGTCCACCGCGGCGTCGTCGCGCCGCTCGATCGCGCCAACGTCGACACCGACGCCATCATCCCGAAGCAGTTCCTGAAGTCGATCCGGCGCAGCGGTTTCGGCCCGAACCTGTTCGACGCATGGCGCTATCTCGATCCGGGCGAGCCGGGGATGGACAACAGCCGCCGGCCGCTGAACCCCGATTTCGAGTTGAACAAGCCGCGCTACCGCGGCGCCTCGATCCTGCTCGCGCGCGAGAACTTCGGCTGCGGGTCGTCGCGCGAGCACGCGCCGTGGGCGCTCGACGACTACGGCTTTCGCGTGATCATCGCGCCGTCGTACGCCGACATCTTCTACAACAACTGCTTCAAGAACGGCCTGCTGCCGGTGCGGCTGCGCGAAAGCGAGGTCGATTGGCTGTTCGACCAGGTGAACGACACCACCGGTTTCGAACTCGTCGTCGACCTGCCCGGGCAACAGGTGCGCACCGTCGACGGTTCGCGCGTGTTCGAGTTCGAGGTCGACGCCTTCCGCAAGGAATCGCTGATCCACGGCCTCGACGAGATCGGGCGAACGCTCGGAAACGCCGACCGCATTCGCGAGTACGAGCGCAAGCGCCTGGCGGATCAACCCTGGCTGGCGAAGACGCTCGCTGGCTGAAAGCCCCAGGCTGGCGAGTCACCCCCCGATGCGGAAGGCGGCCCGGCTTGGACGACAAGCCGGGCCGCTTCGTTCGAGGCATCGGCAAATGCAGAGGAATACCGAGGAGTCCGGATGAAGATCGCAGTTCTGGCAGGAGACGGGATCGGCCCGGAGATCACCGCACAGGCGGTGCGGGTGCTCGAGGCGCTCGCTCGCGACGGGCTGGAGCTGTCGATCGAGCACTCGCCGGTGGGCGGTGCGGGCTACGACGCCGCCGGCGATCCGTTGCCGGAGGCCACGCTGAAGACGGCCGAGCGTGCCGACGCGATCCTGTTCGGTTCGGTGGGCGGCCCGAAATACGATTCGCTGCCGCGAGCCAAGCGCCCCGAGCAGGGGCTGTTGCGGTTGCGCAAGCATTTCGATCTCTTCGCGAACCTGCGCCCGGCGATCGTCTACCCCGAGCTCGCGCATGCGTCCACGCTGAAAGAAGAGGTCGTCGCCGGCCTCGATCTGCTGATCCTGCGCGAGCTCACCAGCGACATCTATTTCGGCCAGCCGCGCGGCGTGCGCGTGAACGAGAACGGCGAGCGCGAGGGTTTCGACACGATGCGCTATACCGAGAGCGAGATCCGGCGCATCGCCGTGCTCGCCTTCGAGGCGTCGCGCAAGCGCCGCCGGCGCGTCTGTTCGGTCGACAAGGCGAACGTGCTCGAGACGACGCAATTCTGGCGCGACGTGGTCACCGAGGTACACGCCGAATACCGCGACGTGGAGCTCGTGCACATGTACGTGGACAATGCGGCGATGCAACTGGTGCGCAACCCGAAGCAGTTCGACGTCATCGTCACCGGGAACATGTTCGGCGACATCCTGTCCGACGAGGCTTCGATGCTCACCGGGTCGATCGGCATGTTGCCGTCGGCGTCGCTGAACGCACGCGGCTTCGGCCTGTACGAGCCGATCCACGGCTCGGCGCCCGACATCGCCGGTCGCGACGTGGCCAATCCGCTGGCGACGATCCTCTCCGCGGCGATGCTGCTGCGGCACACCTTTGGTCGCGAGGCCGCGGCGCTGCGCATCGAACGCGCGGTGCGTTCCGTACTCGCGCAGGGGTATCGAACCGCCGACATCGCCGAGCCGGGCAGGCGCACGGTCGGCACGAAGGAAATGGGCGACGCGGTGCTCGCCGCGCTCTGATCGAAGCGCACCGCACGAAGGTCTCATCGACCAAGGGATGGAGCAATCATGTTGAAGGTCGCAATGGTCGGGTGGCGCGGAATGGTCGGTTCCGTGCTGATGCAGCGGATGCGCGAGGAGAACGATTTCGCGCACTTCCGGACGGTGTTCTTCAGCACGTCGAACGCCGGCGGCACGGCGCCGACGGTGCCGAACCTGGACGACGAGCGCCTTCACGATGCCTCCGACATCGAGCGTCTGAAGGCGATGGACGTGGTACTCACCTGCCAGGGCGGCGACTGGACCAACGACGTGTTCCCGAAGCTGCGCGCCGCCGGCTGGCAGGGCTACTGGGTCGACGCGGCGTCGGCGCTGCGCATGAAGGACGACGCGGTCATCGTTCTCGATCCGCTGAACCTGCACGTGATCCGCGACGCGCTCGAGCGCGGCACGCGCAACTTCGTCGGCGGCAACTGCACGGTGAGCCTGATGATGATGGCGCTCGCCGGGCTGCTGCGCGAGAACCTGGTCGAATGGATCGCCGCAACCACCTACCAGGCGGCCTCGGGCGCCGGCGCGCAGAACATGCGCGAACTGCTCGCCCAGATGGGCGCGGCGCACGGCGCCGTCGCGCCGCTGCTGGCCGATCCGGCTTCGGCGATCCTCGAAATCGACGCGAAGGTATCGGCGACGATGCGCGACGAGTCTTTTCCCACCGCGCAGTTCGGCGTACCGCTCGCCGGCAGTCTGATTCCCTGGATCGACAAGGATCTCGGCGACGGCAGCTCGCGCGAGGAGTGGAAGGGCGGCTCCGAGTTGAACAAGATCCTCGGCCTGCCCGCCGGCGGACCGGGGCGCATCCCCGTCGAGAGCCTGTGCGTGCGCATCGGCGCGATGCGCTGCCACAGCCAGGCGATGACGATCAAGCTGCGACGCGACCTGCCGCTGCCCGAGATCGAGGCGCTCGTCGCGTCGGGCAACGACTGGGTGAAGCTGGTGCCGAACACGCGCGAAGACTCGATGCGCGCGCTCACGCCCACGGCCGTGAACGGGCGGCTGGACATCCCGGTAGGCCGGCTGCGCAAGCTGTCGTTCGGCCCCGGCTATCTCAGCGCCTTCACCGTCGGCGACCAGCTGCTGTGGGGCGCCGCCGAACCGCTGCGGCGGATGCTGCGACTGCTCGCGCGCTGACGCCCGACGACGGTCGTACGAGCCGCGCGGCGGACCGCTCGCGGATCGCCGCCGGCGTCGGGGTGTCTTTTGCGAGACTTCGGGGCGCCGTCAGGCCCCGCAGAAGATGCCGTTCGTCACATGACGGCCACAGGCGCAACTTCAGCCAGCACGCAACCTTGCACCTGTAAATGGCTGATGTTAGCCTCAAAATATCACTTATAGCCTCCGGGGATTAGCGTGGCTGCAGCCGAAAAACAAGGGATCTCGGAGCGCTTTGCGGGGGGGCCGAGGTTGCTCGCCGCGGCGATTGCCGCCGCCCTGTCGGGCACCGTTCCGCTTGCGGCCGACGCCGCCGGCCTCGGACGGCTGACCGTCCAGTCGGCGCTCGGGCAACCGCTGCGCGCCGAAGTGGAGGTCACCGCGCTCGGGCGCGAGGAAGCCGGTTCGCTCACTGCCCGCCTCGCGCCGCCGGAGGCCTTTCGCCAGGCGGGTCTCGAGTACAACCCGGCATTGAGCAGCCTGCGCTTTGCCGTCGAGCAGCGACCGAGCGGCGGTGCGGTGGTTCGGGTCACGTCGTCGCAACCGGTCAACGAGCCTTTCGTCGACCTGCTCGTCGAGCTGAACTGGGCTGCCGGCAAGTTCGTCCGCGAATACACGTTCCTGCTCGATCCGCCCGAGTTGCGGATGGGCCGCGACACGCTCGTCGCGGGCGGAACGTCCACGTCGATGCCTGCGCGTGCCGCCACGCCGCCGGCCGCGAGCGTGCGCCCGGTGTCGACCCAGCCCGTCGCCGCGTCCGCGGTCACCGCCCGGCCTGCACCGCAGCCGGTCGCGGCGGCATCGCCGGTTGCGGCCGATGCGCCGGCGACGGTCCGCGTGCGCGCGGGCGACACGCTCGCGAAGATCGCGGCGCGCGTGAAACCGGCCGACGTCAGCGTCGAGCAGGCGGTGATGGCGATCTACCGCGCCAATCCGCGCGCGTTCTTCGGCACCGTCCACCAGTTGTTCGCCGGCGCCGAACTGCAGATTCCCGATGCCGCGACGATGGCCGCGATCGACGCAGCCGACGCGCGCCGGGAGATCCGCTCGCAGGCCGCCGCGTTCAACGCGTATCGCGCGCGCCTGGCGTCTTCGGTGCGAACCGTGCAGCCGACGCAGGCCGGGCAGACCGCCGAAGGTTCGGTTGCGGCGAAACCCGACGAGTCGAGCGCGCCTGCGGCCAGCGGCGACCAGCTCAAGCTTTCGCGCTCGGTTCCCGAAGGCGCGGCCGCTGGCGCCTCGGCCACCGGCGACGCGGGCGCGGGAGCGTCGTCGAGCGCCGAAATGCAGGTCGCGCAGGACGCCGCGCTGCGCGAGCAGCAGGAACGCGTATCGGCGCTCGAACGCAACGTTGCCGATCTGCAACAGCTCGTCGAGCTGAAGAATCGGCAACTCGCCGAACTGCAACGCCAGGTCGAGACTGCACGCGCGGCAGGCGCGGCAGGCGCGACGGCGAGCGGCACGGTCGGTGCGGCGACTCCGGCCACCGGCGCCGATGCGTCGATCGTTGCGGCCGCGCCCGGCGCTTCCGGTGCCGCGGGGCAAGACGCCAAGACTTCCACACCGGCCGACCCGAGCGCGGCGTCCCCCGTCGCAAGTTCCAGCGGGAGCGACCCGGCGAGTGCAAGTGGCGCCGCGAGCGCAAGTGCGAGCGCGCAGGCCGCGAGCGACCCGGCGCAGGCCGGCACACCGTCGCCGGCGGCCCCGGATGCCGCCGCTTCGGCGGAAGCGCCGGCCGCAACGGCAGACGCGACTTCTTCGTCCGCGCCCGCGGCCGACGCCGCCGCGCGCACGGAGTCGGCCGCTGCGCCGGCGTCCGTGTCGACGCCCGCAGCTTCACCGACGTCCGCAGCCTCACCGACGCCCGCGGTCTCACCGACGCCCGCGTCGTCGGAGCCGCGCATGCTCGATGCGCTGATGGACAATCCGCTCGCGCTTCCGGCACTGGTCGCCATCGCCCTCGGGCTGGGCGCATACGGCGTCTACGCCGTGCGTCGGCGCCGCAAGGGCAGCGAGACCGAAGACGGGCTGAGCACGGCCGACGCCTTCACGGCGAACTCGCTGTTCGGATCCACCGGCGGACAGTCGGTCGACACGCACGCGAGCCTGTTCGCCACGAGCGCGCGCGACAGCGGTGTCGACGTCCATTCCACCGAAGTCGACCCGATTGCCGAGGCGGAGGTCTACATCGCCTACGGGCGCGAAGCGCAGGCCGAGGAGATCCTGAAGGAAGCGCTGAAGCGCCAGCCCGAGCGCCAGGCGATCCGCCTGAAGCTGCTCGAGATCCACGCTGCGCGCAAGGACCCGATCGCCTTCGGCGCGCTCGCGCAGGAGATGTACGACCAGGCCGGCGGGCTGAACGAGGAATGGCCGAAGGTCGTCACGCTCGGCCTGGCGATCGATCCGGCCAACCCGCTTTACACGGGCGAGGGCGCTGCGCCGGCACAACCGGCAGCCGAATCGCACGAGGTCCCGGCGATCGCCGACGACGAGCCGCCGGCCATCGCCGATCTCGGGCAGGAAGCCGACGCCGCGGCAGCGATGTTCGGCGAGCCGGGGTTCGACCCCGAAGCGTCGGCGCGGCGCGCCTTCGGCGAGTCGTTCGCCGAGACGATGCCGATGGACGCCGATGCGGCGCCTGCGTCCGCAGCGGCAACGACCGAGGACGAGGTTCCCGCGCTCGACTTCGATCTCGATCTCGACACGACGGTCGGACGCGCGGGCAGCGCGCTGGCCGCGCGCGGCGCCGACGACGAAGCGCAACCTGCGGCCTCGGAGCTCGAACGTGCGGTCGACGGCCGCTTCGAGTTGCCGTCGCTCGATCTCGACGACGCGTCGGCAACCGATGCGGGGGCCGGGGCGGATGCCGACGAGCGGCGTCGCGCCGACGACGGGGATGCGGCGCTCGCCGACCTCGGCGACTTCAAGATCGACCTGCCGTCGCTCGAAGGAATCGATTCGCAGGCGCTCGATACCGCCGACGAGCGACCCGCGGTCGACCTCGCCGATCTGGACGCCCGCGGGGGGCTGGGCAATCTCGACCTCTCGTCGATCGATCTCGACCTGTCCGATGGAGACGTCGGGCTCGCCTCGGCCGAGACGGCGGTTGCCTCCACGGTATCGTCTTCGCGCTGGCAGGAAATGGCCACCAAGCTCGATCTCGCTTCCGCGTACGAGGAGATCGGCGACAAGGAAGGCGCACGCGAGTTGCTGCAGGAAGTGCTCGACGGCGGCGACGCCGCACAGCAGCAGAAAGCGCGGGCGATGCTGGCGAAGATCGGCTGACGGCAGGCTTGTCCCGTTATGCGCTGACGCTCGCCTACGATGGCAGCGGGTTCCCGGGCTGGCAGACGCAGCCGGGGGCGACTGCGGCGCAGGACGTCGTCGAACGCGCGTTGTCCAACGTCGCGGGCGAGACGATCTCCACCGTCTGCGCGGGCCGCACCGACGCCGGCGTGCACGCGCTGCGGCAGGTCGTGCATTTCGACACCGAAGCGCGTCGGCCGCTGTCGGCCTGGGTGCGCGGCACGAACGCGCACCTGCCGCAGGCGATCGCGGTGCGCAGCGCCACCGTGGTGGACGATTCTTTCCACGCCCGCTACGGCGCGCAGCGCAGGCGCTATCGCTACCTGCTGTATCGATCGCCGCTGCGCCACCCGTTGCTCGCGCGACGCGCCGGCTGGACGTTTCGGCAGGTCGACGTCGCCGCGATGCGCACGGCGGCGGGTGTTCTGGTCGGCGAGCACGATTTCTCCGCTTTCCGCTCGTCGCAATGCCAGGCCGCCTCTCCCGTGCGTCGACTGGAAGAACTCGCGCTGCGCGAGTGCGGGCCTTTCGTCGTCTTCACCTTCGTTGCCAACGCTTTCCTGCATCACATGATCCGCAACCTCGTCGGCTCGCTGCTCGCGGTGGGAGAAGGGCGGCGCGACCCGTCGTGGGTCGCCGCGCTGCTCGCCGGGCGCGACCGATCGCTTGCCGCCGCGACGTTCGCGGCCGACGGCCTGTACCTCGACGGCGCGCAGTACGACGAGCGGCACGCGGTGCCGTCGTGGAGCGAAGGCGACGACGCTCCTTTCGAGGCGCTGTGCTGAACGCACCGTGATGCACCGCACGCGGGTGAAATTCTGCGGCATCGTCGACGTGCGCGACGCACGCGACGCGGCGGCGCTCGGCGTCGACGCGGTCGGCCTCGTCTTTCACGCGCGCAGCCCGCGGGCGCTGGCCCCCGCCCAGGCCGCGGGCATCCGCCGCGCGCTGCCGTCGTACGTCGCCGTCGTCGGGCTGTTCGTCGATGCGCCCCCCGAGCGGGTGCGACGCATCGCCGGCGCTGTCGGGCTCGACGCGCTGCAGTTCCACGGCGACGAGACGCCGGGCGAATGCGAGGCGTCGACGCCTGCCGGGGTTCGCTGGTGGCGCGCCGTGCGAATGCGCTCGCAGGCCGATTTGATAGAATCCTTCGTTCGCTTCGAGCGTGCCGAGGCTCTGTTGCTCGACTCGTTCAGTCCCGGCTACGGCGGTAGCGGCTCGTCCTTCGACTGGTCGTGGATTCCGCCGCAGCGACCGATGACCATCCTCCTGTCGGGCGGTCTTTCGCCCGACAATGTCGCCGACGCCATCGAGCAGGTGTGCCCGAACGGCGTCGACGTCTCCAGCGGCATCCAGGCCGACGCTGCCGACGGAAACCCGCGCGGGGAGCCGCGGCGCAAGTCGGTGCAGCGCATGGAGCGATTCATGGCCGAGGTATTGCGCGCCGACGCCGCACGCCGTTCTCGATGAAGCCCTACGACCTTCCCGATGCCACCGGCCACTTCGGCCCGTACGGCGGCCGTTTCGTCGCCGAGACGCTCGTGCACGCGCTCGACGAGTTGCGCGACGCGTGGGAGCGCCATCGCAACGATCCCGTCTTCGTCGCGCAGCTCGAGTACGAGTTGACGCACTTCGTCGGCCGTCCGTCGCCGGTGTATCACGCGAAGCGCTGGTCCGAGCGGCTCGGCGGCGCGCAGATCTGGTTCAAGCGCGAAGACCTCGATCACACCGGCGCACACAAGATCAACAACACCGTCGGACAGGCGCTGCTCGCGGCGCGCATGGGCAAGCCTCGCGTGATCGCCGAAACGGGCGCCGGCCAGCACGGCGTGGCCACGGCAACGGTCGCTGCGCGGCACGGCATGCGCTGCGTCGTCTACATGGGTGCCGACGACGTCGTCCGCCAGAAGCAGAACGTCTACCGGATGAAGCTGCTCGGCGCGCAGGTCGTGCCGGTGCAAAGCGGTTCACGCACGTTGAAGGATGCGCTGAACGAGGCGATGCGCGACTGGGTCGCCAACGTCGACGACACCTTCTACATCATCGGCACCGTCGCGGGCCCGCATCCGTACCCGGCGATGGTGCGCGATTTCCAGTCGGTGATCGGCCGCGAGTGCAAGTGGCAGATGCCCGAGATGATCGGGCGCCAGCCCGACGTCGTCGTCGCCTGCGTCGGCGGCGGCTCGAACGCCATCGGCATCTTCCATCCGTACCTCGACGTCGACGGCGTGCAGCTGGTCGGCGTGGAGGCCGGGGGCGAAGGCATCGCCACCGGCCGGCACTCGGCTTCGCTCACTGCCGGCAGTCCCGGCGTCCTGCACGGAAACCGCACGTACCTGCTGCACGACGAGAACGGCCAGATCCTGGACACGCACTCGGTGTCGGCCGGTCTGGACTATCCCGGGGTCGGGCCCGAGCACGCCTGGCTCAAGGAGCACGGTCGCGCGCAATACGTCGTCGTCGACGACGACGAAGCGCTTGCCGCCTTTCACGACTGCTGCCGCATCGAGGGCATCCTGCCCGCGCTCGAATCCAGCCACGCGCTCGCGCACGCGGTGCGCATCGCGCCGTCGATGCCGAAAGACCGCGCGATCCTCGTCAACCTTTCGGGGCGCGGCGACAAGGACATGCACACCGTCGCGCAGCACGCCGGTCTCGACCTCGAATGAGCCGTCTCGCGTCCACTTTCGCCCGCCTGGCCGCTGCCGGCCGCACGGCGCTCATCCCCTACGTCACCACCGGCTATCCGCAGCGCGAGCTCGCGCTGCCGGTCCTGCACGCGCTCGTCGACGGCGGGGCCGACGTCATCGAACTCGGCGTGCCGTTCTCCGACCCGATGGCCGACGGCCCCGTCATCCAGCGTTCGAACCAGGAGGCGATCGCGCTCGGCATCGGCCTGCGCGAGGTGCTCGGGATCGTCCGCGCGTTTCGCAGCCGCGATACCGAAACGCCGCTCGTGCTGATGGGCTACGCGAACCCGATCGAGCGCTTCGGCGTGCAGCGCTTCCTCGCGAGCGCGGCCGAGGCCGGCGTCGATGGCGTGCTGGTCGTCGACTACCCGCCGGAGGAGTGCGAATCCTTCGCGCAGGCCGCGCGCGCCCGGGGCATCGATCCGGTGTTCCTGCTGGCGCCGACCTCCACCGACGCGCGCATCGAGCGCGTGCTCGCCGCGGCGAGCGGGTACGTCTATTACGTCTCGATGAAGGGCACCACCGGTGGCACGCTCGACGCCGACGAAGTCGTCGCCCGCGTCGCGGCGATTCGCGCGCGTGCGTCGCTGCCGGTCGGCGTCGGTTTCGGCATTCGCGACGGTGCGACCGCACGTGCGGTGGCGCGCGCCGCCGACGCGGTGATCATCGGTACGCGCACGATCGAAGTGCTTCGCGACGGACCTGCCGCGCAGGCGCCGCAGCGCGCACGTGACTTCGTCGCCTCGATCCGCACGGCGCTCGACGCGCCTGCAGCGAAACCCCTTGCGGGAACTGCCCCATGACCTGGCTCGACAAGCTGCTGCCGCCGCGCATCAAGCGTTCGCACACCGGCGGGAAGCGAGTTCCCGAAGGCGTCTGGGTCAAGTGCCCGTCGTGCGACGCGGTGCTGTATTCGGCCGACCTCGAAGCGAATCTGAACGTCTGTCCGAAGTGCGCGCACCACATGCGGCTGTCGGCGCGCAAGCGGCTCGACCTGCTGCTCGACGCCGAGGGACGCTACGAAATCGGCCACGAAGTGCTGCCGACCGATGCGTTGAAATTCAAGGACAGCCGCAAGTACCCGGAACGCCTGCGCGAGGCGATGGACGAGACCGGGGAGACCGACGCGCTCGTCGTGCAGGGCGGTTCGATCCGCACGATTCCGGTCGTCGCCGCCTGCTTCGAGTTCGACTTCATGGGCGGCTCGATGGGTTCGGTGGTGGGCGAGCGTTTCGCGCGCGGCGTGCAGGCGGCGATCGAGCAGCGCGTTCCGTTCGTCTCGATCGCCGCCTCGGGCGGAGCGCGGATGCAGGAAGGCCTGTTGTCGCTGATGCAGATGTCCAAGACGACGGCGATGCTCGCGCGGCTGTCCGAGAAGAAGCTGCCCTACGTCTCGGTGCTCACCGATCCGACGATGGGCGGCGTCTCGGCGAGCTTCTGCTTTCTCGGCGACGTCGTCATCGCCGAGCCGCGCGCCCTGATCGGCTTCGCCGGGCCGCGCGTCATCGAGCAGACGGTCCGCACGAAGCTGCCCGAAGGCTTCCAGCGCGCCGAGTTCCTGCTCGAGAAGGGCGCGATCGACCGCATCGTCGACCGCAGGCAGATGCGCGACGAGATCGCTCGCATGCTCGCGATGCTGTGTCGCCAGCCGAGCGAGGTGCTCGCGTGAGCGCCGAGTCGCTGGCCACCTGGCTTGCGCGCATCGAGACGCTGCATCCGAAGACCATCGAGCTGGGCCTCGATCGGGTGCGCGAGGTGGCGCAGCGCATGCAGTCGACGCTCTCCGGCGCGGTCTTCACGGTCGGCGGCACCAACGGCAAGGGGTCCAGCTGCGCGATGCTCGAGGCGATCCTGCTCGCCGCCGGCTATCGCGTGGCGCTCTACACCTCGCCGCACCTCGTGCGCTTCAACGAGCGCATTCGCATCGGCGGGCGCGAGGCGCGCGACGAGGCGATCGTCGAGGCGTTCGAGGCGGTGCAGGCTGCGCGCGGCGACACGCCGCTCACGTACTTCGAGTTCGCCACGCTGGCCGCGTTGCGGTTGTTCTCGCGCGAACGGCTCGACGCCGTGATCCTCGAGGTGGGGCTCGGCGGCCGGCTCGACGCGGTGAACATCGTCGATGCCGATTGCGCGATCGTCACCAGTATCGACATCGATCACGTCGAGTACCTGGGCGACGACCGCGAACGCATCGGCCTGGAGAAGGCGCACATCTTCCGGCCGGGGCGTCCGGCGATCTGCAGCGACCCGCTGCCGCCGCATTCGCTCGTGCAGTACGCCGAATCGATCGGAGCCGATCTGTGGCTTTGCGGGCGCGACTTCCACTACGTCGGCGACCGCCAGCAGTGGTCGTATCGCGGTCGCGCGCAGCGGCGAAGCTCGATCGCCTATCCCGCGCTGCGGGGTGCGAACCAGCTGCTCAACGCCTCGGGCGTGCTGGCCGCGCTCGAGGCGCTGCGCGCCGTCCTGCCGGTGAACCAGCAGGCCGTGCGGCAGGGATTCGCCGAAGTCGAGCTGCCCGGACGCAGCCAGGTGCTGCCCGGAGTGCCCACGGTCGTGCTCGACGTCGCGCACAATCCGCACGCCGCTGCGCACCTGGCCAACAATCTCGATGCGATGGGGCGCAGCGGCCGCAGCTTCGCGGTCTTCGGCGTGATGCGCGACAAGGACGTCGACGCGATCATCGCCGCGGTGAAGGATCGTTTCGATCGCTGGTTCGTCACCGACCTGCCCGGGCCGCGCGCCGCATCCGCGCAGTGGATCGCCGAGCGGCTGCGCAAGGCCGGCATCGGCGCGTCGCCGGAGGGCGAAGGCGACGCCGGGCGCACCGAAACGCACGCGACCCCGAGCGAGGCGCTGGCGGCCGCGCGCGCAGTCGCGCAGCCGAATGATAGAATCGTCGTCTTCGGATCTTTCCTCACTGTCGCGGACATTCTTGCCACCCGTGCCAGCTCGCCGGCTCCGTCGTTGCGACGCCCGCGCTGAAGCGCAGCCTGCCGCCGCGACCCTTCGTCTCGCGACGCTCCGTCCCGCGACAACTCGCCCCGTCGATGGCGCGTCGTAACCCCGCCGACGCGGCCGCGCTCGACCCGGCACTCACGCAGAAGAAGCGGGCGCGTCGCCGCCTGGTCGGTGCGCTCGTGCTCGGCGCCGCCGCTGCCATCGTCCTGCCGCTCGTTCTCGACTCCGAACCGCGGCAGACGATCGCCGACGTCGAGATCGAGATCCCGCCGCGCGAGGCGGCGCTTCCTGCCATCGAGCCGCCCGTGCATCCCGAGGTGGCGGTTCCACCTGCCGCGGCGTCGCCCGTCGACGACGCGCTCGTTCCGGCGCCGCCGCAGTCGCCGGTGGCGGCGAAGAGCGACCCGAAGAGCGACCCGAAGAGCGACCCGAAGAGCGACCCGAAGAGCGAACCGAAGAGCGAACCGAAACCGGCGATCGAAACGGCGAAGGAAAATGCCAGGCTCGACGCGAAGGCCGGCGGCACGGCCGCGGCCGAGCCGCGCAGCGCGTCGAAGGTCGCGGTTGCGAAGGCGAACGCCGATGCGAAATCCGCGTCCCAGGGCGACGCTTCTGCCGCGAAGCCGCAGAACGCCGTGAAGCCGGCGCCGGCCGCGGCTGCGAAGTCGATGCCGGCTTCCCCGTCGCCGGGCTCCGCGTCGGCGGCGCCGGCCGGTACGCGCTTCGCGCTGCAGATCGGCGCCTTCGCGAACGCGGGCAGCGCGCGCGCGCAACTCGACAAGGCGCGACGCACCGGGCTGCGGGCGTACACCGAGTCGGTGAACACCGCGCAGGGCGAGCGCACGCGGGTGCGCGTCGGTCCGTTTCCCACGCGCGAGGAAGCCGAGAAAGCGCGTGCGAAGCTCAAACTGGCGGGAATCGATTCGGCCGTCGTGGACGCACGGTGAGCGTCGCGCAATTCACCGGCTGGGACTATTTCGTGGCAGCAACGCTGTTGATCTCGGTGGCGCTCGGTGCCTTGCGCGGACTCGTGCGCACGGTGTTCGCGCTGGCGGCATGGGTCGTCGCGCTGGTCGGCGCGCCGCTCGCGACGCCGGCGCTGGTCGCGTTCACCGGATGGAGTCTTCCGCCGCTGTTCATCGGCGTGCTCGTGTTCTTCCTGCTGCTGGTGGCGGTCCGCCTGCTCGGTTCGCTGCTCGCCCGCGCACTCTCGCGGGTGGGCCTGGGTCTGGCCGATCGCACGCTCGGCTCCGGGCTGGGCGCGCTGCGTGCGCTGGTCATCGTCACGATCGTCGCACTCGTCGGACGCCAGCTCGGCGCCGATCGCGAGGCCGCGTGGCAGCAGGCACAGTCCAGGCCGCTGCTCGACGTGCTGGTGTCGTGGGTCGACCCCTGGCTGCCGACTCGGGCAGCGCCGCTGCAACCCGTGCGAACCACCGAACGAGGCCCGACATGTGCGGAATCCTGGGCGTCGTAGCGCGCTCCCCGGTCAACCAGCTGCTCTACGACGGGCTGCTGCTGCTGCAGCACCGCGGCCAGGACGCCGCCGGTATCGCCACCGAGCAGGGCAAGTCGTTCCAGATGCAGAAGGGAAACGGCCTGGTGCGCGACGTCTTTCGCACGCGCAACATGCGCTCGCTGCCGGGAACGACGGGCATCGCGCACGTGCGTTACCCCACGGCCGGATCGGCGGGCAACTCAGCCGAGGCGCAGCCGTTCTACGTGAACGCGCCCTTCGGGCTGCTGCTGGCGCACAACGGAAACCTGATCAACGCCGAGCAGCTGAAGGACGAGATGTTCCGCCGCGACCGGCGGCACATCAACACCGACTCCGATTCCGAGGTGCTGCTCAACGTGCTCGCCAATTCGCTGCAGGCGAGCGCGCGCGGCGTGTCGCTCGATCCCGACACGATCTTCGACGCGGTTCGCGAAGTGCACCGTCGTGCGCGCGGCGCCTACGCCTGCGTGGCCGAGATCGCCGGCTACGGCATCCTCGCGTTTCGCGACCCTTACGGCATCCGGCCGTTGTGCTACGGCGTGGCCGAAACCGAGTACGGCACCGAATACCTGGTCGCGTCCGAGTCGGTCGCGCTCGAGGGGCTCGGTTTTCGGCTGGTGCGCGACGTCGCTCCGGGCGAGGCGGTGTTCATCGACCTCGACGGCAATTTCCACTCGCGCCAGTGCGCGGACAATCCGCGGCTCGTGCCGTGCGTGTTCGAGTACGTCTACTTCGCGCGCCCCGATTCGATCCTCGACGGTGCGAGCGTGTATGCCGCCCGCCTGCGCATGGGCGAGCACCTGGCCGAGCGGCTGGGACGCGAGTTGTGGCGCGGCGACATCGACGTCGTGATGCCGATTCCCGATACCTCGCGCCCGTCGGCGATGCAGCTCGCGATGAAGCTCGGGCTGACCTATCGCGAGGGTTTCCTGAAGAACCGCTACGTCGGCCGAACCTTCATCATGCCGGGACAGGCGGTGCGCCGGAAATCGGTGCGCCAGAAACTCAACGCGATGAGCGTCGAGTTCAAGGGCAAGAACGTGCTGCTCGTCGACGATTCGATCGTGCGCGGGACGACTTCGCGCGAAATCGTGCAGATGGCGCGCGACTCGGGCGCGAACAAGGTCTATTTCGCGTCGGCGGCGCCGCCGGTGCGCTTTCCGAACGTCTACGGCATCGACATGCCCACGCGCGGCGAGTTGATCGCCTATGGGCGCAGCGACGAGGAGATCCGCCAGGCGATCGGCGCCGATGCGCTGATCTACCAGAGTGTCGCGGCAATGAAGCAGTCGGTCACCGACGTCGCATCGCGCCTGGTCGAGTTCGAGGCCTCGTGCTTCGACGGCCATTACGTGACCGGTGACGTCACGCCCGAGTACCTCGACCGCATCGAGCGCGAGCGGCTGTCGGGCGTCGGTCAGTTCGACGACGATCTGCCCCGCGAGCAGATGAGCCTGCATTTCCACGCCACGCCGGAGTGAGACCAGCACGATGAGCGATCGTCGGGGCCACGAAAGCGACGATCGACGCGACGGCGAACCCGCGCGTGAAACCGGACCCGATGGCGACGCCCGCACGCGCTACGCCTTCGAGACGCGCGCGGTGCGCGCCGGCTTCGAGCGCACGGCGTACGGCGAGCACGACGAGCCGATCTTCCTGACGTCGAGCTTCGTGCACGAAAGCGCCGCGCACGCGGCTGCGAAGTTCGCCGGCGAGGCCGAGGGGTACATCTACTCGCGTTTCGGCAATCCGACGGTGCGGCTGTTCGAGCAGCGCCTCGCGTCGCTCGAAGGCGCCGAGGAATGCCGCGCGACGGCGTCGGGCATGGCGGCGATCCAGGCGGTGCTCGTCAGCCTCACGCGCGCGGGCGATCACATCGTCTGCGCGCAGGGCGTGTTCGGCACGACGGTGCAGCTGTTCGCGCTCTTCGGGCGCTACGACATCGAGACGAGCTTCGTGCCGCTCTCCGACCCGCGCGCGTGGCGCGAAGCGATCCGTCCGAACACGCGCATGCTGTTCGTCGAAACGCCGTCGAATCCGCTCACCGAGGTGGCCGACCTGCGCGCCCTGTCGGCGCTGGCGCGCGAGCACGCAATCATGCTGGTCGTCGACAACTGCTTCTGTACGCCTGCGCTGCAGCGTCCGTTCGAACTGGGTGCGGACATCGTCGTGCATTCGGCGACGAAGTACCTGGACGGTCAGGGCAGGGTGATCGGCGGCGCGGTGCTCGGCTCGAAGCGCTACATGAAAGAGGTGCTGCAGCCGGTGCTGCGCTACGGCGGTCCGACGCTGTCGGCGTTCAACGCGTGGGTGCTCGCCAAGGGTCTCGAGACGCTGTCGGTGCGCATGCAGCGGCATGCGGAGAGCGCGCTGGCCGTGGCGCGCTGGCTCGAGGCGCAGCCCGCGGTGCAGCGCGTTCGCTATCCGTGGCTCGAATCGCACCCGCAACACGCGCTCGCGCGCGTGCAGCAGCGCGCCGGAGGCGCAGTGCTGTCGTTCGAAGTGCACGGCGCCGACGACGCCGAGCGCAGGGCGCGCGCCTGGCGCATCGTCGACGGCTGCACGCTGCTGTCGATCACCGCGAACCTGGGCGACGCCAAGTCGACGATCACGCATCCGGCCAGCACGACGCACGGGCGCATGCCGGTCGTCGAGCGGCGCGCGGCGGGAATCAGCGAGGCAATGCTGCGCGTGGCGGTGGGGCTGGAAGATCCGGCTGACATCTGCGCCGATCTCGCTCGGGGGATGTAGGCGCGGCGAGGATCGGCCCTTGCCGGTTGCCGCGCGGAATCGTGCGTTTTTTCCTGTCGCGAGTCGTTACAGAGCGCGGGCGGAAGACGGACGGCCGTCTCTCAACGCGTTGATATCCCGAAGGAAAATCCAGGCGGCATGGTTGTTGCTCGATAGCGTGCAGACCGCGGAACGATGTTTCGCTTCGCGCCCGTCCGCAACGATTCGAGAACGCCGAACCATGCCCCGTTTTTGCCGAACGCTCATTGCCGCCGCTTTCGCCGCCTGCACGATGGCCGCCCAGGCCGCGCCGATCACGGTCGACGTGCGGTTTTCCGATCCGGTGAACAAACCGCTGGGCGGCGACACCGTATCGATCACCGCTCCGGTGAACACTCGCGCGATCGCCGGCCGATATCAAGGCACCGCGAGCAACCTGGTCGGCATCGATGCGTCGTCGTTCGTCGACAGCATCGGGGGGTTGTGGGCGTATTGCTACGACGTGTTCCAGACGATCGGCAACGGAATCACCGTCAAGTACGAGGTCGTCTTCGACGGTGCGGCGGCGCGTACGCTGAGCTTCCTGGGCGCGGTGAACTCGGTGCTCGACCCCGCCGGAACCGACCCGCACGCCTGGCTGCACCCGACGGACCGGCATGCGTCCGCCGCGATCCAGCTCGGGATCTGGGAGAGCCTGTACGAAGCGGACGGCAACGGCTGGGATCTGGGAAGCGGTGCGTTCCAGGCGAGCGGCGTCGATGCGGGCACGCAGCTCGCGCTTGGCAAGTTCCTCGATGCGATCGGCGCTCCGGCACTCGACCGGAGATACACGATGCTTCTGGAAAGCGACCGCAGGCAGGACCTGATCACCGGCCGCAACGGCGTGCCCGCGCCGGGAACGCTGGCGCTGCTGCTGGGGCCGGCCGCGATGCTGATCGCCCGGCGTGGTCGCGGGCGAGCGCAGTTCTCGCGGTAGGACCTGCGTTCGGCGTCTGGATCGCACTACCGGAAATCCCGGCTCGACACCTCCAGCGCGCCGAGCCACGCGCTGTGGTCGACCACCCGCCGCGCGATCAGGTGGCGCACCTGGCCGCCGGTATCGGTGTCGCGCTGCCACTTCCCGTAGACGGTCATCAGGCTCGACGCGAGCACTGCGCTGCGGTCGCGCTCGAAGACGTCGGGCCGGACGATGACGTTGACGGTTCCCGTTTCGTCCTCGAGCGTGACGAAGATCGTGCCCGCTGCGGTGTCGGGGCGCTGCCGGTGCGTGACGAGGCCGCTGGCGCGCGCCAGGCGTCCGTCGGGGAACTCGCGCAGCGTTTCGGCCGTGCACACGCGGCAACGCGTCAATCGTTCGCGCAGCAACGCGAGCGGATGGCGGCCCATCGGGATGCCCAGTCCGCGATAGTCGGCGACGATCTCGCGCGCCTCGGTCAACGCCGGCAGGCGTGTCGGCGCCTCGTCGAAGCGGGCCTCGACGAGCAGCTTCGGCATCGGCCGGATCGCCGCGGCTTCCCAGTGCGCCTGCGCGCGGTGGCCGGCGAGCGCACGCAAGGCATCGGCCTGCGCGAGCGCGTTCAGCGCGCGCGCATCGAGCCTGGCCTGGCGGGCGAGATCCTCGACGCTGTCGAAAGCGAAGCGCGGATCGTCGCGCTCGACGCATCGAGTCCTGCGCGCCGCGACGATGCGCTCGGCTGCGGCGGCGGGCAGTCCGCGCACGCGGTTCAACCCGAGTCGCACGGCGGGCTGCGCACGCCGATCGATCGCGCTGCCGTCGGCGGGCGCCCGATAGACGGGCGACGCGGTTGCGTCGGCGTCGATGCGCTCCTCGAGCGTGCTGTCGACTTCGCTCACCAGGACGTCGACGCCGCGAACCTCGATGCCGTGCTCGCGCGCGTCGCGCACGAGCTGCGCCGGGGCGTAGAAGCCCATCGGCTGGCTGTTCAGCAGCGCGGCGAGGAAGGCCGCCGGTTCGTGCCGCTTGATCCAGCTCGACACGTAGACGAGCAGCGCGAAACTCGCCGCATGACTCTCGGGAAAACCGTATTCGCCGAAGCCCTGGATTTGGCGGAAGATCGCCTCGGCGAAATCGCGGTCGTAGCCGCGCGCCATCATGCCGTCGACGACGCGCTGCTCGAAGGGCTCGAGCCCGCCGCGTCGGCGCCATGCCGCCATCGCACGGCGCAGCGCGTCGGCTTCGCCGCCCGAGAAGCCGGCGGCGAGCATCGCGATCTGCATCACCTGCTCCTGGAAGATCGGCACTCCGAGCGTGCGTTCGAGCGCGGGGCGGATCTCGTCGCGCGGATAGACGACGGGTTCGAGCCCCTGGCGCCGGCGCAGGTACGGATGCACCATGCCGCCCTGGATCGGCCCGGGGCGCACGATCGCGACCTCGACGACGAGGTCGTAGAAGCAGCGCGGATTCAGTCGGGGCAGCATCGCCATCTGCGCGCGCGACTCGATCTGGAACACGCCCACCGTGTCGGCGCGCGCGATCATCTCGTAGGTGGCCGGGTCTTCGGCCGGGACGTCCTGGATGCGGAACGTGTCGTTGCGCCGCTGCCCGATGAATTCGAGCGCCCGCCGGATCGCGCTCAACATGCCGAGCGCGAGCACGTCGACCTTCAGCAACCCGAGCGCATCGAGATCGTCCTTGTCCCATTCGATGACGCTGCGATCGGCCATTGCCGCGTTTTCCACCGGCACGAGACGCGTGAGCCGCTCGCGCGCGATGACGAAGCCGCCGGTGTGCTGCGACAGGTGGCGCGGGAAGCCGCGCAGCGTCGTGGCGAGCTCGAGCCACTGGCGCGCGACGCGCGAACCCGGATCGAAGCCCGCCTCGCGCAGCCGTGCCGGCTGCACGCCCGCTTCCCACCACGAGTGCCCGCGCGCGAGCTGCTCGATGCGCCGCGCGTCGATGCCCAGCGCGCGCCCCACGTCACGCAGCGCCGAGCGCGAGCGGTAGCGGATGACGGTGGCGGTGAGCGCCGCGCGATGCCGGCCGTATTTCGCGTAGAGATACTGGATGACCTCCTCGCGGCGCTGGTGCTCGAAGTCGACGTCGATGTCGGGCGGCTCGTTGCGCTCGCGACTGATGAAGCGCTCGAAGAGCACGCTGGCGCGCGCCGGGTCGACTTCGGTGATGCCCAGGCAATAGCAGACCGCCGAATTCGCCGCGGAGCCTCGTCCCTGGCACAGGATGCCGCGGCTGCGCGCGAAGCGCACGATGTCGGCCACCGTGAGGAAATAGGGTTCGTACTGCAGTTCGGCGATCAGTGCGAGTTCGCGCTCGACCTGGGCGAGCACCTTGGGCGGCGTGCCGCCGGGATAACGCGAGGGCAGTCCCTCGAAGGCGAGTGCGCGCAGCCAGCTCGTCGGCGTATGGCCGGGCGGGACGATCTCGCGCGGATATTCGTAGCGCAGCTCGTCGAGCGAGAAGCGGCAGCGTTCGGCGATCGCGACCGTCTCGTCGAGCAGCTCGCGCGGGTACAGTCGCGCCAGGCGCAGGCGGCTGCGCAGATGCTGCTCGGCGTTCGCAGCGAGCGCGTAGCCCAGCGACTTCAGCGGCGTGTTCAGCCGGATCGCGGTGAGTGTGTCCTGCAGCGCCTTGCGCGAGCGCAGGTGGCACAGGACGTCGCCGACGGCCGTGCGCGGCAGGCCGGCCGCCGCGCAGATGTGTCGCGTTGCTTCGAGCAGCGCCGCATCGTGGCCGCGCACGAGCAACGGGACGCCGAGCCAGCAGCGGCCGTCGAAACGCTCGCGCACGAACCGGGCCTGTTGCAGCAACCGTGCGGCGGCCGGTTCGGCCGCGGGTCCGTCGACGGCGACCGCGCACGAGGGCACCAGCAGCGCGAGGCAGTCGTCGACGCCGGCGTCCAGATCGTCGGCGAGCAGCCGATAGCTGCCCTTGTCGGCGCGCATTCGCGCGCGCGTGATCAGCTCCGACAGGTTGCCGTAGCCGTTGCGCGTGGTGGCGAGCAGCACCAGTCGTGCATCGTCGTCGAAGGCGTCGCGCAACGAGAACTCGGCGCCGACGACGAGCGGCAGACCGGTGTCGCGGGCGTGCAGATGCGCGCGCACGATGCCGGCGAGCGAGCATTCGTCGGTGAGTGCGAGTGCCGAGTAGCCGAGCGCCTGCGCACGCTCGACGAGCTCTTCGGGATGCGAGGCGCCGCGCAGGAACGAGAAGTTCGAGACGCAGTGCAGTTCGGCGTAACGGGGAAGCACGGTGCTGCTGCACAAGGATTACTGTATCGATATACAGTATCATGCATCACCGACCCCACCCGACCCGACCCCGGCACCATCCCGGCTTCGGGACCGACCCGACCCCGCCCGCCGTCGCTCAGGCGCGGTTGACCAGCACGATTCCGCAGGCGATCAGCGCGAGCGCGACGACGAGCGACGCCCCGATCGGTTCGCCGAGCAGCATTGCCCCGGCGAGCACGCCGAACAGCGGCGTGAGGAAGGTGAACGCGTGCAAGGTCGTCGCGCGATAGTGCGCGACGAGCCAGAACCACGCGAGGTAGCTGGCGCACGCGATCACCACCGTCTGGAATGCCAGCGAGGCCCAGACGAGCGGCGTCGCTGCGAAAACGCCGGGCTCGTCCAACGCATATGACAGCGCGACGAGCACGACGGCCGAGATGCCCAGCTGGTACATCAGCGTGATCTCGGGCGCCGTGCGCCGCAGTACGCTCGTCTTGATGACGATCGTCGTCGCTCCCCAGAAGAATGCGGCGGCCAGGCACAACGCATCACCCAGCAGCGCGATCGGCTCGGCGCTGCCCAGCCGCCCGCCGAAGGCGACGACGAGGCCGGCGAACGCGGCGACGAGCCCGGCGACCTTCCTGCGCGTGAGACGGTCGCCCGGAACGAAGCGGTGCGCACCGAGCGCGACGAAGAAGGGCGCGGCGTAGAGCAGCAGCACCGCGCGCACCGCTGTCGTGTACACCAGCCCGACGAACAGGCACGCGAACTCCGCGGCGAACAGCACGCCGACGAGCACGCCGGGCGCGACGCTGTCGCCGTGCTCGCGCAACGCGATGCGGCGGCGGAACATCCAGGCGGACAGCAGCAGCGCGGCACCGATCGAGCGCAGCGCTGCCTGCCATACCGGCGAGATGCCGCCGTTGCCGACCTTCGTCGCCACCTGTCCGAGGCCCCAGATCGCGCACAGGACGATCTGCGTGGCGATGGCGCGGGGCGGCAGGGCATTCGGGTCGGACACCGGCGGCGTTATACAGGAAACCGCGACACGAAGCCGGTGACGGCCGATCGGGCAGCGACGGCGCGTAGTATTTTTCCGCGATGCCCGTGCGCGATCCCGATGCCGCCCCGCGCGCTGCGCTCGCCGCGCTGCGCGAGGAGTTGCAGCGCTGCCGTGAATGCCCGCTCGGCCGTTTCGCCACCCGGGCCGTGGCCGGCGAAGGCACGTTGCGTCCCGCGCTGATGCTCGTCGGCGAGGTGCCCGGCGACCAGGAAGACCTGCGCGGACATCCGTTCGTGGGGCCGGCCGGGCGACTGCTTTTTCGCGCCACCGACACGCTCGGCTGGCCGCGCGAGGCGCTGTTCGTCACCAACGCGGTCAAGCACTTCAAGTTCGAGTTGCGCGGCAAGCGGCGCATCCACAAGACGCCTTCGCAAAGCGAAGCGGCCGCCTGCCTGCACTGGCTCGAGGACGAAATCGCACTCGTCGAGCCGCAGGCCGCGGTCGCGCTCGGCGCCACCGCGGCACGATCGCTGATGCGCCGAAGCATCGCCGTCACCCGGGAGCACGGCCGGTGGCTGCAGCGAGGCGACGACTTGCGCGTGCTCGTCACGCTGCACCCGTCGGCGCTGCTGCGCATGCGCGACGATGAGCGCGAGGCGGCCTACGAGCAGTGGCTGGACGACCTGCGCAACGCCGGACAGGTCGTCGAGCGCTGGACGCGTGCTCGCGGGTCCGACGAATGAGCACGCCGAACCGCGGGCGGCGCGTGCCGTCTTCCGACTGGTTTTTCGACTGGCCGTACCCGGCGCTGATCGCGCACCGCGGCGCCGGGCGGCTCGCGCCGGAGAACACGCTGGCGGCGCTGCGCGTCGGCCGCTCGTTCGGCTACCGCATGTTCGAGATCGACGCGAAGCTCTCGGGCGACGGTGTCTCGCTGCTGCTGCACGATGCGACGCTCGATCGAACGACGAATGGGCGAGGGCGCCTCGACGCGCATGCCTACGCGGCGCTCGCGCGGCTCGACGCAGGCGGCTGGCACTCGGCAGACTTCACCGGCGAGGGCATCCCGACGCTGGAGCGGGTCGCGCGCTGGGTCCTTGCCAACGACGTCCTGCTCGACATCGAGATCAAGCCGTCGCCGGGGCGTGAACGCGAGACGGGGGCCGCGATCGCGCTCGATGCGCGCCATGCGTGGCGCGACGCCGCCGTGCCGCCGTTGTTGTCGTCGTTCTCGCCGGTGGCGCTTGCGGCGGCCCGCGAAATCGCCCCCGAACTGCCGCGCGCGCTGCTGCTCGACGACTTGCCGCAGGACTGGCTCGAGCGTTGCACGACGCTCGGCTGCGTGGCGCTCGGTGCGCAGCACTGCGCGCTCGATGCAGCATGCATCGCGCGGGCGCACGACGCATCGCTGCGCGTGCTGGCCTACACCGTGAACGACCCGGCGCGCGCTGCCGAGTTGTTTGCCGCCGGGCTCGACGGCCTGATCACCGACGCCGTCGATCGGATCGCTTCGTCGCGCGGATTGCCTGCGGTCGGTCGTCGGCCGGGCACGCCGGGTGCCACCGGTTGACTCCGATCAACGCCGGCGTCGGACGCCCGCGTACGATCCGTGCCTGGAGGTGTCCGAATGTCCTTGTCCGAAGCTCAGCTCGAGCAGATCGTCACGCAGATCCGCAGCCGCCTGTCGGTTCTCGAAGAGGAGATCGCGCTCAAGCTCGGTGAGAGTGCCGAAGGTTTTTCCGCGATGGGCGGAGGGGCCGGCGACGCCGGTGACCTCAGTTCGATCCTCACCGAGAGCGAGGTCGACCTGTCGGAAGCCAGGCGCGACGTCGAGGAATGGCGCGGGCTGCGCGCTTCGTTGCGTCGTATCGACGAGGGCACCTACGGCGTGTGCACCGAGTGCGGCGTCGACATCCCGTTCGAACGCCTCACGGCCGCACCGCTCGCGCACCGCTGCGTCGACTGCCAGGCAGTCGCGGAGAAGCGTGAACGCACGTTCGGCAGCGAGGGTTGAAGGGTCTTCGCCGCCTTCGAGCTCGTTCCTGCCTTCAGCCGAACCTTCCCTGCACGAACCAGCCGCGGCGGCCGTCGATTCGGGATCGCTCTCGATAGATCCAGTACAGCGCGTATGCGTCGTCCTCGGCGATGAAGTAGTCGCGCTGGATCAGCGATTCGTCCCACCAGCCGCCTTCGATCCGTTCGGGGCCCGCCAGCAGGCGCAGCGGCGAGCGCCACCATGGCCGGTTGTTACGCTCGGCGAGCGCGATCGGGCAGTCGAGCAACCACAAGGGACGAGGCAGCGATGCCACCGGCAATCGCGCATCCGGTTGCGTCGGCGACGTGCGATTTGCCGCGAGCTCGGACCCCTCGATCGGTTCGATCCGGTATGCGGCTTCCGGCCGGTGGTCGGCAGCCAGACGCAGTCGCTGGACGTGCCCGGGCCCGAGGCGGGCCTGCAGTCGTTCGACCAGGCGGCGCAGGCTTTCCTGCGCGGTGCCCGGCGTGGGGAACAGTTCGCCGCTGTCGTCGGGCAGCGCGACGATGTCCTCGCAGCGCAATCGCAATGCGCGCACGGCTTGCGGCAGCCGCGTCACGGAGAGCTTCTCGCGCAGCAGCGCGAGCAGTCGTTCGGGATCGCGCGCGGGATCGGCGAGCCGGATTTCCAGCAGCGTGTCGTCGTGCTCTTCGTGTTCGGCGTGCAGCGTGAAGGCACGGATGGCGCCGTGGCGTGCTGCGAGCCAGCCGGTCATCGGGTCGAGCAGGCGACGTGCGGCGAACACGAGCGCTTCGGCGTGCTCGACGTGGGCGAGCAGTTCGAGGCGCAGGTCGAATTCGGCAGGCGGCTCGAACCATTGCCTCGGCTCGGGCAACCGGCCGAGTGCGCGATCGAGCTCGTCGAGCAGCGCGCCGCCCAATCGACGGGCGATCGCGGCACGCGGCAATGCGAGCAGGTCGCGTACGTGATGTACGTCGATCGAATCGAGCAATTCGCGCTGTGCGCGCGTGCGTGCAAGCAGATGTGCCGGCAGCGCGCCGATGCGCTGACCGAGCCGGGCCTGCGAAGCGAACGAAGCGTCGCGATGGCGCGCGAGGAGCCAGGCGGCGCTCGCCGTGGGCGCGGCCCCGATGCGCACGCGATAGCCGAGCGAGCGCAGGCCTTCGTGCACGCGTGCGAACAGCACCCGGAAGCCGCCGAAGTAGCGCAGGCTCGGCGCCACCTCGGCCAGCAGTCCGCAGGGTGACGCAGCGTCGTCGAAGGCTTCGAAGGCAAGATCGGATTGCAGGCTCACCGACGGGGTGAACTGCTGCATCCAGGCGGCAACGGACTCGAGCGCGCGGCGTTCGGCGTCGAGGTCGCGTTCGAGCAGCGCCAGCGAAGGCACCAGCGCCTGCGCCGCGGCGCGCTTCATTCCGGGGACGATGCCTTGCGTGCGCGCCGACCCGGTTGCGTCGAGCACCCGATCCCGGTTGCACAGCGCGAGCGTCGCATCGGGGACGGTTGCGCCGCGCTCGACGATGTCGAGCGACAGCCGTTCGAAGAACAGACCCAGCCACCACACAGCCATGCCTCATTGCACTTCGCGCAGCGCAGCCGGCTCGGCGGAAGGGGGCTGGCCCGCTTCGTGCGGCGAAGCCTGGGTCGTTCCGCCGTGGATGGTGTGCATCGAATGCGGGACGGACGTTTCGGCGGCGCCGTGCGAGCGCAGGCGGATCGACGACAGCGGCCGGGGCAGGTCGACGAGGATCGGATCGGCGACGACCGGCCCCCGGCGCTTGAGGATCTGCACCGAAAGGCGCTGTTCGGCGCGCGGCAGCAGCAGCAGGCGCAACGGTGCCGGGGAAGCGTCGAACTGCGCCTCGAGCGAACGGAACAGGAACACCGGGCCGTGCGTGCCGAGCGCGGCGAGTTGCATGCGGCGCAGATGCTCGGGGCGGGTGCGCGGCTGTGGCAGCCAGGCGAGCAGCGCGCCGAAACCGCTGCTCTTCAGCGTCTGTTCGACCGCCCACAGGCGATCGGCGGCATGGGGAGCCTGCACGACCAGCAGGTAATCGAGATCGATGCCGTGACCGGCCAGGGCCGGCGCGTAAAGGGTCTGCGGCGGAGTCTGCGGCGGGGTCTGCGGCGGACCGAGCACGACGACGAAACGGCGTTCCCGCGTGAGTCGGCGCAGCAGCGGCACGAGCAGCCGCAGCTCGCCGATGCCTGACTCGCGGCTGATCAGTTCGGTGAGCATCCCGGCGGGCCAGCCGGCGCCGGGCAGTTCGGCATCGAGTGCCGCGAAACCACTCGGGAAGGCCTGCACCGCGGCATGGCCGATGCGGCTGGCTCGCCAGACCGCGCTGGGCAAGGGCGGGTGCATCGCTGCCTCCTCACAGCTTGCCGCTGCGCAGCAGTCCGACGGCGATGCCTTCGAGCGCGAAGGCGTCGACGCGCGAATCGACGACGATGGGAGAGAAGTCGGGATTCTCGGGCAGCAATTCGACCGTGTTGCCCCGGCGACGCCAGCGCTTGACGGTGACGTCGTCGCCGACGCGTGCGACGACGATCTGTCCGTTGCGTGCCTCGTGCGCCTGGCGTACCGCGAGCAGGTCGCCGTCGAGAATGCCGGCGTCGCGCATGCTCATTCCGCGCACGCGCAACAGGTAGTCGGGCGCTTCGGAGAACAGGTTCGGATCGATGGCGTAGCTGGCCTCGACGTGCTCCTGCGCGAGAATGGGACTGCCGGCGGCGACGCGGCCGATGAGCGGCAGGCTCGAGACCACCTGCACCGCGCTCGACGTCGAATTCGGCGAATTCGGTGTATCGGCCACCACTCGCTTCAACCGAATGCCGCGCGAAGCGCCGGCCGTGAGTTCGATGACCCCCTTGCGTGCCAGCGCCCTCAGGTGCTCCTCGGCGGCATTGGCCGAACGGAATCCGAGTTGCGCAGCGATCTCGGCGCGCGTGGGCGGAAAACCGGTGTCGGCGATGTGCCGTCGGATCAGCGAGAGGATCTGCTGCTGTCGGGAGGTGAGATCGCGCATTTCTCGAAGAGTCTCTTCCTGTGTTTTCATACAGTACACCTTTTCTTTCCGCCTTGCACGGCGATCGGTGCGCCGCCCGTTTTTTTCCTTCCCTTCGACCGCGAATGCGGGATCGCCGCTTGCTGGGCCGATTCCCGCGATGACGCCTCTCCCACTCATGCCTGTTCGAAGCTCCCCCCGTGCAGCGCGGGGCTGTCTGTGCATCCGTGAGCGTTTGTGGCAAAGTCGAAAAACGGACCGGTCCTTCCGGCTCGCGGAATTGCATTTCTCGGTCTGCTAAGTTCGGTGTTCCTCGAAATGCAATGAGGCCAACGATTCGAGGAAAACGTTCTCGATGGGAACCAAGATCTATGTAGGCAACCTGCCGTGGCGCGCAACCGATGCACAGTTGTCGCAGCTGTTCGGCAGTCACGGTGAAGTCACCGATGCGAAGATCGTCACCGACCGCGAAACCGGTCGCTCACGCGGTTTCGGCTTCGTCACGATGACCTCCGATGATGCGGCCCAGGCCGCCATCCGCGCGTTGAACGGCTACTCGCTCGAAGGCCGCAGTCTCGTCGTCAACGAAGCCCGCGAGCAGGGCGGCGGCGGAGGCAGGCGTCCGGGCGGCTACGGCGGTGGTGGCGGCGGCTACGGCGGCGGCGGTGGTGGTGGCTACGGCGGCGGCGGTGGCGGCTACGGTCGTGGTGGGGGCGGCAGCGGCGGCAGCGGCGGCGGCGGCTATGGCGGCAGTGGTGGCGGCGGCTACGGCGACCGTGAAGGCGGTGGCGGTGGCGGCGGCAATCGCGGCGGCTACGGCGGCCAGCGGCGCGCGCGACAATTCGGGCAGTAAGGCAACTTTTTCTTGAAGGGGAAGCGGGACGGGCGCCAGGGCTGGCTCCGTCCCTTCACCCTGCGCGACGCCGCTCTGCGCTTTTCCTGTCCGCTTTTCCCTCTCCGCTTTTCTCTCTCCGATTCCCCTCGGATTCCCCTCGGATTCCCCTCGGATTCCCCTCTCACATCTCCGAATAGTTGGGCCCCCCGCCTCCCTCGGGGACGACCCAGACGATGTTCTGCGTCGGGTCCTTGATGTCGCACGTCTTGCAGTGCACGCAGTTCTGCGCGTTGATCTGCAGGCGTTCGCCTCCGGCGTCGTCGCGCACGAATTCGTAGACGCCCGCCGGGCAGTAACGCTGCTCGGGCCCCGCGTAGCGCGCCAGGTTGATCTGCACCGGCACCTGCGGATCCTTCAGCGTCAGGTGCACCGGCTGGTTCTCCTCGTGGTTGGTATTCGAGACGAACACCGACGAGAGCCGGTCGAACGTGATCTTGCCGTCGGGCTTCGGGTAGGAGATCGGTTGCGACTCGGCTGCCGGTCTGAGGTACTCGTGATCGGGGCGCTTCACGTGCATCGTGAACGGCGCATTGCCGCGGAACACCGTCTGGTCGACGCCGACGAGCAGCGTTCCGGTCCACAGTCCCTTGCTCATCGCCGCCTTGAAGTTGCGCGCCCGGTGCAACTCGTCGTGCAGCCACGATCGTTCGAACGCTTCGGGATAGGCGACGAGCTCGTCGCCCGAGCGCCCGGCGGCGATCGCGTCGAACGCGGCCTCGGCGGCGAGCATGCCGCTCTTGATCGCTGCGTGGCTTCCCTTGATGCGCGAGGCGTTCAGGAAGCCCGCTTCGCAGCCGACCAGGCAGCCGCCGGCGAAGGCGAATTTCGGCAACGCGTTGATGCCGCCCGCGGTGATCGTGCGGGCACCGTAACCGAGCCGCTTGCCGCCCTCGAGCACGGTACGAATTGCCGGGTGCAGTTTGTAACGCTGGAATTCCTCGAACGGCGAAAGGTACGGATTTCGGTAGTTCAGACCGACGACGAAGCCGACCGCGATCTTGTTGTCCCGCCAGTGGTAGAGGAAGGAGCCGCCATAGGTCTCGTTGTCCAAGGGCCAGCCGGCGGTGTGGATGACGAGTCCCGGTTCGAATTTCGCCGGCTCGACTTCCCACAGCTCCTTGATGCCGATCGCATAGCTTTGCGGGTCGCGGCCCTCGTCGAGCCGGTAACGCGCGATCAACTGGCGCCCGAGGTGGCCGCGCGAGCCTTCGGCGAAGAACGTGTACCTGCCGTGCAGTTCCATTCCGCGCTGGAAGTTCTCCGTCGGTTCGCCGTCGCGTCCGACGCCCATGTCGCCCGTGGCGATTCCCTTCACCGCGCCGCTGTCGTCGTACAGGATCTCGGCAGCGGCGAAACCGGGATAGACCTCGACGCCGAGCGCCTCGGCCTGTGCGCCGAGCCAGCGGACGAACTCGCCTAGGCTCACGACGTAGTTGCCGTGGTTGCGGAAGCACCCGGGCAGCATCCACCCCGGAACGCGACGCGCACCCTGCTCCGAGAGGAAGAGGAATCGGTCTTCCTTTACCTCGGTGTTCAACGGAGCACCGCGTTCGCGCCAGTCGGGGAACAGCTCCCCGAGCGCCTGCGGGTCCATCACCGCGCCCGACAGGATGTGCGCGCCGACCTCGGAGCCTTTTTCGACGACGCAAACGCCGATTTCGGTGCCCCGCTCGGCGGCGAGCTGCTTGAGGCGGATCGCCGCGGACAGGCCGGCGGGCCCTGCGCCGACGATGACGACGTCGAACTCCATCGACTCGCGCGTGATGTCCATCTTCGTGTGCTCTCCGTTGCAATCGAGGCGGCTGCGCCGCATTTCGGCGCGCCGTGTCCAGCTGCGCCGCGTGCGGCTGCGCCCTGCGTCGCTGCGGATTGTCCCGGAAAGCGTCGGCCCCGCGCAAACCGCGCAAGCGCCGCGCCGCGGCCGGGCCGATCCGTTACCATGCCCGCATCCAGGCGGGAGAACCGTTCGTGCCGACCCGATTCGACCTCGAAGGCAAGACCGCGCTCGTCACCGGCGCATCCAGCGGACTCGGCGCGCGCTTCGCGAGCGTGCTCGCCGACAACGGCGCGCGCGTCGTGCTCGCGTCGCGGCGCATCGAGCGGCTGCAGGAACTGCGTGCGGAGATCGAGGCGGCCGGAGGCGACGCACACGTCGTTGCGCTCGACGTCACCGACGTGTCGGCAATCGGCGACGCCGTGGCGCAGGCGGAAATGCAGGCCGGCCCGATCGACATCCTCGTGAACAACTCGGGCGTGAGCGCAACGCAGCGGCTGGTCGACGTCACGCCCGACGACTACGACTTCGTCTTCTACACGAACACGCGTGGCGCCTTCTTCGTCGCGCAGCAGGTCGCCCGCCGGATGATCGCGCGCGCCAAGGACGACCCGCGGCGCAGCGCGCGGATCGTCAACATCGCGTCGATGGCCGCGTTGCGCGTGCTCGCGCAGATCGGCGTGTACTGCATGAGCAAGGCCGCCGTCGTGCAGATGACGAAGGCGATGGCGCTCGAGTGGGGACGCTACGGAATCAACGTCAACGCCATCTGCCCCGGGTACATCGAAACCGAGATCAACGCCGAGCACTGGAAGACCGAAGCGGGACAGAAGCTGATCCGGATGTTGCCGCGGCGCCGACTCGGCAGGCCCGAGGACCTCGACGGCCTGCTCGTGCTGCTGGCCTCGGACCAGTCGGGCTTCGTAAACGGGGCGGTCATCGCCGCCGACGACGGCTTCGGCGTCTGAAGGCGTCGTCGCCCCGAGGCCGCTGCGCCGGGTTCTCCTCGTCGCGTCGTGCGTCGGGCGATCAGTCGTAGCGCGGATCGGTGGGCACGTTGCGCAGGCGTCGACCGACCGACTCGCGGATGTGGCGCACGCCGAGCGCGACCACCAGCGCGACCGGCAGCACCGAGATTCCGGTGGCCACCTCGACGTTCATCGCGACGCCGCTCGCCTGCATCGCGAGCAGCAGGTAGTGCACGATGCCCACCGCGTAATAGGTGATCGCCGCCACCGACAGTCCTTCGACGGTCTGCTGCAGCTTCAGTTGCAGTTCGGCGCGCTGGTTCATTGCCGACAGCAGCGCCTGGTTGTGACGCTCGCGTTCGATGTCGACGCGCGTGCGCAGCAGCGCGCTGGCACGCGCGATGCGCTCGGCCGCGGAGTCGATGCGTCGGCCGACGCTCTCGCAGAACGCCATCGCCGGATCGAAGCGGCGCTCGAGAAAGGCGATCGGCGTCTGCAGGGACGCCAGCCGCTGCATGCGCAGGTCCACGCCACGCTGGCGAACGATCGCGTGATACGCGCGCGCAGCGCCGAAGCGAAAGCCGACGGTGGCGGACAGCCGCTCGACGGTTGCAGCGAGTCGCGTGATCTCCTGCAGAAGTTCCGGCTCTTCGCTGGCCGGCGCGCCTTCGAGTCGCGCCACGAGCAGGCCGAGTGCACGTTCGGCGCCGTCGAGCTCTACCGCCGTGTCGCGCGCGAGCGGGAACGCCAGCATCGCCATCATCCGATACACCTCGATCTCGACCAGGCGCTGCACTTCTCGTCCGGTGCGCCTGGCGTCCATCGAGACGTCGAGCAGCAGCATGCGCACGAAGCCGTCTTCGCGCAGGCGGAAATCGGTGTACACGCGCGCGGCGCCGTCGGCGATCGATGCGCCGCACAGCTCGTTGCCGTCGAAGGCCTGGGCGACGGGGTCCGCGCCGGCGCCTGCGGACTCCTCGGGCGAGCCCGCGGCCAGCACCGCCAGGTGAACGGCGGCGATGCGCTCGCCGGGAAGCGAATCGAGCCAGCCTGGCGGCAGCTCGTCGAGTGCGGTTCTGCCGAATGCGTCGAGCCGGTCGCAGCCTTTCGCATCGACCGTATAGCCGTCGAACTCGCCGTGCCGCTCGCGCTTGAGCCGGAAGGTGCCGAAATCGGCGAGGAAGTGGGTGTCCTGCCGCGAAGGCGAGGGCATGCCGCGTGCGGCACACAACGCGGCGAGCGGGTCGTGCGCGCGCTGCGCTTCGATCGCGTCGGGATCCGCGGACGGTGTCGGCCGGGGTCGCAGCAGCGCGATGTGCGAAACTCGGTGCGGTGCCGCGATGGCCTGTCGCGGGCGGGCGTGGATCTCGTCTTGAAGCGCTCGGCGATCCGGGTGCTCGATCATGCGCCGCGTCGCCGGGGCTGGCGCGCGCCCGGCGCGAGGCGCAGGAAACCGAACGAGGGGGAATCGTTGAGCGAGCGCATTCTGGTATTCGAACTCGGGATACCGATCCGTTGGGGCGACATGGACGCGATGGGCCATGTCAATAATACGGTCTATTTCCAGTACATGGAGCAGGTGCGAATCAGCTGGTTCGACTCGCTCGGCTTCACGCCTGCGCCGCGCGGCGAAGGGCCGCTGATCATCAACGCGAGCTGCACCTTCGTTCGCGAGTTGCGCTACCCCGGCACCGTGATCTGCCGCCAGTACGTCGGCGAGCTCGGGCGATCGAGCGTGGAGACCTTCATCGAGATGCTGCGCGCCGACGATCCCGACACCGTCTACGCCAGCGGCGCAGCCAAGGTCGTCTGGGTCGACTACGCGAAGAAGAAGTCGGCGCCGCTGCCGCAGGCCGCGCGCGAGGCGATGACGCGCGCCTTCGGGCGCTGATCGCGTGCGCGGGCTGCTTCGCGCCCGGGCCGGCTGACGCGCGAGCCCGTTCCCGCGCGCTCGCGCGGGAGGCTTGCGCCTGCCGATTCGCAGCTTCTCAGCCGACCGCGGAAACGTCGAGCGGGCAGTCGGTCTTCGCGACGACCTCGTCGGCGCTCACGCCCGGCGCGAGTTCCACCAGCTTCAGCCCGGCGTCGCCGACCTCCATGACGCCGAGGTCGGTGATGATCAGGTTCACGACGCCCACGCCGGTGAGCGGCAGCGTGCATTCCGACAGGATCTTGTGCTCCTCGCTGCCGTCCTTCTTCTTCGCCGTGTGCTCCATCAAGACGATGACGCGTCCGACGCCGGCGACGAGGTCCATCGCGCCGCCCATTCCCTTGACCATCTTGCCCGGAATCATCCAGTTGGCGAGGTCGCCGCGCTCGCTGACCTGCATGGCGCCGAGGATGGCGAGGTCGATCTTGCCGCCGCGGATCATCGCGAAGGAATCGGCCGACGAGAAGATCGACGAGCCCGGCAGCGTCGTCACGGTCTGCTTGCCCGCGTTGATCATGTCGGGATCGACTTCGTCGTCGGTGGGGAAGGGCCCGATGCCGAGCAGGCCGTTCTCCGATTGCAGCCACACCTCGACGCCTTGCGGAACGTGGTTGGCGACGAGCGTCGGCAGCCCGATTCCGAGGTTCACGTAGAAACCGTCGCGCAATTCCTGCGCGGCGCGCGCCGCCATCTGGTCGCGGGTCCAGGCCATGTTCCGTTCTCCTGCTGTCGGCGCGATCAGCGCGCGCGCGTGGTGCGCTGCTCGATGCGCTTCTCGGGCGTCGGGTTGTGCACGATGCGCTGCACGTAGATGCCGGGCAGGTGCACGTGATCGGGGTCGATCTCGCCGGTGGGGACGATGACCTCGACTTCCGCGATGGTCACGCGACCGGCCATCGCGGCGTTCGGGTTGAAGTTGCGCGCCGTGCGCCGGAACACCAGGTTGCCGGCGCGATCGGCCATCCACGCCTTGACCAGCGCCACGTCGGGAACGAGCGATCGTTCCATCACGTAGGTGTGTCCGTCGAATTCGCGCGTTTCCTTGCCCTCGGCGACGATCGTGCCGACGCCGGTGCGCGTGAAGAACGCGGGGATGCCCGCGCCGCCGGCACGCAGCTTCTCGGCGAGCGTGCCCTGCGGCGTGAATTCGAGTTCGAGTTCGCCGGCGAGGTACTGGCGCTCGAACTCCTTGTTCTCGCCGACGTACGAGGCGATCATCTTGCGGATCTGGCGCGTCTGCAGCAGCAGCCCGAGGCCGAATCCGTCGACGCCGGCGTTGTTCGACACACAGGTGAGGTTGCGCACGCCGGAGTCGCGCAACGCGGCGATCAGCGCTTCGGGAATGCCGCACAGGCCGAAACCGCCCACGGCGATCATCTGCCCGTCGGCGACCACGCCCTTCAGCGCTTCGGCCGCGCCGGGGTACACCTTGCTGCTCATCGATTTCCTCGCTCTCGGGACGCCCGGATCCGGCACCGATTATATGCGGCCACTACAATCGACGATGATTCGCCCCCGCGCACGATGACGCATCGCAACGCCTACGACACGCCCGCGGCTTCGCCGCCGCTTCGATCCGCGCATTCGGGATCGCCACCGGACGGTCAGGCGCACGACCATCGGCACGACCGTCGGCTCGGCCCCGGCGCGGGCCCGTCGCGCGCGCTCGGATGGTCGCTGGCGGTCGTGCTCGCCTTCGCCCTGCTCGAGGTCGTCGTCGGCATCGCCAGCGGTTCCCTCGCGCTCGCCTCCGACGGCGTGCACATGCTCACCGACGCCGCCGCGCTCGGCCTGGCGCTGGGCGCGCAGGTCTTCGCGCGCCGCGAAGCAGGGCCGCGGATGAGCTTCGGCTACGGCCGCGCGGAGACGCTCGCCGCGCTGACCAACGGCATCTTCTACCTCGGCGTGCTCGTGTTCATCGTGATCGAGGCCATCGGCCGCGTGCGCGAGACGCCGGCGATCGAGGTGCGCTACGCGCTGCCGGTCGCCGTCGTCGGCCTGCTCGTGAACGCCGGCGTGTGGCGAATGCTGCACGGCGAGCGCCACGAACTGAACACGCGCTCGGCGCTGCTGCACGTGATCGGCGACTTCGCCGGCTCGCTGATCGCGATCATCGCGCTGGTCACCGTCTGGCTGACCGGCTGGACGCTGATCGATCCGCTGCTCACGCTGGTGATCTGCGCATTGCTGCTGGTGGCCACGGTGCGCCTGCTGAGAGACAGCGCGCGGGTGCTGATGAACGCGGTTCCCGAGGGCGTCGACGCGGACGCGGTGCAGCGCACGCTGCTGCAGGCGCGGGGCGTGCGCTGGGTACGCGACCTGCACCTCTGGTCGCTGGGCGACGGCAGCCCGGCGATGTCGGCGCACGTGGCGATCGACGAAATGGCGCAATGGCCGGCGATCCTGGGCGACGTCCGCGCGGCGATGCTCGAGCACCACGGCATCCGACACCTGACGCTGCAGCCCGAGACGCTGCACGAGGAGGAGTTGCTGCTGCGCCAGGAAGCGCAGTGCCGCCGGCGCGCCTGACGAGCGCCGACGGCGCGCAGAACGAGCGTCCTTCACTTGTATAATCGCGCTTTCCGGCCGAGCCTCATGACCAAATTCGTATTCGTCACCGGCGGCGTCGTTTCATCGCTCGGCAAGGGCATCGCCGCAGCCTCCATCGGTGCGCTGCTCGAGTCCCGCGGGCTTCGGGTCACGCTGCTCAAGCTCGATCCCTACATCAACGTCGACCCCGGAACGATGAGTCCGTTCCAGCACGGCGAGGTGTTCGTCACCGAAGACGGCGCCGAGACCGACCTCGACCTGGGGCACTACGAGCGTTTCGTGTCGGCGCGCATGAGGCGCACGAACAACTTCACCACCGGCCAGATCTACGAGGCGGTCATCCGCAAGGAGCGCCGCGGCGAGTATCTCGGTCGCACGGTGCAGGTCATTCCGCACATCACGAACGAGATCCAGTCGTACATCGAGCGCGGCGCGCAGGTGGGCGCACCCGATTCGGCGCAGGTCGCCATCGTCGAGATCGGCGGCACGGTGGGCGACATCGAGTCGCTGCCGTTCCTCGAGGCGGTGCGGCAGATGAGCCTGAAGCTCGGGCGCGGCAACGCCTGCTTCGTGCATCTCACGCTCGTTCCCTTCATTCCGTCGGCCGGCGAGCTCAAGACCAAGCCCACGCAGCACTCGGTGCAGAAGCTGCGCGAAATCGGCATCCAGGCCGACATGCTGATGTGCCGCGCCGATCGTCGCATTCCCGACGAGGAACGCGCGAAGATCTCGCTGTTCTCCAACGTGCCGCTCGATTCGGTCATCTCCGTGCAGGACGCCGACTCGATCTACAAGATCCCGCGCATGCTGCACGAGCAGAGCGTCGACCGCACGATCTGCGAGATCCTGCGGCTCGATACGCGTCCGGCCGATCTCGGCGTCTGGGACCGCCTCGTGCACCGGCTCGAGCACCCGAAGCGCGAGGTGCGGATCGCGATGGTCGGCAAGTACGTCGATCTCACCGAGTCGTACAAGTCGCTGAGCGAGGCGCTCGTGCACGCGGGCATCCACACCGAGAGCCGCATCGCGATCGACTACATCGATTCCGAGCGCATCGAGGCCGAGGGCGCGTCGATGCTCGAGGGCTTCGACGCGATCCTCGTTCCCGGCGGCTTCGGCCGGCGCGGCGTCGAGGGAAAGATCCAGGCGATCCGTTATGCGCGCGAGAACGGCGTGCCCTACCTCGGCATCTGCCTCGGCATGCAGCTGGCGGTCGTCGAGTTCGCGCGCAACGTCTGCACGCTCGCCGGTGCGAACAGCACCGAGTTCGACCCCGACACGCCGCATCCGGTCGTCGGGCTGATCACCGAGTGGCACGACCGCGAGGGGCGCGTCGAGAAACGCGACGCGCGCTCCGACCTCGGCGGAACGATGCGCCTGGGCGCGCAGCGCTGTCCGATCGTGCCCGGCACGATCGCGGCTTCGGTCTACGGCGAGTCGGTCAACGAGCGCCACCGGCACCGCTACGAGGTCAACAACGGCTACGTCGACCGGCTGCAGGATGCCGGCCTCGTCATTTCGGCGCGCACGCCGGCCGAGTCGCTCACCGAGATCGTCGAGATGCCGCGCAGCGGCGCGAATGCGCACCCGTGGTTCGTCGGCGTGCAGTTCCACCCCGAGTTCACGTCCACGCCGCGCGACGGGCACCCGCTGTTCCGCGCCTACGTCGAGGCCGCCGTCGAGCGCGCGCGCAAGCGGCGCGTGGGCGACGAGCCGGCGGTGGTGCGCCTGGCATGAGGACGAAGGCTTCGATGCGCCTGTGCGGATTCGAAGTCGGCCTCGACCGGCCGCTCTTCCTCATCGCCGGGCCTTGCGCGATCGAGTCGCGCCAGCTCGCGCTCGACACTGCCGGGCAGTTGAAGGAGATCACCGGCCGGCTCGGCGTGCCCTTCGTCTACAAGTCTTCCTTCGACAAGGCCAATCGCAGCTCGGGCACGTCGTTCCGCGGACCGGGGATGGACGAAGGCCTGAAGATCCTCGACGAGGTCCGCCGCCAGATCGGCGTCCCGGTGCTCACCGACGTGCACGAGACCGACCAGATCGCTCCGGTGGCCGCTGTCGTCGACGCGCTGCAGACGCCGGCATTCCTCGTTCGCCAGACCGACTTCATCCGCGCGGTCGCCTCGGCGGGCCGGCCGGTCAACATCAAGAAGGGGCAGTTCCTGGCGCCGCACGACATGAAGAACGTCGTCGAGAAGGCGCGCGCCGCCGCCATCGAGGCCGGCGGCGACGGCGCGAACATCCTCGTGTGCGAACGCGGCGCCTCCTTCGGCTACAACAACCTGGTCTCCGACATGCGCTCGCTCGCCATCCTGCGCGAAACCGGTTGCCCCGTCGTCTTCGACGCGACGCACTCGGTGCAGTTGCCGGGCGGGCAGGGCACGTCTTCGGGCGGCCAGCGCGAGTTCGTCCCGGTGCTTGCACGAGCGGCGGTGGCCGCCGGGGTCGCCGGCGTGTTCATGGAAACGCATCCCGATCCCGCGCGGGCGCTTTCCGACGGTCCGAACGCGTGGCCGATGCAACGCATGGCGGAACTGCTCGCCACGCTGCAGTCGATCGACGCGCTGGTCAAGCGCGACGGCTTTCCCGAACAGACGCTCGGCGCCCCCGGCTGAGCGCATCCGACCAGGAGGAGTCTCGATGCCCGCCTACGTGATCGCGGACGTGAAGGTCAGCGACCCGGAGAAATACAAGCAGTACATGGCATTGTCGCCGGCGGCGATCGAGGCGGCCGGCGGCCGCTTCCTGGTTCGCGGCGGCGCGCACGACGTGTTCGAAGGCAACTGGCAGCCGTCGCGAATGGTGGTGGTGGAGTTTCCCGACATGGCGTCGGCGCGCGCGTTCTACGACTCGGCCCGATACCGCGAGGCGCGTGCGAAACGCGCCGGCGCAACCGAATTCTTCAACATGGTCGTCGTGCAGGGAGCCGAGGGCAGATGAGCGCGATCGTCGACATCATCGGCCGCGAGATCCTCGATTCGCGGGGCAATCCCACCGTCGAATGCGACGTGTTGCTCGAAACCGGCGTGATGGGCCGCGCGGCGGTTCCGTCGGGCGCGTCCACCGGCTCGCGCGAGGCGATCGAACTGCGCGACGGCGATAGTGCGCGCTATCTCGGCAAGGGCGTGCTGAAGGCGGTCGAGCACATCAACACCGAGATCTCCGAATCGATCATGGGGCTCGACGCCACCGAGCAGGCGTACGTCGACCGGACGCTGATCGAGCTCGACGGCACCGGGAACAAGTCGCGCCTGGGCGCCAACGCGATGCTCGCCGTGTCGATGGCGGTGGCGAAGGCGGCGGCCGACGACTCGGGCCTGCCGCTGTACCGCTATTTCGGCGGATCGGGCGCGATGGCGCTGCCGGTGCCGATGATGAACGTCATCAACGGCGGCGCGCACGCGAACAACAACCTCGACCTGCAGGAGTTCATGATCGTCCCGCTCGGCGCGCCGACGCTGCGCGAGGCGCTGCGCTACGGCGCCGAGGTCTTCCATTCGCTGAAGAAGCTGATCCACGCTCGCGGAATGTCCACTGCCGTCGGCGACGAAGGCGGCTTCGCGCCGAGCGTGAAGAACCACGAAGCGGCGATCCAGCTCGTGCTCGAGGCGATCGAGGCGGCAGGCTACGAGCCCGGGCGGCAGATCTCGCTCGCGCTCGACTGCGCGGCATCGGAGTTCTTCCGCGACGAGCGCTACCACCTCGCCGGCGAGGGCCTGACGCTGAGCGCGAACGACTTCGCCAACCTGCTGTCCACCTGGTGCGACCGCTATCCGATCGTCTCGATCGAGGACGGCATGGCCGAGAACGACTGGGAGGGCTGGAAGCTGCTCACCGACGTGCTCGGCGACCGGGTGCAGCTGGTCGGCGACGACCTCTTCGTCACCGACACGAAGATCCTGCAGCGCGGCATCGACGAGGGCATCGCCAACTCGATCCTCGTGAAGATCAACCAGATCGGCACGCTCACCGAAACCTTCGCCGCGATCGAGCTCGCCAAACGCTACAACTACACGGCGGTCGTCTCGCACCGCTCGGGCGAGACCGAGGACACCACGATCGCCGACATCGCGGTGGCCACGAACGCGCTTCAGATCAAGACCGGGTCGATGAGCCGCACCGACCGTGTCGCGAAATACAACCAGCTGCTGCGCATCGAGGAAGATCTCGGCGACGTCGCCGCCTATCCGGGGCGTTCCGCGTTCTACAATCTGCGCTGACGCGCGGCGGTCGCGCGTTTCGTCGGTGGTCGGCGCCGTGCGCCGACGCCGTTTCGCGAGGGATCGCTTCCGGTGCGCACGCTAGGCATCGTTCTGGTCTGCCTGCTCGCGCTGATCCAGTATCCGCTCTGGCTCGGCAAGGGCGGCTGGCTTCGCGTCTGGGAGCTCGATCGCCAGCTCGAGGCGCAGCAGGCGCTGAACGCGCGCATCGCCTCGCGCAACGACGCGCTCGAGGCCGAGGTCGCCGACCTGCGCGCCGGGCAGCAGGCGCTCGAGGAGCGCGCGCGCTACGACCTCGGCATGGTGAAGCCGGGGGAGCTGTTCGTGCAGATCAACGAAGCTTCGGCGAGCCGTTCGGTGCCGGTTTCCGAAGAGCGCGTTCGCACGGCGGCGGTGGACGACCGGCCGTGACGCAACCGACATGACGCAACCGACGACGCAGCAGGTCGTCCTGTCGGACGACAGCGCCGCCGCGGTCATTGCGCGCTCGCTGCGCGAACGCGGCGTCGATCGCGTCTTCGCGCTGTGCGGCGGTCACGTGATGCCGATCTGGATGCGCCTTCACGAGGAGCGCATCCGCATCGTCGACGTGCGCGACGAACGCGCCGCGGTGCACATGGCGCGCGCGCACGCCGAGCTCACCGGGTCGCTCGGCGTGGCGCTGGTCACGGCCGGGCCGGGTGTCACCAACGCGATGACCGGCATCGCCGACGCGCACGTCGCGCGTGCGCCGGTGCTCGTGCTCTCGGGTTGCCCACCGCGGCGCCAGGAGAACCGCGGCGCGCTGCAGGACCTCGCGCACGCCGCGCTCGTCGCGCCGCTCACGCGCTATTCGCGAACCGTGCGCGAAGCCGATCTCGTGCCGCAGGAACTCGACGAGGCGATCGCGCGGGCGTTCGGCGACGGCGCCGAACCGGGGCCGGCATTCCTCGATTTCCCCACCGACACGCTGCTCGCCGAGGTCTCGCGCGCGGTGCAACGCAGCGCCACGCCGCGGCCGGCGCGGCGCGCGATCTTTCCCGATCCGCGTGCGGTCGAGGAGGCCGTCGAGGTCCTCTGGTCCGCGCGTCGCCCGCTCGTGATCGCCGGACGCGGTGCGCGCGCCGCGGGCGGGCCGCTGCTGCGCCTGCTCGATCGGCTCGGCGCGTTGTACCTCGACACCGGCGAGAGCCGCGGCGTCGTGCCCGAGACGCACGCGTCGGTCGTCGCGGCGATGCGCGGCGCCGTGATGGGCGAGGCCGACGTCGTCGTCACCGTGGGCAGGCGGCTCGACTTCCAGCTCGCGTACGGCTCGCCGGCGGTGTACGGCGACGCGCGTTTCGTGCGCATCGGCGACGCGCCCGCGGAGTTGCGCGACAACCGCCGCGGCGCCGTCGAGCTGTTTGCGACGCCCGCGGTCGCGCTCGACGCGATCGTCTCCGCGGCCGGCGACCGCGCGCCCGCCACCGACGTCGAGTGGACGCGCGCGCGGCGCGCGGCGCACGTGCAGCGCGCGGCACGGCTGCTCGATTCGATGCGCGATGCGCCGCCCGGCTCCGACGGGCTCATGCATCCGAACCGTCTGCTCGCGGCGCTGCGCGAGGCGCTGCCGGCGGATGCCGTCGTCGTCGCCGACGGGGGCGATTTCCTCAGCTTTGCGCGCGTCGCACTCGCCCCGTCCACCTGGCTCGATCCGGGCTCGCTCGGCTGCATCGGCGTGGGCGTGCCTTTCGGCATCGCCGCGGCGCTCGCCTTTCCCGATCGGCCGGCGATCGTGGTCACCGGCGACGGCGCCTTCGGCTTCAACGCGATCGAGATCGACACCGCCGCGCGCCACGCGGCGCCGGCGCTCTTCGTCGTCGCCAACAACGGCGCGTGGGGCATCGAGGTGCGCGACCAGCAGCAGGCCTTCGGCAAGGTCGTCGGCACACGGCTGCAGTTCGCCGACCATGCGGCGATGGCGCGCGCCTTCGGGCTGCACGCAGAGCGCGTCGAGCGCGCCGAAGACCTGCCGGCGGCGATCGAACGGGCGATGGCGCGGCGCCCGGCGCTGCTCGACGTGCTGGTCACGCCGCAGGCGGAGTCGGCCGACTCGCGCTCGGGCCTGGCCCGCGTTCCGGACCTGCAGGCACTTGCCGCCTGGGACGAAGCCGAGCGGCGCTGGCGCGCGGGCTGAACAGCCCTTTCTGGCGGATCAGCCGCTTTCGAGCGGCGCAGTCACGCGTCGGGCGGCGCTGCGGATGTGCCGCAACGACAGCCGCTCGGCACGGCGCGCGTCGCCGTCGAGCACCGCATCGAGGATCGCCTCGTGCTCGTCCCAGGTCCGCTCGCGGGTGGCGACGGGCTCGAGCACGGCGATCATCGCGCGGCGCAGGTGGTTCCAGTACAGGCGCAGCGTCTCGGCGAGCAGCGGGTTGCCCGCCGCTTCGTACAGCCACATGTGGAAGGCCATGTCGGCGCCGGTCAGCGCGCCGACGTCGGCGCGCGCGAGCGCGGCACGACCTTGTCCGAGCAGCGCGTGCGCGCGCGCGGATTGCGCCCGGCGGGCTTCGGGTGCCAATGCAGCGAAGCGCGGCGCCGCCAGCCGGGCCGCCATCGGGTCGAGCGACTCGCGCAGTTCGTACAGCCAGACGAAGAACTCGCGCGCCAGCGGCGCGACGACGAGGCCGCGTCGGCCCGCCTCGTGCGCGAAGCCCTGCGAACGCAGCACGGTGAGCGCCTGCGTGAGCGGCTGGCGCGATACGCCCAGCCGCGCGGCGAGTTCGTCCTGGTTCAGCCGGTCGCCCGGGCGCAGCACGCCGGCGCAGATCGCGTCGAGCAGCGACGAGTAGACCTGCTCGTACAGGCTGGGTGCTGCTTCCGGGATGCGAATTCCGGCCGGCGGCTGCGCGGCGGCGATCGAAGCGGAATCCATGTTCTCCCCAAAGACGACCGAAGACGCTATTCTTCGGAACATACGGAATACGAAATACGATAATATCGTAACCGACGCACTGCGCAAGGGAGAGATGCATGGACCACCGGATCCGGGTGATGCTGGCCAAGGTCGGGCTCGACGGCCACGACCGCGGCGTGAAGATCGTTGCGCGCTGCCTGCGCGACGCGGGAATGGACGTCGTCTACACGGGGCTGCACCGCTCGCCCGACGAGGTGGTCGACGCCGCCGTGCAGGAAGACGTCGACGTACTCGGCGTGAGCCTGCTGTCGGGCGCGCACATGACGATCTTTCCGAAGATCATCCGCGGCCTGGAGTCGCGCGGCGTCGAGGACATCATCCTCGTCGGCGGCGGCGTCATGCCCGACGAGGACGTGACCGCACTCAAGGAGATGGGCGTCGACGAGATCCTGCTGCAGGACACCCCGCCCGACGCGATCATCCGCACGATCGAGCGGCTCGTCGCCGAGCGCGGCGCACGTTGAGCGCCGGGCAGGCAGGAGGAATCCCGATGCAGCAGGCGATGGAGTCGTGGAGCTGGCCTCCGCGCTACGACGACGCGTACCGTCCGCCCGAGGGCAGCCGCTACTGGTTCCCGGTGCGCGAGACGATGGACGCAGGCGCGCGCGAGGGCGCGATCGTGCAGCGGCTGCGCGAGGTCTGCGACTACGCATACACGAACTGCGCGTTCTACCGCGACAAGTGGGACGAAGCGGGCTTTCATCCGGGGCAGCTGCGGTCGCTGGAAGACTTCGAGCGACGCTGCCCGGTGGTGACCAAGGCCGACCTGCGCGCCGCGCAGCACCGCGCGCCACCCTTCGGCGACTACCTGTGCATCCCCGAGAGCGAGGTCTTCCACGTGCACGGCACCTCGGGCACGACGGGGCGGCCGACGGCCTTCGCGATCGGCCGCGACGACTGGCGCGCGATCGCCAACGCGCATGCGCGCGTCATGTGGGCGATGGGCATCCGCCCGCACGACACCGTCTTCGTGGCGGCGATCTTCAGCCTGTACATGGGCAGCTGGGGCGCGCTCGCCGGGGCCGAGCGGCTCGGGGCGAAATCCTTTCCCTTCGGCGCGGGCGCGCCGGGCATGTCGTCGCGCGCCGTCCAGTGGCTCGACATGATCCGCCCGCAGGCGTTCTACGGAACGCCGTCGTATGCGCTGTACCTGGCCGAGACGGCCGCGAAGGAAGGGCTCGACCCGGCGGATTTCGGCGTCGAGCGGATGTTCTTCTCGGGCGAGCCCGGCGCATCGGTGCCCGGCGTGCGCGACCGCATCGTCGATGCGTGGCGCGCGCAGGTATTCGACTGCGGGTCGATGGCCGAGATGTCGCCGTTCATGAACGTCGCGGGCACCGCCGAGTCCTCGCAGGGCATGCTCTGCTGGCAGGACATCTGCTACACCGAGGTCTGCGACCCGGCCACCTTCGAGCGGGTGCCCTACGGCGAGCGCGGCACGCCGGTGTACACGCACCTGGAGCGGACGTCGCAGCCGATGATCCGTCTCGTCTCGGGCGACCTCGCCCGCTGGACGAACGATCCGACGCCGTGCGGACGCACCTATCCGAGCCTGCCGCAGGGCATCTTCGGGCGCATCGACGACATGTTCACGGTGCGCGGCGAGAACGTCTATCCGAGCGAGATCGATTCGGCGCTCAGCCGCCTCGAGGGCTACGGCGGAGAGCACCGGATCGTCATCACGCGCGAAGGGCACATGGACGAACTGCTGCTGCGCGTCGAACCCACCCCCGCGCTCGCCGCGCGCGGCGCGCAGGCCACCGAGGAGTTCCGCGCGCGCGTGGCCTCGTCGGTGCACGCGATGCTCGGGCTGCGCACGATGGTCGAAGTCGTCGAGCCCGGCACCTGGCCCCGCACCGACTTCAAGGCCCGACGGGTCGTCGACGACCGTGAAGTGTTCCGCCAGCTCGCCGACACGCTGCACCGCGACGGGAGCGCGCGATGAAGGGGCGCGCTCCGGTTTCGTCCGATGCGCTCGTCGAGCGTGCGCTGCGCGGCGAGCCCGCCGCGATGGCGCGACTGATGACGCGTGCCGAGGCGGGCTCGGCCGAATGTCGCGAGGCCTTCGCGCAGCTCTACGCGAAGACCGGAAATGCGCACCGCATCGGCATCACCGGCGTGCCCGGCAGCGGCAAGTCGACGCTGGTCTCGGTGCTCACGCGCAAGCTGCGCGAGCAGGGCAGGCGCGTCGGCGTCATCGCCGTCGATCCCTCGAGTCCGTATTCCGGCGGCTCGATCATGGGAGACCGCATTCGCATGTCCGAGCACGTCGGCGACGACGGCGTCTTCATCCGCAGCATGGCCACGCGCGGCGCGCACGGCGGCATGGCGCGAGCCTCGCTCGAGGCGGCCGACGTGCTCGACGCCGCCGGCTTCGACTACGTGATCGTCGAGACGGTCGGCGTCGGCCAGGCCGAAGTCGAGATCGCGCGTGCCGCGCACACCGTCGTCGTCGTCTCGGCGCCGGGGCTGGGCGACGACATCCAGGCGATCAAGGCGGGCATCCTCGAGATCGCCGACGTGCACGTCGTCAGCAAGTGCGACCGCGCCGACGCGAACCGCACGGTGGCCGACCTGAAGACGATGCTGGCGATGGGCATGTCGCTGGCCGCGCAGGCGCGCTGGAATGCGCCGGTCGTGCCGACCAGCGCGGCGCGCGGCGACGGCTTCGAGAAGCTGATCGACGCGCTTGCCCGCCACGCGCAGTACCTGCGCACATCGGACGCCGGCCGCGAGCGGCTGCGGCGCATCGCCGACTTCCGCATGCTCAAGACCGCCGAGGACCTGCTCGGCGAGCGCTTTCGCGCCGCGCGAAGCGGCGCGGTCGCCGAGCTGTCCGCGCAGCTCGCCGAACGCAGCATCTCCCCCTACCAGGCCGCCGAGCGACTGCTCGCCGGATTCACCGTCTGAGGAGCATCGAATGACCCGCAAGTCCCCGCAATCCGCCGACTCGCGCACTCTCGAAGAGCAGGTGCGCGACTGGGAGCGCAACGAAGTCGCGGCCTTCCTCGAGCGCCAGAAGGAGAAGAAGGAGCAGTTCTTCACCTTCGGCGGACTGCCGGTGAAGCGCACCTACACGCCGCTCGACCTCGAAGGCGGCTCCTTCGACGACATCGGCCTGCCGGGCCGCTACCCGTTCACGCGCGGGCCGTACCCGACGATGTACCGCAGCCGCAACTGGACGATGCGCCAGATCGCCGGCTTCGGTACCGGCGAGGACACGAACCGGCGCTTCAAGTACCTGATCGAGCAGGGCCAGACGGGGCTGTCGACCGACTTCGACATGCCGACGCTGATGGGCTACGACTCCGACCATCCGATGTCCGAGGGCGAAGTCGGTCGCGAGGGCGTGGCGATCGACATCCTCGCCGACATGCGGGCGCTGTTCGACGGCATCGACCTCGAGAACATCTCGGTGTCGATGACGATCAACCCCAGCGCCTGGATCCTGCTGGCGATGTACGTCGCGCTCGCGCAGGAGCGCGGCTACGACCTGGACCGGCTCTCGGGCACGATCCAGGCCGACATCCTGAAGGAGTACATGGCGCAGAAGGAGTTCATCTTTCCGATCGCGCCGTCGGTGCGCCTCGTGCGCGACTGCATCACGTACTGCGCGCAGCACATGAAGCGCTACAACCCGATCAACGTTTCGGGCTACCACATCTCGGAAGCGGGGTCGTCGCCGCTGCACGAAGTGGCGTTCACGATGTGCAACCTCGTCACCTACGTCGAGGAGGTGTCGAAGACCGGGATGAAGGTCGACGACTTCGCGCCGCGCCTGGCGTTCTTCTTCGTCTGCCAGACCGACTTCTTCGAGGAGATCGCGAAGTTCCGCGCCGCCCGCCGCGTCTACGCGAAGATCATGCGCGAGCGCTTCGGCGCGAAGAAGCCCGAGTCGATGCGGCTGCGCTTCCACTGCCAGACGGCGGCGGCCACGCTCACCAAGCCGCAGTACCGCAACAACATCGTGCGCACCACGCTGCAGGCGCTGGCCGCCGTGCTCGGCGGCGCGCAGAGCCTGCACACCAACGGCATGGACGAGGCCTTCTCGATCCCCACCGAGGAAGCGATGAAGATCGCGCTGCGCACGCAGCAGATCATCGCCGAGGAGGCGCACGTCACGGAGGTCGTCGACCCGATCGGCGGCTCGTACTACGTCGAGCACCTGACGAACGAGTACGAGCGGAAGATCTTCGAGATCATCGACGAGGTCGAGGCCAACGGCGGCACGATCAAGCTGATCGAGGAAGGCTGGTTCCAGCGCCACATCGCCGATTTCGCCTACGAGCAGGCGCTCGACAAGCAGAGCGGCGCGCGATCCGTGATCGGCGTGAACCGCTTCCACGAACCCGACGAGGTCGTCGATCTCGAGACCCACCCGCACGACCCGACCGCCGAGCGGCGGCAGATCGAGCGGCTGCAACGCAACCGTCGCGAGCGCGACAACGCGCGCGTTTCGGCGCTGCTCGACGAACTCGTCGGCGTGGCGAAGGACGAAGACCGCAACATCCTGCCGGTGACGATCGAACTGGTTCGCGCGGGTGCGAGCATGGGCGATATCATCGAGCGGCTGAAGACGGTATGGGGCACCTACCGGGAAGTGCCCGTGTTCTGAACGACGAGCTTTGCGATGAGCGCGAACGCAGACCCGCTGGTGCTTTCCTACGACGGTGTTTCTCCGTCCATCGACGCGCCGGCGGCGTTCTTCGACCGCGGCAGCGCCGTGCTCGGGCGCGCGCGCATCGGCCGCGGCGCGGCTTTCGGTGCCTACGCCGTCGTGCGCGCCGACGGGCACGTGGTGAACACCGGAGACGACTTCTTTCTCGGTGCCCACGCCACCGTGCACATCTCGCACGACCTGTACGGCTCGACCGTCGGCGATCGCGTCACCGTCGGGCGCAACTCGATCGTGCACGCGTGCACGATCGGCGACGACTGCGTGCTCGAGGACGACGTCGCGGTGCTCGACGGCGCTGCCGTCGGACGCGGCAGCGTGCTCGCCGCGGGCTCGGTCGTCTTTCCGCGCAGCGTGCTGCCGGCGCACCACTGGTGCGCGGGCTCGCCGGCCAAGGCCCTGCGTCCGCTCGAAGCCGGCGAAGCGCGGGCCGTTCGCGAGCGCGTGCGCGCCTCGGCGCGTGCCTGCGACACCGAGCCGGTGCGCGAATTCGCGATCGACGGCGACGAAGGCGTCTACGTCGCCGCCACCGCCGTCGGCCGGGCGCAGCTGGTTCTCGACGCCGCGAGCAGCATCTGGTTCGGTTGCGTGCTGCACGCGCCCGTCCAGCCGGTGCGCATCGGCGCGCGCTCGAACGTGCAGGACAACACCGTCATGCGCGCGCTCGAACGCCCGATCGAGATCGCGGCCGACACCACCATAGGGCACAACGTTCGGCTCGAGGACTGCAGCGTCGGCGCGCGCACGCTCGTCGGCATGGGCAGCCGGCTGGCGCCGGGCACCGTCGTCGAGGACGACGTCTTCGTCGCCGCCGGCACCTTCACCGATGAAGGACAGGTGCTCGCGAGCGGTTCGCTGTGGGGCGGGCGCCCGGCACGCCCGATCGCTGCACTCGGCGATTCGCTGCGCAAGGTGATCGAACAGGCCGCCGGAATGTACTGCGGATACGCGGCGCAGTTTGCGCGGCACCAGGCCGCACTCGAGGCGCAAAGGCCGCGCGGCGACTGATCCCGGCCCGGAATACGGTACAGGCGAGCGCGGGTACCGGGTAATTCCGCATTCGCGAATGCTTAACCTTCACGCGCTGACGAGCTAGGATCGGGGTCGATCGCGGTTTTCGACCCGATTCATCCAGGGTCCAGGGGTGGTCGTCGCGCGTGAAGTCGCGCGGGCCCGCCCTTTCCGCAACCGGTTCCAGTCAGGAGGGAGAGGAGAGGTCATGACAATCGAAACGAAGCGTCCGCAGGATCGTTCCCGACGCAGCTTCGTCGGCGCCGCCGCTGCCGGCGGCACCGCCGCACTGGCCGCACCGTTCATCGCCAATGCGCAGGCGGGCAAGACCACCACCTGGAAGGTGCAGACGTCGTGGCCTGCCGGGGTGGGGCTCGACACCTTCCGCAAGTGGTGCGATTCGATCAAGGAGAAGACGGGCGGCGAGCTCGAGTTCAAGGGCTTCGCGGCCAAGGAGATCGTCGGCGACTTCGAGTTGCTCGACGGCGTGAAGAACGGCGTGCTCGAGGCGATGAACTCGTTCACCGTCTACTGGGTGGGCAAGCTCCCGGCCACCGCGTTCCTCAGCTCCTACCTGATGGGGCTGCGCTATCCGCACGAGTGGGACGTCTTCTTCTACAGTCGCGACGGCCTGAAGATGGCGCGCGAGATCTACGCCAAGCAGGGCCTGTACTACGTCAACCGGATCCACCACGGTCCGAACATCATCCACTCGAAGAAGCCGATCCGCTCGATCGACGACTTCAAGGGCCTGAAGCTGCGCGTGCCGGGCGGGATGGTCGCCGAGGGCTTCGCGGCGGCCGGCGCGCGCACCACGCTGCTGCCCGGCGGCGAGGTGTTCTCGGCGCTGGAGAAGGGCACGATCGACGCGGCCGACTACACGGGAGCGGCGGTGAACTGGGACCTCGGCTTCCAGCAGGTCACCAAGTACATCACGATGGGTCCGGTGGGCCTGCAGTGCATCTACCAGCCGGTCGACCTGATGGACCTCGTCGTCGGCATGAACCACTGGAACGCGCTTTCGCCGAAGATGAAGCAGTTCGTCGACATGGAGGTGCAGGTCTACTCGAACGTGCACCATGCGGCGATCCAGAAGGCCGACATGGAGGCGTGGAAGAAATTCCTCGACGTCGGCACCGAGATCAACCGGTTGAGCGCAGAAGACCTCGACAAGTTCCAGCGCATCGCCGTGCCGATCTGGTTCAAGTGGGCCAACAAGGACAAGGACGCGGCCCGCGTCTTCCAGCAGCAGCTCGAGATCATGGAGTCGCCCAGCTTCGGCTACGTGACGCCCGACATGTACAAGGGGCAGAAGCTCGACATCTGACCCGGCGCGGGTGAACCGCGTCCACGTCCCATCGAACGCGAACGAAGGCGCCCGTCGGCGCCTCGTTCGCGTGTTCGTACCGGACCTTCCCCGCATGGCCTTGCCCCCGCGTCTCCGCGATCGTTTCGCGTGCATCGTCGATGCTTGCGTCGGTCGCGACGACGCGTCGCGCAGGCCCTCCGGAGCACTTCTTCGATGCCTGCGCTGACCTTCGTCCTGCCCCACTGGTTGTACTGGTCGGGCCTGGCCCTGTTCCCGCTTGTCGCCATGTGGCTCGTGCGCCGCCAGCAGCGCCTGCGTCCGCGGCCCCGCCCGCGCGTGTTCCTCGCCTACCTGTTCTGGGCCTGCTCGGGTTTCATCGGCCTGCACCGCTTCTACCTGCGGAACCCCTGGGGGTTCCTCTTCGTTCCGGTGTTCCTGGCGATCCTCTACGGCAACAGCCACATTCGCCAGGAGCACGAGAACGTCTCGCGCACGCGCGCCCAGGTCGAAAAGGTCGTGCCGGCCTTCGAGCGCCTGCAGAAGCGCGCCGCCGACGATGCCGCCAGCGTCGATGCCGCGCGACTCGACGAGGCGCGCGGCAAGGCGCAGCAGGCGTCGGCCGCGCACGCCGTCGCCGAGGCCGATCTCGCCTGGTGGGAGCGCACGACGATGCTCACTGCCGGACTGCTCGCCGCGATGCTCATCGGCGACGCATTGCTGATGCCCGGCCTCGTGCGCCGGCGCGCCGCGATCGAGGCGACGGCGAGGCCCGCGCCGCCGCCCGCCGGCACGATCGACGCGAGCATCGCTGCCGGTGCGGCGCTCGCCAGCGTGGCGCCGGTCGAACCGGCAGCACCGGTGCCCGGAGCCGGGACGTTCGAAGACCCGACCCTCGGGATGCGCTCGCGGTTCACCCGCTGGATCGACACGATCAACGCGTACGTGGGCGAATACGTCTCGTACTGGGCGCTGCTGGCGGTGTTCGTCTACTACTACGAAGTCGTCGGGCGCTATGTCTTCAATTCCCCGACCAACTGGGTGCACGAGAGCATGTTCCTGATGTTCGGAATGCAATACGTGCTCTCGGGCGCGTACGGTTATCGCGACGACTCGCACGTGCGCGTCGACATCCTCTACACGCGGCTGTCGCCGCGCGGCAGGGCCGCGTGCGACGTCTTCACGTCGGTGTTCTTCTTCATCTTCACGATCACGATGCTCGTCACCGGCTGGCGCTTCGCGATGGACTCGATCGGTTTCGGCGAGGTGTCGTTCACCGAGTGGGAAATCCAGTACTGGCCGGTGAAGCTGATGCTGCCGCTCGGGGCGCTGCTGATCGTGCTGCAGGGCGTGGTGCGCCTGCTGCGCGACCTGGCGCTGTTGTTCGGACGTGGCGAGCCGGCGGTCGCCGTGCGGGAGGCCTGAACGATGGGACTCGAACTGAGCATCGAATGGCTCAGCCTGCTGCTGTTCGGCTCGCTGGGCACGCTGCTGCTGCTCGGGCTGCCGATGGCCTTCTGCACCGGCAGCCTGGCGGTCATCTTCCTCTACGTGTTCGGCACGCCGCAGATCCTGAACATGCTGCCCTCGCGCGTGTTCCCGTTCATGACCGACTACCAGCTTTCGGCGGTGCCGCTGTTCATCTTCATGGCGGCGATGCTCGAGAAGGCGGGGATCATCGAGGAGCTGTTCGAGGTCGTCTACAAGTGGCTCGGCGGCCTCAAGGGCGGGCTCGCGTCGGCCACCGTCGTCTCGTGCACGGCGCTCGCGGCGATGGTGGGCGTGGTCGGCGCCACCGAGATCACGATGGGCATGATCGCGTTGCCCGCGATGCTGCGCAAGCAGTACGACCCCAAGATCGCGTGCGGCGCGCTGCTGTCCGGCGGCACGCTCGGCATCCTCATCCCGCCGTCGGTGATGGCGATCGTCTACGCGGTGGTCGCGCAGCAGTCGCTGGGCGAGCTGCTCGCCGGCTCGGTCTTCCCCGGGTTCCTGCTCTCTGGGCTGTACGTCGGCTACATCACGTTCCGCTGCTATCTGAACCCGGCGCTCGGGCCGGCGCTCGCGCCCGAGGAACGCGTGAGCATGCGCGAGAAGCTGCGACTGCTGCGCTCGACGATCACGCCGGTGCTGCTGATCATCCTCGTGCTCGGCGTCATCTTCTTCGGCATCGCCACGCCGGTGGAGGCGGCCGGCATCGGCACCTTCGGCGCGCTCTTCGTCAGTGCGCTGCACCGGCGCCTGAACTGGGTGGCGATCCAGGAAGCCGCGCTCGCCACGTTGAAGGCCACGGCGATGGTGATGTGGATCTTCTTCGGCGCGACGATGTTCGTGGGCTTCTTCATCGTCAAGGGCGGGCAGACCTTCGTCGCGAACTCGATCCTCGGCACCGGGCTGGCACCCTACGGCATCCTGCTGCTGATGATGGTGATCCTGGTTGCGCTCGGGATGTTCCTCGACTGGGTCGGCATCCTGCTGCTGACGGTGCCGATCTTCCTGCCGATCATGGCGAGCCTGGCCTTCGACGGCCTGTTCGGGCTGCCCGGCGTTCCGTCGGACAAGGTCGGCCTGTGGTACGGCGTCATCTTCATGGTCAACATGCAGATGGCCTTCCTCAGTCCGCCCTTCGGCTACTCGCTCTTCTACCTGAAGAGCGTCGCGCCGCCGCAGATCTCGATGGCGATGATCTTCCGCGCGGCGATCCCGTTCCTGCTGCTGCAGGTCCTCGGCCTGGCCCTTTGCATCGTCTTCCCGCAGATCGTCCTGTGGCTGCCGGGACTGCTGTACAAGTGACGAGTGAGAACGGGCGACGCTCGCGTCCCGCTCAGGGCCGTTCGCGTACCGCTCAGAGACGTTCGCGTACCGCTCAGGGCCGTTCGCCCTGCGCGCGCGCCTGTTCCTGCCTGCGCAGCACCGCGCGCTGCACCTTGCCGGTCGTCGTCATCGGCAGCTCGTCGATGAACTCGATCTCCTTCGGGTATTCGTACGGCGCGAGCTTGCCGCGGACGTGCCGTTGCAAGGCCTCGACGAGTTCGTCGCAGGCGCGCTGCCCCGACGCGAGAACGACGTACGCCTTCACCAGGTTGCCGCGCTCGGCATCCGGCTTCGGTACCACCGCCGCGTTCGCCACGGCCGGGTGCCGGATCAGGCAGCTTTCGATCTCGCTCGGGCCGATGCGGTAGCCGGCTGCCTTGAACATGTCGTCGGCGCGTCCGCCGTACCAGAGATAGCCGTCGGGATCCGCGGCGGCGAGGTCTCCGGTGCGGCACCAGTCGCCGCTGTACTTCTCGCGCGTGGCCTCTTCGTTGCGCCAGTAGCCGAGGAAGACGACCGGATCCGCGTCGCCGTGGATGTCGAAGCGGTTCACCGCGATTTCGCCGAGTTGCCCGGGGGGCAACTCCTTGCCGTCGTCGTCGAGGATCGCGATCCGGTGCCCCGGGTAGGCGCGCCCGATCGAGCCGGGGCGTGCCGGCCAGCGCTGCGACGAGTTGCCGACGACGTAGTTCGCCTCGGTCTGGCCGAAGATCTCGTTGACGGTGACGCCGAGCGAGTCGCGGCACCAGTCGAACAGCGTATCGCCCACCGCCTCGCCGCCGCTCATGATCGCGCGCAGCGCGAGGCGGTGCCGCCTGCGCGGCTCGGGCTCGTGCTTCATCAGCATCTTCAGCGCCGTGGGGAACAGGAACGCGTTCGTCACGCGGTGCCGCTCGAGCATCGTGTAGCTGCGCGCCGGGTCGAATCGCCCCGCGTGGGCGACGATCGGGCGCCCGAAATACAGCGTCGGCAGCAGTGCGTCCATCAGCCCGCCGGTCCACGCCCAGTCGGCCGGCGACCAGAACACGTCGCGCGGATGCGGGAACCAGTTCTGCGACGCGACGAAACCGGTGAGGTTGCCGATCAGCGTGCGATGCGCGATCAGCGTGCCCTTCGGCGGACCGGTCGTGCCGCTCGTGTAGATGAGCACCGCAGGATCGTCGGCATTCGTGCCGACGGCGTCGAAGCGTTCGCCGCCCGACGCGAGCAGCGACGACCACGCGTGCTCGCCGTCGCCGAGCGCGGGCGGGGCGGCCGCCAGCGGATCGTCGACGACGATCAGGTGGCGCAGCGCATCGCTGCGTGCCGCGCGAAGCGCATCGGCCTGCGAGGCCGCGACGATCGCGATCGTGGCCTCGCTGTTTTCGAGCCGGTAGCGCAGCGCGTCGACGCCGAACAGCATCGACAGCGGCATCGCGATCGCGCCCAGCGAATGGATCGCCACGTGCGAGACGACCGTTTCGGGACGCTGCGGCAGCACGATCGCGACGCGGTCGCCGCGCTGCGCACCGAGCGCCCGCAACGCGTTGGCGAGCCGATTGCCGGCGCGTTGCAGTTGCCGGTACGTCACGCGCTCCACGCGTCCGTCGGCGTGATCGACGATGATCGCCGTGCGGCGCGCATCGGCCGCCCAGCGCGTACAGCAGGCCTCGGCGATGTTGAAGCGTTGCGGAACGTGCCAGCGGAATTGCGAGTACAAGCTCTCGTAGTCGTCGCGCAACACAGGTTTCATCGCGGTCTCCGTATTCTTCGTGCCTCGTGGGCGCCGCCCGCAGGAGTGATCATTGTGCCCAGTTCCGACGCCGCCGGCGCCTGTCGCCCGCAACCCTGCGGGTCACCACGCTATCGCCCGCAACGCGAAAGTCGCTCGCTGTTCCGCACCGTGCGCGGCCTGCGCTACCACGTGCGTTGCTGGGAGTCGCAGGCCGGCCCCGACGAGGTCGCGCCGGCGGTGTTCCTGCTGCATGGCTGGATGGACGTCTCCGCCTCGTTCCAGTTCGTCGTCGACCGGCTGCCGCGGCACTGGCGCGTGCTCGCGCCCGACTGGCGGGGCTTCGGCGAGACCGACCGCTCGGGCGCCGACACCTACTGGTTCCCCGACTACCTCGGCGATCTGGACGCGCTGCTGCAGGCGTTTTCGCCGACGCAGGCGGTCGACCTCGTCGGGCACAGCATGGGCGGCAACGTCGCGCTGCTCTACGCGGGAATCCGCCCGCCACGCGTGCGCCGCGTCGTGAATCTCGACGGGCTCGGGCTGCCGGCGACGCAGGCGTCGCAGGCGCCCGGGCGCTACGCCCGATGGCTCGACGCGCTCGCCGCCGGCGCAGCGATGCGCGACTATCCGTCGCGCGAAGCGGTCGCCGAACGGCTGATGCGCAACGATCCGCGGCTGCCTGCCGATCGAGCCGCGTTCCTCGCGCTGCACTGGTCGCGCGAGACCGGGGCGGGCCGGTTCGCGTTGCTCGGCGATCCCGTGCACCGGCTGCCGTCGCCGATCCTGTATCGCGTCGACGAAACGCTGGCCTGCTGGCGTGAGATCCGCGCCGACGTGCTGCTCGTTACCGCCGGCATCCTGGACGAGCGCAGCGCGTTCGCACGGGAGCCCGACTTCGAGCAGCGACTGCGCGCGATCCGCTCGCTGCGCAGGGTCACGGTTGCCGACGCCGGTCACATGCTCCACCATGATCGACCGGACGAGATCGCCCGGCTGATCGAGGAGTTCTTCGCTTGACGCACGGCCGCGCACACTCCGTGCCACCGCCGGCCATCGACGCCGACCTGCACAGTCACTCCAGCGTCTCCGACGGTACGCTCAGTCCTTCCGCAGTGGTCCGCTGCGCGCACGAAAACGGCGTGCAACTGTTCGCGCTCACCGATCACGATCACCTGGGCGGCGTGTCCGAGGCACGCAGCGAGGCGCGACGGCTCGGCATGGGCTTCGTCTGCGGCGTCGAGGTATCGGTGAGCTGGGCAGGCGAAACGGTCCACGTCGTCGGCCTGCGCGTGGACCCCGACGCGCCCGCGCTGCGCGCCGGACTCGCCGCCACGCGCGAGGGGCGCGACCAACGCGCGCGCGCGATGGCCGATTCGCTGGCCCGCGCCGGTATCGACGGGGCCTACGAAGGCGCCCTGCGGCACGCGTCGAACCCGGCGCTGGTCGGGCGCACGCACTTCGCGCGCTTTCTCGTCGAGCAGGGCGTCTGCGCAGACGTGCGCGACGTGTTCCGGCGCTATCTCGTCGAAGGCAAGCCGGGCTTCGTCGCGCATCGCTGGGCTGCGCTGGACGATGCGATCGGCTGGATCGTCGCCGCCGGTGGCGTCGCGGTGCTCGCCCATCCGGCGCGCTATCGCCTCGACGCGGGCGCGCTCGAGTCGCTGATCGGCGAATTCCGCGCGCTCGGCGGCACGGCCATCGAAGTCGTCTGCGGCTCGCACACGCCCGACGACCAGCGCCGCTTCGCCGCGATCGCGTCGCGCCTGCGGCTGCGCGCTTCGCGCGGCACCGATTTCCACGGCCCCGGCGAAAGTCGCACCGGCTTCGGCCGGTTGCCCGCGCTGCCCGACGAACTGGTTCCGGTCTGGCGCGACTGGCCCGAGATGGCGCACGTGCAGGCGACCGAAGACGCGATCGACCCGTGACGCAGCGCCTCGAGATCCACCCGACGAATCCGCAGCGCCGGCTCGCCTTTCGCGCCGCCGAGGTGCTGCGCGAGGGCGGCCTGGTGGCGATGCCGACCGACGCGTGCTACGTGCTCGCTTGCCGACTGGGTGACCGCGAGGCCGTCGAGCAGCTGCGGGCCATCCGCGGGCTCGACGCACGACACCTGCTCACGCTGATGTGCCGTGACCTGTCGGAGCTGTCCACCTACGCGCGCGTGGACAACTCGCAGTACCGCTTCCTGAAGGAGTGGACGCCCGGCCCCTACACCTTCGTCCTCGACGCCACGCGCGAAGTGCCGCGGCGACTGTGGCACCCCTCGCGCAAGACGATCGGGCTGCGCGTGCCCGATTCGCCGATCGTGCAGAGCGTGCTCGAGGCGCACGGCGAACCGGTGCTGTGCTCGAGCCTGATCCTGCCCGACGAGGAAGATCCGCTGCACGAGGCCGACGAAGTCGTCGAACGCCTCGACGGCCGTATCGCCCTGGTCATCGACGGCGGCGGACAGGGTTTCGCGCCGACCACGGTCGTCGACCTCACCGGCGAGCAGCCCCTGGTCGTGCGCGTCGGACGCGGCGACATCGGTGCCGGAATGGCCCGTTCCGAAAGCTCGACGCTGCGCGTTCGCTTCTGAGGACCCGAGCCGGCGCGCAGCGGGGCCGCTGCTACAATCGCCGCCATGGAACCGAGCCTGCCGCAGCTGGTGGCGGTGTATGCGATCCCTGTGATCCTCGCCATCACGCTGCACGAGGCAGCGCATGCCTTCGCCGCCGCGCGACTCGGCGATCGAACCGCGCAGCAGCTCGGGCGCATGACGATCAATCCGCTGCGCCACATCGACCCGGTCGGAACGCTGCTCGTTCCCGCACTCATCCTGCTCGCGAGCAAGGCCTTCGGCGGCGTCCTGCTCTTCGGCTGGGCCAAGCCGGTTCCGATCATCCAGTCGAACCTGCGCTCGCCGCGACGCGACATGGGCATCGTCGCCGCCGCCGGTCCCGGGGCGAACGTCGCGATGGCGCTCGGCTGGGGGCTGCTGCTCAAGCTGCTGCTCGTGGGCGGCATCGACAGCGAGTTCGCCTACCGGATGGCGGTGGGCGGCGTACTCGTGAATCTCGCGCTCGCGGTGCTCAATCTGGTGCCGATCCCGCCGCTGGACGGCGGCCGCATCGTGGCGAGCCTGCTGCCCGACTCGCTGTCGAACGTCTATTCGCGCATCGAGCCGTGGGGCGTGTTCCTGCTGCTCGCGCTGCTGGCGACCGGCGCCCTGGGCGGGATGCTGATTCCGTTGATCGACTACGGCGTGGGGCTCGTGTCGTCGCTGCTGTCGCTCGACGGCTGATCCGGGCACGCGGTATCGCTGGTGCTCGCGGGAGTCGATCGAAGGCCCGAGGGCGCTTGCGAGCGTAGCGGGCCACCGGCCGGCGAGGGGTGCGATGTCTGCGGCGCCGAGCAGCGCAGCCTCGGGGGCGGCGCGCGCAGCGCGCTTTGTAATTTCTGACTCGCGGCGTTTGTCCGAGCGCAGCGCGCGAACGCGCGCGAAGCGAGTTACGCCGCGCGCCCCCGAGGCGAGCAGCGCAGGGCAGGCGGTGCGAAGCACCGGCCGCCGCGGCCATCGCACCCCTCGCCGGCCGGTGGCCCGCTGCGCTCGCAAGCGCCCTCGGGCCCCTGCGCCGGGGCTTCAGGCCTCGCGCTGCCGGATCGTGTCGGCGTCGTGCACGAGATGCATGCGTCGCAGCGTCGGCAGCGACTCGAGGAACTCGGCGAGCTCGGCGAAGGGCAGCGGCTCGCAGATCAACTCGCCCTGGACCTGGTCGCAGTCGAGCGCGCGCAATTCGCGCAACTCGGCCGCGGTCTCGACGCCCTCGACCATCGCCTGCATTCCGAGCTTGGCGGCCATCGCGGTGATCGCCTGCACGATCGCGGCGTTGCCGCGATCCTCGGGGAGGTTCTCGACGAAGGCGCGGTCGATCTTCAGCCCGTCGACCGGCAGGTTCTTCAGGTACGACAGCGACGCGTAGCCGGTGCCGAAGTTGTCGATGATCACGCGCACGCCGAGGCGACGCAGTTCGCCGATCAGCAGCACGGTGCGTTCGGCGTTCTCGATGAATGCGCTTTCGGTGAGTTCGAGCCGCAGCAGCCGCGGCGGAAACCGCCGCTCCAGCATCGATTCGTTCAGTGCCGAAAGGAAGCCGTCCTCGGCGAGCTGGCGCGCCGACACGTTCACCGAGACCGCTACGTCGGGATACGCATCCAGTCCGAGGCGCACGCGGTCGTCCAGCGCGCGCCCGATCGTCCACAGCCCGAGTTCGCGCACCGCGTTGCTCTGTTCGGCGGCCGGCAGGAACTGGTCCGGCAGCAGCAGGCCGCGCACCGGGTGTCTCCAGCGCAGCAGCCCCTCGAAGCCGACGACGCGGCGTTCGCCGATGTTCATGATCGGCTGGTAGTGCAGATCGAGCTCGCCGCGCTCGATCGCCTGCGGCAGCTCGGCGACGAGTTGCAGCTGCTCGGCGCGACCGTCGGAGACGCCGCCGGCGAAGAACTGCACGTCGTTGCGCCCGGCCGATTTCGCCTGGTACATCGCGGAGTCGGCGCAGCGGATCAGCGCCTGTGCGTCGCCCGCGTCGTCGGGGGCGAACGCAACGCCGATGCTCGCCGACAGGAAGTAGGCGCGATTCGACAGCACGAGCGGGCGCTCGATCGAGGCGAGAATCGCGCGTGCGATCGCTTCCGTTTCGTCGCGGGTCCCCGCCGGAGACAGAAGCGCGACGAATTCGTCGCCGCCCATGCGTCCGACGACGTCGTGCGGACCGACCGCCTCGTTCAGGCGCCGCGCAACCTCGATCAGCGCCTTGTCGCCGGCGCTGTGGCCGAGCGTGTCGTTGATCAGCTTGTAGCGATCGAGGTCGACGTAGAGCAGCGCGGCGCGCTCTCCCGCCTGCAGCCGCTCGTCGAGCTTTTGCAGCAGATGCGCGCGATTGGGCAGGCCGGTGAGCGCATCGTGCAGCGACGCGTAGGTGAGCCGGCGCTCGACCGACTTGCGCTGCAGGTACTGCGACAGCGTGCGCGAGAGCGTCTCGGCCGCCTCGCGCAGGAAGCCTTCGCCGCGGAACGCCACCGGCGCGAGGAACAGCAGCAGGCTCTGGGGACGCTCGTGCTCGTCGCGCAACACCGTGACGAAGGCGGCATTCGCGCCGAGCGCCCGCGTGCGGTAGCGCGCGACGAACGACGGGTGTGCGCCGAAGTCGGTGATCCACGCATCGCGCGCTTCGCGCCAGCACTGGTCCTCGATGCCGCCGTCGTCGAGCGCGATCTCGTCGGGCAGCGCGGCGACGGCATGCGTGAAGGCCGGATAGCCCCAGCGCTCGCGGGCGCGCAGCCCGCGTCCCGAACGGACCAGGTGCACGCCGCCGATCCAGCCGAGCCTGCCGCAGACGGTGATCAGGATCGCGGTGATCACGCGTTGCGGCTCGGTCTGTTCGCGCATGATCGCCGCGATGTCGCCTTCGAGCTCGAGCAGGATGCGCTGCTGCTTCTCGCGCGTGATGTCGCGTCCGACGCCGCGATAGCCGATGAACTGCCCGCCCTCGTCGTAGACCGGGTGGCCGCTGAGCGACTGGTGGTGCACGTTGCCGTCGGCGTCGATCTGGCTGAACTCGAAGTTCTCGAACGGCTTGTGGGCTTCGCAGATCGCGCGGTGCGTATTCCAGTCGGGCGACAGGAAATCGTGCTCGGGCATCTCCCAGCGTCGACGGCCGATCATCGCGCGCGCCCAGTTGCCGACCACGGCGCCCAGCGAGTCGGACAGGAACGAGACGCGGTGCTGTGCGTCGGTTTCCCAGATCCAGTCGGAGCTCAGGTGAGTGAGGTCGCGGAACTTCGCCTCGCTGGCGGCCAGTTGCTGCTGCATCGAGCGCATGCCGGTGATGTCCTGCACGATGCCGCTCAGGCGCACGACCGTTCCGTGCCCGTCGCGCTCGGCATGCCCCAGGCTTCGCACCCAGACGATGTCGCGGTTCGCGCGCATCCAGCGAAACTCGACGCGCACCTCGCCGCCGCTCTTCATCGCGCGTCGATGCGCCTCGCGCCAGCGTTCCTGGTCGTTCGGATGGATGTGCGCGAGCAGCGCTTTCGGCGCGGGGATGCCGGCGGCCGGATCGAGGCCGAAGAGCCGGAATGCGCCTTCGCTCCAGTGCAGTGTCTCGGCTTGCAGGTCGTGCGTCCAGGAGCCCAGACCGGCGAGTTGCTCGACGCGGTCCTGGCTGCGGCTCGAACGCGACACCGCCTCTGCGCGCAGCCGCGCGTGCTCGGCCCGCCGCCGGCGCGCCGCGTGCATCGCGACGGCGCAGCCGGCGCCGGCCAACGCGGCGACGACGCAGGCCCACGCCGTTGCCGTCGCCGATCGGCCGTCGCCGAAATACGCTACGCTCGCGCCGATCGCCGCGGCCAGTGCGCCCGCGCACGCGGCCGCGAACGCGAACGACTCGAGACGCGGGATCGTGCTGCGCTCGGTGGCGTCCGGAATGTCGATCTCCCGTGGTGGCCGGCAGCGGCCGCAAGTCGGCGCCACTGTATCGGAAGCGCGCCTTTGCAACGAGGAATTTGTCGTGTCCGAGCCGAATGAAAACGAGTGCGCGCCGGCCGCGCTCGCCTCGCCCTGGATCGTCCGCTGGCTCGACCGTCTACCGGCGGGCGCCACGGTGCTCGACTTCGCCGCCGGCTCGGGACGGCACGCGCGCGCCGCCTGCGAGCGCGGCCTGCAGGTGCTTGCGATCGATCGCAACGAGCAGGCGCTCGCTCGCTTGCGCGACGAGGTGCGCGCCGCCTCGATGCTCGAGGCGGCCGGCAATGCCACGGACCGGGCGAGCGGTGCTTCGGCCGGCGCCGGCGCCGTGTCGCGCCTGCAACTGCGCGTGGCCGATCTCGAATCGGGGCCGTGGCCGTTCGCCGCGCACGAGCGCTTCGACGCCGTCGTCGTCGCGAACTACCTGTTCCGCGCGCGCTTCGCGTTGCTCGCGTCGCTGCTCGCGCCGGGCGGCCTGCTCGTCTACGAGACCTTCGCCCAGGGCAACGAGCGCTACGGCCGGCCGTCGAATCCGGCCTTCCTGCTCGCGCCCGGCGAACTCTTCGAGCGGGCGCGGCGCGCCGGCCTCACCGTGCTCGCATACGAAGCGGGCCTCGTGCAGCGGCCGTCGCCGGCGATCGTGCAGCGCGTGTGCGCGATCCGCGCGCGCGGTGCCGAGGCACTGGCGCCGCTCGGCTAGAATGTCTCGTTTTTCCAGCGACCGACCATCATGATCCGGGGCAGCATAGTCGCGATCGTCAGCCCGATGCACGAGGACGGCAGCCTCGACTTCGACAGCTACCGCCGGCTCGTCGACTGGCACGTCGAGCAGGGTACGAAGGCGATTGCCGTCGTCGGTACGACCGGCGAGTCGCCGACCGTCGACATGCAGGAACACGCGGCGCTGATCCGCGTGGCCGTCGAGCACGCGGCCGGCCGCGTGCCGATCATCGCCGGTGCCGGCGGCAACTCCACGCGCGAGGCGATCGAGCTGAGCGAGTACGCGCGCCAGGCGGGCGCGCACGCCTCGCTGCAGGTCGTGCCGTACTACAACAAGCCGACGCAGGAAGGCATCTACCGGCACTTTCGCGCGGTCGCCGAGGCGGTCGACCTGCCGATGGTGCTGTACAACGTGCCCGGGCGCACCGTTGCCGACATGAGCAACGAAACGGTGCTGCGGCTCGCCGAAGTGCCCGGCATCGTCGGACTGAAAGACGCCTCGGGCGACATCCCGCGCGGTTCGGCGTTGCTCGCACGCACGCCCGAACACTTCGCCGTCTACGGCGGCAACGACGACTGCGCGCTCGCGTTGATGGCGATGGGTGCCCACGGCGTGATCTCGGTCACCGCCAATCTCGCACCGGGCCCGATGGCGCGCCTGTGCGAATGCGCGCTCGAGGGCCGCTGGCCGGAAGCGCTCGCGCTGAACCGCCGGCTGCTGCCGCTGCATATGGACCTGTTCGTCGAGGCCAACCCGATTCCCGTCAAATGGGCACTGGCCGAGATGGGACGCATCCCCCCGGGCATTCGCCTGCCGCTGACGCCGCTGTCTCCCGAACGCCGCGCAACCGTGCGCGCCGCGCTCGAGCGCTCTGGAGTGATCACTTGACGATGACGAGATGGTCGGCCGTCGCGCAGCGCGCGGCGGTCGCTTCGTTGTGCGCAGGACTTGCCGCCTGCGGCATCACCGAGAAGATCGACGAGGCGAGCCGGATCGACTACCGCTCGTCGAGCAAGCTGCCGTCGCTCGAGGTGCCGCCCGACCTGACCAAGCCCCGTGCCGACAACCGCTTCACGATTCCCGAGCGCGCGGGCAGCGACCGCACGTGGTCGTCGTTCGAGCGCAACCGCACGACGCCGTCGGCGCAGGGCGCCACGCAGGTGCTGCCGCAGGTCGCCGGCGCGCACATCGAGCGCGACGCCGACCAGCGCTGGCTGGTCGTCGATGCGCCGCCCGAGAAGGTATGGCCGGTGGTGCGCGACTTCTGGCGCGACTCGGGTTTCACCATCCAGAGCGAATCGCCGCAGACCGGCATCATCGAGACCGACTGGGCCGAGAACCACGCGAAACTGCCGCTCGATTTCATCCGCCGCACCGTCGGGCGCGCATTCGACAATCTCTATTCCACCGGCGAGCGCGACAAGTTCCGCACGCGCCTCGAGCGCGAACCGGGCGGCGGCACCGCGGTCTACATCACGCACCGCGGCATGGCCGAGGTCTACACGTCGACGGCCGAGGAGCGCACGGTCTGGCAACCGCGCCCGAGCGATCCGGGGCTCGAGGCCGAATTCCTGCGCCGACTCATGCTGCGCTTCGTGCCCGATGCCGACACAGCACCGGGCGCGCAGCAGGTCGCTTCGACCGAAGACACCGCACAGAGCAGCGTCACGCTGGTGAACACCAGCCAGGCGCAGCGGCTGGAACTGCCCGAGAGCTTCGATCGCGCCTGGCGGCGCGTCGGCCTGGCGCTCGATCGCGGCGGCTTCACCGTCGAGGACCGCGATCGCTCCAAGGGCGTCTACTTCGTGCGCTACATCGATCCCGAGATCGAGGGCGGGCGCACCGGCAAGAAGCCCGGTTTCCTGTCGCGCATCTTCGGCAGCGGCCAGGCGCGCGCCGACGCGAGCCCGCGCTTTCGCATCGAGGTCGCGAGCGAGGGCGAACGCAGCCAGGTGTTCGTCCGCGATGCGCAGGGCCAGCCGGTGGGCGAAGTCGATCGCAAGACGGTCGGGCGCATCCTGTCGCTGCTGCAGGAACAGATGAAGTAGTGCGCTTCGCCAGTCTGGGCAGCGGTAGCGAGGGCAACGCGCTTGTCGTCGAAGGCACCGGCGGCGCCGGTTGCATCCTGGTCGACTGCGGTTTCGGAATTCGCGAGGCGCAGCGCCGGCTGCGAGCCGCCGGCTGCGAGCCGGCAAGGATCGACGCGATCCTCGTCACGCACGAGCACGGCGACCACGTCGGCGGCGTCTTTCGCCTCGCGCAGCGGCACCGAATTCCGGTGCACCTCACGCACGGAACCCTGCGCTCGCTCGGCGCACTGATTCCGGACGCCTTCGACCGCGCCTCGCTGCTCAGACCCTTCGATTCGTCGACCGGATTCGACTGCGCGGGACTGCGCATCGAGCCCGTGCCGGTGCCGCACGACGCACGCGAACCCGTGCAGTACGTCGTCGACGACGGCAGTGTGCGACTCGGCGTGCTCACCGATCTCGGCCACGGCAGCCCGCACGTCGTGCGCGCGCTCGCGCGGCTCGACGCGCTCGTTCTCGAATGCAACCATGACCTGGATCTGCTCGCGGCGAACCCCCGCTACGGCGCCTCGCTGAAGCGGCGCATCGCGGGGCCCTGGGGGCACCTGGGCAATGGCGAGGCCGCGCGCATTCTCGCGACGATCGACCGCTCGCGGCTTCGCACCGTCGTTGCCGCACACCTGAGCCGGCAGAACAACCGGCCCGAACTTGCCCGTGCGGCGCTCGCGTCGGTGTTCGACGACGATCCGTCGCGGTTGCAGGTCGCCGACCAGGACGACGGCTTCGGCTGGGTCACGCTCTGACGTAGCGGCGCCGGCCCGTCGGCAAGCGCGGCGCTTGCACGCCGCCGGCCGGGCGGCACCCCCGCCCGCCGGGCGGGCGGCACCCGAGCCCGCCGAGCGGGCGGCACACCCTCATGCCGCCCGCTGCGACCTCACTTCGACGCCGTCGCGTCCCGGTTCGCCTGGCGCGCAGCGGCAACCGCGCGTTCGGCGGCGGCCTTCGCGGCGTCGGCTGCGTTGCCGGTCGCCTCGACCGTCGTATCGGCGGCATTTGCCATCGTGTCGCTCTTCGAAGCGGCCGGACCGCCCGGGGTCGCCGTCTCGCGCGCAAGCTCGGCCGCGTGCTCGGCCTGTCGACTGGCCGCCTGTGCGGCGTCGGCCGCCTTGCGCGCGGCAGCGGCGGTGTCCGCATTCTCCGCCGCGTTCGCCTTGTCGATCGCGCGCTCGGCGGCCTCCTTCGTGTCGGCGGCCGCCTTCGCGAGCTCGTCTTTCGTCTGCCTGGCCGCCGCGGTCGGCTCGCCGCTTCGGATGCCCTGCTGCGCGCGCTCGGACTCGGCGCTCTGGCGTGCCGCCTGCGCCGCTTCCTCGGCCTTCAGGCCGGCATCCTTGGCAGCGTCGGCCGCCTGGCGCACCGGATCGGTGGCGTCGGAACTCGCCGACTCGCCGGGAGGGCCGAGCACCGTCGTCGACGACGAAGCCGAGGGCTCGGGGCCGGCCGTTTGTGGCGCGGTGGACGACACCGGCGGCGGCGGCGTCGATGCGGGTTCGTCGCTGCGGCTGCAGCCGCCGAGCACCAGCGCAGCCATCGAGGCAAGGAGTAGGGTTCTGTTCATCATGACGTCGTTTCCCGGAGGATGACGGCGCGTCTTTTTGCGCCGTGCCTGTGCCGCGCATTTCGCGTGCCCGGCATGACCGGCCCGCCGCGCCGAGGCAGCCGAGCCCGGCACGCTGGTGCACTACACTCGATCCTCGACGGCATTCGGGTTTCCGGGAGGATCGATGCAACCGCGCGTCTGCAACGACCACTGGATACGGGTGCGCTACCGGCTCTTCGATGCGCAGGGCGAAGCGATCGAAGCGGGCGAGCGCGAGTGGACGTATCTGCATGGCGGATACGGTGCGGTGTTCGCGCGCGTCGAGCAGGCGCTCGATGACGCGCAGGTGGGCGACACGCGCAGCGTGCGCCTGGAACCCGTGGACGCGTTCGGCGAATACGACGCGGCGCTGGTGCAACTCGCGTCGCGCGATCGTTTTCCCGCGGCGCTCGAGCGCGGGATGTCCTTCGAGGGAATTCCCGGCGACCAGGCCGACGGGCGCATCCACATCGTCACCGATTTCACCGACGACACCGTGGTGCTCGATGCGAACCATCCGCTTGCCGGCCTGGCGCTGCGCTTCGAACTGCAGGTGCTCGAAGTGCGGCCCGCGACCGAAGAGGAGATCGAAGAAGAGCGGCGCCGCGCCGAAGCGGCCGCGGACGAGGACGACGCCGCATAGCGCCGCCGCGCCTTTCGGCGCGCCGGCGCGCTACGACGCTGACGGCGTGAAAGCGTCCGAGTAGCAGGCGTCCTCGTGCAGGCCCTGCGCGACGAAGGCGGGCTGAGCGGCCTGCACCATCCGCACCGAGCCGCAGGCGTACACCGAGAAGCCGCGCAGGTCGGGAAAATCGGCGAGGATCGCTTCGTGCACGAAGCCGCTGCGGCCCTGCCAGTCGTCCTCGGGCAGTGGTTCGGACGCGACCGGGACGAAGTGGAAATTCGGATGGTCGCGCTGCCAGCGTTCCGGCAGGTCGAGCAGGTAGAGATCGCGCGGGCGGCGCACGCCCCAGTAGAAATGCAGCGGCCGTTCGATGCCCATGCGGAACGCCTGCTCGAGCAGGCTCTTCACCGGCGCGAAGCCGGTGGCGCCGGCGACGAAGATCAGCGGCTTGTCGCTCGGCTCGTGCAGCACGAACGAGCCGATCGGACCCTCGATCGTCAACTCGTCGCCCGGCTTCATCGACTCGAAGACGCGGCTGGTGAATCGACCGCCCGGCATCAGGCGCACGTGCAGTTCGACCAGGTCGGTGCTGCCCGACGGCGACGTGAACGAGTAGCTGCGCCGCGACCCGTCCTCGAGCACGACGTTCAGGTACTGGCCCGCTTCGTACTCGATGCGCTGCTCGCCCTGCAGTCGCAGCGCGACGAGCATCACGTCGTGCGCAAGGCGCTCGAGCCGCTCGACGACCGCCCTGAACTCACGGATGCGCTGCTGCGCCCCCGCGGCGGCGGCGTTCTCCTCGTACTCGAACTCGACGTCCGAGCGTGCCCGCGCACAGCACAGCAGGATCCATCCGGCCTGGCGCTCCTGCTCCGACAGCGCGGTCGGCTGGTAGCCCGACATCTCGACCTCGCCACCGATCATCAGCGCCTTGCACACGCCGCATCCGCCCGAACGGCATTCGTAGGGCAGCGGGATGTCGGCGCGCAGGCCGGCGTCGAGCAGCGTCTCACCGGCGCGCACCGGCGCCTGCTGCCGGCCCGGATGCGCCGTGAGTTCGTAGACCTGCTCCTTGCCTGCGCGCACCGGCGGCAGCCACGGCAGCGCCATCAGCAGCAGCGTGACGCCGACGACGAGCACCCACAACTTGATCGGATCCCAGGTGTAGATCAGCGGATAGGCGACCAGGTAGAACCAGTCGAACTTCAGCGTCAGCGGCACGGTGCCGAGGTCGGCCGGCGCCTGGCTGACGACCGGCACGGCCAGCGACATCGCGACCAGCATCGCCACCAGCCCGATCGCCAGCGGCCGCGGCGGAACCTGCGAGGCGCGCGGAACGCGCTGCGTGTGGATCCACAGCGCGAGCAGCGCCACCAGCGGGATGCCGATGTGCAGGAACGAGAGCAGCGAGAACAGCCGGTCGGTGACCGCCTCGGGCGTGATGAAATTGCGCGTGAGGATGCCGTTGAACACCGGCAGCGCGTCGAGCCACTCGGTGGTGGCGATGATCACGTACTGCGAGAGCTGGTCCCACGGCAGCATGAAGCCGTTGACCCCCGAGATGTAGATCAGCCACATCACGACGACGCCGCTCACCCACGAGAACGCGCGGAAGCTGCGATAGCGGTCGAAAGAGAAGTGCCGCAGCATGTGCAGCATCATCGTCAGCACCATCGCGTCGGAGCCGTAGCGGTGCACGCTGCGCAGGATGCCGCCGGCGAACCACTGTCCGTGCGTGATCGCCTCCATCGACTCGTAGGTCTTGTCGACGCCGGTTTCGTAGAAAGCGTAGAGGTACAGTCCGCTCGCCACGACGAGCCAGAACATCCAGTAGCTGATCGCGCCCAGGTAGTAGAGCGGATTGAGCCGATCGCCGAAGACACGATTGCCGACGGCTTCGGCGGCGAGGAACAGGTGCTGCAGCAGCGACTGGATCCGTTTGAGCAAGGGGATTCTCCGTGAGGCCTGCGCGCGCGCAGGCGCTGGCAACGTAGCGAGAACGGCGTCGCCGCGCAACAGCAGCGGTGCCGTTTCCGTGAATGGATTCCATTTATTGTCGCGCGGGCGCCTGCTCGCGCCTGCTAGGGCGCTTCGGGGCTTCCCCGACCGGTCGTGTTCGTGGCAACGTGCGGGGCGATGCGATCGAAGACTTGATCCCGGTCAATGCGGGGGGCGGGGTGAAGCAACCATGATGCCCGCGTCAAAACGAGAGGACACCGTCCATGGCCGACAAACAGGTCTCGCAAGTTGCGCCGCCCCAGGAGCCCGAGGAGCGCGTTCCGGTCTTCCAGCAGATCGTCGACAACCCGTTCCTTCTGCTTTTTCTCGGCGTCGTGAGTCCGACGGTCCTCTACATCCTCTGGGGTGTGATGGAGATCGCCGGGATTCCCGTAACGCCGCTCGCACAGTGAGTCGCGCAAGGAGACCGGCATGAGCGCAATTCTTCCGCCACCGAAGCGGATCTGGTCGAAGGAGCCGATCGGCAAGGCCGAGGTCCTGTGGATCGCGATCGCCTTCGTCTGGTGCCTGATCATGTTCTTCATGATGCCGTACTGGCACGTCTACGGTAACCAGAACCTGTCGGCCGAAACCTATCGCGTCAAGCCCGAACTGTTCGCGAAGGCCGCGCAGGACATGGTCGACAAGTACACGGTCCGCACCGAAACCGAAGAGAAGATCCCGGTGGTCGCGCCGCCGGCCGGCAGCGACATCTATCTGATCGCGCGCCTGTGGTCGTGGTGGCCGATCCTCGAACTCGAGAAGGGCAAGACCTACCGGCTGAACCTGAGCGCGATGGACTACCAGCACGGCTTTTCGCTGCAGCCCGAGAACATCAACATCCAGGTCCTGCCGGGCTACCAGCACGTCGTGACGATCCAGCCGAACCGTTCGGGCACCTACGCGATCGTCTGCAACGAGTTCTGCGGAATCGGGCACCACAAGATGGTGTCGCGGCTGTACGTGAAATAACGAAGAGGCATCAATGGCCACCGCCCAAGCGCTATTCCGTATCTGCCCCCGATCGGGGCTCCAATTCCACAAGTCGGCCGAGTCGCTGATCAAGGTCAACGCCGTTGCCGGCATCGTGATGCTGCTCGTCGGCGGCGTGCTGGCGCTGCTGATCACGCTCACCCGCTGGCAGGCGATCCACCTGGTCGACGCCGACAATTTCTATCTGTTCCTCACTGCGCACGGGCTCGACATGCTCGTTGCCTGGATCATCTTCTTCGAGATCGCGATCCTGTATTTCTGCTCGTCGACGCTGTTGCGAAGTCGACTGGCCACGCCACGGCTGGCGTGGCTCGCGTTCGCGTTGATGGTGATCGGCGCGATCATGTGGAACACCACGGTGTTCCAGGGCAATTCCACGGTGATGATGACCTCGTACGTGCCGATGCCGGCGGCGCCGTGGTTCTACCTGGGCCTGATCCTGTTCGCCGTCGGCGCACTGATCGGCTGCTTCATCTTCCTCGGCACGCTCGTCGTCGCACGCGGGGAGAAGACCTACGAAGGGTCGATCCCGCTGGTCACCTTCGGTGCGCTGACCGCCTGCATCATCGCGATCTACACGATCGCCTCGGGCGCGATCATCCTGATCCCGACCTGGCTGTGGTCGATCGGCTACATCAAGCACATCGACCCGGTCATGTACCGCGTGATCTGGTGGGCCTTCGGCCATTCGTCGCAGCAGATCAACGTGGCCGCCCACGTTTCGGTCTGGTACGCGATCGCCGCGATCGTCTTCGGTGCCAAGCCGATGTCCGAGCGCGTGAGCCGTGGCGCGTTCCTGCTGTACATCCTGTTCCTGCAGCTGGCCGCCGCGCACCACATCCTGGCCGACCCGGGCGTGGGCACCGAATGGAAGGTGTTCAACACCAGCTACGCGATGTACCTGGCGGTGCTGGCATCGATGGTGCACGGCCTGACGGTGCCGGGCGCGATCGAGGCGGCGCAGCGCGAGAAGGGCTTCACCAAGGGCCTGTTCGAGTGGCTGCGCAAGGCGCCGTGGAGCAACCCGGTGTTCTCCGGAATGTTCCTGTCGCTGATCGGCTTCGGCTTCCTGGGCGGCATCTCGGGCGTGATGATGGGCACCGAGCAGCTGAACATGATCATCCACAACACGATCTACGTCCCGGGACACTTCCACGCCACGGTCGTGCTCGGCACCACGCTCGCGTTCATGGCGATCACGTACTTCCTGCTGCCCACGCTGTTCCAGCGCGAGGTGATCCTGCCCGGCTGGGCGAAATGGCAGCCGTACGTGTTCGGCATCGGCATGGGCGTGTTCACGCTGACGATGATGGGCGCCGGCACGCTGGGCGTTCCGCGCCGGCACTGGGACATCACTTTCGCCGGCGCGTCGCTGCCCTACGAGTTCCCCGGAACGGCGCTGCTGATGATGACGCTGGTCGGCATCTCCGGCGTGATCGCGATCGTCGGCGGCGCGATGTACATCATCATCGCGGTCGGTACGGTGTTCTTCGGCAAGCGGCTCGATGCCGGCGCCTACACCACGCAGGTCAGCCCGCTGCGGCTGCCGCCGGTGGCGGCGGCGCTGCGCGGCCACGGCGCGCATGGCGGCGGCTTCGAGGCGCCGGGCACCTTCGCCATCGCGCTGGTGTTCCTCGTGGCCTTCGTGCTGTACTACTTCGTGAACTGGAAATACCTGTCGACGGTATGGGGCCTGAGTTGAGTTGACCCTCTTCGGCAGCATTTCCCGCAGTGTCTTCGGCCGGACGATCGCCGCTCTCGCGGCGGTCGTTTCGGCCGTCGTGCTTTTCGCCGCGGCGGTCGACGTCCATGCGGCGCCGGACGAAGCCAGCAGCGTCGGGCCCGACTACCGCAAGGCGCTCGCCGACAGCCAGGCGGCGATCGGCCGGCCGCTGCTCGACCTGCCGATGCGCGACCACACCGGCAAGCCGGTGCGCTTCAGCGACTTCGCCGGCAAGCCGCTGCTGATCAGCCTCGTCTACACCGGCTGCTTCCAGGCCTGCCCGGTGGCCACGCAGTTTCTCGCGCAGGCGGTGCGCACCGCGCGCGATGCGCTCGGCGACGATCGGTTCCGCATCGTCTCGATCGGCTTCAACCAGCCCTTCGACGATCCGGCGGCGATGGCCGCGTTTCGCAAGCAGAACGGCATCGTCGACGCCGACTGGCATTTTCTCAGCCCCGATCCGGCGCAGATCGACGCGCTCACCGCCAACCTCGGCTTCAGCTACGAGGCCACGCCGAAAGGCTTCGACCACGTCACGCAGGTCACCGTCGTCGACGCCGACGGCGTGATCTACCGGCAGGTCTACGGCGAGAGCTTCGACCTGCCGATGCTCGTGCAGCCGCTGAAGGAACTGCTGTCGGGGCAGGCCTCGCGCAACCTCACGATCGAGAACGTCTGGGAGAAAGTGAAGCTGTACTGCACCGTTTACGACCCGCACTCGGGCGGCTACCGGGTGAACTACGGGCTGTTCTTCGAGATCTTCGCCGGGCTCACTACGCTCGGGGCGATGGCCTGGTTCGTCGTGCGCGGCCTGCGCGCTCCGGGTCGCAGTTGAAGCGGGATCGTCGGTGAAGGCACCACGCCGGCTCGACGGGGTACGACCCGCTTTCCTGGTCGACGCCGCGGCGCCCGATGCGGGCGATCGCGACGGCGAGTCGGTCGACGATCCGCGCGCGCTGCGTACGCGCGCGGCGCGCGCGGTGCGCCTCGTCGAGCGCGGTTTCGACCGCGCGTTCGGCGTGCCGGCCAATCCGCTGCGCCAGCTCGGCGGACTGGCCTTCGACCTGTTCTGGCTGATCGCGCTGACCGGTGTGTACCTCTACGTCTTCTACGACACGAGCGCCGACGGCGCCTACGCGTCGGTCGAGCGCATGGCCAGCGGAGCGGTTGCCGGCGGCGCTTTCGCACGCAGCCTGCACCGCTACGCCTCCGATGCGCTGGTCGTCGTCGTCGGCGCGCACCTGCTGCGCGAATGGGCGTACGGGCGCTATCGCGGCTTTCGCTGGTTCACCTGGCTCTCCGGCGTGCCCACGCCGTGGCTGATTCTCGCGGCCGGCGGCATCGGCTTCTGGCTGGTGTGGGATACCGTCGCCCTGTTCGTCGCCACGTCGATCGCGGAGTGGTTCGCCGTGCTGCCGGGCTTCGACGCAGCGCTGGCTCGCAACTTCCTCGATGCCGGAGCCGTCTCCGACCGGCTGTTCTCGCTGCTGATCTTCCTGCACATCGGCGTGTCGCTGGCACTGCTGCTGGCGATGTGGCTGCACGTGAAGCGCCTGACGCAGCCGCGCACGAACGCCTCGCGCGCGGTGCTGCTGGGCACGCTGGGCGCGCTCTCGGCCGCGTCGCTGTGGGCGCAGGCGCCGCTGCCGCCACCGGCCGATCCGATGTTCCTCGGCGACACGCTCGCCCTCGACTGGTTCTACCTGGCGCCGCTGGCCGCGCTTCAATCGACGTCGCCGTGGCTCGTCTGGGCGTCGCTGGGCGCGCTCACGGTACTGGCTGCGGCCGCCCCGTGGCTGACGCGGCGCACACGTGCCAGGGCGCCGGCCGCGGTCGTCGATCCCGAGCACTGCAACGGATGCCAGCGCTGCTTCGCCGATTGTCCGTACTCGGCAATCGAAATGGCGCCGCACCCGTCCGGGCGCGGCCTGGTCGCGCTCGTCGACGCCGATCGATGCGCATCGTGCGGCATCTGCGCAGGGGCCTGCCCGTCGTCGACGCCGTTCCGCGCCGACGAGCGCCTGGCCACCGGCATCGACCTGCCCGATCTCGGCGTCGGGTTGTTGCGCGACGAGCTGCAGGCGGGGCTCGAAGCGCACCGGCAAGCGCAGCGTAGCGCGGCGCCGATCGTCGTCTTCTCGTGCCGGCATGCTGCAGCACCCGGCGCCGCGGCCGATCTGGTGCCGATCGCACTGCCCTGCGCGGCGATGCTGCCGCCGGGCTTCGTCGAATACGCACTGCGCGGCGGCGCGCGCGGCGTCGCCGTCGTCGCGTGCCCGCCCGACGACTGCGAGTATCGTTTCGGCGCCCGCTGGACGGCGCAGCGACTTGCCGGCGAGCGCGAGCCTCGGCTTCGCGCGGCGGCCGAGCGCGAGCGCATCCGGCTGGTCGAGGCGGCGCACGAGGATTCGATCACGCTCGAGGCGCGGCTCGCCCGGTTCCGGCACGATCTGGACGGCCTCGATCGCGCGCAGCGCGCGCCGGCGGGCGGGGCAGGGCTTTCGAAGGAGAATCGCGATGGCGCAACAATCCACTAGTTCCGTTTTCCGCTGGGTCGGGCAGGCGATCCTCTACACGTTGTTCGCAGCCTTCGTCGTCTATTTCTCGAGCTCGCCCACCTATCGACATCTCGACCCCGACGAGGGGCTGCTGCGACTGTCGTTTCGCCATCCCGGACAGATCGCCACCGACTGCCGGAAGCGCAGCGCCGAGGAACTGGCGAAGCTGCCGCCGCAGCTGCGCGAGGAGATGGACTGCCAGCGCATGCGCTCGCCGGTGCAGGTGCGCGTCGAGCTCGACGGCAATCTGTTGTTCGACAAGGTCTACGAGCCGGCCGGCCTGCAGCGCGACGGGGCCTCGAGCGGATACTTTCGCATGCCGATTCCGGTCGGCGAGCACGACGTGCGGGTGCAGCTCAACGACGACGTGCGGGTGAAGGGCTTCAACCACGAAGCCGAGCGCAACATCGACGTCAAGCCCGGCCAGGTCGTGCTGATCGACTTCGTCGAGAACCAGGGAGTGGTCATCCGATGATGCGGGAAGCGCTGCTGCGCTGGCGACCCGCGTCCTTCGCGCACGTCTTCGCGCCCACCGACGATCGTTTCGACCTCACGGTTCCGGCGACGGAACAGCGAACCATCGCCACCGGCTGGCTCTTTCTCGGGCTGGCCGCGCTGATCGGCGCCGGCCTGTTCTCGATCCTCCTCGTGCTCGCGCGAACGCCGTACATCGCGAAGCTCGTGCCCGGCGTCGATTTCTTCCACGTCGCGCTCGTCGTGCACGTCGACCTGTCGGTGCTCGTCTGGTTCGTCTCGATGGCCGGCATGCTGTGGACGATCGACACCTCGCCGCGCTGGATCGGACTCGGCTGGTTCGCGCTGGCCGTCACCGCCGTCGGTACGCTGTTCCTCGCTGCTGCGCCGTTCACCGGCATCGCCGTCCCGGTGATGTCGAACTACGTGCCGGTGCTGCTGAACGACACCTTCCTCTACGGACTGTGCGTGTTCGGCGTCGGCTTTCTGCTGCTCACGCTGCGCTCGTTCATCGCGCCGGCGCGCATGAGCCTGCGGCTGGACGGCACCGACGCGCTGCGCTTCGGGCTGAAGGCGGCCGCGGTCTCGAGCGCGATCGCACTGATGGCGATGACGTGGTCGATCGTCGAGGTGCCGCGCGAACTCGACCCGAAGACGTACTACGAACTGCTCTTCTGGGGCCCCGGCCACGTCGTCCAGTTCACCTGGACGCTGCTGATGCTCGTCGCCTGGGGCTGGCTCGCCACGCTGATCGGTGCGCCGTTGCCGCTCAGTCCGCGAGTGGTCGCGCTGCTCTACGCGATCGCGCTGATGCCGGTGTTCCTCGTGCCGCCGATCTACCTGAACTGGACGATCCTGTCGGTCGAGCACCATCGGATGATGACGTGGCTGATGCGCTTCGGCGGCGGGCTGGCGATCCTGCCGATGGCGCTCGCGCTCGCGGTCGCGCTGTCGCGCCGTGCGCCGACGCAGGCGACGACGCGTCCGCTGCGCGCGGCGTTGATCACTTCGCTGCTGCTGTTCACCGTCGGCGGCGGCGTCGGCTTCCTGATCCAGGGCTCGGACGTCCGCGTTCCGGCGCACTACCACGGCTCGATCGTCGGCGTCACCCTCGCGCTGATGGGCCTGGCCTATGCGCTGCTGCCGCGGCTCGGTTTCCGCGCGCCGCAGGGGCGCATCGCGAACTGGCAGCCGTGGCTGTACGGATCGGGGCAGCTGCTGCACATTCTCGGTCTCGTCTGGTCGGGCGGCTACGGCGTGCAACGCAAGGTCGCCGGTGCCGAGCAGGCGCTGCGCACGCCGCAGGAAGTCTTCGGCATGGGCGTGATGGGCCTGGGCGGAGCGATCGCGATCGTCGGCGGCCTTCTTTTCATCTGGGTCGTGATCGCTTCGGTGCGCGGCAAAGGGCGCGGGCAGGACGGCGCATCGGCGACGCCGGGCGGCGCTTCCAGGGGGCCGGCGAGCCTGCGCGAATCTTGATCCGCTGGCTGGCGATCCTCGCCTGCGCGCTGACCGTCTGCATCACCGCGTCGAGCGCGTTCATTCGTCATTCGCAGGCGGGGCTCGGCTGCCCGGGCTGGCCGGCGAGCCGGTGCGCGCACGACGCCGCAAGTCGGACGGGCAGCGACGACGCGCAGCCCTCCGACGCGCAGGCCCGCGCGCCGGTGCAGGAGCCGGCCGTGCGCGCCGCGCGCGCGTTGCATCGGGTCAGTGCGATGCTCGTCGGCGTGCTCGTGCTGCTGATCGTCGTCTTCGGCTGGTCGGCGATGCGTGCGGGCGGCCGCGCCGCATCGGCGTTCGCGCTCGTCGACACGCTCTTTCTCGCCTGGCTCGGACGCTTCACGCCGCATCCGATCCCGCTGGTGACGATCGGCAACCTCGTCGGCGGGATCGCGCTGGCGGCGGCTTTCGCATGGGTTGCCGCTTCGATGCGTTCGGGCGCCGTTCTTGCGTCCGCGGGCAGCGCGGCCCGCGGCGCGGGGGCTCTCGACGCCGCCGGGTCGGCGGGCAGGGCCGTGCGTGCACCCGCCTTCGTCGCGCTGGCGCTGCTGGCCGCGGCCGCCTGGGTCGGGACGATGATCGGTGCGCACGATGCGATCGGCGCCTGCGAGGGCGCGCGCTGCGCCGGCGCGCTGCGCATCGACGCCGGCACGCTCGATGCACTGCGGACCCCGCAGCCGATCGACGCCGCGGTCGCGCGCGGACTGCACTGGCTGCACCGCCTCGTCGCCGCCGCCTTTGCGATCGCTGCAATGGTCGTCGCAGCGCGCGCGCGCCGCAACGGCGCGGGGCTGGGCGCTGCGCTGCTCGTCGCGCTGCTCGCGGCGCAGATCGCCACCGGCCTGGGCACGGCAAGCGGCGTGCAGCCGCTGGCGAGCGCCACGTTCCACAACGCGCTGGCGACGCTGCTCGCCGTCGCGCTGGCGGCGATCGCCGCGCGTTCGCGCCCGTCCCGCAGGTAGCGCCGACTGCCCGCGGCGCGCCGTGCGCCGCGCGCCGTGCGCGGTTCAGGGCTCGCCGCTCGCCCGCTGCGCGCTGCGCGCCGAGACGCGGAACGGCTGCGCGGCGCCGGGTTCGACGTCGATGCGCACCCAGCGGTCGATGAACGGCGAACCGTGACTCTCGACGCGCAGCAGCTTCGGCGTGATGCGCTCGACGCGGTGGCGGTGCGTGTCGCCGTGCACGAACAGCGTCGGCCGTGGAAAACGGTTGCTCGCGTCGACCAGCAGCGTGCGGAAGGCCGCGTAGCCGTCGACGCGGCGCGACCGGTTCGGCGCGGCGCCGAAACGCGGATTCGCGTGCGCGGCGACGACGACCGCGGCCGCCGCCTCGTCGGCGGCGACGCGATAGCTGTCGCGCAACCATTGCACGTTCGCGCGCGTGCGCTGCTCGCGGTCGTCGGGCCCGAGTCCGTCGGCGTTCAGCCCGTCGTTGCTGCCGGGCAGGTTCAGGGTGACGAACAGCACCCGGCGATGCCGCCAGCGGCGGTTCTCCGGCAGTCCGTTTCCGTCTGCGATGCGCTCGTTCTGGCGTTCGAAGCCTTCGAGGACAGGCGTCCGCGGCGACGGTCCTCCGGCGAAAGCCGAAGGCGTCGGCGCAGGCGCGCCGAACGCGCGACGGCGCAGCCATTGCAGGCGCTCGCGCGGATCGAAGCGTCCCGCTCGCGCGCGGGCGCAGTCGGTCCACTCGTTGTCGCCGGGCACGTAGACGAGCGGGATCGGGCTCGATGCGAGCAGCGCGAGCCGGCGTTCGAGCAGCGCGTCGCTGCACGCCTCCCAGCTCGCCTTGATGTCGCCCACGTGCAGCGCGAACGCGAGGTCGGGATCGAAGGAGGCGAATACCGTTCGCAGCACCAGTACCTCGAGCGGGTTGTAGGGCACGTCGCCGATCAACGCGAAGGCGAAGCCGTCGCCGGCCGCCGCGCGCGAAGCGCACAACGCCGGCAGCAGTCCGGACGCGGCCACGCCGACGCCACCGGCGATCGCGCGGCGCCGCGGGTTCATGTGCCCGTGCGTCGGCCGGCGAGGAGCGCGTGCAGCGAGTACACGAGATCGAGCGCGTCGCGCGCGCTGAGCGCGTCCGGGTCGAGATCTCGCAACCGTGCCAGGATTTCCGTGCGCGCCGCCTCGTCGACGCTACCCGGGGCCGCGCCCGCGCCGCCCTCGGCGGGCGCGTCGATTTCGGCGTCGACCGGAACGCCCGTGCAGGCCGCAGGAGCGCCTGCGCGGGCGTCGGATGCGAACGCGAACAGATCGAGCTGCGACTGCTGTGCACGCGCGTGCGCCTCGAGTTCGCCGAGCATGCGTTCGGCGGCGCGCACGACCGATGGCGGAACGCCGGCCAGTCGCGCCACCTGCAGCCCGTAGCTGCGGTTCGCCGGCCCGTCGCGCAGCGCGTGCAGAAAGACGATGCCGCCACGGTGTTCGGCGGCGGCCAGGTGCAGGTTGACCGCCTGCGGGTGCCGCTCGCTCAGTCGCGTGAGCTCGAAGTAGTGCGTGGCGAAGAGCGTGAGCGAGCGGTTGTGCGCCAGCAGCCGCGCAGCGATCGCGTGCGCGAGCGCCAGTCCGTCGAAGGTCGAGGTGCCGCGGCCGATCTCGTCCATCAGGACGAGCGATCGATCGGTGGCCGCGTGCAGGATCGCCGCCGCCTCGGTCATCTCGACCATGAAGGTCGAGCGCCCTCCGGCCAGGTCGTCGGAGGCGCCGACGCGCGTGAAGATGCGGTCGAGCGGACCGAGCTCGCAGTCGTCGGCCGGCACGAAGCTGCCGCAGTAACCGAGCAGCGCGATCAGCGCGACCGAACGCATGTACGTCGACTTGCCGCCCATGTTCGGACCGGTGATGAGCAGCATCCGGCGGCTGTCGCGCATCACGCAGTCGTTGGGCACGTAGTGCTCGATCGCTGCTTCGACCAGCGGATGCCGCCCGGCCCGGATCTCGATGCCGGGCAGCGAGGCGAAGCGCGGCCGCACCCAGCGCAGCGTGTGCGCGCGCTCGGCGAGCGTGGCGAGCACGTCGAGTTCGGCGATCGCGCGCCCCGCGCGCTGCCAGTCGCGCACCGCCGGCGCGAGCGACGCGACGAGCGCCTCGTACAGCGAGCGCTCGAGCGCCAGCGCGCGTTCGCGCGCCGACAGCGCCTTGTCCTCGAAAGCCTTCAGTTCCGCCGTGACGTAGCGCTCGGCATTCTTCAGCGTCTGCCGCCGGCGGTAGTCGTCGGGCACCCGGGTCGCCTGGCCGCGCGTGACCTCGATGTAGTAGCCGTGCACGCTGTTGTAGCCGACGCGCAGGTTCGCGATGCCGGTGCGTTCGCGCTCGCGCAGCTCCATCGCGGCGAGCAGCGCGTCGCCGTCGCGATCGATCGCGCGCAGCTCGTCGAGCGCGGCGTCGAAGCCGTCGCGCAGCACGCCACCGTCGCGCGCCTGCGCCGCGGGTTCGTCGAGCAGCGCCCGCGTGATCGGCTCCCACGCGCCCGGCGCGAGCGCCAGCGCTTGCGCGGCCTCCTGGAAGGGCTCGGCGTCGAGCGCGGCGATCGCCTCGCGAACGCGCTCGATGACCGGCACCGCGTCGCGCAGCGCGGCGAGCTCGCGCGGGCGCACCGAACCGAGGGCGATGCGCGTGGCGACGCGTTCGAGGTCGGGCAGTGCGCGCAGCTGCTCGTGCAATGCGCGGTGGCGTGGCGAGGGCTCGAGCAGCAACTGCACGCAGTGATGGCGCTGCGCGGCTACCGACTGTCGGCGCGGCGGCTCGAGCAGCCAGCGCCGCAGCAGCCGCGCGCCGGCGCTCGTCGCGCAGCGATCGAGCAGGCGCAGCAGCGACGGTCCGTCGTCGCCGCGCAGGCTCTCGACGATCTCGAGATTGCGTCGCGCGACGCTGTCGACGATGACTGCCTGGTCGCCGTCGAACACGCGCAGCCCCTGCAGGTGCGACGGCGCGCGGCCCTGCGTGCGCTCTACGTGCTCGACGAGCGCGGCGGCAGCACCGATCGCGCCGTGCAAATCCTGTGCGCCGAAGCCGGCAAGGTCGTGCGTGCCGAACAGCTCGCACAGCCGGCGCTGCGCGCGTTGCACATCGAACTGCCAGGCGGGCGCGCGCGCGATCGCCACGGCTTCGGCGCTGCGCTGCGACTGCAATGCCGCCTGCAACCGCGCAGGCAGCGCTGCGTCCTCGGCCAGCAGCAGTTCGGCCGGGCGCAGCCGGTCGAGCTCGCGGGCGAGCGTCTCGGCGTCGAGCTCGGCGAGCCAGCATTCGCCGCTGGACAGAACCATCCAGGCCGCGCCGAGCCGCGAGCCGGGCGCCGGCGACAGCGCAAGCAGCACGGTGTCGCTGCGCTCCGGGAGCAGTTGCGCATCGGTGACGGTGCCGGGCGTGACGATGCGGACGACCTTTCGCTCGACCGGTCCCCTGGCGAGCGCCGGATCGCCGATCTGCTCGCACACGGCGACCGATTCTCCCAGGCGCACCAGCCGCGCGAGGTACTGCTCGGCCGAATGCACCGGCACGCCCGCCATCGGGATCGGCACGCCGGCCGATGCGCCCCGCTTCGTGAGCGTGATCCCGAGCAGGCGCGAGGCGCGCTCGGCGTCGGCGTAGAACAGCTCGTAGAAGTCGCCCATCCGATAGAACAGCAGCCGCGAAACGTGCTCCTGCTTGATGCGCAGGTACTGCTGCATCACCGGCGTGTGGGCCGCGAGGGCCGCATCGTCTGCGACGCCGACGCTGTCTGCGGTGGCGTCGGCGCCCGCGACGGCGCCGTCGCCGGCAGTCGCGCCCTGCGTCATCGGATCCGGTGCCTGTACGGGATTGCGGTCTTCACCGACGATGGCTCCTGTGCCGGCGGCAGGCCGGGCCTGCGCGCCGGATCGCGCCGATCAACGCGGGTAGCGCTCGACGGTTCGTGCGTCGCGCTGCGTCGCCTGGCCGGGATTCTCGCCGAACTCGCGCACCGCGCGCCGCGGTCGCAGTCGGGCGAATCGCGAGGCCTCGCTCAGCGCGTGTAGTCGCCGCTCGCCTCGGGCTGGAAGAGCAGCTCGACGACGCGCAAGCGCTGCACGACGCCGGTCGGCGTCGTCCATTGCGTCTCTTCGCCGGCACGCCGGCCGAGCAGGGCGGTGCCGATCGGCGAGAGCACCGAGACGAAACCGGCCGAGGCGTCGGCGTCCTCCGGATAGCACAGCGTAAGCGTACGCTCCAGACCGTCGACGAGATCGTGCACGACGACGCGGCTGTACATGGTGACGACGTCGCGCGGCACTTGCTGCGGCGGAACCGTGTCGGCGTCGTCGAGCAGTTCGGTGAGCGTTTCGCCGGCCTGCCCGTTGCGGCTGAGCAGGCGGTCGATGCGCACGTGGTCCAGTTCGTTCAACAGGCGAAAGCTGTTCGAGGCGTGATTCATGGCGAACTCCGTATAGAGGCGAACGCGAGCGGTTTCGAAAGTGCGACGCGGTCGTCGCGCGAGACGAGCCCCCGGGTGGGCCCGGCGATCTCGAAGGGGCGAGGGATTCGAGGGTGGATCGCCGGGCTATCGGTCGAAGGCGCGCGTGCCGGATCGGCAGCTGGCCTCGATCCGCGCCCGGGCACCGGCCGCGCGCGCGCGCGGCTGCGTGCCCGCGCCTTGCGGCGCGCCGGCATACGGCAGCTTTGCGATGCGGACGATCGGTGCGTTCATCTGCGTCTCGTGGGGGCGCCGCAACGGCGGCGCGCTTCGGTGGGAAAGACGGGCGCCCCACCGGCGCCGACGTCGACGCAGGCAACTCCCCGCAGGGCGGCCGCGACCGACGTCGATGAGCATATGGTATCCGACGCGCCGCGGATCGGGTATCCGACGCGCCGCGGAATCGGCATCCTCGCCGGCGAACGCCGCGTGGAAGGCGCTTCATTGCGGCGGGCGATCCGTCGTTACAGGGGGTACATTGGGGCAGAATGCGCCGGCAACAAGGCAGGCCGAGGCCGGCGTGCCGACGAGCGCAGGCCGGCGAGGACAGGCCGGCCGGGCAAGGGAGGCCGATGAACGATTCGACGAGCGCGCCGGGGCCCCGCGCGATCTTTTCCGGGCCGGTCACGACGCCGGTGCTGCCGGCGGCCACGGTCGTGGTCCTGCGCGACGGCGAGCAGGGTCTCGAGGTGCTGATGCTGCGCCGGCACGTCAGGTCGGACGTGCTCGGCGGCGCGTTCGTCTTTCCCGGCGGCAAGCTCGACCCCGTCGATCGCAGGATCGTCGCCTCGCGCTGCATCGACACCGCGCCCGTGCGCCTGCACGCCCGACTGGGCGAGCCGCAACTCGACGCGCACGACGCGGCGGCGTTGTTCGTCGCGGCGTGTCGCGAGACGCTCGAGGAGTCGGGAGTGCTGTTCGCCCACGATGCCGACGTCGACGTTGCGCGCCGTGCGCGCGAGGGCGCGCTCGGCGCGAGGCCCTTCGACGCGGTGCTCGACGCGCTTTCGCTGCGACTGGACACGGACTCGCTGGTGCCGTGGGCGCGCTGGATCACGCCGCGCGTTCCGGCGATGATGAGCCGGCGATTCGATGCGCGCTTCTTCGTCGCGCGCCTGCCCGCCGGCCAGCAGGCGAAGCACGACGACCACGAAGCCACCGAGAGTGCCTGGATGCGTCCGCGGGTGGCGCTCGAGCGCTATCGGCGCCGCGAGATCGTCGTCGCGCCGGTGCAGTTGATGAGCCTGGCGCACCTTGCGCGCCACGCTTGCGCCGCTTCGGTGCTCGACGAGGCGCGAGCGCGAATGCCGCCGCTGATCGAGCCCGAGGCCCTCGAGGAGAACGGCGTGCCCGCGATCGCCTATCCCGGCCATCCGCGCCACCCGGTGCGCGAGCGCGCGATGCCGGGCCCCGACTGCCTGCTGCTGCGCGACGAACTGTTCGAGCCGCCCGGCGGATTCGATTCGCTGCTGGGAGAGGATGCCGCCTTCCGATGATCACGAACCCGAAGATGACCACGCCCGCCTTCATCGATTACGAACACGGCATCACTGCCATCGACTCCGGCTTCGAGCGACCGATGCTCGACGCGGTGCATCTCGTCGTCGAGGGCGGGCGTGCCGCGCTGATCGACAGCGCATCGAACGCGTCGCTGCCCAGGGTCCTGTCGACGCTCGCCGCCAAGGGACTGTCGCCCGAGCACGTCGACTGGGTGCTGCTCACGCACGTTCATCTCGACCATGCGGGGGGTGCCGGAACCTATCTGCAGCACTTCCCGAACGCGCGGCTCACCGTGCACCCGCGCGGCGCACGCCACATGATCGATCCGGCGCGGCTCGTCGCCGGCACCATCGCGGTCTACGGCGCCGACGAGGCGCGTCGCATGTACGGTGACATCGTTCCGGTGCCCGCCGAGCGGGTCGTCGAGACGCCCGACGGCGCGAGCGTCGCGCTGAACGGCAGGCGCTTCGAGTTCCTCGACACGCCCGGCCACGCGCGGCATCACGTCTGCATCGTCGACGAGCGCTCGGGGCACGTGTTCGCCGGCGACACCTTCGGGCTTTCGTATCGCGAACTCGACGTCGACGGCCGGCCCGCCGTCTTTCCGTCGACGACGCCCGTGCAGTTCGATCCGCCCGCGCTGCACGCGTCGATCGACCGGCTGCTCGCGCGTCGCCCCGATGCGGTCTACGTGACTCACTTCGGACAGGTGCGCGACGTGCAACGCTGCGGCGAGGATCTGCACCGGCTGATCGACGCACACGCGGCGCTCGCGCTCGCCTGCGAGCGCGACGGCCTCGTCGGCGAGCGGCGTACGGGCCGGCTGCGCGACGGCCTGCGCACGCTCGTCCTCGACGAGGCGCAGCGCGGGCGCTGGCCGCTCGACCGCGATGCGCTGCTCGCGCTCTTCGATCTCGACATCCAGCTCAACGCCGCCGGGCTCGAGGCGTGGCTCGATGCGAGGGCGGCGAGGTGAAAGCGGCGAGGTGAAAGCGGCGAGGCGAGGGCGGCGAGGCGAGGGCGGCGAGGCGAGAGCGGCGAGGCGAGAGCGGCCGTCCGCCCGGCCAGCGTGCGCCTCAGCTTCGCGCGCCGGAATTCGCCGGGTGCAGCAGTCCGATCATCGCGCCGAAAACCTTCGGCGTGCCGGCGACGACGCGTTCGGAGAACAGGTAGTCGGGGTCGCCGTTGAAGTCGCCGATCAGGCCGCCGGCCTCCGAGATCAGCAGGCTGCCCGCGGCGACGTCCCATGGTGCGAGGCCCATCTCGAAGAAGGCGTCGAAGCGTCCGCACGCGACGTAGGCGAGATCGAGCGTTGCCGCCCCCGGGCGCCGGATGCCTCCGGCGCGCTCGGTGAGGCTGCGAAAGATCGCGAGGTACTCGTCGAGGCGATCGAGCTTGCGGTAGGGGAAGCCGGTGCCGATCAGCGCTTCCTCGAGCCTCTGGCGCTTCGAGACGCGGATGCGGCGGTCGTTCAGGAAAGCGCCGGCGCCGCGCGTGGCGGTGAACAGTTCGTCTCGCGTCGGATCGTAGACGAGCGCCTGCGTGACCTGTCCGCGCTGCATCAGCGCGATCGAGATCGCATACTGCGGCAGTCCGTGGATGAAGTTCGTCGTCCCGTCGAGCGGGTCGATGATCCAGACGTTCTCGTCGCGTTCGATGGCGCGCCCGCCCGGGCCTTTCTCGCCGCGCACCAGGTGCCCGGATTCCTCGCCGAGGATCGTATGATCGGGGTAGGCGCCGAGCAGCGTCTCGATGATCACCTTCTCCGACGCGTGATCGACCTCGGTGACGAAGTCGTTGCGCTGCTTGCGTGCGACGGCGAGGGTGTCGAGATCGAGGCTCGCGCGATTGATGATTCGCGCGGCGCGACGGGCCGCGCGAACCGCGACGTTGAGCATCGGATGCATCGGATCGAACCCCTGCGTGTAACCCTCCATTGTACGGGATGGCACTGAGCACTCTGCATGCGCCGGCACCGCCCTGGCTGTCGCGCGTGCGCTTCGTTCTCGTCGGCACCAGCCATCCGGGAAACGTCGGCGCCGCCGCGCGCGCGATGCGCGTGATGGGACTCGCCGACCTGGTGCTCGTCGCACCGCGCAGCGCCGCCGTCGCGCGGCATCCGGAGGCGATCGCGCGTGCCAGTGGTGCGGTCGACGTGCTCGAGCGCGCGCGCGTCGTCGACTCGCTCGGGCAGGCACTCGCGCCGTGCAGCCTGAGCATCGCGGTCAGTGCCGACACTCGCGCGTTCGGCCCCGCGCCGCAGCCGCCCGAGCAGATCGTTGCGCTCGCCTGCACGGAAGCGAACGCCGATGCGACGGCGCAAGTCGCCTTCGTCTTCGGCGGCGAGCGCAACGGGTTGTCGATCGAGGCGGTCGGACAGTGCCAGCGCGTTTGCAGCATTCCGGCCGGCAGCGACTATGCGTCGCTCAATCTCGCGCAGGCGGTGCAGATCGTCGCCTACTGCCTGCGCGCGCACGAACGGCTGCACGCGCGGACCGCTTCGGCACTGCCGCCGGCGACGCCGTCCGAACCGGCAGCGCCGGACGCCGCGGCGGCCAGGTCGACGCCTCGCTATGCCGCGCACGAGCAGATCGATGCGCTGTACGCGCATCTCGAGCGCGCGCTCGTGCGCATCGGTTTTCTCGAGCCGCGGCACCCGAAAAAGCTCATGCCGCGGCTGCGCCGGCTGTTCTCGCGCACCCGGCTCGAGGTCGAGGAAGTCGAACTGCTGCGCGGCGTGTGCACGCAGATCGAGAAGGCATGCGTGAATCCCTGGCCCCCGGCGGCGCGCGAGCGTGCACGCGGGACCGGTTCGTCGACCGACACCGAATCCGAATAAACTCGACTTTGCGGGGGCAGGCGCTGCCCTGCCTGCCGGCTGCGCCGCCCACGGCGGCGCGGTCGACGAAGCCACCGGAGAGAGAGTCAGATGCTCGCACGAATGCGGGAAGACATTGCCGCCGTGCAGGGAAAGGATCCCGCCGCGCGCTCGGCCGTCGAAGTGCTGCTGTGCTATCCGGGCCTGCACGCGCTGTGGCTGCATCGAGGCGCGCACGCGCTGTGGAACGCCGGGCTGCGCACGCTCGGGCGCTGCGTTTCGCATTTCTCGCGCTGGCTCACCGGCGTCGAGATCCACCCCGGCGCGCGCATCGGCCGGCGCGTGTTCATCGACCACGGCATGGGCGTGGTGATCGGCGAAACGGCGGAGATCGGCGACGACTGCACCATCTACCAGGGCGTCACGCTCGGCGGCACGTCGCTCGCGCGCGGCAAGCGTCATCCCACGCTCGGACGCGCGGTGATCGTGGGCGCCGGAGCGAAGGTGCTGGGGCCGTTCACCGTCGGCGACGGGGCGCGCATCGGCTCGAACTCGGTGGTGATCAAGGAAGTGCCTGCCGGCGCCACGGCGCTGGGAATCCCGGCGCGCACGATCGTCGAGGACGCCGATCGGCGCCGCGAGGCGCAGGCGGCGAAGATGGGGTTTTCCGCGTATGCGATCACGCAGGGTGCCGACGATCCGCTGTCGCTCGCGCTGCACATGCTGATCGACCACGTCGCCGAACAGGATCGCCTGATCGAGCAACTGCAGGTGCACCTCGCGCGCATGGGCGCCGACGTCTGCGAGCCCGGCGAGCCGCTCGACATCGGGGCGTTGAACCGGATGGTCGAGTAGCGGAAATCGGCTCGCTCAGCGCAGCGTTCGCCAACCGTCGCGGTCGACGCGCAGGAAGGCGCCGCGCAACGGCTCGCCGTCGCCTCCGGCGTGCCAGTCCGACAACACCCAGCGTTCGCGTGTCGCGCCGTCGACCTCGTGCCGATGCAGCGCCGGGCGGTGTGTGTGCCCGTGCACGAGCACCTGCGCGTCGGCGCGGCGCAGCGCCGCCGCGACCGCTCCGCCGTCGACGTCGCCCGGCTCCCCGCCTTCGAGCGCACGCGCGGCCTGCACGCGCCGACTGGCGCCGCGCAGCTGGCGCGCGATCGCCAGTCGCTCGTCGAGCGGGCGCGCGAGGAAGCCGGCCTGCCACGCGGGGCTGCGCACCAGCGCGCGCGCATGCTGGTATTCGAGATCGCCGGTGCACAACGCATCGCCGTGCGCCAGCAGCACGGTGCGGCCGAACAGGCGCACCGTGCTCGGATCGTCGAGCATCGTCGCGCCGCTGCGCTGCGAGAACGGCACTGCGCGCGCCGCCGCGGGCAGCGCGGCGTCGAGCAGGAAGTCCCGGTTGCCGCGGATGACGCAGATCGCCGTGCCGCGCGCCGCAAGTGCGCGCAACCGGGCGATGAACGTCGAGGCCACCGCGTCCGGCTGGTCGTCCCCGGCCCACGCCTCGAAGAGATCTCCGAGCAGGAACAGGTGCGTTGCCGCGTCGATCACGCGATCGAGGGCGGCGAAGAAATGCGCCGCGGTCGCTGCATCGTGCTCGCCCAGGTGCATGTCGGAGGCGAACAGCGCGACTTCGCCGGGATCGCGGCCGACCTCGATCATCACGGCCACGTCCGGCGGCCTGCGCCGTGCGTTCGCCTCGGCGCGTGTGCGATGCGGACCCCGCGCGCGGGTCGCCGGGTGTGGTGCGCGCTCAATTCCTTGCGCTCAGTGCCTTGCGCTCAATTTTTCGCCCCGACGCGCTGCATCGATTCGATGACGACGGGCGAGGCCGGGACGTCGCGATACGCGCCGACCGAGGTCGTGGGCACGGCGCGAATCGCGTCGACCACCTCCATCCCGTGCACGACCTTGCCGAACACCGCATAGCCGTGTCCGTCGGGCTGCGGGTGGTTCAGGCTCGCGTTGTCGACGACGTTGACGAAGAACTGCGCGGTGGCCGAATCCGGATCGCCGGTGCGCGCCATCGCCACCCAGCCACGGTCGTTCTTCAGGCCGTTTCTCGCCTCGAGCGGGATCGGCGAGCGTGTCTGCTTCGGCCGCATCGCACCCTGGTACAGCCCGGCGTCGAAGCCGCCGCCCTGGATCATGAAGCTTCCGATGACGCGGTGAAAGAGGGTCCCTGCGTAGAAACCGTCGTCGACGTACTGCAGGAAATTCTCCACCGTCTTCGGCGCCTTCTCGGGGTACAGCTCGATGACGAACTCACCCATCGAGGTAGTGACGCGCACCTGCGGGTTGTCGGCGGCGCTTGCGCCTTCGGGGACGGCGTGCAGTGCGAGGACGAGGGCGCCGATCAGCGGCAGTTTCCTGAACATCGTGAGGGGACTCCCGAAACGAAGAAGGGACGAAGGAAGATGAGCGAAGCGCTGCGCCGCTTCAGTGCGAAGGCGACGCGGGTGCGGACGGTGCACCGGCCCCCGGCGATGGCGCGGGCCGGGGCGCCGGGTCGTCGGCGGCGGCGGCCGGCGCGGCCGGCGACAGCCGTGCGATCAGTTCGCGCGTGCGTTCGAGCTTTTCGCGCGCGGCGCGGTTCCCGCCATCGGCATCGATCGCGCGCTGGTACGAACGCTCGGCCAGGCGCAGCTGCACGTCGCCGAGATTCTCGTGCGCCAGCGAATACGAAGGCAATGCGCGCAACGCCTCCTGCAGCGCTTCGCGCGCCAGATCGAGTTCGCCGCGCTGCGCACGTAGTGCGGCGAGGTTGTTGTACGGCTCGGGCAATTCGGGGAATTCGCGCGTGAGTTCGGTGAACGCATCGATGGCGTCGTCGGTGCGCCCCGCCTGCGCAAGCAGCACGGCGCGCTGGAAGCGCAGTTGCGCGTCTGCCGGCGAACTCCCGAGCGCCCGCTCGATGACGGCGAGTGCCTCTTCGCGCTTGTCCTGCGCGATCAGCGAGCGCGCGCGCTCGACCGCCTCGGCAGCTGCGCGCGGCGACGACTGCGCCGTTGCCGGGCGAACGGTCGGCACCGGATTCGTCTGCGCGCGCGCCGCCGCCGGCACCAGCAGCACGGCGAAGGCGACCACGAGCGCGCCGCCGAACGCTGGCAGCCCGCCGGCGAAGCGGCCGGCGACGCGATCGGCGAAGCGGCCGGCGACGCGCTTCGAGCGGCGCAGGGCTGCTGATATACTCGACTGCATCCCGGCATTCTAGCCAATCGAAGCTGTCTCGCCGGGCGCCTGCCACTCGCATGACGCATCGGCTCTTCGGGTCGGTGCCACGCTTCATGCTCCGGATCCACAACTCGCTGACGCGCAGCAAGGAAGTCTTCGTTCCGCTCGAGCCCGGAAAGGTCCGGATGTACGTCTGCGGGATGACCGTCTACGACTGGTGCCACGTCGGTCATGCGCGCGTGCTGGTCGTCTTCGACATGGTGCAGCGCTGGCTGCGCGCGAGCGGCTATCGCGTCACGTACGTGCGCAACATCACCGACATCGACGACAAGATCATCCGTCGCGCGGTCGAGAACGGCGAGTCGATCGCCTCGCTCACCGCCCGCTTCATCGCGGCGATGCACGAGGACGCCGATGCGCTCGGCGTCCAGCCTCCCGATCACGAGCCGCGCGCCACGCAGTTCGTTCCGCAGATGCTCGGCCTGATCGACCTGCTCGAGAAGAAGGGACTGGCATATCGCACCGACGACGGCGACGTCGACTTCGCCGTCCGGCGCTTCCCCGGCTACGGCCGGTTGTCGGGCAAGTCGCTCGACGACCTGCGCGCCGGCGAGCGCGTGCGCGTGGCCGACGACAAGCGCGACCCGCTCGACTTCGTCCTGTGGAAGGCCGCCAAGCCCGACGAGCCCGAGGAAGCGCGCTGGGAGTCGCCCTACGGCCACGGGCGGCCCGGATGGCACATCGAGTGCTCGGCGATGGCCACCAGCCTGCTCGGCAAGACGCTCGACATCCACGGCGGCGGCGCCGACCTGCAGTTCCCGCACCACGAAAACGAGATCGCACAGAGCGAGGGCGCGCTCGGTTGCACTTTCGTTCGCTACTGGATGCACAACGGCTTCGTGCGCGTCGACGACGAGAAGATGTCGAAATCGCTCGGCAACTTCTTCACCATCCGCGAGGTGCTCGAGAAGTACGACGCCGAGGTGTTGCGCCTGTTCATCCTGCGCGCGCACTACCGCAGCCCGCTGAACCATTCCGATGCGCACCTGGACGACGCGCGCCTGGCGTTGCTGCGCCTGTACGGCGCGTTCGGCACCGCACGCGACGAAGGCGACGCGCCGATCCAATGGTCCGATCCGTGGGCTGCGCGCTTCCGCGACGCGATGAACGACGACTTCAACACGCCGGTGGCGCTCGCCGTACTGTTCGAACTCGCCGCCGAAGTGAACCGCACGCGTGCGCCCGCGCCCGAGCGGCTGCTGCGCTCGCTCGGCGGCATTCTGGGCCTGTTGCAGCGCGACCCGGCCGAAGTGCGGCAGGGCGGGCTGCGCGGCAGGGCGGCGCAACGGGTCGACGCCCTCGACGACGCGTCGATCGAAGCGCGCATCGCGCAGCGCGCCGAGGCGAAGAAGGCGAAGCGCTACGCCGACGCCGATCGCATCCGCGACGAACTCGCTTCGCAGGGCGTCGTGCTCGAGGATTCCGCCGGCGGCACGACGTGGAGACGCTCGTGAGCCGCGAGTCGCGCGCCCGCACCGCTCGATGAAGCCCTTCTGGGTCCACTCGGGGCTCGCGCTGCTCGATGCCGACGAGCACGGCGGACTGCACGCGACCGATGCCTTTCTCGTCGCGTATCTGCACCGGGCCGAGCTCGCGCCGATCGACAGCTCGTGTGCGGCCGAGCTCGCGTTGCACGCGCGCCTGCACGGCGATCCGCGGAGCGAGGTCGCCGACGACGAACTCGACACGATCGTCGACCGCGATGCGCGCGACAGCTGGCGGTTGTTCCTGCGCTTTCGCGACCGGCTGCTCGATGCACCGAACCTGCAGGCCGCCTACGTGGCGATCTTCGCCGATGCGCAGCGCCGCGGGCGCATCGACGTGCCGCCCCTGCTCGTCGAGCAGCTCGCGCAGATCATCGTCCACCACATGCTCGTTGACTGCGACGACGGCCTGATGCTGCGCGTGGCCGAACTGTGGTTCCGCGATCAGCGCGTCACGCTGGTCGACGGACGCGTGCTGCTGGCCGACGTCGAGACCGTCGAGGCGCGCGCCGCCGGCGCAGGTCGCGGCAACCTCGGACGACTGCTCGCACAGGCGCACGCCGGCGCGAGCGTGGACTTCGACGTCCTCGACACGGCGAATGCCCACGAGTATTTCGGCCGCGACGAGCGCCACGACTTCGCCGTCGAGATCGGGCACGGGCGCGCCGCCGCCCAGCGGCTGTGCGAACTGCTGCAACGCTGGATCGGGCATCTGCTCGGCGTCGGCGTGCGCGTGGGCAGCCTGTCGTCGATCGAGGATCCGCGCTGGCGCTGGCACACGGGACTGGACTCGCAATCGAGTCTTCTGCTCGACAAGCTGTATCGCGGCGAGGGCCTCGAACCCGACGAGCACCGGCGCCTGCTGCTGCTGATGCGGCTCGATTTCGATCGGCTCGAAGACCAGGACCCGCGCGTGGCCGGCAAGCCGGTCTACCTCGCGCTCGCCGCCGACGAGGCCGGTGTGCTGCGGATGAAGCCGCAGAACCTGCTGTTCAACCTGCCGCTGCAGGCGCACTGATGTCGCGGCCGGCCTGGTGGGACGAGGCCTGCGCGACACTCGCCGGCGCCGACGCGACGATGGCGCGCATCATCGATCGCTGCAGCGGGCACCTCGTGTCGCGCGGCGATGCGTTCCAGACGCTTGCGCGTTCGATCGTCGGCCAGCAGATCTCGGTGCGGGCGGCGCAGTCGGTGTGGGAGCGCTTCGTCGCCGCCTGCGGCGCCGAGGGCGCAACGCCGGCGCGCGTATCGCGGATGCGCACTTCGACGCTGCGCAACAGCGGCCTGTCGCAGCGCAAGGCGGAGTACCTGAAGGATCTCGCCGCGCATTTCCGCCACGGCGAGATCGATCCGCGGCGCTGGCCGCTGCTCGACGACGATGCCATCGTCGACGAGCTTTGCGCGGTGCGCGGCATCGGGCGCTGGACCGCCGAGATGTTCCTGATCTTCAACCTGCAGCGCCCCGACGTCTATCCGCTCGACGACGTCGGCCTGCTGCGCGGCATCGCCGCGCAGTACCGGCAGGGGCAGCCGATCACCCGCGCCGAGGCGATCGCCTTCGGCGAGGCGTGGCGCCCGTGGCGCACGGTGGCCACCTGGTACCTGTGGCGCGTGCAGGATCCGTTGCCGGTGGACTACTGATGAAGACGACCTTCCTGGAATTCGAGCAGCCGATCGCCGATCTCGAGCAGAAGATCGAGGCGCTGCGCTTCGCGCAGGAAGACTCCGCGGTGGATATCGCCGAGGAGGTCGCGCGCCTGCAGCAGAAAAGCCAGGCGCTGCTGAAGGGCACCTACGCGAAGCTCACGCCGTGGCAGGTGGCGATGGTCGCGCGCCATCCGCAGCGTCCGTACACGCTCGATTACGTGCAGGCGATCTTCACCGATTTCCACGAGCTGCACGGCGATCGCGAGTTCGCCGACGATCCCGCGATCGTCGGAGGCCTGGCACGCCTGAACGGCCAGCCGGTGATGGTGCTGGGGCACCAGAAGGGCCGCGGCACCAAGGAACGCAGCCAGCGCAACTTCGGCATGCCGCGTCCCGAGGGCTATCGCAAGGCGCTTCGGCTGATGAAGCTCGCGGAGAAGTTCGAGCTGCCGCTGTTCACCTTCGTCGACACGCCGGGTGCGTTTCCCGGCATCGATGCCGAGGAGCGCAACCAGTCGGAGGCGATCGGACGCAACCTCTACGAGATGGCGGCGCTGCGCGTGCCGATCGTCACGACGATCATCGGCGAGGGCGGCTCGGGCGGCGCGCTGGCGATCGCGGTCGGCGACGTGACGCTGATGCTGCAGTACGCGATCTACTCGGTGATCTCGCCCGAGGGCTGCGCGGCGATCCTGTGGAAGAGTGCCGAGAAGGCGCCCGAGGCCGCCGAGACGCTCGGCATCACCGCGCACCGCCTCAAGGCGCTCGGCCTGGTCGATCGCATCATCAGCGAACCGGTCGGCGGCGCGCATCGGGATCCCGCGCACATGTCGCAACTGCTGCGGCGCGCGCTCTCCGACGCGCTGCGACATTTCCAGGGCGTCGATCCGAAAGTGCTGCTCGAACAGCGGCACCAGCGGATCATGAACTATGGAAAGTTCAAGGAGATCGGCGAGGGCTGAAAAGGTGTGAACGAATCCGTCGTGCCCGCTCGTGTCGCCGGAACGCGCCCACTCGGCGTTTGAAATTCTCGCCGGAGCCCCCCCCAACGGCGGCGCTTTGGGGGTTTTTTTGGGGCGGTGTGGGGGACCCCACGGG